>Ga0310786_10000133_pt1 | contig 122343 bp, 99 predicted proteins | sample AusTroGonzalo_MG_FD_203881 | JGI IMG/M metagenome (GOLD analysis project Ga0310786, IMG submission 203881) | Bovine rumen microbial communities from tropical cattle in Woodstock, Queensland, Australia - Gonzalo_03 (v2) (version 2) | ecosystem: Host-associated > Mammals > Digestive system >...
GGCGAAGAAGGTACCTCGATTGACGACTTCGTGATTTACCTGAAGTCCGAATACCTCGATGCCGTTTACCTGCAGCAGGACGCCTATAACGAAATCGACGCCGCTTGCTCTGCTGAACGTCAGAAGTACGTGTTCGACAAGGTTTACACCATCCTCAAGACCCCGATGAAGTTCAGCGAGAAGGACGTCGCCCGTACGTTCTTCCTCAAGCTCACTCAATCGACGAAGGACTGGAACCGCGTCAAGTTCGATTCCCAGGAATTCAAGGACCTTGAACAAAGTATTTTCGCTTCCGTGAAGGAGGTTTCCGCTAATGCATAATGTGGCATACCATCGTATTGAACGCATCGCCGGTTCCGTGATTACGCTCCGTGCCGAAGGTGTTGCAAACCAGGAACTTGCCCAGGTGACAAGCTCGTTCGGAACATCCCTTGCCCGCGTGATCCGCATTGACGGCGACATGGTGGACTTGCAGGTGTTCGCAGGTGCCCGTGGTATTTCGACTGACTCCGAAGTGCGCTTCCTTGGCGAACCGATGAAGGTCCCGTACAGCGAAGCCTTGCTTGGCCGCGTGTTTAACGGTGCCGGTAAGCCCCGCGACAACGGCCCCGAAGTGGACGGTGAACGCATTACTATCGGCGGCCCTTCCGTGAACCCCGCCAAGCGTATCATCCCGAAGACGATGGTGCGTACGGGTATCCCGATGATCGACGTGTTCAACACGCTCGTTGTTTCGCAGAAGCTCCCGATTTTCTCTATCGCCGGTGAACCGTATAACGAACTCTTGGCCCGTATCGCATTGCAGGCCGAAGTGGACGTGATTATCCTCGGCGGCATGGGCCTGAAGCACGATGACTACCTCTACCTCAAGGACTTCCTTGAAAAGAACGGTGCTCTTAGCCGTACGGTGATGTTCATGCACACCGCTTCTGACCCGATTGTGGAATGCTTGCTCGTGCCGGATGCTTCCTTGGCTGTGGCTGAAAAGTTCGCTACCGAAGGCAAGAACGTGCTCGTGCTCCTCACCGACATGACGAACTTTGCGGACGCCATGAAGGAAATCGCCATTACGATGGAACAGATTCCGTCGAACCGCGGTTACCCCGGCGACCTTTACTCTCAGCTTGCTAGCCGTTACGAAAAGGCGGTGGACTTCGAAGGTTCGGGCTCCATCACCATCCTGGCCGTGACGACCATGCCGGGCGACGACGTGACCCACCCGGTGCCGGACAACACCGGTTACATTACCGAAGGCCAGTTCTACCTGCGTAAGGGCCGCATTGAACCGTTCGGCTCCCTGTCCCGCTTGAAACAGCAGGTGAACGGCAAGACCCGTAGCGACCACCGTACCATCATGAACACCATGATCCAGCTGTACGCAAGCTACAAGGAAACTTTGGAAAAGCAGTCCATGGGCTTCAACATGAGTAACTGGGACCAGAAACTGTTGAAGTACGGCCAGCGTTTCGAAAAGGAAATGATGGACCTCTCCGTGAACATTCCGCTTGAAAAGGCTTTGGACCTTGGCTGGACTATCCTTGCCGACTGCTTCGCCCCCGAAGAAACCGGTATTCCGACCAAGATGATCAACGAATATTGGCCCAAGAAGGGGTAATATGGCGAAGGTCAAGTTAACAAAGAACGCCCTCAAGGCGGAACGCGACGCATTGAAGCGCTTCAAGCGCTATCTGCCGACGTTGCTGTTGAAAAAACAGCAGCTGCAGATGGAAATGCGCACGCTCCAGGAGAGGGTGATGGCAAAGCGGGAGGAAGAAGACAAGCTCCGCAAGAGCATGGCTTCCTGGATTTCGCTGTATGCCGAACCGATCGAATGGTCGAAGTACCTATCGGTGAAGGAAGTCCGCCAGGGCGAAGGCAATATCGCCGGCGTGAAGATTCCGACATTCGATGGCGTGGACTTCAACGTATCCATTCCAGACTTTTTTACGACTCCCGTGTGGATTGACGACGGTATCCGTAGCCTGCAGGGTCTGATCTCGCTGCGTCTCGAACGCCGCGTGCTCGAAAAGCAGTACGAGCTCCTCTCGAAGGAACTGCGTACCACGAGCCAGCGCGTGAACCTGTTCGAGAAGGTGAAGATTCCCGAGGCGAAGGAGAACATCCGCGTCATCAACATCTTCCTGGGTGACCAGCAGACCAGTGGCGTTGCACGCAGCAAGCTTGCCAAGGGCAAGGCGACCGCGCGTACGGCTGCCCTCGATGCGTTGGCCCAGGCCAACAAGGAGGCCGCCGCATGATTACACCCATGAAGAAGGTGACCGTCCTTACGGTGGCGGGTGCTGTCGAAGAGACTTTGACGGCGCTCCGTACGCTTGAAATTTTGCACCTCACGCCCCTCCAGGCGGCGGCAGGCGCCAAGCTGAACAAGGCCCGCGGCGAAATGAACCGTGTGCAGAAGGCCTTGGAGGCAGTGCCCGACAAGGCGCCGAAGGGTGTGACTCCTGTGAAGGATGCCGCTCCGGCCGCAAGCCTTATCGAAGAAATCCAGAACCTGGTTGCCGAAAGCAAGCAGGCGGAAATCGACAAGGAACAGGCCGAAGAAGAACTCACCAAGCTTTCCAAGTACAAGAACCTGGACCCGGCAACGGTAAGTGCGTTGCAGGCGAAGGGAGTCCTCGTGAAGCTCTACGTGGTTCACCCGGGCAAGGTCCCCTTCGAGGTGGACGGTGAAGGTGTTGTCGAGGAATTCGGCGAAGACGAAGGCAACAAGTATGTGGCCGTGTTCAGCAGGGGAGAAGCCCCTGTGGCGGTGAAGGGTAACTTTACCGAACTCAGCATGCCGCAGAAATCGCTTGCGGAATACCGCGAAATGGATGCCAAGGCCAAGGAGACGCTTGCACGCGTCGAAAAGCGCCTGGGCGAACTTTCCGGTGTCAAGGAATCCATCGAGGACAAGCTTGTCGAGGTGGGTGACGATTACCGCATGGTCGAGGCGGAAGCCTCCATGCTCGCCGACAAGAACGTCGCCGCGGTTCAGGGTTTCTGCCCGGCTCCGCGCGTGGGCGAACTCGAGAAGGCCGCCCGCGAACACGGCTGGGGCCTGCTTGTCGACGACCCCGCCGAAGACGACGACATCCCGACTCTCCTGACCTACAGCAAGCTCAGCCGGCCCATGCAGTTCCTGTACGATATCATCGGCATTTCGCCGGGGTACAAGGAAGTGGATGTGTCGAGCGTGTTCCTTTGCTTCTTCAGCATCTTCTTCGCGATGATCGTGGGCGACTCGGCTTACGGCCTGTTGTTCCTCGGCCTGGCGCTCTTTGCCCGCAAGAAAATGCCGAAGGCGAACCCTGCAGGATTCCACTTTATCTACCTCATGAGCATCGCCACCATCGTGTGGGGTGTCATCAACGCGAGTTTCCTGGGGCTTTCTCCGGCGCTTGCGGGGTGGACGTACTATCTTGACATCACCAATTACGGCTTCTTGCCCGAACCCATCAGGAACGCGATGCTCTGGATCCGTACCAGCGCACCGACCGACCCGGCGAAGTTCGAGGCATACAAGGCTTTCGCGCAGTCTATTACGCTGCTGCCCGAAACCTTCGTGCCGAATGCCCCCGGTGCCTCCCAGATGCAGCACATTCAGCTGTTCTGCTTCTGCATCGCTGTGGTTCACCTGAGCATCGCTCATGTGTGGAACGTCTGCGTGCGCATCAAGCGCAAGGATTCCACGTTCATGGCGCAGGTGGGCTGGCTTATCGGTTGCTGGGTGATGTTCTTCCTGGCTTGCCAGATGGTGCTCGGTATCGACATGCCGAAGTTCGTTATCCCGATGTTTATCGTGGAAGCGGTGCTTTTGGTGCTCTTTACGGTGCCGCCCAAGAGGCTCAAGCAGGACTTTATCAGCATTCCGATGCTCGTGCTCGACGTGGTGAACAGCTTTACCGACGTGATCAGTTACATCCGTCTGTTTGCTGTGGGTATGTCTGGCGCAGCCATTGCCGAAGCGTTCAACGACATGCTTTCGCCGCTGTTCGGTTCGGCTGTGGGTATCGCGGGTGCGGCATTCCTGCTGCTCTTTGTGCACGGCCTGAACATCGCGCTTGCGGTGATGGGTGTCGCGGTGCACGCGGTACGTCTCAATACACTCGAATTTTCAAATGGACTTGGCCAGGAATGGAGCGGATTCGCTTTTGCCCCCTTCGCCAAGCAGAAAAATTAAACCAAGGGATAATTCCCGCTACTTAATGAGGATAAAACAATGGAACCGAATACAATGGTTACTCTCGCTAAAATGGGTGCTGCAGCTGCGCTTGGCATTGCGGCTATGGGCTCTGCCCTTGGTTGCGGAACGGCCGGTATGTCCGCCATCACGATGTGGAAGAAGGCTTACGCTCAGGGTAAGTCCGCTCTCTTCACTTTGCTGGTGTTCGTGGGTGCCCCGATTTCCCAGACGATTTACGGCATGTTGCTGATGAACTTCATCTTGAGCAAGGCCGCTGAAAGTGGCTTTACCAACTGGGGTGGCTGCCTCGGCGCCGGTATCTTCGGCGGCCTCGGCATGATGGCCTCTGCCTGGTACCAGGGCAAGTCTGCCGCTGTTGCTTGTGACGCTCTCGGCGAAACGGGCAAGGGCATGGTGAACTACCTCATGGTGCTCGGTATCGTGGAAACCGTGGCCCTCTTCGTTCTCGTGTTCTCCATGATGGTGCTCTAATCCGGCGAGGTAACACTTATGGATCAAGCACAACTTTTAACGCTCGCGAAACTCGGCGCGGTGGCGGCCTTGGGCCTTGCCGCGGTGGGTTCTGCGCTGGGCTGCGGGACTGCCGGCATGGCAGCCATCGGGGCCTGGAAAAAGGCGTATCTCAAGGGTAAGAACGCGCTGTTTACGCTGCTCATCTTCGTGGGCGCGCCGATTGCGCAGACTATCTACGGGATGCTCCTGATGATGTACATCTTGAACAAGTCTCAGGCCAATCCGGACAACTGGGCTGCTTACCTCGGCGTGGGCATCTTCGGCGGTATTGGCATGATGGCCAGCGCCTGGTATGTGGGCAAGTCCGCTGCGGACGCCTGCAATGCCTTGGGCGAAACGGGCAAGGGCTTGGTGAACTACCTCATGGTGCTCGGCGTGGGCGAAACGGTCGCGCTGTTTGTCATGGTGTTCTCCATGATGCTCGTGTCGTAAGAGACCGCTCGTTCGACGTCTCGGGTGTTGAAACCTCCGGTTTCTCACTCGCTCTCGCAACCGCCCCCGGTTAACACCCGGGGGCTTTGTTGCTCACGAAGACCGCTTCAAAACATAAAAAGGACTGCCCGCAAGGCAGTCCTTTTTATTATTGTGGTAAGTTTTCTGGTGGGGAAGGCGTTAGCCTTTATCCAAAATCTTTTCGACTTCCGCGATGATGCGGTCGCGTTCGCCGCACCAGTTGGGGGCGAGGAGCATTTCGCTCGGGCTTTCTCCGCTGAACCGTTCGATGGCGGTCTCGGGCCCGATAATCTTGATCATCTCGGCAACCGCATTGCAGTATTCCTCGAATTCCAACAGCTTGATTTCGCCGGCAGAAAAGTCCTGTGCCATCACAGTCCCTGCGACAATGTGAAGCGGGTGAATTTTCACGGCGGCGAGGTGCAGGTCGTGCACCACCTGGGCGGTTTTCTTGAAATCGCCCAGCGTCTCACTGGGGAGCCCGACAATCACGTGCGTGGTGACGGTGAGACCCGCCGCCTGGCAGCGCTTTACCGCATCTTCGAAATCGGCGAGCGTATGCTTGCGGTTTATGGCCGCGAGAGTCAGGTCATTTGCCGTCTGCAGGCCAATCTCCACGATAATCGGCTTCTTGCGGTTCATTTCCGCGAGGTATTCCACCTTCTCGTCTTCGAGACAGTCTGGGCGAGTCCCTATTGCAAGGCCTGCCACCTCCTTGTGCTTGATAATCGGGTCGATTATCCCCTTCAGGTGCTCGAGCGGCGCGTGCGTGTTCGTGTACGGCTGCAGGTAGGCGAGGATGCCTGCGTTCGGGTACTTTTCGCGCAGGCGCGGCACGAAGGTGTCGAGCTGTTCCTGGATGCTGACTTTCGCCTGGTCGAACACCGGGCTAAAACTGCGGTTGTTGCAGTAGCTGCACCCCGAGAACCCCTTGGTGCCGTCAAGGTTCGGGCAGCTCATGCCGCCGTTCAGCGGGAGCTTGCGCACCTTGAGGTAGTTGGGGAATAGCTTGAGGAGCAAATCGCGGTAGGGTGTGTAATGCATGCTTTAAAAGTAATAAAAAAGGCGCTTCGGGGCGACGGAGGTTTGTTTTTATAGCAAATTGTGTTGCTTTTATTTCTATGTTTAAGAACAAATAAGGGCTTCAAGGAGGAGTTAGATGCGTTTCGGGGCCATTTTCCCAACACTATCGCTTGCGCTGGCAATGTTTGTTGCCTGTGGCAGTGACGACGAGTCGTTTTTGAAGAAGCCTACCGCCTACGAGGAGGAAAACCTCAGTTCATGCAGCGGGGAAGATGCTAGTTCCAGCAGCGAGAAGACAGCGCGGTCCTCTTCTAGCGTCAAATCCAGTTCCAGCAGTGTTCGCAGCAGCTCTAGCAGTTTGCAGTCTTCTTCCAGCATTTCGAGCAGCAGTTCAAGCATCAGTTTTACCAAGGAAGAGGTGTTCAACCCGAATATCAATTACGGCGAGCTGAAAGACGGTCGCGATGGCCGTGTCTACAAGACCGTTGTTGTCGGGAGGCAGGTCTGGATGGCGGAAGACCTCGCTTTTGAATATGTGGTGAACGATTCCGCCTATAATAATTTCTGCGGTGCGGATTCGTGCGAAATTTTGGGTCGTTACTATTCCTGGGCGGCGGCGATGGACTCTGCTGGTGTTTTCAGTTCGAACGGCAAGGGGTGTGGCGCAGGCAAAAAATGTTCGCCGACATACCCGGTGCGCGGTGTCTGCCCCGAGGGTTGGCATTTGCCGTCTCACCAGGAATACAATACTGTAATACTTTATGCCGGGGGTACCGAAGAGGCAATGACAAAGTTCAAGTCAATGGTCGGCTGGAAAAAAAATGAGGACTCTTCGGATTACTACGGCTTGTCTTTCTTGCCTGGTGGGCGAAGCGCTTCGAAGGGATCGGTTAAAGACATGAATACCGCTTTTTCGTGGACATCTTATGAATACGACGACAAGTATGCCGCATGGTTTATTTTATCGGAAGGTAGTTCCGGCATTGTTTACAACCATACCAAGAACATGACGAACGCTGTCCGCTGTCTGAAGGATACCCTGGTTGAAGACTCCTTCTTTGATTCCATTACCATAGCGCAGCCTTGCAGGACAGACCAGGAAGACAACTGCGTGTATGGGAAATTTACTGACCCGCGTGACGATCAAGTTTACAGGACGATAAAGATTGGCGATCAGGTTTGGTTTGCCGAAAACTTGAGGTACGAAACATCGATTAGCCGTTGTCATTCCAGTGGTTGCGATACTTATGGCCGTTATTACCTATGGAGAGATGTCGTGAGTAACGGATACTTGTGCCCTGAAGGTTCACATTTGCCGTCCAAGGAAGAATGGGAAACCTTATTCTGGGCTGTATCGGAGGCCGGCCCGTCTGGAAAAATGCTGAAAGACTCGACTAGCTGGGAAAAAAGGAAGGAGGGCGATTATTTTGGCTTTACCATTTTGCCTTCTCGCTCTTTTTATTCTGATACGTGGGGGAGTGGAGATGGCCAGGAAGCATACTTCTGGTCTTCGACAAAAGGGGAAAAAGGCGTATACAGGTTATCTTTGTTCAGCGACAGCGATGTGTGCTATTTTAAAGAGTTTGAGTATTATACAAGCAACTATATGTTTTCCATCCGCTGTATCGTTGATTCGGACTAGTTGTAGATACACTTGATACACTTTGGCATTTTCTAAAACACTTCTGTTCATTTTTGTAACCGAAAAAAGGCATTTTATAGAAATAAAATGCCTGTCCATATTTTATATTCTGGGCGAAAGGAAAGAGGTCTACTATGAATTTCTCGAAAGTTAAGCTGGCGATTGCCTTTACTGCGGCCGTAATTGCTGTTCCGGTGATGGCCGGGAACGTGCTCACCAACGGCGACTTGTCGTATGGTGACGGCGGTTGGTACATCTGGAACAATCCCGACGGCCCGGCCAAGTATGAATCGAAGCTCGGTGAAATGGGACTCGGTGTTGATGGTAGCGAAGGCGTCAAGCTCACGGTGACCGAACTTCCGAATCCTTCGTGGGGCTTGCAGTTGCAGCCGCCCAAGTGGCTCGCTGATTCGGCTTACTACACGCTGACTTTTAAGGCTAAGGGCAACATGCCGATCAATGCGATTGTGCAGGGCGGCCCTCCCGACTGGCGCCAGAAAGAGAGTGCTTCGTTCATGCTTACGAACGAGTGGAAGACCTACTCCATGGTGTTCCTTGCCGACCAGAAGGGTTACGGCCTCAACAACGTTACGTTCCATGTGGGCCTCGCGAAGGGCTGGCTTCAGATGGACGACGTGGAAATCGAGAAGGTGGAAGGTCTGGACGACATGACCTGGTACAACAATTCCGCCGCCCGTATCGACAGCCTGCGTAAGAAGGACTTTACGCTCAAGGCGGCCCCGGGTGCCCAGGTGAAGGTGGAACTCATGCGCCACGCGTTCCCGTTCGGTACGGCATTGGCGCTTTACGCCAGCAAGGACAGCGTCGAGCAGTGGTACCGTAAGACAGCCAATAAGTACTTCTGGTACGGCGTGCCCGAGAACCAGTTCAAGTGGCCGGATTACGAACCCAAGAAGGGCAAGATCCGCCGTGACGAATTCAAGCAGTACCTGGATTACGTGAACGATTACAAGTGGGGCTTCCGCGCACACACGCTCGTGTGGGGCCACCAGGGCTACGGCTTCGACAAGCACTTCAGTAACCAGGGCAGCTGCAAGGATATCTCGAACAAGATCAAGGCGCGCATCGAACGCGACGTGAAGGAATACAAGGGCCGTATCAAGGAATACGACGTGTGGAACGAGGCTTTCCACGAGCCGTTCATCTTCAACAAGTGTGGTTGGGACCTGCTGGACTCCGCCCACGTATGGGCACACCGTGCTGACCCCGACGCCCGCTTGTTCATCAACGAATACAACGTGGTGTCCGCCGGCGAAACTGAACGCCTTTACGACATCGTGAAGGGTATGCTCGACCGCAAGGTGCCCGTGCACGGCATTGGCGTGCAGTGCCACTTTGGCGACCGCCAGCTGAACCCGAACTTCATCAAGCAGCGCCTCGACAGGCTCGGTTCGCTCGGCCTCCCGATCAAGGTGACGGAACTCGATTTCGGTGATTGGCAGAAGGGCATGTACTTCGGCGAAGACGAACAGGCCAAGCGCTACGAGATGTTCCTGCGCATCGCCTTTAGCCACCCGGCTGTAGAAGGCATCTTGCTGTGGGGCTTCTGGGATGGCCGTCATTGGGTCAAGAACGGCGGTATCGTCGATATGCAAGGCCGCGAAAAGCCCGCAGGCAAGCTCATTTATGACCTGTGGCACAAGGTGTGGACCACCAACGGCACGTTCAAGGCCGATGAGAGCGGCAACGTGAAGTTCCGCGGTTACCCCGGCAAGTACAAGGTGACTGTCGACGGCAAGAGCGAGATGGTTGAGTTGAAATAACTACATTTCACTACATGAAAAAAAATCTCCCGGGCATTTTGTTTCTGCTGGCGATGCCGTGCGCCGTGCTCCTGTTCGTGAAGATCCAGGAGTCCACCGGTTCCGATATCATGGCGCTTCTCGTCTCGGTGCTCTTTTACATTGCCGTTTTTGTTGTCTGCGCGCTCGTGTTCAACAAGCCCGACCCGCGTAACGTGAAGATGGAACACCCGGTAGTGAAGGAAAATGCTTCGCAGGACGGAGATGCCGCGGACGGTCCTAATGCAAAAAATGCAGACGCGAAGGAGGGCAAGTAATGTCTATCGAAGATCGTTCTACGCTCGTTTTTGCGACCGGGGTTGGCCGCGTGAAAGAGGAAAAGCCGAAGGCCGAGCGCCCGCAGGGTGACGGAGTCGTGCGCATCCAGTTGAAACGCCTGGGCGGCGGCAAGATGGCGAGTGTCGTTACGGGTGTGCCGCTCGACGAGGACAACCTCAAGGACTTGGCCCGCACCCTCAAGCAGAAATGCGGGGTAGGCGGCTCGGTGAAGGATTTCAATATCGAAATCCAGGGCGACAAGCGCAACGTGCTGAAGGCCGAACTCGAGAAGAAAGGCTATACCGTCAAGCTCTCCGGCGGTTAAAAAAGTTTAACAAACGAAATAATCGGTGTTATAGGCGGGTAGGGCGAGCTCTCCCGCCAAAACTTGTTTATATTTTATTCAGAAAGGATGAATAAAATGACCAAGACCCTTTTGAAAGTTTGTATCGCTCTTGTTGCAACGGTTGCCTTGCCTTCACAGGCACAGGAATTCAGTTCTAAATATTTCGACTGCTGGATGGAGAACGTCGCGCACGTGGACGCCTCCGAGATTTCGCGCCTGCAAATAAAGACCTACGGCGACGCCTGGATTTGCGGCTGCTTTAACGTCGAGGATACCGACGGCGAGGACTGGCAGGAAGGCGAAATCCTCACGAAGGTCAACAGGGTGTGGGATTTGCCCCAGTTCGAGATTTACCCCTGCCGCGCGAAGGACTGCAGCGACACGAGCGAGACCTACCAGAAGAGCCTCGACATGTGCGTGGACCACCTGAACAACAGCGGCTTTAGGCTCTCGGACTTTGGTGAAAACGGCAAGGTGCGCGAAGCCATTGCGCAGACGTTTGCCGATGCGAAGGCTGCGAAGAAGGGCTCCAAGAAGGACGAAGAATCCAACTTGACCGACTTCGGCAAGTATTTCGAAGACCACAAGGCCAAGGCCGACAGCATCCTCTGCTTCTTCCAGTACCACGAACGCCCGGGTACGGACCGCTTTTTGGAATGGGACAAGAAGGGCGTGTTCAGCATTTCGGGCCTGCCCGACAAGCTCCTTCCGGAATCCATTGGAAGTTTCCCCGACTATAGCGATGTGCGCTGCAAGGACGGCAACAAGTGGACGGGCTTCCTTGTGAACGGCTATGTCGAGAACGAGATGCAGGTCGATGCCGAGGGCAAGTTCCACGGACACACTGTTGGCTACGGAAACGACCTCAGGCTCCCGGTCCGTCAGGGCAAGGATTTCGGCAAGGTGCTCTACACGGTCGACTATGTCCACGGGGTTAGGAACGGCACCGCCAAGTTCTACCGCTACAGCGCGATGGACAATATCGGCGTGACCGACAAGAAGGTGCTCAAGAAACTCGAGAAGTACTACTTCTTGCACCTGGAAGTGCCTTACCGCAAGGGCGCCGTGCACGGCATGGTGAATATGTTCTCGCACAAAGGGTTCCTCATGGCCGAGGTGCCGTTCTGGAACAACGAGATTCACGGGCGCGTGGTGGTACACTACCCGTTTGTGGAAGACGTAAAGGCCATCGAGGCTGCCGACAAGAAGGAACTGAAGCGCATCTCCAAGATCAAGAAGAAGAAGGACAAGGAAGAGGCGATGGAAGCCTTCCAGAAGATGAAGGAAGAGCGCGAAAAGAACAAGCCGAAGGACAAGGTGACTATCGACTACAAGAAGGGCAAGCTCAACGGCCCGAACGACCTGGGCTATTCCTTCGGCAACTACCGCGACGGCAAGCTCGACGGCAAGTACATGACGTTTACCGTGAAGGAAACTTGCTACGAGTGGATTCCGGTGAACGGTCTTGAAGGTATCGATTCGACGACCACGAACAAGGTCTGCCTTACCGAGAAGCAGGACAAGAAGAGCTGGGGCACGTTCCGCAATGGCGAACTCCAGGGACTCATCGAATGCGCAAATGGCATCAAGGGCAAGGAGAACGTGGACTGCGACCACGCTTACTAGGCGGCATTTGGCCCGATGACAAATCGGGCGCTTTTAGTTATATTTGTCGCGAACTTGAAGGACCGCAAGGTTTGAAGGTTGCATGCCTGGATAGTTTAACAGGATAAAACGCGTCCCTCCTAAGGATGAGCTCCGCGTTCGAGTCGCGGTCCGGGTATTACGCTGGTGGATTACTCCGCCAGCTTTTTTTGTCCAATGCTCATATTCATGCTTATTGCATGTTCTTATAATAGTGTTTGCTTCAAGGTGCATTTCGCACGCTCACACAATCACTTCGTTCCAGTGTTCACTTTGCGAAATGCACTCTCTCCACAAAATCAATGAGAATTGCTCCGGAAAGGAATAGTGTATCTCTTTTTGATATGCACAGGGATATGGTTCTGCGAAGCCCTTGTGACTGTTAGTCCCTACGGGCTTCCGCGAGATTCAAGCTCATATTAAACTGCAGAATTTTTGTATTTTTAGAACGTGAATAAAAAGTACGTCGCATTGGTTGTCTTGTTCGGACTATTGCTCCTGTTGCCGTTCACGGTGCAGACGGTTGCGGACCTGCGCGGCGAAAAGCGTTTTGTTTCCCTAGACATTTTCAAGGACGTGGTCTACACGCCGTTCGTGCGCGAGTCGAATATGGCGGCTTCGGCAATGCATTTGGATAGCACGTGGAGGGATGCGCGCGAAGCCATTGCGGGCGGAGCGGAAACTGCGGATGCGCTGGAACCGGTCATCGGTGCGCTTTCTGATTTAGAGGCGGTCGTGCTGACCGTCAATGCGTATGCGCAGCTCGATACCGCGGAGGCAGGCTACAAGCTGCTCAAGCAGGCGGACACGCTGCTTGCGACGCTGGAGGATGAACCGGAGACCTTCAAGGCTGTAGATTCAACCCTGAAGGCGGTCGTGGGCGAGTTCGGGCAGTTCTCGCTCTGGCGTGCGTTCCTTGCGGTAAAGCATTACGGCGTATGGACGAGCCGCTACCTGCGAGCCTTCGAGAAGAAGGTGGAAGACGAGAACGCGCTCGTGCTCGCTGTGCGCCCGCGTTACCAGCTTGCGGTATGGAATGTGTTCAATGATCCGGGCGAGAAGGTCATGCTAGGCGCTGCGGGCAAATGCATTGGCAAGTCTTGCGAGCGCGATACCGCGATGGCATCGGACCGCTGGCTTTTCTACCGGCAAGACGTTGAATTCCTGGTGCAGCCGTCCCCGCTGGACGAGCGCAGTGCGAAACTTGATAACCCGATTACGGCCATCACTAAATTCCGTGACCAGCTCAAGGCGAAGGGTGTGGAACTGCTCGTGGTGGTTACCCCGGGCAAGCCGAGCATCTATCCGGAACGACTGACCGGTCGCGCTTCTGATGGTGTCGCAGGTAATGCCGCCGGACTCCAGTCGCACGGCAAAAAAATTCTCGATTCGCTTACGCGTGCTGGCTTTAATACTGTCAATCTATATACGCCCCTGCTGGCCGCGAAGAAAGATGATGCGAGCCTCGGGCCGCTCTACCTGAACGACGACACGCACTGGACTCCGCGCGGTGCTGAACTTGCCGCTGCTGAAATCTCGAAGAAGGTCCGTGAAATGGCGGATGCGGGTATTGTGGGCATTGGCGAAGAAAGCATGAATTACGCCGCTTCCGATTCCATTGCCGACCGCATGGGCGACGTGGGGGAGATGAGCGGACTGAACAAGTTTAATGCGTTCAAGGTGCAGAACGTCGTGGGGCACGTGGTTACCCAGCAAGAAGTCTCCGAACGCAAGGAACCGCCCGCGGATTCCCTGTCGGATTCTACCGTTGTTTACGATACGACTGTGACTCCCTTCAAGGATGATTTCCGCAACTCCAAAATCTTGATTCTCGGGGACAGCTTTAGCCGCATTTACCAGACGGATTCGCCCGTGAACGCGGGCTGGATTGCGCATTTCGCGAAGAACATGAAGTGTCCAGTCGCATCGATCGTGAGCGATGGCGGCGCCTCCACGCTGGTGCGCGAAAAGCTCGCCCGCAAGGCTGGCGTGCTCAAGGGCAAAAAGCTCCTCATCTGGGAATTTGTGGAACGCGACCTCCGCTTCGGTGCGGAAGGCTGGAAGACGGTTGAGTTTTAAGGAATTTTGATATGGCAAGGCATGGAACACCCACTCCGGGGCAGGCAATTCTCGAAGGCATTGAATGGCTCAAGATGGACAAGGCTGAATTTGCCCGCCGTCTGGGAGTCTCGATGGAGACGCTCGAGGGCTTGATTGCTGGTACGGTCGAGATTACGCTCGAACTGGCCTCCGCTCTCGAATCCGTGACCGGCAGCCCTGCTGCCTATTGGCGCATGCTCGCCTCGAAGATGAAATCTCGGGTGTCATCCTGAGCGGAACGTAGTGAAGTCGAAGGATCTATTATGAATATTACCGAAGCAGTTTACTGTATGTGCGACCTCGCGAAGGGCGAGGCGGAACAGTTCGACGTAATCGCCTCGAATTCCCATTCCGAGGGAATTTCCGTATTCCAGGGCCAGGTGCAGAATACCGAGATTTCCGATTCAGTGGGCCTCGGCCTCCGCGTTATCAAGGACGGCCGTCCCGGTTACGCGCATACCGAACGCCTCACGAAAGAAGCAATTGCGCAGACCATCAAGGATGCCATTTGCCACACGCAGTGGACCGAGGCGGTCAACTTCTCGCTCCCCACGGCGGCGAAGATTCCGGACGACACCCCGAACTACAATCCCGAACTCGAGAAGCTTTCGCTTGCCGACCTCAAGGATTTCTGCATCGAGCTCGAAAAACAGACTTTCGCGCGCTCCAAGGAAATCGTGAACATCCCGTACCTGGGAGCCGACCTGAACAGAGATTTCTCGATTGTCGCAAACCATACGGGATTGTTCTATACGGACAAGGAAAACAATGTATCGGTGGGCGCAGGCGCAGTCGCTTCGCGTGACGGAATCACCAAGTTGGGGAATTTTGTCAAGAGCGACCGTGACTGGAGCAATATTTCGATGGATGAAATTGCAGAGAAGGCTGCGACGTATGCAACGGAACTTTTCGGTGCCAAGAAAATCCAAGGCGGGAACATTCCCGTCGTTTTCTCCGAGCGCATTGCCGGACGGTTCATCTCCATGTACGCCCCTTCGTTTGTTGCGGAATCCATGCAGAAGGGAACATCGCGCCTTGCAGGGAAGGTGGGTGAAAAGATTTCCTCCGAAAAATTCTCCCTCTGGAGCGACCCGCAGGGTGAAAATTTCTGCCACAAGATTTACTTCGATTCCGAAGGCTCTCTCACGCGCCGTGTCGAGGTCGTGAAAGACGGTGTTTTCAACGAAGCGCTTTACAACCTGGAAACGGCAGCGAAGGATGGCCGCAAGACAACCGGAAACGCGGCGCGCGGTTTTGGAAGCAAGATGGCGACATCGTTCTGGAACATGTACGTGCCCGCCGGTGAATTGACGACTGCCGATTTGTTGAAACTCTTCCCGAAATGCCTGCTGGTGGTGCGCCTCGAGGGTGGCTCCGGTTGCAACGCTGTTTCAGGCGAACTCAGCATCGGGGCTCATGGTTTCTGGTGCGAAAACGGCGTTATCCAGCACCCCGTCGACGGTGTGACCTTGAGCGGCAACTTCTTCGACATTATCCAGAAGATTGTTGGCATCGGGAACGAATACCTCGACCCGTTTGCAGGCGTAAAGATCCCGGCCCTCGCCGTAAGCGAACTGGCAGTTAGTTGCTAAATTTTGTATAAACTATTTATTGTTATTGGGGTGTAAGAAGGAGAAAAAATGAAACGTTTATTGTATGCAACTCTGTTCTGTTCAATTGTATTGTCCGCCTGCGCCGACGACGATTCGGATTATTTCCTTGTGAGAGGAGAAACGTCGATTTATCAAGACGATGACCCGGATGAAGATGAATCTTCGAGCAGCGTTCGGAGTAGCAGCAGCTATAGTTCTAGCAGTTACAGATCAAGCAGTAGTTATAGATCTAGCAGCAGCTACAGTTCTAGCAGCAGTTACCGTTCCAGTAGCAGTTACAGGTCGAGTTCTTCATCGAAAGTCGTAATTGCCGTCGATCCATGCAAGACTGAATTCGAGGACAACTGCGAATATGGTATTCTGGAAGATGCTCGTGACGGTCAGACTTACAAGACGGTGAGAATCGGCGAGCAGGTGTGGATGGCGGAAGACTTGAATTACCGAACAAGCGAAGAAATGTGGTACGAAGATCTTGATGATTGTATCTTGAATATCAATGGAGATTGCGTACATCACGGGTTCTATTATACATGGGTTGAAGCAATCGACAGCATTGGCACTTATAATACATACGGTCTCAAGTGTGGTTATCAGATCTTATGCACACTTCCGCAACCAATTCGAGGCATTTGCCCCGAAGGTTGGCATTTGCCTTCGTACGATGAATTTGATGAACTTTATTACGCTATGGGAGAGAATTACAGGGCCATGCAAGCGACCGGTTTTGGTTTGTGGAATAACGCTACGGATTCCTATGGCTTTTCTGCGCTACCGACAGGGTATGGTTCTGATAATAAACCTAGTCATGAAGGAATAAGTCTTGGATTTTGGGCGAGTACGGGGGGCAATAGAAGTAGAGTCGACAGCTGGTATGTACATCACGACGGATTTGGACATACCGATGATGAAAAGGACCTTGGCTATATGGTCCGCTGTATCCAGGACTAGCCGTTTTTAGCGGCGGCCTTTTTCTGTCGGTAAATCAGCACGATCAGCCATACAAGGCCGGTGATGACCATCAGGCTGCACAGCGTTTGCCCACGGCTCATGCCGAACAGGTCCACGCGACCGAGGTGGGCATCTGGCCTGCGGAAGAACTCGATAAAGAAGCGGAATATGCCGTAGCCCATCAGGTAAAGGCAGGGCATCTTGTCTTTGAGTATGGGGATGCGGCGCAGGTTATACAGCAGGGCAAACAGGATGACGCCCTCGAAGCACATTTCGTAAAGCTGGCTCGGGTGGTGCAGAATCGGGTGGGTTATGGGGCTGTCGTGCGCCAGCGGGAAGAACATGCCGATGGGGCTCGTGGTGACCTCGCCGAAGAGTTCCCCGTTGATGAAGTTGCCGTAACGGCCCCAGGTATAGGCGAGCGGCGCGGCAAGGAAACTCAGGTTGAGCGTTTTCCACACGTCCATCTTGTTGCGCTTCATCCCGATGATTGCGAAAATCGTGCCGAGAATCATGCCGCCGTGGTAGCTCATGCCCGCAATCCCCGTGAAATGCCAACCCAGAGCGTCGTGGGTGAGGGGTATAATTATTTCGAGCGGGTTTGCGAGATAGTAGCCCGGCTTGTAGAAGAACACGTAACCGAGGCGGGCACCGATAAGGATTCCCGCAATGGCCCACACGAACAGGTTGTCGAACTGTTCCTTGGTGTAGCCCAGCTTCTCTTTGGAATTGATCTTCCACATGGTAAAATAGGCGGTCACGAATGCGAAAATGTACATCACGCCGTACCAGTGGACCTGGAAGTTAACGACGGGAATAGTGAATGCGATTCCGTCAAAGTAGGTCGGTATTAAGTTCCACCAGGATGGTTCCATGTTTTCCTCTTTTTTTTACAAATCTAGTATTCGAACAAATTTACTGTGCTTGTCCCAGGTTCTGGTGGGCCCAATAATTAATAATCATTGCGGCCACTTGGCAGGCCGGCTGCGAGCGGAAGCCCTGCAGGTCGTGCACCTGCATAATGACCACCACTATGGCCTTCTTGGGGTCGTCTTTCGACTGCGCGAACCCCATGAACCATTCGTATCGTCCGTTCGGGTCGTTCCCGTCGAGCGAGCCGGTCTTGCCGCCGATAGTGAGCGCGTTGAAGTTCTTGCGGGCCATGTTCTTGGTTGAGATATGCTTCCTTGCAGTTCCGTTCGTGACGGAGCGGACCATGGCGGCACGGAGCCCGTAGTACGTGTTGTCGCTGAATTTGCCAATGTCGAGTGCGATACGCGACTTCGGGGCGTAACCCGTGAGGTCACTTGCCCACGGGATTTCGAGAGGCTTCTTGGTGAGAATGGAACGCACCTGTGCCGCCGCCAGGAGGGGCGTAAGGGTGGTAGACTGGATAAACCCGCAACTCACCTCGGCAAGCCCGTAGCCGCTGTCAGGCGGCGCGTAGTTCGAGCGTCCGGGGAATCCGCCGGGGAAATTCATGTTGTAGCCGAGCACCTTTGCTGCATCGCGCAGGCGCTTTGCACCGACGTTCAGGCCGATGATGCCGAGCGGCGGGTTTGCAGATTTCGCGTAGGCATCCTGCAGTTCAATGGTAGGGCCGGTATAGTTCTCGGGCACGCGCAGCTGGTTCTTGTACAGCGTGTGGTGAGCGCCGCGATCGGGAATGGGGGAGTTTAGCGAATAGCGGTTGCTCTCCATGGCTGCGGCAATCGTGATGGTCTTTGCGAGCGATGCGGCGGGGAAGGTATTCCTCGAAATGTAATCCGGTTCGTTCTGAACCTTGTAATCCTTGGTTTCACCCCAGGCGATAATCTCGTTGCTGTTCGGTTCCACCACGAGAATTGCGCTATGCATGGGCTTGAAACGCCGGAGCATGTTGTCGATTTTTTCGGCGAGGAATACGTTCTTCTGGTTCTTGATGTGCGTGCTGTCGATTTTTTCAACCTCGGGCGGAATTTCGGGTGCTATGGCCGCGGTGACGGTCGCCTGCGTGTTCTCGAGGTCTTCTTTCCGCTCGGTTTCCTTCGTAACGACCTTTGCATCGCCGATAAGCGTATTCACAGCGGATTCGGTTAATGAGTCCTTCACCTTGATTGCTTGGTGCGCATCCTTGAGGGAATCGATGTCGGGTTTCTTGAGGGTGTCGACAATAAATTCTTCCGCGGGGGCATTGCCGTTTACGACGAATGCTGCCGGCTTGTTCGCCTTTTCGCCACTCTTGAATATGCATGAGCCGATCAGGGCGCAGATGGCGACAAAAATGGCGATGGCGATGCAGCGGTTACGTAATCTTTTCTTGTAGGGTAGGCGATTCTGGGGGTCGTAGTAATATTTCATCGGTTTACTTGAAAAATCTTGTCACTTGAAAATAGTCTTGCGGTAGTAGGCGAGCTCGGCGATGCTTTCGCGGATATCGTTCAGTGCTTCGTGGCGTTTTTCCTTCTGGAATTCCTCGAGTTTCGGGTACCAGCGGAAGGAGAGTTCCTTGATGGAACTCACGTCGATGTTCCTGTAGCACAGCCAGTTCGAAAGTTCAGGCATGTACTTGTACAAGAATCGCCTGTCCTGCGTGATGGAATTGCCGCACAGCACGTTTTTCCCTTTTTCTGTATAGGGCTTTATAAAACGCAGCGTCTCTTGTTCGGCATCTTCGAGGGAATATTTCGAATGGCGACACCGGTCCACAAGCCCGCTCTGGTTATGGTGTTTGGTGTTCCATTCGTCCATGGATTCGAAGATGTTCTCGCCCTGGTGCACGGCAATCACGGGCCCTTCTGCAAGGATATTGAGGTCTGCATCGGTGACGATTGTGGCGACTTCTAGGATAACATCCTTCTCTGGCTCGAGCCCGGACATTTCCAGGTCCATCCAGACCAAGTTTCTAGAACTTTTCTTACGTATCATGGTATGTGCAAATGTAGTTTTTTCCTTTTTTTTTGTTTCCATTGCAGTCTATTTGTCCGCCAATTTGGAACGTTCCTCGAACATTCATACCGATGAGAAATAAAACACTTTAATGTAAGAAAATTATTTGCTATATTCGCCGACGTTAATTTGTTACACAGGAATACACTATGGAAGAAGTAGTAATCACCGGTATGGGCTGCGTTTCGGCCCTTGGCAATTCCCCCGAAATCCTCTGGGACAACCTTTTGCAGGGCAAGTCCGGCGTCGCCGTCATCGACAGGTTCGACTCTTCGGCTCTCCCGGTCAGGATTGCCGCTGCGGTCAAGGAATTCGACGGCTCCGAATTTTTCAGCACCCGCGACCAGTCCAGGTTCTCGAAGTGCATCCAGTATGCTGTCTATTCTGCATTCCAAGCGATGAAGAATGCCGGTATCGACCCGAAGGCCGAAGATCCGAGCCGTTCCGGCGTGATTATTGGTGCCGGTATCGGCGGCATGAACACTTACTACGAAAACTCGGCCATGCTCGCAACGCGCGGCCCGAACCGAGTTTCTCCCTTCTTCATCCCGATGTCCATTACCAACATGCCCGCAGGTGAGGTCTCTAACCGTACCGGCTGGATGGGCCCTTGCTTCGCCGTGGTTTCGGCCTGTGCGACCTCGAACCACTCCATCGCCGCCGCCTACGACGCCATCCGTCTTGGCCGCGCCGACATCATGCTGGCCGGCGGTACCGACGAGACGGTCTGCCCGCTTGCCCTCGCTGGCTTTACCAACATGCACGCCCTTTCCAAGCGTAACGACGATCCCGAAACGGCTTCCCGCCCGTTCGACACGGACCGCGACGGTTTCGTGATGGGTGAAGGTTCCGGCATTCTCGTGCTCGAAAGCCTGTCCCACGCCAAGAAGCGCGGCGCGAACATTCTGGCCCGCGTGGCCGGTGTGGGCATGAGCGCCGATGCGCACCATATGTCTGCCCCGCGTGAAGACGGCGAAGGCGTGCGTCTTGCTATCGAGATGGCACTCCGCGAAGCCGGAATCAGCCCGAAAGAAGTGGGTTACGTGAATACTCACGGTACGTCGACCCCGCTTGGCGACGTCGCCGAATGTTCCGCCCTCGAGAAGGTCTTCGGCGCGACCGATTCCCTGAAGGTGAACTCCTCCAAGTCCATGATCGGCCACGCCCTCGGTGCCGCCGGTGCACTCGAGGCCATCATCACGGTGAAGTCCCTGCAGAACCAGATGATTCATGCGACCAAGAACGTTTTCAACCAGGACGAACGCATCCATCTCGACGTGTGCGCCAACAAGAACACGAGTCACAGCTTCAAGTACGCGCTCTCCGACGGCTTCGGCTTCGGCGGCCAGAACAGCGTGCTTTTGCTGGCCCGCGACTAAACAGATCGCAGCGGCTTGCGCCGCAATGTGAAATGTCCCCGGAATTCTCCGGGGCTTTTCTTTTTCTATCTTTAACGGCGTGAAATTTTCGCTTCTAAAATCCCTTGCCGTTTTCGCGTTTGCGCTGGTTTGCCTTGCGCAATCCACGCATGCGGCACCTTTCGATCCGCCCACATGGCGCGATTCCACGTGGGATTACCGCAGCGAGGATTCTGTCGACATCAAGTCCGAAATTTCGTGGTGGAAGGTGGGCACAATCGGCGGGGTGGCGCTTTCTTCTTTCGGTGCGGCCTACGTGTTTGTGTTTGCGAAGGGCTGGTGGGACGACGAAAGAAGCCATTTCCATTTCGAGAACGACTTTGAGTATTCTCTGAATCTCGACAAGTTCGGGCATTTTGCCGCCGGTGTCGTTCTGGGCGAAACGTTCTACGAAGGTTACCGTTGGGCGGGGCTCTCCGAATTCAAATCGTATCTGTTTGCGGGCCTTTCCGCAATGACGACGCATATTGCTATCGACGTGAAGGATGGTTATTCGCCTAGATGGGGGTTCAGTATTTTTGATGTGCTTGGCGGTACTTTGGGCGGTTTTTTGCCCATGGCGGAGCGCTATGTACCCGTGTTCAAGTACGTGGATCTCAAGTGGAGCTACTGGATAAATTCCGATGCCTACTATAACAAGTCCGATGGCCATGTCGGCGATGCGGTATTTACAGATGACTACGTGAACCAGACCTTCTGGGCTTCGTTTAAACCTTATCGTTTGCTTCCGAGTGGTTTGCGCAAGTATTACCCCAGTTGGCTTGCCTTTGCGGCAGGCTTGAGCGTCAACGAAGAAACCATGGAATACCATGCGGAAAACCGACACCGCGAGGTTTACCTGGCCCTGGATTACGACCTGGAAGCCTTCCGCCCACAGAGCCGCTGGTCGCGCACGCTCATAAAGTACCTAAACTACTTCAAGTTGCCGGCCCCGGCAATTCAGGTCTATCCGGAATTCCACTGGTATCTGCTGTACCCGATTAAGTTCTGATATGCGTAAATCTAACCTTGCATTGTTTATTGCCCTGATTATGACTACATCGGCATTCTCGCTCCCGCAGACGGGAACGTTCCGCGACAGCCGTGACGGCAAGACCTACAGGACCGTCGTCATTGGGACCCGCGTGTGGATGGCCGAAAACCTTGCGTACAACGCGAAAGGCAGCGCCTGCTACGACAACAAGAACGAAAACTGCGCGAAGTATGGGCGTCTTTACAACTTCGAGATGGCGACTAAGGCGTGTCCTGCCGGCTGGCACCTGCCCGAAAACGACGAGTGGAAACGTTTCCGCACGTTTATCGAGGATAGCGATGGCAAGGAAGCGGCCTGGATGAGTTTAAAGTCCCGCGACAAGTGGGATGGTAGCGACCGTTACGGGTTCGATGTCGTGCCTGCGGGCAAGGCGACCGACGAATTCATGGAACTAGGAGTCTCCGCGCATTTCTGGAGTTCCACGACCGAAGACGGCGATGCCTACGGATGGCATCTCGAACCGCCGGGCGACTTCAGGATGGATTTTGATATTAGCAGCAACATGTATTCCGTACGCTGCCTTAAGGACTATTAGGGGATAGCCGATAGTGCCGGCATCCAAGTTGACTTACAACGTCGCGAGATAGGCCGTCAATCCCAGGCCCATCAATATGCCTGCGTAAAGCCCGCCCAACAGGTCGTCGGCCATCACGCCCCAGGCTCCGGGGAATTTCTCGAAGCGGTGTATTCCGAACGGCTTGAAAATGTCGAAATAGCGGAATAGCCCGAATGCAAATAGCAGCACCCAGGGGCAGTCGACGATTACAACGCTCGGGACGAACGCGAGTACCGTGAAAATCCCGCAGACCTCGTCTATCACTATCCAGCCGGGGTCTTCGGTGCCGGAGTCCTTCATGGCCTTGCTCACGAAAGGCAAGGGGGCGAAAAAGAAGAAGAGTGCAGCAAGGAGGAAAGGGAGGCTGATGAAAATCGCGAAATCATTTCCGCCGATAGCAATGGCTTCGTATTGTCCCAGGAGGTCGTTCGCGAATAGAGCCATGGGGTAGGCTAAAATCGTTGCGACGAGGCTTCCCATTGTGCCGGGCGCCGACGGGCTCATTCCCGCACCGAAGAATGTTACGACAAGCATGGTAAACCAGTCCGTCTTGCGCCACTCATGCGGCACACGCTTCTTTCCGTATTTTTCTTTCAGTTCTTCTTTGTTCATTTTTCTTCCATCGTCATCCTGACGAAAGTCAGGATCAATAGTTTATTAACATCGTCATCCTGAACGGAGTGAAGGATCCAGGGAAATTTGAAACTTGACTGGATCCTTCGGCCTTACGGCCTCAGGATGACGTTTCTGGCCATGGCGCTTCGGCTCGTTCCTTCTCCTGTTCCTCGCGGGCAAAACGGCGTTTTTTCCATGCTTCGAGCTGCTCCTTGAACGCGTTACGAAGCCGCTCTATGCCAATATTTTCGCGGGCGCTCACGAGAATTGCCTCAGGATAGTTTTCCTTCAGCTCAACACGTCGCGGTTCGTCGCAGATTTCCACCTTGTTGAACACGCGGATGCGGGGCGTTTCCTTGCTGATAATGCCCTCGAGCGTCTTGTGGGTCACTTCCAGGTGGTCGCGGTAGTCCGGCGCACTCCCGTCAACAACTTCCAGAATGCAGTCCGCGTGGGCAGCCACCCCGAGAGTACTCTTGAAGGTCTCAATGAGGTTGTGGGGGAGCTTGCGGATAAACCCGACGGTATCGCTTAGGATGATGTTGTCTCCGTCCAGGTACAATTTGCGGGTGGTGCTGTCGAGGGTGGCGAACAGTTTGTCTTCCACGTACACGTCCGCACCGGTGAGGCGGTTCGTAAGGGTCGACTTGCCTGCATTCGTATAGCCCACGATGCCGATGTGGAAAATATCGTTGCGGTTTTCTGCCTGGCTTTCGCGGGCATCTTCAATCTTCTCGAGTTTCTTCTTGAGTTCCTGGATGCGCTTGCGGATCATGCGGCGGTCGGTTTCCAGCTGCGTCTCACCCGGCCCCTTGGTGCCGATGCCGCCGTTGTGCTGGCGGCATAGGTGCGTCCACGCACCGGTGAGACGCGGCATCATGTACTGCAACTGCGCGACTTCCACCATCAGGCGGCTTTCTGCGGTAATGGCATGTTTTGCAAAAATATCGAGGATAAGCCCGGTGCGGTCCAGCACCTTAATTCCCGGCAGGCGTTGTTCCAAGTTGCGGACCTGCGAGCCGGAGAGGTCGTCATCGAACACGACCATCTTCGCATTGTCTTCTTCGAGGGCGCGCTTGACTTCGTGAACTTTGCCCTCGCCGATGAGGGTAGCCGGGCTGAAATTCTGCACGCGCTGCACAAAACTGCGGGTCACGATTGCCCCTGCGGTTTCGGCGAGCCGGCCGAGTTCCGCCACCTGCTCGGAAACAATCCACGGGCGTACCCGCGGGGTCGAAATGCCTACGAGTACGCAGCGTTCCTTTTCCTGTTTATGTTCTGCGGGCTGTTTCATTGCGCGTTTATCAGGAATTCCCGTTCAGTTTCAGGAACCAGTAGTCCTCGCTGTTGATGCTGCTCCCTTCGGGGTTAGCCTCGTCGGCGAGTTTCGCGAAATCCGGTGCGTTCCCAGCCGGGTTCTCGGCGGCACCTGCCTGCGGGCCCAATCCTTCGGGCGAATTGCCGGAATCCTTGCTTATGTTGTTCACGTTGTCCATACGCAGAATATAATAAATCTCAATGCCTCCGCGCACCTCCATTGCAGACAAAAAACTATATTGCGCACATGCGCCTTTGGGTTACGACATCTCCAGACGATTTTACCTCCGAGTTCGATGATATCGAGGAAATGTTCAATCGCGGTCTCACGCGCTTAATTCTCCAGAAACGCGCACACGACTTTACCTGTAATTCGGCCAACGGCGGAAGAGGCAATGCCGCACGCCTTGCCTCCGAAAGCGTTTACGAACGCTGGCTGCTCTCTCTCCCGATGGAATATCGCGACCGCATCTGGGTGCGGGGCACTCCCGATATGGCCGAGCGTCTGGAAGTGCGTGGCTGCGTGTGCGATGCCGCGGTTCTGGCAAAAGATGTTCCCGAACGCTGGAAGCGCACGGACTGTGTTGCCCTCTGCATGACGCCCGAACAGCTAGACACATTGCCTGACTGGGTATCCGCAGCCCTCCTCGGTCCGATTTTCCAGCCCCAGTCTGCGCTTGACCCTGTAGAAACGCTCGGGGCGCATAGCCTTACCCGCATATTCGAGAACGCCAATGAAAATTCCCCGCGGGTCATTGCCTTCGGGGGAATCGATCACGAAAACTTGGACGATATCAAGAAACTTCCCCTACAGGGAATCTCCGTGCTGGGCGGTATCTGGAACTACGCCGACCCCGTCAACGCCTTCATCAAGCTTGGGCGTGCTTGCGGCGGGTTCTGATTCCTTAGTTGCGTTCTTCAGGGATTCCTTGAGGGTTACAAGCTGGTGTGCAAATTCATTGCAACGGCTGTTTTCGGGGAGGGTAATTTCCCAATCGAGAGCGCCGTTGTTGAGGACCGGGTGAATCAGCCATTCGGTTTCGTACGGGCAATGGTAATTTGACATATATTCGACTCTAAGACCTTTTCCGTCCATCGAGTATAGGAAATTGTCATTCCATTTGACGGATAAGTCCATGTATTGGATTGTCTTTGCATCACCGATTTTGCCAGTTTGTTCAAAATAATTCTTTTGGGCGAGCATGTAGTCTTCGACTGCCAGTTTCATTTTGGCAGTAACCCGTTCACCGTTGTTCCACACCATCTCGTAGGTGGAATATGCTTCAAAATTGAGCATCACAACGCGGATAATTGTGAAAATGAGGGCAAATGCGGGCATCCACGATTTCGACTCGTATTTTTTTCCGGTCTTTCGGCTCCTGTATTTGCCGAGCGCGATTTTCCACACATCCTTCATGAAAAGGAATACAATGACTGCGTAGGCGATAAAGGTGATTGCACATACCGGGGCTGGGATTGTAAACCCGTTATTCCGAAGGATGAGGTAAATGATTTTGTAAGTCAGTCCGCCGAAAATCAGGTAAAGCACACCGCGAAGGCGTCGTCCGCTTTCGATACAGTGTACTCCGGTAAAACCGATAATGAGCGCTGTCCAGAATATTTTGAGACCGGGTTCCTTAGACTTGTGATGGGAATGCGGTTTCGCTGGCTTTTCTTCAGGCGGCTCAATGGGCTTTTTAACTTGTTTTTCGACAGGTCTTTCAATTGGCTTGGCGGGTTTTGCCTCTACGGGAGCGATATCTTGTTCCGGTTTGTCCTCTTTGTTGTAGTTTGGGTTCGGGGCATCGCACCAGAGGCATTTGGGCATGTCGTCTTCGTATTTTTTTTTGCATTTGGGGCAAATCATTTTTTTTACCTTATGCTGATTTTTGAAATTCTCGACATCCCATTATCTAGAATTTCTTTTCGGATATATACACCAAATTTATCCGGCTTGGCCGTGAGCATCTGGCCGTTTACGCTAAAGTATTCCGTGCGGATGACCTTTCCGGTGAACTTGAGGTCGCTTGCAACAGTCCCGATGCGCGTAGTCGATGTATCGGGTTCCACATAGGGCTTTTCCGGGTCGTCCACAACGAGCTTGATTTTTACCTGACTCTTGCAGCCGGTCTCGTTCGTGTATGTGACGGTGTAGTACCCGCTGTTGTCGCCGTCCAGGTTCTTGAGCGTGTTCTCGCGGTCGGTGGACTTGAACTTGTCCGGGCCTTCCCAGCTCCAGATCTTGCCGTCCCACGGATGCGGGCCGAACGTCACGCTGGCGCCCTTCGCCACCATCAAATCCGTCGATTCGTTCCATTCTCCGTCGCCGACCTTCACGTAGGGCACAATCTTCGTGCCGCTACACGGGGCCACGACCTTCTTCCCGTCGCTAACGCCGATGGAATCGGGAATGTCGATGACCCTCGGTTCAAAGTCGTTAGTGGGGAAGGCCTTCATGAGGGCAGCAGTCTCCTCGGCGGTAATCGGGAGGATTGTCCCGTGACGGGGGGTAAATGCGCCACTCGTCTTGGTATCCTGCACGAACTTGAAATTCTCGAGGTCGGAACTGCTTGTGAACTGGTAATGCCCGTTCATGTAGCAGTCGTACATCAGTACCCAGCTGTTCTGGTTGATGAGCTTGAACACGCCGGCACCTTCCACGGCTTCGGTCGTCTGCTGCAGGGCCTTCTTGCACTGGCCAAACCACGAGGGGGCCTTCGTGCCGTTTTCCTTAGTCAAGGTCTGTGCCTTCACCTTACAGATGCCGCCGTCGCCCTCGTTCTTGTAGAAGGCGTGGTAGTACTTGTCTACCGGGTTGTAGACGATGTCCATGTCGATGGTCGACTTGCCGCGGTCAAAGAAGTGTATGGGGTCGCCTTCCAGATCGGTAAAATCCTTGTTCGCGTAGTTGAAGAACACCTGGTCGTAAGAGATGGTTCCGTCGTCGGTCAACAGCGAGTAGTACACGAGCGGGCGGCCCTTGGTTCCATCCCTGTTGTCATAGGTTTCGTCCCAGATGGTTTCCGGGGCCCACACGCGGGTCACGTTCGCGAAGTTCTTGCCCTTGTACTTGTCGGGGAAATGCACCGTGGCGTGCTTCCAGCTGATAAGGTCGCGGGATTTCATGAGCACCATGCCACGGTTGCTCGACCACCCCTCGGAGCTCTTCATGTCGGTATTCACCATGTAGAACCAGCCGTCGGGCGCACGCAGAACATGCGGGTCACGCAGCCCCTTCTTGATGCTCACCGTATCGGCGGCCACCACGCGCTTGCCATTGTTCATCGCGGTAAAGTTGTAGCCGTCGTTGCTCAACGCGTAATAGATATTCTCGTTGTCGTTAGACGGGAAATACGCGAAAAGGTAGTTGCTGTAGGGCTCGTATCCGTGGATGGAGACCTTGTTCTTTACAACCTGCTCCTTTTGAACCTCGGTGTCGTGCACGGTCGCCGTAAGCGTGACTTCCTTGTTCTCGCCGACAAGCCTGCCGTTGATATGGCCTTTGTGGGTGAGAAACAGTGTGTCGCTGCTTTCCCAGGAAATAGGGAAGGTTTCTCCGCCAAGCTTTATCGTGTCGGGGAGAGAAAGGTCGGTATAAAGGTCGTTTATGATGTCGCCCAGGCTCACGCTATCGGCCGCGCGCCAGAAGGGGGCGATATCGTCTTGTGCAAAAATGGAACATGCACAAAGAATGCTTGCGGTAAGCCCGCGCTTTACCCAAACGGTCATAATCCTGGTCTCCTGTATGACTAATATAATTTAATTCCTACGCCGGTCTCGCATATCACGCCTTTTTGCTTTTACAAATTATCAATACAATCCGTAACAAAAATGTAAGTTTATTGTAACAAATAAGATAATTTCAGATGTGATATAGATTTGCATATTCCATTTTGGAATAACACAGGCTGTCTTATTTTGATTTTTGAACATATATTTGGGCTTATGGAACAGGCTAGAGCCAAGATACTTGTTGTTGACGATACCAAGACGAACATTGAAGTCTTGGAAGGCGTTTTATCTGTACATTACGATGTTTTTGTTGCGAAAAACGGGCGCAAGGCAATCGAAATTGCCGAAAAAGTCCATCCGGACCTTATTCTGCTCGACGTGATGATGCCCGAAATGAACGGTTACGAGACCTTGAGGGTCATGCGTTCGCGCGAGGATCTCAAGAACATTCCCGTATTTTTCCTGACGGCTAAATCGGATAACGAGAGCGAGCAGATCGGGCTCGACTTGGGCGCTGTCGATTATATCGGCAAGCCGTTCAGCCCGCAGTTGGTATTGCTTCGCGTAAAGAACCAGCTGGAGTACAAGCGCCAGCGCGACCACCTGCATGACCTTGTGGAGGAGCGCACGGCAGACCTGCGCCGCACCCTGAAGGTAATGCTCACGAGCCTCGGTTCGCTGGCAGAATTCCGCGATCCCGAAACGGGCGAGCACATCAAGCGCACGCAGATTATTGTGCAGCGCCTTGCGGAAGTCCTCATGAAAAACCCCAAGTATGCGGGCGCGATTCCCAACAGCCAGTATGTCGACTACTATGCGACAGCGGCTCCGCTCCACGATATAGGCAAGGTGGGTATCGAGGACGAAATTTTGCGCAAGCCCGCTAAGCTCAACGAGGATGAACGCAAGGTCATGAGCAAGCACCCGCAAATGGGCTACGACGTGCTCATGGACGCGACCAAGGAACTTCACGACAACCCGATGGTAAAGATTGCGGCAGACATTGCGCTTGCCCACCACGAACGCTGGGATGGCCTGGGATACCCGAGAGGAATCAAGGGCGAGGAGATTCCGGTGGGGGCGAGGCTCATGGCCGTAGCCGACGTCTACGACGCGCTTGTCTCGAAAAGGCCCTACAAGGACCCGTACCCGCACAAGGTCGCCGTGGAAGAGATTGTCCGCGAGAAGGGAACGCAGTTCGACCCCGAAGTGGTCGATGCATTCCTCACGATTGCCGATGAACTCCCGCAACTGTACGAACAATTTAAGGAAACCGCGCATTGACACGAAACCTGGCAAATTCAAAACGTCGTAAATTAAGTTGGCGAATCTCCTTTGTTTACATGATACCGCTCGTTGTTGCGACGGTAATGCTTGTTTTTGCCTTTATTTTCTACCTCGAGAATACGCTCATCTCTACCGCCTATAGCAGTTCCGAGATGATGCTCCAGAAAACGGTCGAGTCTTGCGAGGGCTTGCTGAACAAGCACGCAGGAGAATTTTCCAAGTATATCTCCAACGCGGGGACAATCACCAAACAGAACGCGAAGTCCGTCCTTACCAAGCGAATCCTCAAAAACGACGACATCGCGGACATGTTCTTTGGATCTTCCGATGGCGAATACATAAGTGCACGAGGTATAGCGCTTGACAAGGGTGTGTCTGAATACCGTACCAAGGACTGGTACCTCGAGGCTTCGCGCAACAAGGGAATTGCCATTACGGGGCCCTCCCTGCGCAAGTCCGTCAACAAGAAGGTCCTCACGCTTTCGCAGGCTGTCCGCGACAAGAACAACAACGTGAAGGGTGTCGTTGCCGAAGATATCGATATACAGCTTGTCGAAAAGACGCTGAGCGATGGCGTCGACAAGAGCGAGGGCGGTGTAATCCTTTTGCTCGACAACAGCAACAACTTTATTGCGCATTACCCGGAACAGACGAATCTAGGGAAAATCGATCTCGACAGCATCAGCACGCTCCTTGACATGATTTCGAACCAGGTGGATGTCGATTCCCTGCTCATGTACGGTAACGGAAACGTGCTCCGGTTCGAAAAGACGAACAACCACCGCCAGAGCTTTGTTTTCATGGTTTCGGCCATGAAGAAGAACCCGTACTACGTGGTGCGCATATTGCACCAGAATTCCGTGGTGGCAAAGTTCAACGAGCGTTTTCAGGGAATAAAGATTGCCCTTATAATTGCCGTCATCATTCTCATGTCGCTCGCGGGGCTTTTGGCCCGCATTTTGTTCAAGCGCTTTATCGAGAAGGACCTGAAAGATAGCGTGAGTTCAAGTTCGCTGTTCGATACGCTGCTCTCTAGCCCGAACATGACGCTTATCCTCACGAACGAGACCTTCGACATTCTGCAGGCGAGCAGCAACGTGGTGGAATTCTTCACCGGCGGTACCGAAGATATCAAGGGCGACGTTTTGTGGAAGTATATCCCTTCGGACCAGTTCAAGAAATTTGCGCATCATGTGGCCCTGGGCGGGGAACTGCACCCGAGTGAACGCAAGACAATCGTCATGGTCAAGAACTCGAAGGGGGAGGAGTACTGGTGGAGCATCTTCTTCCAGTTTCTTTCCGAAGATGACGGAAGCATCCGCTACCTATTCATGATTGACGATGCAACGAGCGGTATCCAGAAGGATACCATCCTCGATACCATTATGCTCTCGGCGGACCGCTCGCTGCTCATGATTTTTGACCGCACGCTGCATATCAAGTACATGTCCAAGCAACTGGGCGAGATTTTCCAAAAAGACTGGCGCGACCTTATCGGGCTTTCGCTTACGGAACTTTCTTCGTGCGGCATTCCCGACAACGTGATGAAGGAGCTCGTGAAGGCGTTCCGTGACCGAGAAACTTGGAAGGATTCCTTCATGATGCCCTCGAACGAAGGACATGGCGAAATCTGGTTCCGCGGCGAGGCGGTGACGCTCAAGGCCGAAGAGGCGGTCGTGGGCTACATGTTCTCGATGATCGACATTTCCGAAATTATCGAGGCAAGAGAGATTGCGGAACAGGCGACCCAGGCGAAGAGCGAGTTCCTTGCCAACATGAGCCACGAAATCCGTACCCCGATGAACGCTATTATCGGCATGGCGCACCTGATTGCCGAAACGGAACTCTCCGAACGGCAACGCGGGTTCGTGGAACGCATTGGGCATGCGGCCAAGTCGCTGCTCGGCATTATCAACAACATTCTCGACTTCTCGAAAATCGAGGCGAAAAAGCAGGAACTTGAAGTTACCCCGTTCGCGCTGCAAGACGTCATTAGCGAAGTGGCGGCCCTTGCCGAAGTCCGCATTGCGGGCAGGCCCATTGAACTCATTGTCGACGTGGATCCGGATATTCCCGAAACGCTCATGGGCGACCCGCTCAGGCTTTCGCAGATCTTTACGAACCTCGTGAACAATGCAACCAAGTTTACCGAGAAGGGCGACATAACCCTCAGGGTGGAACTGGAAAACATCACCGAGAAGAACGTGCGCCTTGCCTTCAGTGTGAAGGATACGGGCATTGGCATGACGCCCGAACAGCTGGGCAGGCTTTTCAACGCGTTTACGCAGGCAGACGGTTCCACCACGCGCAAGTATGGCGGAACGGGCCTCGGGCTTGTCATTTCAAAGTCGCTCGTGGAACTCATGGGCGGAAAGATGCAGGTGGAAAGTACGTCCGGAGTGGGCTCTAGGTTCTTCTTCAGCATATCGCTTCCGATCGCCCCGCAGGCAGGCGAACCCAAGTGGAAATCCGTGCACACCTTCGATGGCAAGAACATCTTGCTTGTGGATGATTGCGCGAACATGCGTGCCGTCTTGCGCCATATCCTTACCAAATTGCACTGCATTGTGGAAGAGGCGTGTTCTGCCGCAGAGGCGTTCGACCTCATCCAGGCGCACGAAGAAGCGGGCGAGGCTCCCTACGACTTCTTTGTCGTGGATTACAAGATGGGACTCGAGACCGGGTTCGACTTCGCGAAGGGCATTCCCGAAAAGATGCAGATTATCCCGAAGATACTCATGCATCCGCTGCATTTCGAGGAAAGCGAGCACGAGATGGCCATGATGCTTGGCTACAACAGTTGCATGCCGAAACCGCCCCAGATAAGCACCGTACTCTCGGCACTCCAGGAATCTATCGGGCTCAGGCTTACCTACCAGCAGGCCGTAAAGAAGGAAAAACGCAAGGTCTACTTTAAGCCGGCAAAGATATTGCTGGTCGAAGACAACCTCATGAACCAGGAACTTGCCGTGTCTCTCCTCAACAGCGTAGGCCTCACCACGATGATTGCAAACAACGGCAAGGAAGCGCTCGACTTGCTGAAGCCGGGTTCGTTCGACCTTGTGCTCATGGATCTGCAGATGCCCGTGATGGACGGCCTTACCGCTACGAAGGCAATCCGCGAAAAGGAAGAAGAATATTTCAAGAATGTCCCGATTCTCGCCATGAGCGCGCGCGCCTTCCAGAAAGACAAGGAAGAATGCTTCGATGCCGGCATGAATTCGTATATCGTAAAGCCGATAGACCCGTCGCTCCTTTACGAAGACCTCGCGAAGTACCTGCCGATTGCAGCAGAAGGTGCGAGCACGCAGAACAAGACGATTGTTGCCGAAAACACGCAGTTGAGCGAAGATGAATCGAACTTTATCGCCCAGTTCTCGAAGGTACGCGATTTCGATGCCGCCGCCGGCCTGTACCATGCGAACAGCAACAAGAACATATACCTTAGAATCTTGCACGGGTTCGTGCGCGACTACAGCGGGAACAACTTTGAACTGCGCAAGCTGATTGAAACTGCCAAGTTCGAGGAGGCCACCCGCATTACGCATACTATCAAGGGCCTTTGCGGTACTATCGGGTCTGCACACGTGCAGTCGCTGGGTGCCGCAGTCGAAAACACGCTTTCGCAGAAACAGCAGAATTTCGAGGAATACAACGTATTTGAATCGGCACTGCACGACCTCATCGAAGACCTGAACGTGGTATTGAACGACCTCGATACGGACCAGGTGCAACAGCCCGCGCAGAAGAAGGAAGACCCGCACGCCATCGAAAAACTGAAGGGCGCCGTTACGGAACTTCGGGGTGCGCTCGACTCCTGCTCTTCGACGCAGTGCAAGAGAATTCTCGATTCGCTGGAAGGCATCGCGTTTGCGAAGGATGTGGAAACCCTATTGCAGAAGATCGTGAACCAGGTCGACGACTACGAGTTCAGCGAGGCCACAGAAACGCTCAACGAGCTCGAAAAATCTATTGCATAAGGCCTGCGCGAGACTGCGCTAGAATACCATCGCGGCGATAAACGCGAGCGCAACGACAATGGCTGCCATGATGGCGACCGGGTTCGATTTCCTTTTCTTTTCCCCGAATTCGTTTTCCACGATTTCGTCGTAGTCCGGAGTTTCTAGGTCGGAATACTCCGCGCCGTCTTTCCAGCCGGTATTGGCGTCGCTGCCGCAATGCGGACAGAACGTGGCATCGTCTTTGATTTCGGAATGGCAGTGGGGGCAAAGCATACTTGAAATATAAAAAACACCTCGGAATGAATCCGAGGTGCTTAAAGCTTTTTGCTTTTTGAAAACGATCCGTGAGCAACAAAGCCCCCGGGTGTTAACCGGGGGCGGTTGCGAGAGCGAGCGCTTACCGGAGTAATTTAATACCCGAGTGAAGCGCGAGCGGTCTCATTACAGTTTGTCGTTAGAACCAAGAACGTCAACGATCTTGTGTTCGTACATCTTCTGCATGTTTTCACGAGCCGGCTTGAGGTACTGGCGCGGGTCGAAGTGTTCCGGATGTTCGTCGAAATACTTACGGATAGCGGCAGTCATGGCGAGACGGCTGTCAGAGTCGATGTTGATCTTGCAAACAGCAGACTTGGAAGCTTCGCGGAGCTGTTCCTCCGGAATACCGACGGCATCCGGGAGCTTGCCACCGTGGGCGTTGATGGTGTCAACTTCGTCCTGCGGAACAGAAGAAGAACCGTGGAGAACGATCGGGAAGCCCGGGAGCTTCTCTTCGATGGCATGGAGCACGTCGAAAGCCAGGGGAGGCGGAACGAGCTTGCCAGTCTTCGGGTCGCGAGTGCACTGTTCCGGCTTGAACTTGTAAGCACCGTGGCTGGTACCGATGGAGATAGCGAGGGAGTCGCAGCCCGTACGGGTAGCGAAGTCGATCACTTCTTCCGGCTTGGTGTAGTGAGATTCTTCAGCCTGGACTTCGTCTTCCACACCGGCGAGCACGCCGAGTTCAGCTTCGACGGTCACGTCGTGAGCGTGGGCGTATTCAACAACCTTCTTGGTGAGGGCGATGTTGTCTTCGTACGGAAGAGCAGAACCGTCGATCATCACGGAAGAGAAACCGTTGTCGATGCAGTCCTTGCAGAGTTCGAAAGAGTCACCGTGGTCGAGGTGGAGCACGATCTGCGGATTGGCGCAGCCGAGTTCCTTGGCGTATTCAACAGCACCCTGGGCCATGTAGCGGAGGATGGTGCCGTTGGCGTAGTTACGGGCACCCTTAGAGACCTGCATGATCACCGGAGACTTCTGCTTCACAGCAGCCTGCACGATGGCCTGCATCTGTTCCATGGTGTTGAAGTTGAAAGCCGGGATAGCGTAGCCACCCTTAACAGCCTTTGCAAACATTTCCCTGGTGTTCACCAGGCCGAGTTCCTTGTAAGAAACTGCCATTTGTTTTACCTCTTGATTCTTTGGCGACTTGCATCGCCGGTTAAAAGTTACGGGGCTAAAATTAGCAAATTCGGGCCGTTTTTTCAAGTTTTTACTTGCACTTCGGGCCGCGGAAGGATATTTTTAGAGAGGTGATGGGCTAACGGGGGTTCCATGGTTTTACATAAGATGTTGCACGGCTTGTTCTTGGCTTCGACGGTGGTCGCCGCCTTCTCGGCTACGGCCTTTGCCGAGGTCACCTACACGCTCCACAAGTCCGCCAACCCGACTGCCGACGAGCAGGATGCCTACGAGCGCATTACCGCGGTCATGGATTCCGCCGTCTACATCTATAACAAGTACACGAACCTCTCCAAGTACATTAACGTGTATTACGCGCCGGGCGTGCCGACCGCCGAGGCCAGCAGCAACGGCGACCTCAGGTTTGGCGAGAACCGCAGTTACATGTTCGTGGGCACCGCCATGCACGAGATGGCGCATACCATGGGCATGGGAACGACCGACGCCTACCGTTCCATGTTCAAGGACGGAGTGTTCCAGGGGCAGAAGGCCCAGGCGCTCATCAAGGAAATCGACGGCCCGGATGCGGTACTCAAGGGCGACAGCCAGCATTTCTGGCCCTACGGCCTCAACTATGCAAGCGAAGTCCATTCCGAACAGGACCTCATCAACCACGCGCGCATCGTAGAAGCCATGTACCAGGATATCTTCAAGGAGGCGTTCTTCATGCAGGGGAGGATAGAATCCGTCGCCGACCACAAGTGCATGGGGATTACCTCCGACAACGCGCTTGAACTCATGGACTGCTCCAAGCCGGAAACCTTCGTGAAGATTTTCTCCGTGGGCGACAATCCGGTCACCTACTACGTGCAGCTCGGGTCCCGCGTCATCGACATTCCGAACGAATCGACCGCGGCAGGCGTGAAGGCCTCGACCTACGGCTACAACGGCGGTTCGCACCAGAGGTACGTGTTTGAAGATGCGGGCGCAAACCAACCGAACGTGTATTACTTCAAGAACGCCAAGAGCGGGCACTACCTGCAAGAGGTGGGGAATACCATCGTGCAGAACCCGAAGCAGAAGTCCGAGGACTTCATGTGGCATATCATAAACGAGGCGTTGCTGGATACGGGCAAGGTCGAACCGTCGGATACAAGCGTCGTGCCGAACGATTCTACCGGCGATACGTCGTCCGTGAAGATTGTGCGCCTGCGCGACCAGGTGCCGGCAATGACTGCGCCGAAGCGCATGTTCGACCTGAAGGGCAGGAGCGTCGGCAAGCAGCCGCTTGGCCGCAACCGCAATACGCACACGGTTCTTTTCAAGAAGTAGAGTATTCTTTAGTCAGCATGACGGCAGGGGAGACTCGCCGCAGATAACAGAAAACCCCGGTCGTTGACCGGGGCTTTTTTAAACTGTTTCTAGTGATTACATACCGAAAGCGGCATCGGCCTGTTCGGCGTTGGCAGCGACGTTTTCGACGGCGGCTTCGGCCTGGGCTTCCTGCGTTGCGGCGATGGCTTCTTCAGTCACATCGTTGCTCTTCTTTTCGGACATGGAGAGCTTGCCTTCCTTGAACTTGTACATGGCGATCGTGGTCGGCTTCTTGTTCAGGTGGATGTACCCCTGGCTGGCCTGGTTGTTCACGAAACGTGCTTCCTGGGCCATCATCACGACAGCACGGAACACAGAACCTTCGCATTCCTTGCTTGCGTAGATATCATCAAGATAGACTCTCTGATCGGACATCGGGGTACCTCCGAAAAATTTTAGAAGAGGGAGAGGGATTCGAACCCTCGTTACCGTAAAGTAAACACGCTTTCCAAGCGTGCGCCTTCAACCACTCGGCCATCCCTCCAGGATGTGAGGCCAAATATAGATGTTTTTGGGGCTCTTGTCAAGCGATTTTGGCCATTTTTTGCAAAAATTTGCGAAAAAATGATAATTAATACCTGCTAATCTCGTCCCACACGACCTGCATGAGCGGTTCGAGCGTCTTGGGGGAGAAGTCGAACTTGATGTTCGCGGCGGCAAAAAGTTCCTTCAGGGGGCGGCTGCTACCGAGACTTTCGGCACGGAACAGGTCGTCGATGGCCTTCTTCGGGTCTTTCTTGAAGTTCGCCCACACCTGCAGGGCGCCGATCTGGGCAATGCCGTACTCGATGTAGTAGAACGGGCACTCGAAAAGGTGCAGCTGCTTTTGCCAGAGGTTGCGGCGCACGGCCTCGAGCCCGGTGTAGTCCACGCCGGCATCGTAGCGGGTCATGATTTCGTCCCAGATGTCGCTGCGGTCATCGGCCGTGTGTTGCGGGAAGTTGTAGAGCCTGTGTTGGAAACTGTCGATGCTTGCGACCCACGGGAACAGCCAGATAACGTCTTCGAGTTCGCCGATAGTATTGCGCTCGATCGCTTCCTTGTCTTCGCCGTAGAAGGGCCCCAGGTTCGACATGCCGATGAGTTCCATGCTCATGCTCGCCACCTCGGCAAATTCCGCGGGCACGTCGCGGTACGGGAAAATCGGCTGGTCGGCAAGCGCGAACTGGTGGAACGAGTGTCCCGATTCGTGCAACAGCGTGTAGATATCGCGGTCCGTGCAGGCCGAGTTCATGAAGATGAAGGGGAGACGGCTCTCGTCAAAACCGATCTGGTATCCACCGGGGGCCTTGCCGAGCCTGCTGTCCGGGTCGATGAGTTTTTTCGCCTGCATCTCGCGGGCCCACTTGCCTGCCTGTGGGTGGATGCTCTCGAATATCTGGTCCACCTTCTCGATGAGTTCGTCGCCTGAACTATATGGTTTGAGCGGGGCGCGGTTCATCGGGTCAACGCTCAGGTCCCACGGGCGCAGCTTGTCGAGCCTCATCTTTTGCGCGCGTTTCTTGTACATCTCTTTCTGGAGGGGGAGTACAAGCTTCTCGATGCTTTCGTGGAAGGCTTCGCAGTCGGCAGGGGAGTAGTCAAAGCGGTGCTTCGCGAGGAAGATGTAGTCGATGAAATCCTTGCAGTGAGCGTTCTTTGCCATCTGCTTGCGGATTGCGAACAACTTATCGTAGGCGTTGTCGAGCGCTTCCTTGTCCTGGAGGCGGCGTTCCCACATGGTGCGCCACGCGCGTTCGCGCAGTTCGCGGTCCGTGCGTTCCATGTAGGCGTTCATCTGCTGCATGGTGCGGGTCTTGCCTTCGAATTCCACGCTCATGCCGCCGGTTATCTTCTGGTACGCCTGGATTTCCTTGTTTTCTTCGGTTTCAAGCGGAATATTGTCGGGGGAGAACAGGTCCAGAGAAACCTGCACGCCCTTGAACCATTCGCCAAACTCGCCCTTCAGGGCTTCTTTTGCCGGGTGCGCCACGAGTTTCTTGTTCAGCTTGTCGTCGTACTCGTTCATTACGGGCTGGATGTTCTCGACAAAGCTTTCGTATGCCTTGGCGGCATTCTCGTCGGCCGTGTTGCAGGTCATAGCCACGTAGCGGCGGCAACTCACTTCGCCCAAAACGGATTCAAGCTCGCTCCAGTCCAAAATCCACTGCCGCAAGGCGTTTGCATTCACGGGAATATCGCGTTGCAGGAGGCTTCCAAATATTTTTGAGACTTCGTGTGCGTCATCTACGTTCAAGTTCTCGGGAACAAAAGTGCGTTTCATTTTTTCTCCAGTTATAGTCCACCGACCCAGTTGTTTATGATATTGTTCAGGATGGACTGTCTCACGCTGTCTTCCAGCGCGACCATTTCTTCGTGCGAAATTTCGCGTGTGTCGTTAAATTCAAAGGGAACGCTCTCGCCTTCGGGCCCCAGGGCCACGACAAGCTTGCCTTTGGCGCTGACCTTCGTGATTTCTTTCAGTTTAAAGATTCTCTTGTCCAGCGGGAAACGTGTGGAAAGCTGTACCTTGGTTTCGCCGGGAGCGAGCGTGACGGAATCCTTGAGCTCGAGCGGCAGGTCCATGAGCGTGTCGAGCGATACGTTTGCGGCGAAATCCCGGAGCCACAGCGTGTCGGTGTCGGAACTCTTTACCACGAGAACGACGCCCAGGTACGCATAGCCGAGATCGATGTTGATGACGCCCTTCGCGAGGTTCTGCACGAACGCGACGACGTTCGGGTTCGGCAGCAGTCCGCCGACAATTGCGCCGCCAAGTTGTTCGAGAAGGTCGGAACGGATATTCACCGAGTCGAGCGTGACCTGGCGGAAATCGACCTTCATGTTGCGCATGATGCTCGCGGCGTCAAGCTTGCGTGTGACTGCGCAACCGTCCATCGAGACGGCGGCGAGGAGCAGGATGCATATAGCAAAGGCGATTTTCTTCATCTTGAATGACAATATATAAAATGTGGCGTTATTTGTGGAATTTGGCGCAGTTTAAATGTTTCGTAGCACGCCCGAGTTCCACCTAGGGGCAAACCGTAGTTCCACCGGTGAAAACGGCTCACCGGCGCCGAAAAAAGTCCCCAAAACGGAGCAACCTCGTACCGTTGGTTGTTATGTTGGTGACCGGTGTCCAGGTTGCGATATTTGCCGTTTTTAGCCGAAATTCGGCAAATAAGGCACTGTGCGCCGGTCTGTATTGTCTAGGAAAAACCTTCTGCACCGAGTTCTGACTGTCGGGTCAGTCATGGACAGTCAATCGGAGTCCCGGAAGGTGGAAGTGACAGTTGCACCGTGTGGAACTCTGATGTACGTCGAAACATTAAAGGAGATGCTGGGTATATTCCGGTGTTTAATTATTGCCGATAATGTATATTATGTAAACTAAAATATAACGAAAACAGGGGGCCTCCTTTCCTTCAAACCAATAAATCAATATGCTTTTAACCCTGATTTTCTTCATTTTGTTTCATTCTAAAACGTTTCCCTCGCCTTTTATATTGGCACATTATTTGCTATTATTGCCGCGGAAATTAAAAACGTATGCCCGCCGGGCAATTTATAGAGGATTTAAAGAAATGGCAGAAGATTTGAATCAGCAGGAACCGACCGCAGAAGAAAAGGCAAAATTCGAACAGGATGTGATGAAGGCCGCCGAGGAAGCCATGAAGATGGAAGCCGAGGCGAACAAGGCTGACGCTGCTGGTGCCGACGCGCAGGCAGACGCCGCTGACGCCGCTGCCGAACAGTCCGCCGATGCCGCTGCGGAAAAGCCCGCTGAACAGGAATCCACGGAATCTGCCGAGGATGTCCTCAAGGCCGAACTCGCTGCCGCAAACGATCGTAACCTTCGCCTGATGGCCGAATTCGACAACTTCCGCCGCCGTAGCGCCAAGGAACAGCTCGAACTCATCGAGACGGCCAACGGCAAGCTCCTGGAAAAGCTCTCCGAAGTGCAGGACAATTTTGAACGCGCATTCGCCAGCGAAAACAAGGCCAAGGACCTGGAAGCCTTCGAAAAGGGCATGCAGATGATCTACAACCAGTTCGCGAAGATTTTGACTGACGCTGGGCTCGAACAGATCGACCCGACCGGCGCTGAATTCGACCCGAACTGCCACGAAGCCTTGATGCAGCAGCCTAGCGAGACAATCCCCGAAGGCCACGTGGTGACCGTGTTCCAGAAGGGTTACAAGCTCAAGAACAAGATATTGAAGACCGCGAAGGTAATCGTTTCTTCCGGAAAGTAACCTCCCCTTTGATAAATTGACAATACAAACTAATTCCCTGCGATGTTCCGCAGGGATTTTTTGATATACATTTTACGCTGGGTATGAACATGTTTGGAGATTAAGATGAAACGAAAAATCTTAACCGTTTTTTCGGTATTGGCCTGCACGGCTTTTGCACAACACCCCATTATCACTACGAGCTACACGGCGGACCCCGCTCCGTACGTGCATGGCGACACGGTCTACCTTTATACGACTCACGACGAGGACGACGCCCAGGATTTCAAGATGTTCGACTGGCTGCTGTATACCTCCACCGATATGGTCAACTGGACGGACCACGGCGCGGTGGCATCGCTCGCCGATTTCAAGTGGTACAATTCCAATAACGGCGCATGGGCGGAACAGGTCATCGAGCGCGACGGCAAGTGGTTCATGTACTGCCCCATCCACGGCCATGGAATCTCGGTGCTCGTGGCGGATAATCCCTACGGCCCCTTCACGGACCCGCTCAACGGCCAGCTCGTCTGGCAGCGCGAACACTGGAACGATATCGACCCTACCGTCTGGATTGACGATGACGGCCAGGCCTACATGTACTGGGGCAACCCGGAACTCTACATGATCAAGCTCAAAAAGGACATGATCCACACGGAAGGCTCCATCGTCACCTACCCCAAGATCAAGGACTATCAGGAAGGCCCGTGGTTCTACAAGCATGGCGAACATTACTACATGGCATTTGCCTCCACGTGCTGCTCCGAGGGCATTGGGTACGCCATGAGCGACTCCCCTACCGGCCCCTGGACGTACAAGGGTGACATCATGCCGCATTCTTCGAAGAGCCGCGGCAACCACCCGGGTATTATCGACTACAAGGGAAAATCCTACGTTTTCGGCCTAAATTACCTGCTCTGGGCGGAATATCAGGCTAAAATCGGCCAGGCATACAAACATGCGGAACGCCGTTCCGTTTCCGTCGCCGAGATGCACTACAATGCCGACGGCACCATCCAGAAAATCGACTTCTGGCCCGAAAGCGGCGTCGTGGATCAAGTCGAAGACTTTAACCCCTACAAGCGCGTAGAAGCCGAGACCATGTCGTGGAGCGAAGGCCTTAAGACCCGCAAAGCCAACGAGGTCGGCAACATGATCCTCACCAAGATCAATGACGGCGACTACACCAAGATTAGCGGCGTAGAATTCGGCGATGCAGGCGCGGAATCGTTCTCGGCATCCGTTCTGAACGTCAAGAAGGCCTCCTCGATTACGCTCCACTTGGACAAGGTGGACGGCTCCGTCATCGGCAAGGCGGAATTCTCTAAGGACGGACTTGCCACCGTATCACTCACCGGCGCAGTCGGCAAGCATGACGTGTTCTTCGTGTTCGCGGGCGATTTCGAGGCCGACTACTGGGAATTTGAAGACAGCAAGACTGCCGTACCGCAGGGAGCCTTCTGCAAGGCAAAACTCACCGACGCAGAAGCCAAGTGCGATTTGTCCATCGTGGATGCGGCTATCGGCGGTGCGAGCAACTTCATCGACTTCGAGAATTACGACGTGGGCGGTGCCGGAAAGGCCTACTACGACATGGATACCGAAAACAAGGGCGGAGAATACCGCGAAGACCGTGTGGACATCGTGAAGAACGGCGACGGATTTGCCGTGGGCTACACGCAGAAGGGCGAATGGCTGGAATACACCGTGAACGTGCAGGCGGGCGGGAAACTCCCCTTCGAGCTCAGCTATGCAAGCGGCATGGACAACACGGGCGTGCGCCTGTTCATGGACGACGAGCCGATTACCGACACGCTCGCACTCGCGGGCACCGGGGATTTCGACACCTACGGCACCTTCAAGGGAACGACCATCAAGGAACTCACCGAAGGCGAGCACGTGCTCAAGGTGATGGTGACAAGCGATTACGTGAACCTCGACTGGATTGCCTTTGGTGAAAGCGAAGGCAGCGCTGAGGACATCCGCAACGGGACCACGGGCATCGTGCCGAAAATCGCCGCCGGAGCCGCGGGCATGGCAAATGCTTTCGCAAGGGCCGCGGGCAGCTACAGGGTATTCGACCTGATGGGCTCCGAACTCGGGAACATCCGCCTGAACGCCGGTGCAACGCTGACGGACCTCAAGGCCGGCCTCAAGACTGCCGGCTTCGGGAGCGGCGTCTACGTCGTCCGTAATCCCGCCGGAAAGACCCTGAAATTGCAAGTCGGGGAATAAGTTCCCGCGGATCTTAAACCGCGCGCAGCCTCCCCCGCCTTAAAAATCCCCGACCTCTCGTAACGAAGGCCGGGGTTTTTAGTGTCAAAGTTTAATGCAATTTTATGCAAAATGCAGAATACTGAATAAAATTGCAGTATTTTTATTAAAAATTATTGCTTTTTGCAGTCAATAAATGTATATTTGTAAGGTAACAAAGGAGCATTATATGGCACAGGCAACGATATCCGCACGCATCGACAGCAAGGACAAAGAAAGCTTTGACAAGTTCTGCAGCAATGTGGGGCTGTCCACTTCTGCCGCCATTTACATGTTCGTGAAAAACGTCATCAACGAGCGCCGCATCCCCTTTGAAGTCCGCGAGCCCTCCCCCCGCTACAACGCAAGCGACATCGAAGCCCTCAAGAAAGGCATCGAGCAACTTAACGCCGGGAAGGGTGTCGAACACGAACTCATCGAGGTGGACGACTAATGAAGAAAATTTGGTCAGACAAAGCCTGGGACGACTACCTCTACTGGCAAACACAAGACAAAAAGACTCTAAAAAGAGTTAACCAGCTTGTTAAAGACATTGAACGCAACAATTTTGAAGGCATCGGAAAACCCGAAGCATTGAAGGGCAACCTCAGCGGATTCTGGAGCCGCAGAATCGATGACGCAAATCGGCTAATTTATCGTATCAACGGCGAGTTCATTGACATCCTTTCGTGCAAAGGACATTACGAAGACGTTTGACGATTACACCAATCCCTTGATGAATTCTTCTGCATCGGCTACGGGTGCTCCGTTTTTGAGTTCGGAGATAGCTTCAATGCAAGATTTTTTCATGATAAAACCAATCTCTTGACAATGGGTTAATCTGAAAATACATTTGATGTATGATGATGAAACCAATATCGACATTTGATAGGATTATGGCGGACCCGAAGCAGAAAGTGGCTTTCGAAAAGGAATATGCCAACTTTTTTCAGTCAGAAATGAAACTCCAGAAGGCTCTTGCAGAGGGCGAACGATCTGCCGAGCAAGGCGGCTGGCTTTCCGCTGCGGATGTGCGGAAGAAATTTTAGGCCCTTTTTGAGGGCCTCCCCCTCCCCTCCTAATGTCATAAGAGGATGAATTGGAAAAGGATTTCATATGTGCAAATTTTGCACATATGGGTGCAGATAATCAGACTTATAGGGCACGCGGGTTGATTTTGGTGCAGGGTTTGTGTCTGCGGATAAATACAATTCGATTACTATGTCAGATTATGACAAGAAGGGTTTAAATCAAGATTTAAAGAGTTCCCAAATATCATCATATTCACTTTGAGAGACATCAATAATAAAACATTCTTTATCCTTCTTTAAAACAACGGTTGGGTATCCCTCACATCGATCTTTATTACAAGCGTAAAAAATCTCATATCCCCTATACAGGTTTTCGCTCTTCATAACGGTGTTGCGTCCGATAACAAATTTCGCAACATCTTCGGGAATGTCTTTTTTTTCAAGGACTATCATTTCTTTTACAATAAAAAGTGCTTAATCTAAACATGCTTCATCAGGTTTTGAAACTTCCATCAGATGTTCAATTAAGTCATCTGCATTCTCAGCATTTTCCAATACAGAATGGTCCATATCACATTTAAAAAGATAATAACAGCCATTTCGCTCTAATAAAGGAGACCAAAAACGTCGTGTAAATGTAAAACCAATCTTTTCAACCTTATCTTTAACACGCTGTTCGTTTTTTCTAGTATATTCAAGTATTTTCATTTTCTTTCTGGTCTTTCAAATCTGTCAAGATCGTTCCTTCGTAAGAGAAAAAGGCTGGACCAGAAACCTGTTTCCAATTGTAACCCATTTCTTTTAGAAGCATGAGAGCCAACTTGCTTAAAGAGAACTCCTTGCCGTTGTAGTCAACGTTGCCATTTCCAATGACCTTGCACTTTTTTTCGTTATCTCTTGTAAAGCACAATTCTGCACCAACGGGTATTCCGTATTTTTGAAAATCAAAACGTTTTTTTCTTACTTCTTTGGGATTGACAATTGTGTTTCCATCTTCATCAATGGCTTCATCGTCTAATTTTAATTCTTTAGCTCCAGAAATCCGGAGTGCAGCAACGGCTTTTTCTGGAGAAATTTCGAAAAATTCACGATTTTCACGCACACGATAGCCTGCGAAGGCTTCATGCGCTAGTTTTTCTATTTCCTTGTATCGTTCCGTTTCAATGGCAAAATGACACCTAAAGGGCCATGGAGTACCAGTTTTATCCAATTCTTTAAGCCGTTCCTTGATATTTTGCGCAGTATATCCGATTTTTACCACTCCTGGCATGTAATCGTTCGTAAGGACATAGACGATGCCTTTTTCTGCAGTTTCTTTCATGTGCACTCCATATTAGGCTGCGGGTTATATTCAGAAATAAATATATATTTATATTGACAATCAAGCATAATAACATTTTTTTTCTAATCCTTCGGTTCTCTTGATGTCTTTTGATTTTTTTTTGCTTTTTCTATTTTTTGTAATCGTTTTCCTTTTTTATTTGGAAAATGAGGAAGCGATACATTCGCAAGAAAGAATTGATTCTTCAAAAAAAGAAAGATGAAAAAGTTCACAAATTTGAAGAAGAGTATAGGAAAATGGCAGAGGAAAGAAAACGCCTTTACATATTAAACGGAGGTGTTGATATTGAGAATAAAACGGTTTTTGATTTTACCAATGATCCAAAGTTGTTAAGAAAACTCATTGACCATTTTTTTGCGCCCCCTTTCTCTTCTAAAAATCCTTACCATACTGCATCAAAAATGTCAATTGATGAGTTTTACAATTGGAACAAAGAAGGAAGATGGGGGCAATTAAACGCATTAAGGGATTTTGCAGCGATTACTGGTAACGAAAAACTAATGGATGCGATAGAATTTGAACACCAACTTTTTGTTGAATATTGTGTTGAAATGATGAATCGGTTTGGAATAATCGTTAATTAGTTAGAATTCGGGGTTTTTAAGGGGTGCTCCCCGCAGAGGGGGTGGAGAGCAACGGAGTGCGAACCAAGGGGGTGCCTCCCCCACCCTTAATGGGGTGTTTTATATTGAAACATGACTTTTGAGCCCCCGAAAGGGGCTTTTTTGCGCCCAAAATTGTTTCATTATTGAACAATTTGGGCGTTTTTCGCATTTGGCACGGGTTTTGCTTATAATAGGACGTGAAAAAACAGCCCGTCAGGGCTTCAAGAATTTAAAAATAGGAGACTCAAAATGAGCAAGATTATCGGTATTGACCTGGGTACGACCAACAGCTGCGTGTCCGTGATGGAAGGCGGCAAGCCGGTCGTGATCGCCAACGCGGAAGGTTTCCGCACCACCCCGTCCATTGTCGCTTTCGGCAAGAACGGTGAACGTCTGGTGGGCCACGTCGCAAAGCGTCAGGCTATCACCAACCCCGAAAAGACCATCTACTCCATCAAGCGTTTCATGGGCCGTACGGCGGGCGAATGCTCCGCTGCCGAAAAGAACATGCCCTACAAGCTCGTCGGCACAGGTTCCGATCCGGTCCGCGTGCAGGTCGACGACAAGCAGTTCGCCCCTCCTGAGATTTCCGCCATGGTTCTCCAGACCATGAAGAAGATCGCCGAAGACTACCTCGGCCAGCCGGTGACGCAGGCCGTGATTACGGTCCCCGCCTACTTTAACGACTCCCAGCGTCAGGCTACGAAGGACGCCGGCAAGATCGCTGGCCTCGAAGTTCTCCGTATCGTGAACGAACCGACGGCTGCTGCCCTCGCCTACGGCCTTGACTCCAAGAAGAGCGAAAAGGTCGCCGTGTATGACCTCGGTGGCGGTACCTTCGATATCTCCATCCTGGAAATCGATGACGGTATGTTCAGCGTGAAGGCCACCAACGGTGACACTATGCTCGGCGGTGACAACTTCGACGAAGTCATCATCGACTGGATCAACGACGAATTCAAGAAAGAAAATCCTGGCATTGACCTGAAGAAGGACAAGATGGCCCTGCAGCGTTTGAAGGACGCCGCCGAAAAGGCCAAGATCGACCTTTCTGCCACGACTTCCACGAACATCAACCTCCCCTTCATCACTGCCGACGCTTCTGGTCCGAAACACCTCGACCTCACGCTCAGCCGTGCAAAGTTTGACCAGCTGACCGCCCACCTGGTGGAACGCTCCATGGAACCGTGCCGCAAGGCTATCAACGACTCCGGCCTCTCCCTCTCCGACATTGACGAAGTCATCCTCGTCGGTGGTTCTACCCGTATCCCGGCCGTCCAGGAAGCTGTCCGCAAGTTCTTCGGCAAGGAACCGAACAAGACCGTGAACCCGGACGAAGTGGTGGCTATCGGTGCTGCTGTCCAGGGCGCTGTGCTTAGCGGCGACTCCTCTGTGAAGGATGTGCTCCTCCTCGACGTGACCCCGCTTTCTCTGGGTATCGAAACTCTCGGTGGCGTGATGACCAAGCTCATCGACCGTAACACCACGATTCCGACCAAGAAGAGCCAGGTGTTCTCTACCGCCGAAGACAACCAGCCGGCCGTTACCATTCACGTGCTGCAGGGCGAACGCGAATTTGCCCGCGACAACCGTACGCTCGGCAAGTTCGACTTGACCGACCTCCCGAAGAAGCCGCGTGGCGTGCCGCAGATCGAAGTGACCTTCGATATCGACGCTAACGGTATCGTGCACGTGTCCGCCAAGGACAAGGAAACTGGTAAGGAACAGTCCATCAAGATTACTTCTTCCAGCGGCCTTTCTGAAGACGAAATCAACAAGATGGTTAAGGATGCCGAAGCCAACGCTGCCAAGGACAAGGAACAGCGCGAACTTGTGGACATCAAGAACCAGGCCGAACAGATGGCTTACCAGGCTGAAGGTCAGCTCAAGGAATTCGGCGACAAGCTCCCGGCCGACACCAAGAGCCAGCTGCAGGCTGCCATCGACGACATCAAGGCCAAGAAGGACAACGGCACCAAGGAAGAGATCAAGGCCGCTATGGACAAGCTCCAGGGCATGATCAGCTCCATGGCCCAGGCCGCCGGTGCAAACCAGGCTCAGCCGGGTCCGCAGCCGGGTGCTTCTGAACAGCCGAAGAACGACAAGAAGGGCGATGGCCCGGAAGTCGTCGACGCTGAAGTCGTTGACTAATTAGGCTACGGCGGGTAATCGGTGTGTCGCCGGTTATCGGCCGCATACAGAACGGATTGGCTCTCTTTTTTGGGAGCAATCCTTTTTGCGTAAAAAGAGAATACAGTTTTTTGATTAAGAATCGCGACGAAGTGAGCGAAGTATGGCAGAGAAAAGAGATTATTACGAAGTTCTAGGTGTCGGTAAGGACGCAAGTGCTGACGAGATCAAGCACGCGTACAAGAAGCTTGCCATCAAGTACCACCCGGACAAGAACCCGGGCGATAAGGAAGCCGAAGAGAAGTTCAAGGAGGCTGCCGAGGCTTACGACGTGCTCAGCAACCCCGAGAAGCGCAAGAACTACGACCAGTTCGGATTCAACGCCCCGGGCGCTGGCTTTGGTGGCGGAGGATTCGGCGGACAGGGCTTCAGCTTCGAAGATATCTTCTCGCAGTTCGGCGACATTTTCGGCGGCGGGTTCGGCTTTGGCGGCGGTGGCCGCAGGGGCGGCGGCCGCAAAGCGGGACCTCCGCGCGGTAACGACCTGCAGATCAAAGTGGCGCTCAGCTACAAGGAAATCTTTGAGGGTTGCACCAAGAAGGTGCGCCTGAAACGCTATACTCCCTGTACAGAATGTAATGGCAAGGGCGGTCAGGATATCAAGACTTGTGACACTTGCCATGGAACGGGGCGCGTGCGCCGCGTGACGGGCGGGTTCTTCCAGATGGTTTCCGAGAGCGCCTGCCCCACTTGTAACGGCATGGGCGAAGTTATCGCGAAACCCTGCTCGAACTGCCGCGGCGAGGGCCGCATCCAGGAAACGGAAGAGATTTCTGTCAAGATTCCGGCGGGTGTGAGCGAAGGCCAGTACCTGAACCTGCGTGGTGAAGGCAACTGCGGGCCTCGCGGTGGTGCCTGTGGCGATCTGCTTGCGGTTATTGCAGAAAAGCCCGATGATTTCTTCAGCCGTGAAGGCGATGACCTGCATTGCGAAGTCAAGGTGCCTATCCACAAGCTGGTGCTTGGCGGTACGCAGCGCATCCCGACCATCGACGGCGAGGAAGTGCAAATCAAGATTGCGGCCGGCACGCAAGCCGGTAGCGTTCTGCGCCTGCGCGAACAGGGCCTGTATCCGCTCAAGAAGCAGGGCGACCGTGGAAGTCTCTACGTGGAAATCGGCGTGGATATTCCGAAGGACCTGAGCCGCGAAGAGAAGGAACTCTACCAGAAACTCGCGGAACTGCGTCACGACAAGGAAACTGCACAGGAAGAGTCTTTCCTTGAAAAGATGAAGAATCTGTTTAAGTAACGCGCGGCGGCAACGTAAAAATTATCCCGAGCAGCGATGCCCGGGATTTTTTATATTATTTTTAAAATGACATTTGAAATTTTATATGAAAAAAGTCCTTATTATAGCCCTACTCTTTTTGACGTCATCTGCTTTTTGCGATGAAAATGGGTTTTATTTATCAGGTGGTTATTCGCAGACATTGACAGGGACCACTCCCGTTGGCGATTTAAGTTACGGATGGCATTTCCAACCATTTGAAAGTTATGGAATGGAAGTGGGGATAGATATCTTTCGTTTTCAAATTGGATTCACAGATCGCTTTCAAACTATCTCAGACGAATCCATATTCCAATTACCGTTTTTAGTCCTTGCGGCAGCCCCTTGGTTAGTGAAAAAACCTGCGGGACGTTCGGAAGGTCTCAAATCTTTAGATGGGTATTTACGCACTATAGAAGTGATTGGATTTATATTACATGGGTCGCTCTATTTCCCGGTAGTGCCCAATAGTTATTTTGGCTTTGTAAACAAGCATCGTCTTATAACCGAAATGATTACCAAGGGAATCCACAAGGAAAGCTTTACATTCCAAGACGATATCGGCCTACGCCTCCAAATTACCCCCGAAGGCCATTATGGATTTTTCATTGACGGCGGATTCCGATTCGAGAAAAACTTCGACCGTGATTTTGAAAAGAAATGGTTCGCGCAAGCCGCTCTGACCCTCTATAAATAAAAATTCCCCGGACAGCGATGCCCGGGATTTTTTATATTATTTTTAAAATGACATTTGAAATTTTATATGAAAAAAGTCCTTATTATAGCCCTACTCTTTTTGACGTCATCCGCTTTTTGCGATGATCATGCGTATTATATAATGGGAGGTTATTCCCAGACATTGACAGGGACAACTCCTGTTGGCGATTTGAGTATTGGAGTGCATTACACACCATTTGATAAATATGGTATGCATGTGGGAGTAGATTTCCTTCATTTTCAAATGGGATTCACAGATCGTTTTCAATCGGTCTCAGACGAATCCTTAATCCAATTACCATTTTTACTCATTGCCTACCCTTTTGCTGTTTTTTTAGGAGATGAAGACTGCTCTTCGAGGTGTGGCCTCGATCAGATGGCTCTATATGTGCGCATTATAGGAGTGGTTGGATTTATATTGCATGGCTCGCTTTATTTCCCGGTAGTGCCCAACAGTTATTTTGGCGTTATAAACAAGCATCGTCTTGTAACTGAAATCATTACCAAAGGTTGGCATAAGGAAAGCTTTACATTCCAAGACGATATCGGCTTACGCCTTCAAATTCAACCCGAAGGCTATTATGGATTTTTCATTGACGGCGGGTTCCGATTCGAGAAAAACTTCGACCGTGATTTTGAAAAGAAATGGTTCGTACAAGCTGCTCTGCTCATCTAGAAATACACGCCATAGTTGGGGCGCGATTTCGGGTTGCGACCCTTGATATCGTATTTACGGACGCGATCTAGTTTGAATGGAACCGGGGCGACAGTCTTGCGGATTTTGACCGTCCCATCACTCCACTTGCCAATCAGGACAATGTCGTCCTTGTTTCCTTGGACGAGTTCCGTCACGCGGGTCTTGAAGGTTGAATCCGTATACCAGCCCTCGAATGTAAGGCTATCCTTCGTGGGCTCGTGCAAAACGTACGTAGAAGAATCCGCATAGCGGTAGGCCGGGTTGCGCATTGAGGCATATTTGTAATTGCCATCATTCACGTAAGTGATGGAATAGCCGCTTTCCCAGCGTGCGAAAAACTTCTGGTCACCTTCTGCCGAAGAGGCAATCTTGTCTACCGGATCCGTGAATAAAGAATCGGCAAACCATCCTTCAAATACGTCGTTCTCTTTCACCGCGGGCTTCAGGGCGACCTCTTGCTTGGGCGTATAGTAAGCGGGATTTGTCGCATCATTGGTGCCGCCGTTCAGCTTGTATGTTATATCGTAGAATGCGCCGCTCAGTTTCGGGTAGGCATCTGCGGCCCCCTGCACCCAGATGGGGATATCGGTCGAGTCCTTCAGTTTCTTCAGAACAGTTCCGTTGCTAAATTCCGTAGCGGATACGGGCGTGTTCTCAAAGCCGTCATTCCGGAAATCTTTCGAGTAGAATACATTTTCGAAAATCACGTCATTTTCCGAAAGAATCTGGCACGTCTTTTTCGCTTGCAGGCCGATTCCCGAGAATTTCTTGGTCACGTCGATATTGCCTGCATAGAATGAATTCCTGATGGATATGTTGTCGATTACCCCGGCGAGTCCACCGCCCTGCTCACCCGCGAGGTACCCGGCGGAATAGGCGTTCTCGATGGACACGAAAGCGTATTGATAGCTGTGTGTATATGTATTTTCGTACGTATATGCCGAGGGATTCCTGGCAGCTCTCAGCGGTGCGGCACCGGCAGGCTCCATGCAAAAATCGCCATACGCATTGACGGAACCGATGAGGCCGCCAACATAACCGCTTGTGCTGATTACGCTCGCCGTACTGTAAACGTTCTTGAGCTGAAGGTGCGCCATTTCAAGGGTCGATACAAATGCGCCCGGATTTTCGCCGCTGAAATACGAATCCGTAATTCCCAGGTTCTTGATAAACAAATTACCACCCTCGACTCTTCCGACGAGCCCCACATTGCCGTACAGGCCCGAGATGGTATGGCCGTTCCCCTCAATTATTCCGCTTAGTTCTCCAAACGGCTTCCACCAGTAGAAATCGCCTTTGTTCACGGAGCCGTCGGACGCGAGAACATTCTTGTTGACGACGATATCGTCTTCGATGAAAATGCAGAAGGACCGGTACGGAAATTGTTCGGTGCTTTTTACTGCTCCATAAAGTTCGGCGGCATCGTGGACCAGAAGGCAACCTGCATCGTCTTTCTGGGGTTCCTTCGAAACGACACCCCAGCGCGCATGGAGTTTCAGCTTGCCGTTGGCATTGTTGGGCTGGTCAAATGGGTAAAGGGCATCTTTCTTGATGTTATCGGCAAGAGGCGCGGTTTTCGTCGTAAACCAGCCTATAAATTCTGCCCCTTCCTTGGTCGGGGGCAACAGGGAGTATTTAACTGAACTTGCCAGATCGTATACAATGAAGGTGCGGTTGTCCGGGTTGTTTACGCCACCCTGCAGGTCATAATCGATATAGACGGTATCGCCTTGGTTAATGGCCAGGGCTGGTGAGGCAATAAAAAAGCACGCTATCAAGCAAAACAAGAACTTGTTCACATTTCCTCCTTTATCGGGGGTTATACAACCCCTTTAACCAATATATAATAAAAAAAAGCGTTTAGCGCGGTTTGTCAAGGTTTTTATTCCGCATCCGCCTACAGTTGCGGAGCAGGGTTAAAAAAAGATAATGGGGAAACCTTCGCGGTATTCCTTGACGATATACGGGTGCGTTTTGGCGTACTCGAATATTCTTTCGCCGAGGCCGTTTTTTACGAGGTCAATGAGCGCCTGGTTTGGAACCGCGCCGATGGCGGGGCACGTGGGCGTGAGCGCAATGACGAGTTTTCCGCCCTTGTCCATGATGCGAAGCGGCCAAATGCTACAATCGAAGGGTTTGTCCTCCCCTTTCAGGATGCAGCCCTTTTGCGGGTCGAGAAACGTGCACGGGACTTCTTCTTCGGGGTCGGCGGTGCGGTAGTTGTTCTCGAGGACGAGGCGGAAGGCTTTCTGGACACTGTCTGAAGCGGGCGCGAACTCCCCCACCACGCCGTATTCATTGGGTTTACTCAGTTTTTCCGCAATTTCAGGCGGAAACAGCGGCGTTTCCCAGAGGCTCTGACGGCGGAAAGAGCAGCAGAATTTGCAGGCGGCGCAGGTGTTTTTGGAAAGGATACTGGAGAGCATTATGCACCTCCCGACAAAGTTGCGTGGCACTTGTCGAGGATAGTCAGCGGGTAATAGGACAGTTTCGCCTTGCGGAGTCCCTCTATCCCGATGTCTTCTTCGCGGTTGATAAGTCTTGCGCTGGGGAGCGTGGCAGCAAACATCTTGTTGATGACGGCATAGCCGCCGTTGTTGGCATATTCGTCGATGACTTTCTCGAAATGGATGTCCCAGACGCCGGGAATAATCTGGGAGGCCATGGTCATACCCACGGGCTTTCCTTCCACGTAGAGGATTGCGCCTTTCATGCCAAGGGCGTCAAAATGTTGCAGGGATTCCTGAATGGCGCAGTATTCCGCAAGGCGGGACTTTTCGTCTTCGGAACGTTCCGCCCAGGCGGCCTCTTCGCATTCGCAAGAGGGCTCGCAGGGCTCTGAAGATTCCGCCGCAGCCCCGTTGTTCATCCAGAGTTTTTCTACCTGCAGGGCGTCCGCCATGTTTTCCTGGGTGATTTCACGCAGTTCGTAATTTGCATAGGTGCGGCTGAATCTGGAAATGTGGTTCCGCTTTTTGCGGTAGGTGGTTCCGGGCAGGTTCGCCAGGCTTTCTGCGGAATAGAGATAGTCGCTGTCGCCGCGGTTCTCCGCGAAATGGATGGCGGCGATATCGGTCGCCGATTCCCCGCTGAAATAATCGCGCAAAATCTGTGCCCGGGGCTCGTCTACCAGGCAAAATTCCAGAGGCCTGCCCGATTCCGCTGCGTCTTGAACAATTAACGCCAATGCCGCCCGCGGGTCTTCTGCCCCAAGCGGGAAGGCATAACCCCTGCGGCTCCCCTGCCCGTTGTAATAGCGGAAAAGGAACCCCTCTTGCAGGGCGATTTCCGTGCCGTATTTTTTGCGGAGCAGGTAGATGTTTGCAAAAGAGGCGTCGCTGCCCATATAGCCCGCTTCGGCCACCGCGCTTGTCACGGCAATCCGGTCTGAAATTTCTGGCGGGCGAAATGGGAGCATACTAACATATTAGAAAAAGATTTTAGCTTGCGTCTTGCTGGAGCCAGGGGATTATTTCAGCGGACCATTCCTCGAAATCGCCGGCCTCGATATGGGCGCGGGCTTGCTGCATCAAATGCAAATAGAAATGCAAGTTGTGAATGGTGGAAAGCGTCCAGCCAAGCGGTTCCTTGCTCTTGAAAAGGTGGCGCAGGTAGGAACGGCTGTAATTGCGGCAGCAGTAGCAATCGCATTCGGGATCGAGCGGGATATCGTGCTGGTGAGCAAATTTCGCACCCTTGTAGCGCAGCACTCCCCTGCTGGTGTACACGAGCCCGTCCTGCGCGTTTTTCGCAGGCAGGATGCAGTCAAACATGTCCACCCCGCGGGCAACCAGCGAAAGCAGGTTCCAGGGCGTGCCCACCCCCATCACGTAGCGGGCTCGGTCTTCGGGCAAAAAGTTCGTGCAGAAATCCGCAATCTCGTACATGGTTTCTACGGGTTCGCCTACGGAGAGCCCGCCCATCGCGTAACCATCGGGAGCGAGTTCTTTGAGCGCCTCGATGGATTTCTTGCGCAATTCCTTGTGCATGCCGCCCTGGACAATCCCGAAGAAATACTGCGGGTAGCTGTGGAGCGGCGGGTTTTCTGCAAGCCAGTCCATTGCCCTGCGGGTCCATTTGAGCGTGAGGTCGAGGGAGTGTTCCGCCTCCTCGGGCGTGCTCGGGTACGGCGTGCATTCGTCAAAAGCCATGATAATGTCGGCACCGATTTCGCGCTGGGCTTGCATCACTGACTCGGGTGTGAACTTGTGGCGGCTGCCGTCGAGCAGGCTCTGGAATTCCACGCCGTCTTCAGTAATGTGGCGGAAGTCCTTGAGGCTCCATACCTGGAATCCGCCGCTGTCAGTGAGCATCGGACCGTTCCAGCCCATAAACTTCTGCACGCCACCCGCCTCTGCGATAAGTTTTGTGCCCGGACGCAGGTACAGGTGGTAGGTGTTCGCGAGGATAATCTGCGCTTCCATTTCGCGCAGGTCCCGCGCCGAGAGCCCCTTCACGCTCGCAAGCGTCCCCACGGGCATAAAAATCGGCGTTTCGATGTCGCCGTGGGCCGTATGGAGCCTCCCCCGCCGGGCCTTGCTGCGGTCGCTTGTCTTTATGAGTTCAAAGGGGTTGTTGTTCAAAATCATAATTCATCTAAGTCTAATGTAGATGTCTCGCTTGAGCCTGCTTTGCTTGAGTCCATATCTGTTGAATCTGGAATATAAACAATTCCCCCGAGCGGTTCAAAGACGTTTATATCAGACTCTGACGATGATGATTTCGGCGTTTTCGAAGGAAGAGGGGTGTCATATGGTGAATCTGCGATATCTCCACCAATCACATTGGCAACACCATCGCTATCGTTTTTTTGAGAAGCATCCTCCTTTTGCTGGATGGATGCGCATGCCGAAATTGAGAATGCGGCCGATACCCCCAAAAGGGCGGCAAGCGTCGCCTTGGTTTTGGGGGCAAATTCACCAATGCTTTCGACTTTTTTGCGTTCGATATTCATTTGTGTCCGCGCTATAGGACATTTCTTTTGAAAATATAAAATTAACCTGCCTTTGGCCTCTTGTTTTTTTTTGTCAAAATCTGTTATTTAGAAAGCCTCTGCAACCTGTCAAAAAGCATTTTACTATAATTAACGGCAGAAATTCACAAAGAGGTTTTTATGTCCCGCTTACGCGTTTTGGTCCTGATGGGTGGCCCGTCCACCGAGCACGATGTTTCCGTAGTGAGTGGCACCGGTGTTGTCCGCGCCATGAATCCGGAACGCTACAACATTCACCCTGTTCTCATTGACAAGGACGGCACCTGGCACTGGTCCGCCCGCGAACTTTCCCCGTACCAGAAGGACAACTTCTCGGTCAACTACTTCCGTAGCCTTGAAGGTACGGCCGCTTGCACCAAGAAGAATCCGGCACTTTCCGAACTTCCGGCTGCCGATATCGCGTTCCTCGCTCTTCACGGCAAGTGGGGCGAAGACGGCCACATCCAGGCCATGCTCGAAAACTGGGGCATCCCCTACACGGGTTGCGGGCTCCTAGCATCGGCACTCGCCATGGACAAGATCAAGTCCAAGGAAATCTACCGCGCAAACGGTATCCCGACCCCGCCGTACCGCGTTATCTGGAAGCACGACTTTACGGGCGACACGCTTGTTTCCGTGGCAGATGAACTCGGTTTCCCGCTAGTCATCAAGGACCCGCTGGGCGGTTCTTCTATCGGAATCGGTATTGCTAAGGACATGGACGAGGCCGGTAAGATTGCGCAGGACCTGTTCAAGGATTCCAACCGCCTGCTCTGCGAAAAGTTTATCGCCGGTGGCGAAGCAAGTTGCGGTTACATCGAAGACGAAAAGCCGCTCCCGCCCACCGAAATGCGCATGACGACGCGCGAATACTTCGACTTTGAGGCAAAATACAACGGCGAATGCCAGGAAGTGACTCCGGCGGAATTCCCGGCCGAACTCACGGCGCGTATCCAGGACCTCGTGAAGAAGGCCCACTACGCCCTCGGCGGCGCAGGCTACAGCCGTACGGACGTCCGCATCACGAAGGACGGCGAACTGTTCGCCATCGAGACGAATACGCTTCCGGGCATGACTCCCACGTCGCTTTTACCGCAACAGGCAGCCTGCATCGGTATTACCTACAGCCAGCTCATTGACCTCATTATCGACAAGAGCATCGCCATCAAGCGCTAATTGCAGGGAAAGTATGGACCTGGACCTTTATGTGGATACTTCCCGGAAGGGAGTTTCGATGGCCCTTGCAGGTATGGGGCCCGATGGTCGCGTCTACGAAGAAATTGTGAACCCGGATGGTCGCGGAGAAATCTTGGGCTCGAGCCTCGATGAACTTCTCGGCCGCATGAACGCTACACTCGACGACGTGAAGCGCGTGATGGTAACGCTCGGACCCGGCTCCTTCAGCGGGCTCAGGACCGGCGTCGCATTCTGCCAGGGGCTCAGTTTCAGCGGGAAGCGCGAACTCTACGGGGTAACTACCCTGCAGGCGCTTGCTTGCTTCGGCGCATCCAGTGACACGAGTGCAGCATCCAGCGACCAGATAGAAACGGCCGTGGTCACCCGCGCCCGCACCGGGTTCTGGTACCTGCGGCTGAATGGTGAAGAATCCTTCATCGAAACACCCGACGTGGTTGCGCGCCTCGAAAAATCGCAGGTCAAGACCATCGTCGCGGACTCCCCCGCCATTGCAGATGAAACCCTCAAGGCGGTATTCGAAAAGCTCGGCGCGAAGGTCGTTCCCGATACAGGACTCCCGCTGGATTGCTGGTCCCCGCTGTTCCAAACCGTAAAGCCTTCCCTCGTACAAGAAGCGAACTACATACAGCCGTCCTATTTCGAAAAACTCAAGTCGTAGCCCGCGGGGCACACGGAAGGTCAGAGATGCCCGTTCGCGAAATGAAAGTGGATGACTTGCCGCAAGTCCTTGAGATCCAGAAGGCGCTTGCCTTCCAGGACTGGAACGAACGGCAGTTCTGCGCAGAGATTGCGGCCGGCTACGCGCTGTGCGTGGTATATGAGGACGGCGCGCCGTTTAACACCTGCGAGCATCCCTCAAAAAAGATCCCCGCATGCGCGGGGATGACAGAAGCAAGTATTCTCGGGTATGCCATTTTCCACCTGATGGGGCCGGATTCTGAACTGTTGAGTATCGCGACAAGTGCAAGCGAGCAGCACCGGGGCATTGGCACGTCTCTTTTGCAGGCTGGCCTAGAACGTCTCGATTTTGAAAAAGGCGACAAGATGTTCCTCGAAGTGCGCGAAGGGAATGCAAACGCCCGCCGGTTCTACGAAAAGCACGGCTTTGCCGCTTACGCAAGCCGCAAGAATTATTATGCCGACGGCGAGAATGCCGTTTTGTACCAGAAAGTCTCAAGGAGTGACGCGTGACTAAGATTCTGATGCACGACAAGGGAACGCGCAAGCGTAGCCGCAAGATATGGGGCGCGCTGTGTATCGCCGTATTTTTCGTATTCGCGTTGGTCTACGTTGTGATAGAAAAAAGCGGGCACTGGCTCGTGATAGACGATGAATTTGAACACGCCACCTGGGCCGTGATTCTTGACGGGCAATCTGCAAACCTGGAAAGGAACGACTATGTGGCCGATCTCATGTCGCAGGGGAAAGTCGATTCCGTCTTGATTCTTGGAAGGCGTGTTTATCGCGACAAGAGCAACGTGGATTTTTACGCTGAAGACTTCATGCGCCTCGGCAAGTTTGACCCGGCGACAATCTTCCTGGTGAGGCACGACGACCCCTCCACCTTGAGCGAGGCGTGCACGATTATCCCCTGGCTCAAGAAACACAAGGCCGATACGGTGCTCCTGGTTACCGCGGCCCCCGCAACGCGCCGCGCCAAGCGCATATTCGAGACGCTTTCGGGCGAAAGTCCCGTTTACCTCACCGCAGATATCGACTACAAGCAGCAATACATCGCCGATGCCTGGGTCTTCAATCGCGAATCACGCAAGAGCTGGCTCCGCGAGTGGCTTGCCTACGGGCATTCCTTCTTTGACTTGGCTGGAACGCATGAGTTTTCCGAAAGCGATTCCACGTATTTCTCTAAAATACGTTCCCTGGCCGACGAAGAGAAAGATGAACCCGTCATAGACCTTTTCAACCTGCAAAAAACTGAAGAAAAAATCGAAGAAAAGGCAGAAACGCCGCGGGACACCGTAGTCCAGCCCCCTGCACCGGCCGACTCCGTAAAGCCGAATCCGCCGAAAAACGATTCTGCACAGGCTTCCAATAACAAATAAAATAACCTTTACTAAATTAAACGGTATGAAAAAAGCACTCAAGATAACAGGCATCGTAATTGCGGCACTCCTCATTCTCGTGTTTGCCGCGCTCAAGTTCGCTCCTGGAATTGCAAGGGGCTATATCGTCAACCACTCTGAGGAACTCATCGGGCGCAAGGTCGCCATCGAAAGAATTTCCTTGGATCCGTTCTCTTTCACGCTGAGCATCGACAGCCTAGCCGTGTTCGAGAAGGATGGCGAGACTCCGTTTGTCTCGTTTGACAAGTTCCGCGTGAACGTGGACCCGTTCGACATGTTCACGGGGACGGCCTCGGTGAGTGAAATCTACCTGAAGGGCCTGTACGCCCGAGTGCTCCAGCACGAAGACCGTTTCAACTTCTCCGACATCATCGAATTCCTGGCCGACACGACCGCAACAGACTCCATCGCTGCCGATACGGCGAGCGCCGATTCTGCGGGCATGGTGAATGCGGCAGAAATTGCGGAAGGTCTCCCCTTCAACATTTCCGTGAAGAACATCGTCTTCGAGAAGGGCAACATCATTTACCAAGATACGAAGGTCGGCTCGAAAATTCACCTGCAGGATTTTTCCCTCAATATTCCCGCGGTTTACCTGAGCAACAAGCAGACCGACGTGGGGCTTAGCCTCAAGTTTGCCGATGGCGGCGACCTGAACGTGAAAGTCGAGGCAAATGCGGCGACAAACGACTTCACGCTCGACGTGAACTTGAAGGACTTCGCGCTTGCCTGCGGAAAGCCCTACCTGAACGACTTTATAAACTACAAGGATTTTGCCGGCACGCTCTCTGTCAACGTGAATATGGCGGGCAACCTGAACGAGATTCTTTCCTCGAACATCAAGGGCACCGTATCGCTCGATAACGTAGTGCTTACCGAAACAAGCGGGCACACGCTCGGCGTGAACCACGTGGGCATGGGTATCGGGAAGGCGAACATCAACGAGAACAACTACGTGGTCGATTCCGTGGTGGTGGATGGCGCATTTGCGCATGTGGACCTTTACAAGAACGGGAAGACAAATTTTGACGTGTTGTTGAAGAAGGGTTCGGCAACAGACGAGGTGGACAGCGCACAGCTTGCGGCAGACCAGCAACTCGTCATTGGCGACACGACGGCGACAGACAGCCTGGCCAGTGCGCAGGCAGAGAAGAAGGCAGAAGAACCTGCAGAAAAAAACAAGCCACTCAAGGCGAAACTCAACAAGCTCGTGCTGCAGAACACGAAGGTGAGCGCAACCGACCATTCTACGATTAAACCGTTCAACTACACGGTCAGCGGCATTACCGTGCTCGGTTCCAACATCAACTACTCAACACCTTGTGCCATAAACGTCAAGGCATCGTTCCCCGATGGCGGAAGCCTGAACGTCAAGTACAAGGGCGCGCTGAGCGACCTCGGTACCATGGATGCCTATATCAGCGTGAAGAACCTCGCCCTCAAGCATTTCAGCAACTACAGCCACCACTATACGGGCTACCCGCTTATCGCGGGCACCATGGCGTTTGCGAGCGAGAACAAGATCAGGAATTTCGAAATCGATAGCAAGAACACGATAGACATCTACAACATCAACGTGGGCGACAAGGACCCGAACACGAACCCGGAATACACGGTCCCGATGAAGGTTGGCCTGTATATCTTGAAAGACAAGGACGAAAAGATCCAGTTCGATATTCCCGTACACGGAAACCTGAAGGACCCGCAGTTCTCCATAGGCAAAATTATCTGGAAGACGGTGACGAACCTCTTGGTGAAGGTAGCCCTTTCCCCGCTCAAGATTGTCGGGAACCTCGCCACTACGGGTGCTGGAGCCATAGGGCTTGACCTGGGCAAGAACGACGAGATTGTAATCGATGCGACGGCAAAGACCTTTACCAGCGAGCAGTTCGCGAAGGCCTCCAAGATGACCGAAGTGCTCGCCAAGGACAAGAACCTCAAGCTCGTGTTCACGCAGTACTACAACGTGCGCAAGACCACCGAGGCCTACCGCACCGTGAAGCTCAAGACAGATTACTACAAGAAGACTCACGGCAAGGAAAAACTGACCGAGCTAGACGAACGCACCATTGCCGAGATGAGCGACAGCGACGAGGGATTTGTCGCCTACACGAAGGAAAACAGCGACAAGATAGACGTGAAGGCGCTCCGTAAGGAAATGACTGCCCTCGCCGATGCCAGGAACCAGGAACTGCTCAAGGTTCTGCAGCAGCAGAGCGGCGTCACCAAGAAGAATATCAAGGTTATCACGGCCACGGCGAACGAGCTTGCCCGCCATAGGGGCAAGGCCATGTACAAAGTGACCATCGACGTGCAGTAAGCCTCGCGCATTATTGATGTTTTTGCTAAATTTGCCCGCATCATGAGTGAAGAATTGTGTGCAAATCTGTCCCAGAAGGTACAGGAGATCGCCAAGGCTCCTAAGTACCGCGGTGCCATTTTCCAGATTGAGGCCGACGAGAAGGGCCTTGCCCTTGTCGACGCGAAGGAATCGAGCCTGAAGGTCTACCTGATGGTGGACCCGGAATGCGACAAGATTCTGGAAACGCGTTTCTTCACCTACGGCGGGCCCATATTTACCGCCCTCGCCGATACCTTCTGCAAAAAAATCCAGATGGTGACCATCGATGAGGCCTGCGCCATAACCGCCGAGAGCCTGGAACAGGAACTCCGCGATACGCCCGACTCCCCCGCCATTCCGGCAAATTCGCCCGAAATAGGCCAGATGAACACGCTCATCAAGAAGATTCTCGAGACCTACCCCGAAAAGAAGGGAACGGCAATCCTCGTGCGCGAGAAGATGGAACGCATCAAGTACCGCACGCAGACCGCCGAAGGCCGCGCCGAAGCCGACGCCGAGTGGAACGCGATGACTAAGCCCCAGAAAATCGAGAAAATCGAGGCCTGGCTCCACCAGTCCGTGCGCGGCATGCTGCAGGGCGACGGCGGCGACGTGGAAATTTTGGACTTGACCGAGGACAACCGCCTCAAAATCCGTTACCAGGGAGCCTGTGCGGGTTGCGGTTCCGCAATGGGCGGCACGTTGTTCTACATCGAGGACGAACTCAAGAACAACGTGTACTACAACCTGATTGTGGAACCCGAGGACCCGCTCGACAACATCGCGCCAAACCCGAACCTCCCCGGCCTCGACGACAACAACCCGCCGGCTAGCCTTTTCTAGCCAAAATCTTGTAAAATAAAATTTTCACTCTTGGTCAAAAATCACATTTTTTGACTGTTTTGCAAATATTACATGGATTTTCCAGATATAAAGTTATTTTTAAGTTGGGATGGTGTAAACCATAAATCTAGAGGATGTATATGAAAAAAGTTCTAGCAATTCTTGGCTTGGCCGCGGTGTCCGCAATGGCCATCAGCGCAAGCAGAATCGGCCCCGTGAGCACATACGGTGAACTCAAGGCCAACGGCAGCAAGCTTTCCGGATCTTGTCCGGAATACCAGAACCAGGCCGTCCAGGTCAAGGGCATGAGCCTTTTCTGGAGCTCGGGTGCCGACAGCTCTACGGCCTTCTACACGGAAAAGGCCGTGAACCTCATGGTTAAGGATATGGGTATCGAAGTTATCCGTTTCGCCATGGGCGTGAGCAACGAATTCGACAAGGGTCGTGGCTACATCACCGGCGGTGAGGACCTGCAGAAGGCCTACCTCAAGAACGTCGTGAACGCCGCCATCGACAACGACATCTACGTGATTATCGACTGGCACATCGAAAGCTCTACGGGCTATACTGATGATGCCGTCAAGTTCTTCGAATACGCTGCCCAGACCTACGGTGAATACAACAACGTGATTTTCGAAGTCTGGAACGAGCCCACCGGTGGCTGGAGCGAAGTCAAGAGCCACGCCGACAGGGTGATTCCGGTCATTCGTAAGTACTCTGACAACCTGATTCTCATCGGTAGCACAAGCTGGTCCAGCAATCCTGCAGAATGTGCAGGCTCCTTTAGCGACAGCAACTATGGATGCACCCTTCACTTCTATGCTGCAACTCACGCTGCCGGTGGAGACAAGACTCAATCTGCAGAATCTGCCATGGGCAAAAACGTGCCGGTATTCGTAACGGAATGGGGTACCGTTTCTGCCGACGGTAACGGCGGTGCCAACCAGAGCGCCAGCCAGGCATGGATTGACTGGATGAACCAGAAAAAGATTTCCTGGGCCAACTGGTCTGCTTCCGCAGTGAACGAAGGTTCCGCCGCATTCAACAAGATCAACCTCGACAACGGCCTCTCCTACTCCAACTCCGGCAGCATGGTGAAGGGCTGGATGAACAAGAATCCTTCTTATAAGGATTGCGGCCTCCAGAACGGCAGCGGTTCTTCTAATAGCGGCTACTCTACCGGTGTGGCCAACGGTGCCAAGACCGACCTCATCGACGACATGGAAGACAACGACCGCTACGCTTACACGGGTGGCTTCTGGTCTGCATGGACCGACGCCGGCGAAAAGGGCGACCACGGTGTTGGTGGCACTACGCTTAAGAACGGCAAGTGGACCAACGACTTCGGCAAGGAAGTCTACGACGTGCTCATGAAGAACCCCGGTGGCAAGAACACCTCCAAGTACGTTGTCGGTATGGAAGGCATCTACCTCAAGCAGGGTACCTACGAATACGCTCCGTATGCAGATATTGGCCTGAACCTCACGGCTGACACCTCCATTTTCAACATGAAGTCCTGCAACTCCATCAGTTACAAGTTCAAGGGCGCAAGCCACAACTTCCGTCTCGAGACCTCCCTTGTGACCAACTGGAACTTCCATCACGTGAACAAGGACGCTTCCGAAGAATGGAAGGAAGTGGAACTCACCTGGGACCAGTTCAACCAGGAAGACTGGGGCGACAACGACAAGCATTTCAACCTGAAGGACAAGGGCCTCGACAAGGTCATGCGCCTCGCCTGGGAAGTCAAGGGCGTGCTGAACGTTCCGGATGCCCAGAACCAGCCGAAGTACAACTACCTCTACGTGGATGACGTGCGCTGCGACGGCATGAGCATTACTGCTATCTCCGGCAATAACGGCGGTGGCGACAATCCGACCTCCTCTTCTTCGGCTAAGTCTAGCTCCAGCAAGGGCGGCAAGTCCAGCTCCAGCGGCATTGCTCTCAGCTCTTCTTCTGTCTACGAACCGCCGGTATCTTCTGTCGTGATTACCGATCTCGCCATTCTCGATGACGTCGAAGACGGCGACGAAGTGCTCAACACGACCGGCACGTGGTACGCCTACACCGATAGCGAATCCGGTGGCGAATCCAAGATTACGAACGTATACGACCCTGCCCTTCCGGGTTACGTCGTGGTGTTCCCGGGGACCAAGGACGCAACCAACGGTACAAAGGGCTTTGTCGGCATGGAAGGTATCGAATGGGGTGACGGCTCTCTCACGTTCGACCCGTTCGTTGCTCTTGGCCTCAACACGAATGCCGACACCTCTAAGGGTATCGACCTGAGCGCCTGCCCGGTTCTCAGCTACCGCTACAAGGGTGCCGCTCACACCATCAAGCTCCAGGACGGTCAGGTACAAGACTTCGCCTTCCACAACAAGAAGATGCTCGATGCTGCCGAATGGACCCAGGTGACCATCGCCCAGGCCGATTTCAAGCAGCCCAGCTGGACCGAAACCAAGGTCGAACTGAACTGGAAGAACATCAAGAAGATGTCTTGGGAAGTCATCGGCGCACTCGGCTACTCCGACGTGTTCCAGCCGGAATACAACTTCCTGTACGTGGATGACCTCAAGTGCGTCGACCAGGTCATTGGCATCAAGTCTTACGCCAATAACGCTGCCGCCGGCATCAAGCTCGCCGCTCAGGGTTCTACCCTCAACGTCTTTGTTGCCAAGACCGGTAACGTGAAGGTGCAGGTGTTCGACATGACCGGTCACTCTGTCAAGAGCGCCTCTGAAAACATGAGCGCCGGTGCACACACGGTCTCTCTCGAGAACCTGACTGCCGGTAGCTACATCGTGCGTGTCCAGGCTGGCAACGCTGTCAAGTCTGCCCGCGTTACGCTCAAGTAAATCCGAACTGGGTTCCCCACAGAACCCATAACCATCAAGGCCCCTGGCACCCAGCCAGGGGCTTTTTTCTATATTTTTTCTTTGGAAAAACTCCAAAAGGAAAAAATATGTCCGAAGAACTCGTTTTGAAATTTGTTGACCCCGTGCCGATGCGCTACGGTGAAAATTCCCACCAATCCGCCGTGTTCTACCGCGACCCGACCTGCACCGAGGCAAGTCTCGCCACCGCAAAGCAGCTCTGGGGCAAGGAACTTTCGTATAACAACATCGTCGATGCTGACGCCGCCCTCGAAATGGCCCGCGAATTTAGCGATGGCAACGCTGTCGTCATCGTGAAGCACATGAACCCCTGTGGACTTGCTACCGGCGAAAGCCTTCGCGAAGCCATGGAAGCCGCTTGGGCAGGTGACCCGGTGTCGGCTTTCGGTTCCGTGATCGCCGTGACCCGCAAGGTCGACCTCAACACGGCTGAATTCCTCAAGGGCAAGTTCGTGGAAATCCTCCTCGCTCCGGCCTTCGATGACGATGCTCTTGAATTCCTCAAGAACAAGTCCAAGGACATTCGCCTCCTTGAAGTCGGCGAAATCAAGAAGGCTACGCACTGCAAGGTGTACAAGCACGTGATTGGCGGCATGCTCGTTCAGGACCGCGACGTGGACACCTACGAAAAGTTTGAATGCGTGACGAAGGCCCAGTTCCCCAAGAACAAGGAAGACCTCGCCCGCTTTACCTGGCTCGTTACCAAGCACACGAAGTCCAACGCCATCGTGATGGGCTACGAATACAAGCCCGGATACTTCCAGGTGATGGGCCTCGGCCCCGGCCAGCCCAACCGCATTGACTCTAACCTCCGCCTCTGCCAGCCGCGCGTACGCGACAACGTGGCCCGCCTCGAAGAAGCTAAGAAGTTCTTTGACGAAAACGGCAAGCTTATCGACGAAGCCGGACTCAAGGCTCTGGAACGCAAGGTGTTCGGCGAAGTCGTGATGGGTTCGGACGCCTTCTTCCCGTTCCCGGACAACGTGGAAGCCGCCCACGATGCGGGCGTGCGCTACATTGTGCAGCCGGGTGGCTCCAAGAAGGATGACCTCTCCATTGAGAAGTGCGACGAATTCGGCATTGCCATGGTGTTCACCGGCATGAGGCACTTCCGTCACTAAGGTTTGCGTATGGCTCCCGTATCGCAGAAAGAAACGAACCAGAAGGAAAAGGACCTCTACTATGCGGTCCTCGGCTTCTTGAAGTCTGTCCGCAGGGCAGGCCGTACTACCGACGTGGAATGGCGGGAGTACAAGGAGAAGCTCCTGAAGGTCGCTCCCACGCCCGACATGGGCTTGGCTGCCGATATGTGGACCATGGACAACCTGGACCAGTTCAGCCCCGACAACAAGCAGCTGCCTCCGCTCAACGACATGGACTACGTGGCGAACATTTCCCCGAAGTTCGCGTCGCAGCTGATGGAGGCCATGTACTACGGGATGCTGAACCTCACGCAGGCGAACCTGATTTCTGACGAAATCCAGGATGCCGACCCTGAGATGGTGTCGACGGCATCGCTCGAGGAACTGCTCGTGAAGCTCTGGATTGGCAACGCGAAGAGCTACCGAAAGACAGTAATGAACTGATGAATGAACGTGTACGCGTAATCGGTGGCGGTCTTGCAGGCTGCGAGGCGGCTTTGCAGTTGGCAAGCCGCGGTTTCAAGGTCGATTTGTACGAGATGCGCCCGGTAAAGCAGACGCCCGCCCACAAGGACGGGCATTTGGCGCAGTTAGTTTGTTCCAACAGTTTCAAGGCGCTGGGCATCACGAGCGCGCACGGGCTCTTGAAGCAGGAACTCACCATGCTTGGGAGTTTCTTGCTGGATTCTGCACGGGAAGCCGCCGTACCCGCAGGCGATTCGCTCACCGTGAACCGCGACATCTTCAGCGAGTCGGTCGAGAAGAAGATTGCGGAATGCCCAAACATAACGCTCCATCGTGAAGAAGTGACAAGCCTTGCCGACGACCGCCCCACGCTTGTCGCGGCGGGGCCGCTGGCCAGCGACGCGCTCGCCGACGATATTTTCAAGCGCCTGGGGAGCGAACGCCTCCATTTCTTCGACGCCATTGCCCCTGTAGTAGAGACCGACAGTATCGACTTTGACCACGCCTTCTACCGCAACCGCTGGGAGAAGGGCGAGACGGCGGACTTCATCAACTGCCCGCTCGACAAGGAAACCTACACCGAGTTTGTACGCAAGCTCTGCGAGGCCGAAGCCGTGGAGCCGCGCCCCTTCGAAAAGAACGAACTGTTCGAGGGCTGCCTGCCCGTCGAAGAAATGGCCCGCCGCGGTTTCGAGACGCTCCGTCACGGCCCCATGCGCCCCATCGGGCTGGGCTTAGGCAACAACGGAAAGCTCTGGTACGCCGTCATCCAGCTGCGTGCCGAAAACAAGCAGAAGACTCTCTTCAACATGGTGGGCTTCCAGACGCGCCTCAAGTGGGGCACGCAAAAAGAAATCTTCACGATGGTTCCGGCACTCAGGAATGCGCGGTTCGCCCGCCTCGGCTGCATGCACAGGAACACGTTCATTGAATCGCCGAAGTTCCTCGACGCCACGCTGCGCTTGCGCCCGGAACTCCCGTGCGCCCAGGGTCTCCCCCCCACGTGGTTTGCTGGGCAGATAACCGGCTCTGAGGGCTATACCGAGGCCGTCGCTACCGGGTGGTATGCCGCCTGGAACATGGCCCAGACCCTTTTGCACGGTGCGGCCGACCCGCTCCCAGACGAGAGCTGCATTGCATCGCTCATGAACCGCCTTGTGGAAGAGAACGAGGACTTCCAGCCCATGAACTTCAACTTCGGGCTCCTCCCCAACCACGAAGGCCTCAAGAAGAAAAACAAGAAAGAAATCCTTGCCGCCCGTGCCGAAGAGGCCGTGCGCAAGTGGATTGCTGAACGCAAGTTCTAGGCTATTCAGCAATTTTTTATCTTATTTCCTAAAAAAGGAACAAAAAACCCTTGACACCGGTCAAATTTTATTCTATAATTGACCCCGTCCAAGCGACAATGGATGATTAGCTCAGTTGGTAGAGCAGCTGACTCTTAATCAGCGGGTCGCAGGTTCGACCCCTGCATCATCCACGAAAACCGTCTCACCCCGAGGCGGTTTTTCTTTTTGTAGTGTCGCGGAACACATCTTGGATTCTGGTCTGTTTATTTCTGATCTTTAATGTATATTTCAAGTCATGAGCCTGAATACAAACCGTATGGATGCCTACTTGGCGTTTTTGGGGGTGGAGCGGAACCTTTCGCCGGCCACCATCCAGAGCTACCAGGAAGATTTGCGGCATTTTATCGGCTGGCTCGACGAAAACGGGCTCGATTTGAAGGAACTGACCCCCGAAAAACTCGACGAATTCTTGACGTTCACCGCCGGACAGGTGGAATACTCCCCCACGTCCATCGCGAGGCATTTTTCGAGCCTGCGCGGGTTCCTCAAGTACATGCAGAGCCAGGGCGAATACGACTTCAGCACCGAATCGATGCTGGACCGACCGAAGCTCGGGCATTACCTGCCGCAGTACCTGACCCGCGAAGAGATTGACAGCGTTTTTGAAAGTGCGGCCAACGGCAAGAATCCACTCCGCGACACCGCGCTTTTCGAACTCATGTACAGCGCAGGCCTCCGCATTTCGGAAACGCTTGGCATCAAGCTTTCGCAGCTGGACCTGGACAACGAATGGCTTACCCCCATCGGTAAGGGCAACAAGCAGCGCCTGGTGCCCCTCGGGAGCAAGGCGAAAGAGAATCTGCGCGCCTGGATCGAGGAGGGCCGTCCCCTCACCCACCCGACCACGGACAACATCATTCTCAATTCCAGAGGCAAGCCCATGACCCGCATGGGGGCCTGGAAAATCGTGCAGCAGCACACGGCGCACCTCGCCAAGCAGGTCTCACCGCATACCTTCCGGCACAGTTTTGCTACCCACTGCCTGGAGGCGGGCATGGACCTGCGCGTTTTGCAAGAACTGCTGGGCCACGCCGACATCAGCACCACGCAAATCTACACGCACATCGACAAGGAATTCATCAAGCAGGAACACCGACAGTTTCATCCCAGGGAAATTGACGAGCGCGCCGGGAAGTGAGCGAGCAACGAGATTCAAGCGGGATAAAATTCCCGCCTTTTTTATTTCGGGGCGTTGCGGGGTGTCCCCGCTCGAGGGGGTGACGGAAGACACGGCCCATCGGCAGGCTCAGGGGCCTTTGCCGTGGCTGCAGGCAGGGGGACTCTTCCCCCCTTGAATCGAATTTACTATCTTTACCCGCGTTCAAATAATTAAACCTTAAAAAGGATTGCGCAATGAGCAAGAATTACAAGATTGCAGTGCTTCCGGGCGACGGTATCGGCCCCGAAGTGATGAAAGAAGCTGTCCGCGTGCTGGACGTGGTTTCCAAGAAGTTCGGTTTCGACGTGAACGCCGAATGGGCAAACGTCGGTGGCGCCGCCTACGACGAAAGCGGTTCTCCGCTGCCGGAAAGCACCCTCAAGCTGGGTGAAGCTTCTGACTGTATTCTTTTCGGTTCCGTGGGTGGCCCGAAGTGGGAACACCTCCCCCCGAACCTGCAGCCGGAACGCGGTGCCCTGCTCCCGCTCCGTAAGCACTTCAAGCTTTTCTGCAACCTCCGCCCGGCCCGCGTTTACAAGGAACTCGCCGGTGCTTGCCCGTTGCGCGCCGATATCGTGGGCGACGGCTTCAACATTCTCACCGTCCGCGAACTGACGGGTGACGTTTACTTTGGCCAGCCCAAGGGCCGCGAAGGCGTTCCGGGCTCCAAGGAAGAAATCGGTTTCGACACCATGAAGTACAGCCGCTACGAAGTCGAACGCATCGCTCGCTTCGCTTTCGACGCCGCCATGCTCCGCAACAAGAAGGTTGCTTCTATCGACAAGGCAAACGTGCTCACCACGAGCGTTCTCTGGCGCGAAGTCGTGAACGAAGTCATCAAGGACTATCCGGAACTGACTCTCGAACACCTCTACGTGGACAACGCTGCCATGCAGCTCCTCAAGCGCCCGCGTGAATTCGACGTGCTGCTCTGCCCGAACCTCTTCGGCGACATCCTCACCGACGAATGCGCCATGCTCACGGGTTCCATGGGCCTCCTCCCGTCCGCTTCTATCGCCGAAGGGAGCTTCGGTCTGTACGAACCGGCCGGTGGTTCCGCTCCGGATATCGCAGGCAAGGGCATCGCCAACCCGCTCGCCCAGATCCTCTCCGTGGCCCTCATGCTCCGCTACACCTTCAAGGAAGAAGAAGCGGCAAAGGCCATCGAAGCGGCTTGCGAAAAGGTCATCGCCCAGGGCTTCCGCACTGGCGATATCTACCAGGAAGGCTGCACCAAGGTCGGCACGACCGGCATGGGCGATGCGATCATTGCAGCGCTCGCTTAATCGCTAGTCACAGCAAAATGAAAAAGCCCCCGCAAGGGGGCTTTTCTTGTCGGAAGATCCTCGCCTGCGCGAGGATGACAATTCGGTTAGTTGCAGCCGGTGCCGAGCGTGCCTTCCATAATGGATTCGCACTGTTCAATCATAGCGTTGGCTTCGGTGCTACCGGCAGGGTATTCAACGCATTCGCCAAAGATACCCGGAATGTCGCAAGAGACCATGTCACCAGCGGGAAGTGTTGCTTCGGAACTAGACGAAATGGTTTCATCTTCTTCCGCAGAACTGGAGCTTTCCGGTTCAACTTCAACGGCAGGCACCTTTTCCTTGCAGTAGTTCTGTTCGCTCTTGAACACATCTTCCCTCGGCTTAGACTGCGTACCCGAAGAAGAACCATTGACATAGCCTTCCATGGTGCAGAAGTTGGTGAGACCGATATTCGAGAACTTCTTGGTCATGCATTCCATGTAAGGCATCGGCTGAATTTCGTACTTGCGGCGCATGATTTCACCTTCCGCAGAATCGTATGCCAAGACATACCTCACGATGACGCTGTCAGTACCGCGCCAGTTCTCGTCGAGGTAGGAGTATACCCATTCAGGATCATCGACCGTGAAGTTGCAGTTGGACTTCGTCTCGAGCGGGAAAACTTCGAATGCCGTGCGGTTCACGGCAGCATCGCAAGCCTTTTTCACGGAAGCGTGAACGGCCTCGCGTGCGTTGGTTGCGAAGTAACCCTTTTCCGTGCGGGTCGTAACGAGCACCGCCGTGCTACCGCCTTCGCAAACCTGCTCGCCGGCAAGCTTCCCGTCCATAGACGTGGGGTGCGTTGCTGTAGAGTTCTGCATCGTCATCAGGCGGCAGTACATGCTGGCGGTAGTGCCAGTGAATCGCACAGAGTCGCGGATGACGAGGTCTTCGCCCTTGATTTCAAAGATGGTCGTGATGTTCGCGCTGTTGTCACCATCGCTGCCCTTGTAAGAAATTGCCCAAGAATCGTCCGTTGCGGCAAACGTGCAGGGAACGACCTCTTTAGCAGAAGAACTGGACTCTGCGGGGCTGGAAATGCCGCCGATATCGGAACTGGAGGGGCTGGCAATGTCAGAACTGGATTCCGGAGTACCAGTCGTTTCGCTGGAAGACGAAAGGGTTTCATCCGGGTTATTCTGCGGGGCAAAAGTGGAGCCTTCGTCATCGCCACATGCCATGAGGCAAAGAGCAGCAGTAAGTGAAAGACCGAAACCTATTTTTGTCATATTCATTTATTTTCTCCTTGATGGTAAAATACGAATAAAATCGTTTTTTGCGCACAAAATATAGAAAAACGGGGCAAAAAATAATGCCCCGATTTGCGAAAAAATGTTGTACCAGCAAACAACGCGCTAGTCACGGTCGTCGAATGCCTGGGCCTCTTCGGGCTCCTCGACGGTCCATTCGCGAATATGGTCGGCAAGCGCCTTTTGGCCATCCTTTTCGAGCTGGTCGGAGATGCCGTTTAGGATTTCCGCATCCTCTGCGGGCAGGTCCTTCTCGTACATGTCGATGTACTGTTCGAGCAGGGAATAACGTTTTAGGCCAAGCAACAGCTGCATGAATTCGGTATCCACATTCCCGCCGCTCCTGAAACTGGAATGTTCCCGGAGCAGTGTATCTGCCTGCTTCTCGTCTACCTGCTGGCAAAGGCGTGCAAGGTTGATGACCTTCGGGTATGTCTCGTACAGGCGTGTCGCAATCTTGACGCAATCAGATTTACGGCCTTCCTTGTCGGCAATCGCCGCCATGAGGTCGAGATACGCTTCCTCGTCTTCTGCGCCGGGGTCGCGCACATCGCCGAGCCACTGCTTGGCAAGCTCGATGTTGCCCGCGACAAAATGCTCGTTCGCGATATCGATAAGCGTCGCATTGCTCTTGTCCGGGTCTTTGAGGAGGGCGGCCTTCGTGTAGCGTTCGCAATCGCCCAAGGCATCGGACATGTCGGTGATGGCATCAATGACATCCTCGCGGTTCTGCAGTTCCACTTCGGTAACTGTCGCGATAAGCTCGTCGATAAGTTTCTTCGCAATTTCGTCGGGCAGAACCTCGTTGAGCGAGAGGAAAAGCACGGAACGGCCTTCCCCACCCACATGGCGCAGCGCCAGGTCGTGAACCAGGTCGGAGATGTATTCCTTGTCGTCGTACTGGCTCGCGAGTTCCACGAAGAACGTTCCCGCATCGTAGAAGAGGCTTTCCCAGTCGTCGCGCTCCTCGTCGTCTGCCTTGAACGAGAGGAAATCCGTGCGGAGCGTCCACGCCAGCAGTTCGAGCTGCAACTGCACATCCTTGAAATCTTCGATATCGTCGATAGTCTGCGCGATGAATTCGTATAGTTCGTCAGGGCGGTGCAGCAGGCGACTCTGCCCAGCGATTATCTGCGAGAGCGATTCACGGATGCGGTCTTCCTTGCCGCGGAAGGCGGCTGCACCGCTATTCGATTTCCAAACTTTTTTCTTTTTTGCCATTATCTTTCCTAAGGTTCAAGCTAATCATCCTTAATGCAACGCATCATTTACGTGGCTCATTTAAAATGTTTTTGCCATTGCTTGTTATCGTTTAATGTTGAGCAATATACGTTAATGTTTGGACATAGCTTATGTATAATCTCCTTGACAGATTCAGCAACGCTTTTAGGCATACTATCGGATAAAGAAATTCTGTCAATCAATTGTGGATCTAAATCAATTTCATATGGTTCTGGATTGTCCGTTAAGAGAACTAACCTATATTCATGTTCACAAGCAAACTGTTTCCTTTTGACAAACGGCCATTGGTCTAGAGGTATTTTTTTGGAAAAATCAACAGGAAGATATTTTACCTCACCATGTACTATTTTTTGGTAAGAATTTATTCTTTCAAGAAATTTTTGTGCCTTAATCTCTATTCGACATCCTTCGCTTCCGTTAGAAAAAGAGTTCCAATGGTAAACGCTATCCGTATCAATTGAAAAACAGGTGGCATAGACGTGTTCTGCACCTTTTTTCTTTCGATATTCATCTAGAACAAAAGAATCGTTTTTATCTGGCCAATTCATTGGAGAAAGCATAGTTATCTTTTTTCTATTTAGGATATCAAGCAACACAGATAGTGTTACATTCTTCCTAAAAATATGATATTTCTTCTCTTTCATCTTTCCTCAGTTGCTAAATACTATTTTGAATGCAGCGGACTGTAAAACCTGCACTCTTAATATCGGAGAAGTCAAGGGTCGAAAGCCTCGCAGACAAGTACAAATAGTTGGCATACTCACTATTAGCCTCAGAAGCATTCCAAAAAGCAGAGCAGGATCCGGTGTAGCATTCATAGCCGCTGCCATAAATGCCTACAGGGAGCGCGGAGAAACCAGTAACATCTGTTGCTGCTGTCCAGCCTCTATAGCCCATAGCCTGTTGTGTTGCATAATTTTTCCCAGAAAATAGTGTTCGCATCTCACTGTCACTTGGTATATGCCATCCATCGGGGCAAATTCCCTGGTGCGGGTCTTTTATCAATTCCCCTGCAACAAGTTTTTGCCATGCCGGGTCCAAATCCATCGCAGCAGTCCAGGAGTAGTAGCGGCCGCCTATGGCGCAGTTCTTTTCTTCGTTGTTGTAACACCAGGCTTGTCCTTCAAGGTTCGGGTTTGAAGAACTGAAATAACGAAGGTTCTCGGCAAAGACCCTTTTCCCGTTGATGATAACCGTCTTATAGACATTATTGTCGCGAGAATCTTCGAAATCCTCTCCGTATGTTGCGTTTGGATGGACTGTCGCCGTATAGTATTTTGCCTTTTTCTTTTCCCAATCAACAAGCGTGTATTCAAAAGGATGCTCTACGGCATGCCACTTGTTGCCCGAACAGATGTAATCTATATTGAAATTGTCCAGGTCTTCGCAATCCCAGACCACGGCAGAGTCATTGGCCGTACACAGGCTTTCCGTCGCAATTTCGGCACAGTTGGCCTTTCGCCACTGTTTGGTATCGCACACGTATTTTGTTTCGTTTTGATCCTTGAACGAGCCCTGAAGATTACTGGTACAGGCAATGCACAAACTGTCAATCTTGCATGCTTTTTCTTCTGCTTCCGTTGCCTCTCGCCATTCATTATTTTCACAGACATAGTTCCAGTCCCTATTTTGACCTTTTCGCATTTCGCCGTCATTGCTAGCTAGGCATTCCCAACCTTGTGTATTTATCAAAACGGTATTGTCCACAAGTTTCCAAATATTGTCGGCACAGTTGTAATACTTGTTGTCGTTTGCCACCGACATAATTCCCGCTCTACCTTTGGTACAGCCACCCAGGTCAAGCGTGCAATCGTTTGTATTGCCGATACGCCAGGCATCCGTTCCGCTGGTGTCATACACATAGCATACCTTCGGATCGTTTGTTACCACGCCAATAGAGTCACCCCACTTAACAGCACCGTCAGTACCTTCTGTCCAGCCCTGGGTATCAATCATAAGACTGTTGTTTGTCTTTAGCCACTTGTGCGTTGTCCTCTGACACAGGTAGAATCCCGCATCGTTTGAGCCTTGGTAGGTGCGGATGGAGTCGTAAAGGGCTTCCCTGCAGCCGCCGTAAACATTTTCCACAGCTACGGCCTCGCGCCAGCCCTTGGTGCCGTTGTAGCTACCCGTAGAATCGAACACATACTTTATGTTCGTCACATCGCCTGACTCAAGAGTTCCATCGGCAGTGGTAGAGTCGTTCCAACCGTAAGTGTCTTTCTCAATGTTGCTAGCAATCACCCAGCGATAATCGTCGCTTGCATCACCGATTTCCTTACAAATGTAGCGGGTTTTTGTGCCGTTACGCTTGCCCGCAGTGGCGGCAGCGACTTCACCTACGCGGTCTGTAGAGCAATCGCCCAAGCCATATTGCGTATACCAGAAGTGACGCACGAACGGTTCGAACTTCGGCACCATGCTGGAGAGTCCCCAGCCCTCGACATTGTTACGGATTTGCGCTAGCTGTCCCGAACTGTCGGCATCGGCAGCCCACTCGGCAATTCCCATCTTGGCGGTGGAATTGTCCCACGTACCGTCCTCTTCCATGTCGGTCGCGATCTGCGTCAAGAGTTCGGTAAGCTGCGCCACGGTGCGGTTGCCCTGGAACATCACGGAGAAAGCGAGCAGCGCGCCGTCCTCGTCGGAACTGCCCGAGATGTTCAGGTCCTCGGAGTTGCTGAAGTCGCTCGCATCTATACCGAGCAAGCCGAAAACTTCCTGCTGGGCCTGCTTCTTGGCGGCCTTGACCCTCATCTTCTTCTTGGTCACGAGATACACCACGCGCTCGTATTCGAGGTGCGTGAGCAGGTTCACGTTCACGATGTTGCGGTCGGTCACGTCGGTAATGGCGAACAGCGTGAGTTCCGAATTAGAGTTGTCGCCGGTAACCTCGTTGCGGTAATAGCCGTTTGCCTCGAGCATCACGTACTGGCTCACGAGCATGCGGGCATTTATCTTAAACTCTCCCTTATCGTTCAATATTTTGCCGTTGAAGCTGTTGCCGGTCTGCGTGAGGGTGCGGCCATCGGACATTTCACGGACAAGCACCTTGGAGCCAGAAAGGAACGGCCCCTTCTGCGACACGCCCTCGACCTCGTCCAGGGAGGTGGCCACCTTCTCGGAATCGAGCGCAGCGGTATCAACCACAACACCGCCATCTTCGCCAAGCTTGAGGGAAGCAGTTTTTTCGCCACAGGTAATAAAGAGCGTTTGGCCCTGCTGGGAGAGAGTGCAGCCCGAACCATCCTTGCCATCACTACCATCCTTGCCTGCCGCGCCGGGATTGCCGTCTTTACCTGCGGCACCAGCCTCACCGGGATTACCCTGAACACCCTGTTCACCCTTATCGCCTTTAGCGCCATTCAGCACCACGCCAATGCTGTCTCCGTTGCAAATTATCTTGAGTCCTGCGCTATCGGCTAGCGGTTTGGTTTCACAGGATAGATTGTCACTATCAATAAGCAACGTATCTATTTTCGAAACGACAACCGTGTCGCCTGCTACGATTACGGTATCCTTTCCTCCCGCAATCACGACCGTATCGCTTACGGATTCTTTCGTCGCGAACCACTTCTCGTCCACGCACACGCGGGCGGAGGTCTCCCCCTTCACGAAGGCCTGTTCGCCCTCGTTCTTCTTGGTACATTCCGGGAGTTCATCGACAGACGCAACGACGTCCATGCCCATCTGGTTGATGTTCGTGACGTTTTCGGTGGTTGACTCGCCACAGGCGGCAAAGAAAAGCGGGATTGAGATTGCCACGAATGCTACGCAGCCGTCATGCACTCTGTGCAATGACGTGGAAGAAGAGTGCTTAGTCATTTTTCACCTCTACAAACGCATTTTACCCTTCATCGCAAGGGATAAACCGGATACACGTTCTCTAATGTAAAATATAGTTTAAATTCGGGGCAAATGCCCCTACCACGAGGCCAGAAGCTTCTCCAAACGCTCCGTGAGAATCTGCGCACCCTTGAGGTTCAGGTGATCGTCATTGGAAAAGACGCTACAGGGATAGTCGTGCGCTCCATCCTGATATTCGTCCATTATGACAAAATTCGGATACTTTTTCGGCAGTTCGTTCGCGGCATCCTTTATCACCCTGATTGCCGTGTGCGTAGGCCCGTAACGGCCCCATGCCCCCGTTTGAGCGTACAGCGGCGACTGCGGGAATACTACGCCAACAACACGGACTCCCGCCTCCTTTGCGAGTTCAAGAATCTTGGATAGCGTATACAGGTTGTATTGGAACCCGGAATTGTCCTTGTCAAACCACATCGGGTCCATCGATGCCTTGGGGTAATCACTCCAGCCTTCCGTTGTAGAATAATAGAGCCCCCTGTGGTAAGTATAGAGGAAATAGTCGTTTTCGTTTGGGCTCAGCGTGTTCATCGACACCGCATACATGTCGCCCTTTACGCCGTCCTTCCAGAATCCGTGATTCCTGTCGTATTCATAGCCGGGAATGTCGCTGAACCACTTTTTCCAGTTGCCGTCCTTCATAAACCACCTGTCGTAATCCAGCGCAAGGACAATCACCTTGAGTTTAGGCATGAGGGGCAAGATGTAATTCTCCACAAAGAAACGTGTCGCCGTCAGGTCTTCGTTCGAATAGGACATGTTTATGGCGAAATGCGAAGCGATGTGTTCCGGGTCGACGCCCGCAAAAGACCTCGACGACCCGATAACAACGGCATCCGCAATTTCGCGGTACTGCCAGAAGAGGTCCATCTTTGTCTTCATGATTGCGGTCGTTATGTCGGAATTTTCCGTCATGTACACGCAGGCGCTATCCTGGTCGAGATTCTCCGATTCCAGATTGCCGGATGCATCTGCAGACCATAGGCTCGGGTGCCACAGTTCATCGCCCTGCGCGAGAGGAAGAACGCTCCCGTCACCGAATACATCTACAAGCACAATCCTTGTGTGAGCGCCCTGCAAATTGGTCAGAGTCGCTACGGCATAATCGGAGCCTCCAAAAGCCCATTCCACGTGGTCAAAGGAATATCCCTCGGGAGCCTGCACGGAATGTATCAGCCTGCCGGTACTGTCCATCACGAATATACGCTCGTGAGTCGCATACGTCTTGCCGGCAAACTCGCGACCCGTACTGCTCGCGAAATCAAGGAAAAGCGTGCGCTTGCTAGCGTCTTTCGAAAGCGATACATTGCAGGCCTGTTCGCCGTTATACCATACCGTGTCGCGCGCAGATTCTCCAAGCGTAGAAACCGGGTCGGCAATTCGCGCACGGAGGACCCTCGCCCCGGTAACGGAGAGGCGGTTGTCGCTACTTATTCCGCCATGGTACGCCCCATCGAAAAGCTTCTGCGGTATACCGAATTTCCCGTTCGCGAAGGTCACCTGCCAGGTCGATGCAGAACGGAACGATTCGCCGTTCCTGTTGTTCCCCGCATCCGTCACATAGATAATCGACGTGTCGCCTGTATCCAGCACACGCCAGCGCGGAATCGCCGCACTCTCGACATCGAGCTTTACGAGGTTCGTGCCCTTTTCGTTCAGGTCGCGCACGTAAAGTTCGGACTTGCCAGCCATTCCCTCGAATTTCGTGCAGAAAGCGATGCGTTTGCCGTCGGGAGAAATCTCCGGATGGAAAGACTGCAAGGTGTCCGCAATCTCTACGACGGTCTGGCTCCCGTTGGAATAGTCTACGAAGGCGATATTGCCCGAAATATCGTTGCGGAAAACGAGTTTAGACTTATATGTTCCGGAATAGCGACGTAACGACGCCGAATTGGCAAGGGGGATAATCTTGTACGGAGAAGCCATGCCGTTGTCCCCCATCCACGCCGCATTGGGAATAGAGCCGTAAGCTAGGCGGAACCCGACATAATTCGTGCGCGTCGAGGAGGTTATCGTGTAGACATCGCCTCGAGCGTGCAGTGTAATGGATGCTCCCCTGTCGTGGAAACTTCCACCTTTCACGACGCGCTCTGCACGCATGCCTCCATCGGGTGCGCCTACATAATCCAAGACAAGCGTATCGCGGAAATGACCGAGCCAGTCGTTCACCCACTCCATGGCATTGCCCATCATGTCGCAAAGCCCGCCCTCAGCAGCCCTAGAACATACGGGATGCAACTTGTTGTCGGAATTTTCGACGGTCCAGGCCTGTTCTGCGTTCCAGTTCTGTTTTGCCGCGAACACCCATTCCGCCTCGGTCGGCAAGCGGAACGCCTCTATTTCGGGGTGATACACCAGGCCTTCCAGGCCTACGCAGTGGTGTTCCGCATCAAGGACCTTGGACAAGTAGGTGTATGCCGTATCCAAGCCTGCTTTTTTACTGCTTTCGTTTGCAAAAAGGACCGCGTCAAAAAAGGTTATGTCTGTAACGGGTAACGAATCGTTCGAACATTCCAGGTAAAAATCCATCGCAGAACCCATTACCTGCCTGAATTCGCCACAGGTAACTTCGTGCCGGGACAAGTAAAAATCGTAATCCAGTTTCACGTTCATTGCGGGCCGTTCGGTTGCATTCGCATCGGGAGAAGAAGTCCCCAGCACGACAGTCGCGCCATTGGATTTCATCGGGAGCATATCGGCAAGCAGGTCGATATCCTTGTCATTGCCGAGCGATTTGGGGTCGATATCGTAAGAAAAGCCTTCCGAATTGGAACAGGCAAAAAAACTCCAGATACACGCAAGGGAAAAGAGAAAGAGCAACCGTTTCATAGAGTTTTTCTCTATAGATACCAAATCACTTCTTTTCACGTATGCGCTTGTAGAGGCTTTCGGCCTTCTCGGTATCGCCCGCATTGGAGTACACATGGCCCACGTTCTCGGCGCCGATGCGGCCCTGCGAACTGCCCGCAAGCCAAGCCTTCATGTAACATTCGAAAGCTTCGTCGTAGCGTTTCTGGTTGAAGTAGATTTGCCCCAGGTCAAGATTCAGGTCACCCTTGCCCTTGTTGTGGCGCAGGCCTTCCTCGAGCGTGAAAATCGCCATCCACGGGGAATTGTTCTGCACGTACATCTGCGCGAGGTAACGGCGTGCAGAGACATTTTCGGGGTCCATCAGCAGGCCGTTTTCCATCTCGTTCAGCGAGAGGCGCGTAGAATCCATGCTGCGGTAGTAATACGCGAGCGTAAAATGCACGTCGGCGCCTGCGGTAGCAGTCATCTGGAGCGCATTCCGGAGCGTCTTTATGGCGTATTCGTAATCGCCGAGTTTCTCGTAGACTTCAGCCAGCCCGTACCAGGCATCCATGCGGTCGGGGTTCAACTGCAAGGCTCGTTCAAAGTTCTTCTGCGCGAGTGTCCAATCGCGGCCCTTCAGGTAACATTCGGCGAGCGCAAAGTGCACGTGGTCCGATTCCACCCCGAGTTCAAGGGCACGGTTGTAGGCGGCAATGGCATCGCCCGGGGAATCCGCAAGATAATAGAGGTCACCCAGCAGCATCCAAGCCTTCTCGAAATCCGGCAGGAGTTCTACTGTTCGTTTGTACGCAACCATCGCAACCTGCTTGCGGTCGAGCTGCACCATCGCATTGCCGAGGTTAAACCATGCAAAAGGCTCGTAACGGCCTTCATCGATTGCGGCACGGTAAAGCGGAATCGATTCCTTGAACTTGCCCTGGTCATAAAGCTCGTTCGCCTTGAAGAAGTAATCTTCGGCCGCATGCGAAAAAGAAGAAATAAAAAGGCATATAACAAGCAGGTAAAAAACTGCCGGTCTGGATCCTTCGGGGCTTCGCCCCTCAGGATGACGTTTTAATAACGCCTCGCAATGACATATTAACCTACTTGACAAAGCGGAACTCCTTTGTGGCTTTTTGCGCCACGGGATATCCGCCTAACTGTGCGGGACTGAACTTCCATTGACGAACGGCCTTGAGCGCCTCGGTATCGAACCCGTATCCCGGAGGATCCATGCTCATCACGTTTGCCTGCGCCACGTCGCCATACACGTCGATAACGACCATCACCTTCACGTAGCCCGAAATGCCCAGCTTCTTGGCGCGTTCCGGGAACTTAGGCTGCACTTCTTTCAAAACCTGCGCCTGTTCGTCCACCTCGCCCGCCTCGTACACCACGTTTTCCATCGAGCCCGTGCCCACGGCAACGCCATCGCCTGCGGCTCCACGGGCAAGCGACAAATCCATCTGGAAATTCTGGCTGCGTGAGACGCCCATGTTCGAGGTAATCTTGAACGGGTTGGGGTTTACAATCGTGCGGATGACCTTCTGCTTGACTTCGGGCTTTTTCTCGCTCACGAGCACCTCGACTTCGGTCACGGCGTCGAGCTCCTTCTCCGCCTTCACGCCCTTGTCAAAGAACAGCGCGTTCAGCACCGGCACGGCAAGGAAAAACACCGCACTCACCACGAAGGAGAGTACGAATGCCGCCGGGAACCGGAAATATTTCGCGAGAAAATCGATCATAATCAATCAAGCATCGTCATTCTGAATGAAGCGTAGCGGAATGAAGAATCCAGGTCAAAATTTTTAGGTCTGGATCCTTCGCCTACGAGGCTTCGCCTCTCCGCTCAGGATAACGTTTGGGCAGAACGCTGTTTATTCCTCCTTGTTCGCGGAAATAGAAACCTTACGGACTTTGGCGAGGTTGCATTCGTCAAGGATATCGACAACCACGCCATTGGGGGCATCGCGGTCGCTCACGATAATCACCGGGCGGTCAGGCGCTTCGGCCATCATCTGGCGCAAAACCGTCTGGAGTGTAGACAAATTCACCTGTGTTTCGTTTATATGTATCGTTCCCTGGCGCGTCACGCCAATCAAGATGCTTTCCTTCGCCAGTTCCTTCGCGGAACTCGCCTTGGGTTTCGTCACATCCACGCCGGTCTCGCGCGTAAACGTCGAGGTCACAATGAAGAAGATGAGCAAGATAAAGACCATGTCGAGCATCGGCGAAACATCGATTCCGCCGGCATCGCGCGATCTCTTACGGATAAAACTCATTTTTCCTCCTCTGCATTCTTAAACACAAAAGATTCATACTTTAGCGCCTCGCTCCAGGCTTCGTCTTCGACTTTTTCCACGCAGCCCGCGAGGTAGTTGTAGGCAAGCATCAGCGGAAACGCCACCAATAGGCCCGCCTGCGTCGTGAGCAGTGCTTCCGAGATACCGTCGGCAAGGAGCACAGGGTTCCCGAAGCCGAACTGCTGTATGGTTTCAAACGTATGCACCATGCCCGAGACCGTCCCCAATAGCCCCATCATCGGAGCGAGAGCGGCACAGGTAGAAATGGACTTGAGCGATTTGGACAAATTAACAGAAATGCTGTGGCGGGTCGCCTCCATCGCGTTACGGACAGCAACAGGCCCCTGCCCGCGATAATCGCGTACATCCTTGGCCAGCGCGTAAAAATAGCCGTAGGGGCGGCTCCCGAGTTTCTCGAAGGCAAAGTCCTCGCCCTTCTTCTGCAGGTTCTTCCAGAAGCCTGCGACAGAACGGCCCCGGAGCATAAAGTAGTAGCCGTAGCGTTCAATCATCAGGAACCAGCCGAACCACCCGAGCAAGAAGATAGGTGCAAGCACCCACCCTCCCCTAAGGAGAATGTTCATAGCCGCTTCGAAAAGCGAATTCTGGTCCACGCCTGCGATCAAGGCCTACTTTTCCTTTATCCAGAGGGCGTTGAGAACGGCAAGGCCCGCCTTTTCCATACGGCTGCGCAGGGCATCGCAACGGTTCACGAGGAACGTATGCAGCAGTTGCAGCGGGATGGCGACGATAAGGCCCGCCTCGGTCGTCACGAGGGCGACGGAGATACCGCCTGCAAGGAGTTTGGGGTCGCTGGTGCCGTGCATCGTGATGACATCGAAGAGTTCGATCATGCCCATCACCGTACCCAAGAGGCCGAGCAGCGGCGCAGTAGAAGCAAACACGGAAACCCACGTGAGGCCAGATTCAATCTTCGGGACTTCGGCAGAGAAAAGCTCTTCCAGGGCTTTCTCCGCGCTCTCGCGGCCGCTAAACGGCTTCGAGAGCACAGTCCGCAACACCTTCCCGACCTTGCCGTGCGACTTTGCGGACTGGGCGCGCGCCGCCTCCACATCGCCAGCAGCAAGCGCCTTGAGCGCGCGCCGCGTAGAAAGCCCGCCGAAGCTTGCCACCATGATCCACACGAACTTGACGAGGAAAATCAAAAGGCCAAGAGCAAACAGCGCCGCAATCGGGTACATCAATATGCCGCCGTTCTTGAAGAACTGCTTGAACTCGTCTTTCCAGGTGGTTTCCGTATGGTTCGCAAGTTCGCTCGAAAGCTCGGTACTCAGCAGCACGTCCACCGGCACCATCACGAAGGCGGAATCGTTCACGTTCGCAAAAACCTTCGCGATATTCTTCTTGGTTTCGGGAGTAAGATTTTCTTGCCAGGTGTAGGCGCGCTTCTTCTCGCCCGCCACCGGGAGCATGAGCGCAGCAGCATGCAGACCGTGAATATCGGCGACGTTCGCCATCTGCACGGCATACAGGCCTCCCAGACGCATGCGGTCGCCCTGCGCTACGGCGGAACCGAACACGAGTTCCGCCTTCTCCACGTTTGCTTCGCGCGTAAACGCCATCTCGGCACGCGCAGCCTCGAGCACGCCTGTCGCAATGCGGAGCGGGTCGTCCCTGTAGAGCGACATTTCTTTCTTCACCTTGTTCAACACCTCGACGCGGTCGGCCACCTTGAAGGGCACTCCCTGTTCCTGGAACTTCGAAAGCGTTTCCAGGCGTTCGGGACCGGCAGCCAGCGAGAGGAATTCCGCACGGGCCTTCTCGGCCTGGAGTTTCACCTGTGCCAAGTCTTCGCGGGCCACGCGCACGTCCTCGAACAGGCGGGCGCGTTCCGACATCAGGGCATCGACCTTCTCCTTGCTCTCCTGGTACTTCTCGTTGAACATCTCGCGTTCCTGGTTCGCCGTCTCGCGGTCTTTCCAGCGGGCGGCAACAGCCATGTCGCGCTTTTTACGTGCTTCTTCCAGGTCGGCCTTCGCGCTGTTCAGTTCGGCGCGTTTCTTGACCGCGTCGATATCGGAATTCTGCTGGGCAAAGGAGAGCGGGGCAACGGAGAGCACCGCGGCAGACACAAAAGCGAGGGTAAATCTTCTAATCATCATTCACCCTCCTTCGGGAAGGCGACCGGTATGGTCACGAGCCTCGGCGCGGTCTTCCCTTCGGCAACCTTCATCACGTCCTTGAGGACTGTGCGCATCGCCAAGTCGTCAGACACGTTTTTCCAGGAGTATCCGCCATCGGCGGTACGGGCAAGCCACAGCACGTCGTTCCCGTCGTTGCTCACGAAAATGGAGGCCACGGCACCGTAGCGCAGGTATGTCCCCGGCACGCTGCGGGCATCCACCTGCAGGAATCCCTTCCACACTTCGGTCGTGTACCCGAGCCTGATGCGGTCATAGAACACCTCGAGGGTGCGGTTCAGGGCATCGTCCGCCTCGATGACGCCCTTGTGGAGTTGCTCGGCGATTTCCTTGACGCTCTTTACGGTTTCCTCGTTCCTGTAGGGGAAGTCCGACTCGAAAACGGGTACCAGCGAATCGATGACCTTCGCGAACGATTCGTTGTACTTGGCCTTGCGGCTTTCGTACCAGCGGATGGTGCCCATCGTCTTCTGGCGCACTTCGGAAATGTGAGCGAGTTCCGCCTTGAGCGAATCCATCTCGGCCTTGAGCGACTTGCTCTGTGCCGAAATAGCCTGGACCTTCTTGCGCCCGACTTCAACAAATTCGGCATGGCGCTTTTTCTCGGCGTCGTGCATGTTCTTTTCGCGGGCAGTCTCGGCTTCGACCGCCTTGATCTGCCTGCGGACACTTTCCACCGTCTCTTGCGCACCGCACAGAACGGCGGCAAGCCCGATGCATACAAGTAAATTCATGAAGGGAAATTTCATATGCGAAAAATACAAAAATGTGCCCGTAAAAACAAAAATCCCCGGACTAAGCCGGGGACATCTATAAACATGACGTTTACGAATTACTTCTTGGAATCCTTGAAGTACTGGGCGGTGTTCTTGGCACCGGCCTTCTTCAAGGCCTTGATCAGGCGGGTGTAACCTTCGTTGGTGGCCCAGTCAAGCACAGAGTAGCCCTGACCGCACTTGGCGTTCACGTCGGCACCCTTCTCGATAAGGAACATCATGGCGTCGTAGTTGCCAGACTTGACGGTCCAGTGGAGCGGCAGGTAACCATCCGGGCCGCGGTTCTCGAGCGGAGCGCCGGCATCGGCGAGCACCTGGAGCATGTCGACCTTGCCGGTCTTTGCAGCGATGAGCACGCCCGTACCAAGCGATGCCGGATCAGCACCTTCCTTCTTGAGCTGGTCGATGAGAATCTTCACCACGTCGGCGTTGCCCATCATCACGGCGTTGTCGAGCACCGCTTCGCCGTTGCTGTTCTTCACGTTGGCCTTGGCACCATGGTCAAAGAGGTAGTTCAGCACCATCACGTTGCCCTTGTTCGCGGCAATGGCGACGGCGTTGTTTCCGTTGTCAGCAGCGGCATCAATTTCGAAGGAGGCCTTGAGGAACACGGTCATCATGAGTGTGTCGCTGTTAAACGCATAGTTAATGAAGTTGTTCGCATTGAAGGCGATATGCTTGTTTTCGAGAGCCTTGCGAACGCCCTGGGGATCGCTCTTTTCGAGGAATTTCTGCACGGATACGGGATCCTTGAAGTTGACATCGTCACCGCAGGCGACAAGGGAGAATGCAAGACCGAGACCGCAAAGTCCAAGAAGGGTTTTCTTCATTTTTTTACTCCAAAAAAGTGTTTTTTGTTCTTATGCCTCTAAAATTACACTTTTTTTAGCCAATTTATTCACAAAAAAAATTTTTTTTCCAAATTTTTTTAAATTTCACCTCATGAGTAAACTTTTCTTTGCCTTAATTCCCTGCGCAGCAGCGCTTTCCCTCGCCGATACTGTCTTTATCGACAATTCCATGGCCGCAAGCAACAAGAGCGACGTGGACGAGTACGAGGAACGCTTCGCCATCGGCCCCTACATCGAGTTCACAAATATCAAGATGGACAACGTGAACTGGAGCTACACGGTAAACAACCGCAAATACGACATCGAAGTCAACAATACGTACACCTTCGGCGGCACGGGAACGCTCCCCCTGAACAACTATGTGGGCATCTACGCTATCCTCGCCTACCAGTTCCTGGGTGTATCCTACAAGGACAGGAACCTCGCAGAGGCCTATGAGCTCCAGGAAAAGATGGAAATCGAGTACGACGGCTGGAACGTGCCTGTCGAGAAGGAAGATATCGAGGGTCACCACCAGATTCACATCGCGCTCGCCCAGATCGGCCTTGACTTTGGCTACCCGCTATACAGCAGCTACAACTACCAGTTCATGTGCAAACTGTTCGGGTTCGTGGGCGGCATCACGGGCAAGACGTTCTTCCAGAACGACTCCAAGTACCTCGCCCCCGCTCTCTGGGGCTATGCCTACGGCGCCGGCCTCCGTGTGGCGTTCCACTCTATGACCCTTGCAGGCGGCATCCGCAACACGCACGAATACTTCCACACCTACTACGAAAGGCCCATTGCCGACAGCAAGGAAGGCGACGAATTCATGCTTGATTTCGACGCCTACCTGCAGCCCTTCGTCAGTTTAAGTATTGATCTGTTTTAAAATCTAGTCTAAATCTTTGGACTGGATCCTTCGCCCTTTCAGGGCTCAGGATGACGTCTAGGGTTTCTTGATTTTCAGCTTGTCGCCGGGCTTGATCTTTGTATCCTTGAGCCCGTTCCACTTCATTATGTCTTCCTTGGTCGTCTTGTAGCTCTTGGCTATGTCGAACAGGGAATCGCCCTGCTTTACCGTGTAGGTGATAAAGCCGTCGGACTTGTCCTTATCGGCCGCCTTTGCCGCTCCGGCACCCTTAGCCCCGCTCACGATAAGCGTGTCGCCCGGGTGGATGTTGGAACTCGTGAGCTTGTTCCATGCCATCAGGTCGTCGACCGTGCAGGAGAACTTCTTCGCGATGTAGTAGAGGTTGTCGCCCGATTCCACCACGTAGGTACCGCCCTTGAGGGGGGCAGCGGGCTTCGTGGCCGCAGAAGCCTTCTTATCGTCTTTCTTCTTGTCGTCCTTCTTTTCGGGCTTTGTTTCGCGCTTGATGACCTTCTTCGGCGGGGTATATTCGGGTATCACCAGCGAATCGCCCACGGTAAGGCGCTTCACGAACCCGCCGTTCGCCTGCATCAGGAGGCCCACGGGTATCGAGAGCGCCTCGGCGATGTTCGCATACGTATCGCCCGCGCCCACAAGGTAGCGTTCACCCTTCTTGAGGGTAATCTTCTTCACTTCCTCAGCGGGTTTCAGTTCGGGCTTGGAGACGAACACCGTATCGCCGGGCTTTACAACCGCATTGGGTTCCATCGAGTTCCAGGTCCGCAGGCTCTCTTGCGAGACGCCGAACTGGCGGGCAATGGACGCAAGGTTGTCGCCGAGTTCCACCACGTAGGTGCGCACCTTTATAGGCTTCTTGCCCGAGGACTTCTTCGGGTTCACCTTGATGGGGATGAGAAGCGTCTTGCCCGGGCGGATGCGGTCGTTCTTCAGGTTGTTCGCGAGCTTGAGTTCGGTAAGGGTAATGCCGTACTGCTTTGCGATAGACCCCAGATTTTCGCCCTTCTTGACCCTGTGGTGGTGCCAGCTCGAGAAACTATTCTTCTGCATGCGGTCGTAACCCTCGACAAACGCGGAGCGCGTGCCATACGGCAGGCGCAACAGGTAGCTTTCCACGTTCGGAGGCGTACACCACATCACGAGTTCCATGTTGAGGGTGCGCAGCGTGTCTTCGGGAACCTTCAGGAGTTTCGAAACCTCTTCGAGAGAGTACGAGTCGAACACCGTCACGGTATCGAACTGCGGCTGGAAAGTCTGCTTCACGTTCATGTCGTACTGGTCGGGATAATGCCCGATGACCATCGCCGCCAAGATGCGGGGCACGTAGTGCATGGTCTCCTTCGGGAGTTCCAGGTCCCAGTAGGTCACGGCCTGTGTGGTGTCGTGCGTGGTGTCGGCCTTCCATTCGCGGATTACGCGACGTACGCGGCCCTCGCCGCAGTTGTAGGCCGCCATCGCCAAGAGCCAATCGCCAAATTCGCTATACAGGTAAGAAAGATAATTGAGGGCAGCCTCGGTCGCCATCTCGGGGTTGCGGCGCATGTCCACCCAGTAATCCACGCTCAGGCCGTATCGCTTGCCCGTTTCCGGGATAAACTGCCAGAGACCCGATGCTTTCGCTCGGCTGTACGCCTTCACCTTGAAGCCCGATTCCACGAGGGAGAGGAATATGAGGTCGCGGGGCATGTTGTGCTCGGCGAGCTTTGCATAGACCATCGAATCGTAGGCCGTCTTGCGGGAGAGCGAGCCCTCGGTAAAGCTTTTCGCCTTCGTGGTCAGGTAGAACACTTCCTGCATCACGCGCTCGTTGAACTTGATGGGAAGCGTGAAATCGTTCACATCAATGGAATCGAGCTGGTCCTCGATAGAAATAAGCGCGGCACTGTCGGCAAGGACACTCTCGTCCTGGTAGATGCCATCGAGCGGGCCTTCGTCGGAGCTCGTCACCTCGTTGGGGAAAACTTCATCGAACGCGCGCACAATGAGCACGGACATCTTGAGCCTGTAGAGGGAATCCTCCTTCGCGCTCACGTTCGCGTAGGTAGAATCGAAATGCTCGGTAACGAGATTGCGCAGCGACCTCTGGAGGTAGCGGCGCGCCTGGTTCCATTCCTGGTTGTCCATCGCCTGCAAGGCGTACTGGTAGTTCTCCCAGGAAGGCCTTATGGAAAGAGAATCGGACACCTTGAACCTAAGCGACCACTCCGCAAACGACAAGGTATCGCTCACAGGCGCTTCTTGCACCTGCACGTCGGCAAGGCCGGAGCTCGCCTGGTTCGAGGCACAGGCAAGCAGCACGGATGTAGCCAGGAAGGCTAGTAAATAGCCTGCAATCCTAGACCAGCGGATCACTGGTCGTAGTCCAGGTCTTCGGCGTAATCGGACCAGATCTGGTCGCGCTTGAAGGAAGGCTGGTCAAAGTCGACCTCCTCGTCGACTTCTTCTTCTTCCTCGATTTCTTCCTCTTCCTCTTCGTTAGAGAAAGGGATTGGGGCATCAAAACCATCACCTTTGGGGCGGCGACCGCAATGATAGGCGAACTGTAACATAATACCTCTTGTTTCAGTTTAACACTCGCGCCATGCCATACAGGATAACTCCGCACATTACGAGGGCGGCAACCATCTGGAGAATGATTATCACGCGGTTGACGCGATAAGCCTTCTGTGCCTTCCTATGCCACGCGGGTAAACCCTGATTATGTCTAGAAGCGATACTCACGGAGGCAAATATATACATAAACTTGAAAATGCAACAAGGAAAATCAAAAAAAAGTTAAATTTTTTGCGGATTATGAAGAAAATCCTGCCAATAATGCTCGTTATCGCGCAATTCCTGCATGCCCAGATAGGCATCGGGCAGGGTATGGAGGGTGTCCGCGTGCCTACGGCGAACACCTTGACCCAGGGTTATTTCTTCATTTCGGGCAGTTACGAGTCGGTTAGCGATGGCCACGCGCTGGCCATGAACGGCTACTGGACAGACGACAACACTAACATGCAGCTCGACAAAAACACGCCTTCCTCGGGCGGTTCCATATCGCTCGGTTTCGGGGCGACCGACAACCTGGAACTCGCGCTCTCCCTCCCGCTTTACTACGAAGGGACCATCGACGGCACCGAACTGGACGGCTTTGGCGCAGGCGACCTCTATGCGGGCTTCAAGTATTCCTACCCCATTCTTCAGGTCCCGGTCAATCTCGCGTTCACGGGAGCCCTCACCTTGCCAACCGGAGCCAAGAGCATCGGGTTTCGGCCCAGGCACCAGTGGTACATAAACAACGGGCGCAATTCCTACGCCTACACCGCCGCCAAATGGGGTATCTTCCTCGAAGGCATCGTGTCGGTAAACATTCTGGATTACGTGTACTGGAACAGCTACGCCGGCTACTTCCACGTGCTGAACGCCAAGAACTACACAGTGCTCTGGGGCTCGGGCTTCGAGATATTCCCCAAGAAGATAGTTTCGGGCGTGATCGAGATGACTGCGGAAACATCGCTTTTCCGCGACAACCCCATCAAGTCCCTGATGGACGACGTGTTCCGCGTGACGCCCGCAGTCAAGATCCACCTGCCCGACATGCTCAACCTCATGCTTGGCATGGACGTGGGCTTCGACTTTGTGCGCGACGCAACCATCGACAACAGCTTGGAAATCAAGCGACGTTATGGAGACAAGGAACTGAGGTACAACATACGCGGCACGCCGGAATACACGATGGTGCTCGCCATTACCAAGACCATCGACTTCAGCCGCAAGGATAGCGACAACGACGGCGTAATAGACCGCAACGACCTTTGCCCCAACACCGAACTTGGGGTCGCGGTCAACAGCAGGGGTTGCCCCGTGGACCTGGACCAGGACGGCGTGATTAACATCTTCGACAACTGCCCCGAAACTCCGATTGGTGTTGCCGTAGACTACTTCGGATGTCCCGTAGATACCGACGGCGACGGCATAGCCGATTATCTGGACCAGTGCAAGGCGACCCCGAAGGGAACCGCCGTCGACAGCACCGGATGCATGCGCGACAGCGACGGCGACGGCGTGGACGACAACCACGACAAGTGCCCCAACTCGCTTTCGAGAGACAAGGTGGACGAAACTGGATGCCCGCTAGACGACGACCATGACGGCGTGCTGAACGACCGCGACGAATGCCCGCATACCCCGCGCGGCTACTCCGTAGATAACCGCGGATGCCCGCTCGACTTCGACCACGACGGCGTGCCCAACGATATCGACATGTGCCCCAACAGTGTCGAAGGCGAAATCGTTGACGAGGACGGTTGCCCCGCCGACAACGACCACGACGGCGTGGCCGACAGCAGGGACGAATGTCTCGATACGCCCAGAGGGTTCCCGGTAGACCTGAGCGGCTGCCCCTCGGACCATGACCAGGACGGCGTGCCCGATGCCCTCGACAAGTGCCCCAACTCGCCCGCGCACGCACCCGTAGATTCCATCGGATGCCCCGTGGATACCGACAGCGACGAAGTGTACGACTACATGGACAAGTGCCCGGGAACGTTCCCGAACGTGATTGTCGACGCTGACGGATGCCCGCTGAACCCGAAGAACAACCTGAACTCCATTGCAAGGCTGGTGAAGTTCAAGAACAATTCCGAGACGCTCCTGAACTCGAGCTACACCGCATTGAACGATGTGATATACCTGATGCGCAAGTACGTGTTCAACCTCGAAATCCAGTGCAGTTCCGCCTCGGGCGATGAGCTTGCGAACCAGCAGGCGCAGGCCATTGCCGACTACCTTATCGAGAAGGGAATCGACAAGAAACGCATACGCACGCAGGGATTCGGAGGCAAGCTCCCGCAGGGCGATGAATTCAAACACTGGAACGCAAGCGGCGTAAGGTTGATACCCTACACACAAACCGTCGAAGAACAACAATGATCAACACGACCCTCTGCTACATAGAGCAAGACGGCAAGTACCTGCTGCTCCACCGCGTCAAGAAGAAGAACGATATAAACAAGGACAAGTGGATTGGTATTGGCGGCAAGTTCGAAGAGAACGAATCGCCCGAGGACTGCATACGACGCGAGGTGATGGAAGAGACTGGGCTTACGCTCGTGCGCCCCAGGTACCGCGGCATCGTGACATTTATCAGCGACGGCATGGACCAGACGGAATTCATGCACCTATTCACCGCGACCGAATTTACCGGGACACTCAAGGATTGCGACGAGGGAACACTCGAATGGGTCCCGAAAGAAGACGTAGTGAAACTCCCCCACTGGGACGGCGACCTGATTTTCCTTGCCCTGCTGGAACGCGGCGAGCCGTTTTTCTCGCTCAAGCTCACCTACAAGGGCAGCACGCTTACCGAAGCGCTCTTGAACGAGACGCCCGTCTTCGTGAAAGATTTTATTTAAGGTGTCATCCTGAAGCCGTAGGCGACGGGATCCATACGGTTCTTTGCCATCTCTTGTTAAAAAACGCGCCGGGAACCTTTTACCACTTGGCCAGTGCATTCGCGACAATCAGGTCCTGCAGTTTCTCGATGGCGCGGGCCTGCCCGTGGCGTTCTTCGGATTCGTTCTTCTGCAGGTCGTAAACACCGTCGGCAGAGAGCGACTTGTTCTCGTAGATAATGCGTTCCTTCACATTGTCGAAGAACTTCACAGCCACGCGAATCGTGACTCGGTATGTTTCCACGTCGCTGTTGCTGTTGTAGTTCTCGGGCTTGTTCGTGTAGCTCAAGAGCGTAATCTGGAAATCGGCATTGGCGTCTTCGTGAACCAGGCGTATGCCACCCGCGTTTTTCTTGAACATTTCCTGCACCGCGGTATGCAGGTTGTTGGCAAGCACGGGGTCGAGCGTCTTGTCGTCCACATCGTGGATCTGCACCGTCTTGATATGGCTCGGGAGCGTACTCGCCGTAAAGCTGTAGCAGCCCGTAAAAACGCATGCGAGCGCGCACATCAATATGCCCGCGACAAGAGCCGCAAGGAAGTTCGCCGGAGCCTTCTTCTGAAACAAACTGAACATGCCGTAAATGTAGTTTTTTTTTCCCACAACACAAGCACTTGCTTTTCCGCAAGGCTTTTTTACCCTATGGGGAGATCGGCCCTTGGTGATCAACGTAGAGCACCCCACTTCACGACCAGCAAGTGGATTCATCAATAAGTCCCTTGTCGGTGGGCCGGACACGTTCGTCGGAATCCTGCTGGAACAAGCCAACAGCGAAAAGAAGATGAAACTTTTCGTGAAGCGCATTGCCAAGAAAACTGGAATTTCCGAAAAGGATCTTCTGGCACTTAAACCATAGGTTTGGCATTAATCGCCCTTAATGTAACGAAAAACCCGGCGAAGAGATTTCGTCGGGATTGATTTTTTTTGTAAAAAAGCGGGTTTTTGTTTTAGGATTTTATGTGAAACGTTGCATTAATTGTCCTTGACGCAACGGACAGACAACGCGTTGTTTTTTGGTATCTTGGACATGGCTACCATGTCAGCGGAGGTTAATACATGCATTTCGTTTGCATAATATTTATTGGAATTCCACGAACTTGTCCAAAAAAACGCATGATTTTTAGCCCATGCACCTTTATCACTTCTATAGCCGGATTTTAAAGCCGAAAAACCATAGTCATCTGTGGAGCTATCATCCCAACTAGTAGATTTTAGTTTATAGCCTCCTGTTCTAGAACCGCCATTTTCGACCTCATAACTACCACCTATAGCAACAATCAAGGTTTCCCAATCTTCGTTACTTGGCATATGCCAACCATGAGGACATATTCCCTGCATAGTAGGCATTATCGTGCAAAAAACACCATATCCGCAACCAGTGGCCGGATAATTTAGAAACCAGTTATCTGAAGTTATTCCTGAAGAATCCATAGCAGCGCTCCATAGATAGAGGCGACCATACGTAATACAATTGGCGGGATCATTGTTATAGCAAAAACTAGTGGAATCAAGAGTAGCAGTTTTGTCCTTTTTAACATATCTCAAGTTTTCCGCCATCCATGTCTGGTTTCCTATTTTCACTGCCTTATAAACTATACCATCGCGAACATCCTTAAATGTTCCTTTTTGAGACCAACCGGTAGCACTACAGGTATACGCCAAGCCATTCGATAGCGTATCTGTGGTTCCATATTTAGCCTTCACGCAGCCCTTATTCCACCCGAGTTCAACCTCATTCGGTTCCCGGAGACTGCCGTTATCCCAAACCATAGTCCGTCCTGTAAAGGAGCCTTTCAAAAGCGTACCGTCTTCTGTAGTGTGTTGATTCCAATAATTCATATCTACTTCAAGGTCAGTGGCCTTGCGCCATACGCTCGTCCAGTTTGACTCTTCATACGAGACGGTGGTATCGCCAACACACTTGTACCATTCGACGGACGACAATTCCTTAAGCGTGTTCTTGCGGGATGGGATACAGGCCATACCGAGGGTCAAATCTAGCGTCGTTCCATGCCGCCACTTTTTATTTTCACAAACGTATATCAAGTTTTTATTGATATTGCCTGCCCTGACATCCCCAACCGAGCAATTGAGTCCCCAGTTCACCGTATCCTTTTCCATGTTGGTCGCTTTGCGCCAAGTAAATTCAACCTTGAAGCCGTCAATAGTAGTACCGATATCGTTTGTACACTTGTACCAATCTCCGGCTTTAGTCGCCCTGACGTTATTCTCTTGCTCAGAAGTACAACCTTCAAGGATTGCGTTTTCCAAGTCCGTCGCAGGTCTCCAGCCATCAGAATCCATCACATAGTGCAGGTTTTTATTTTCTGGACCAGCGAGATAGGTTCCTGCATCCGCTGTTGAAGGAAGCAAAGAAATATCGATTTCATAGTCTGTAGCCTCGCGCCATTCCCTAGCCACGGGCTCACCGCCTACAAGAGTGCTCCCACCATTTACGCACTTGTACCACTTCCCTTTGGAAGACTCCGCCACCTTGTTGTGTTTATTGCTTGTACACGGGCCAAGAAGTGCATCATCATCAAGATATGTGCCGAAACGCCAATCGCCCTCATAAACGTAGTAGCGCGTAGTGTCAATGTTACCCGTCCTTACAGAGTCCCCGGTACCTGTCGGAGCGGTCCAGCCAAATTTGTCAGCCTCGTCGGCCTTGGAAGCACGCCAAGTATTGTTGATGGTCACGCCGTTATCGAAAGCGGGTTCCGCCGTGCAGGTGTAGTACCTGTTATCCGGAGTCTTTATAATACTGTCCACCTTGGAGGCGATGCAGCCTTTACCAAGAATCAAGTCTAACGACGTGCCGCGACGCCAAATACCCTTCTCGTTTATCACCTCGTAGACGTACACGCGGCTGCTGTCCAGATCGCCCTGCTTCACCGCGCCCTCCTGTTCAGGTGTTTCGGTAAAGTAGTTGTCGGCTTCCTCGGCGGTAGAAATGCGCCAGGTTGTTGCAATCTCTGCACCGTCGGACAGGATCTTCGCCTCGTCGGTACAAGTGTAGAACTGGTTGTTTATCTTATAAACCATATTCACCATATTGCCGAGGCAAGCCTTTTTGAGCAGAAGGTCGTTCTCGGTGCCGCGACGCCAGCCGTCTTCGTACACAAAGAAATAGCCCCTGTTGATGTGTCCGCGCCTGATGGAATCTGCCGCACATTCAGGAACGCCGAACTGCGCCGTATCGGCCTCCGCGTTGGTCGCTTTGCGCCAGGAGGTGGGCACGGTGTAGCCGTCCAATTCGCCGTTGTCGTTCACACAGATGTACCATGTGGTGTCGGTGCTCACGGCGTTGAAGGTGGTCGTATTCTTGATTGTGCCGACGCAGCTTTTCGCGAGGTCAATGTCGAGTTGCGTGCCACGACGCCAGCGGCCTTCCTTCACATAGACACGTCCAGTGTTGATCTTGCCGTACATTGCCTTGCCCTCGCCCGCTTCGGTGGAGAGTGCTGCGGTATCCTTTTCGATATCGGTCGCAAAGCGCCATGCGGGTGTCTCGCCGGAGGCATTGCAAATCAGACGCACCAGGCTGCTGTCGCCTTCGGTAAATGCGGAATCGTTCTTCGCGTAGTATGCGGAATTCACGTTCTTGGTGGCAAAGAGCTTGCCCGCGCCATCCGCTGTACAGGCAGGTACACCAAGTTCCGTCGTCCAGAAATTCGTCACGAGGCCTTCGAATGCGGGAGCCTTGGTGGTACTTAGACCCCAACCTTCCACGTTCGCGCGGATAGTAGCAAGACGGCCTTCAATGTCCGCCTTCATCGCCCAGTCGGCAATCTTTGCGCGCTGGAGGGAATCGTCCCACACGCCGTTATCGCCCATGTCCACACTGAGGGATGCTAGCAATGCGGTAAGTTCAGCTTCGCTGCGGTCGCCCTGGAGCATCGCAGAAACAGCGAGCAAGGCCGCGTTGCCGTCGCCTTCCTTGAAAATGTTGAGGTCTTCGGCGAAGCCCTTGAAGCCCGTATTGTCGATGTTGAACGCGGCAAAAAGCGACTTTTCCGCAGCGCGCTTCGCCTCGATTACGGACTTGTTCTCCTTGGTCACAAGGCGCTGTACGCGGTCGTATTCCAGGTGGGTCACCAGGTTGATGTTCGCCATGCTACGACCGTCCAGGTTCGTGAGTGCACGGAGCTTGATGGTTGTAGCACTGGTCTTGCCCGTCACTTCGTTGCGGTAGAAGCCGTCTGCCACAAGGTACGCGAAAGAACTCTTGAGCTTGACGGTCCGGATGTTGAAGGAGCCATCCTTGTTCTCGATCTTGCCACCGAACGTCTTACCCGTCTGCTTGAGCGATTTTCCATTTTCCAATTCATACGCAGTGACGTCCGTGCCCGAGACAAACGGCCCCTTCTGGCTCACGCCGCCAAGTTCCACGTCGTCCATCTCGACCGCGCAGCCTTCGTCACTGGGGTCACACTCTTCGGGCACATCGACGTAGCCCGTGAGGTCCATCGTGAAGGTCTCGGAGCCGCAAGCGATTGTAGCGGTGAGCGCCGTAGATTCCTGAATCTTACAGCCGGCGCCGTTCGCACCCGGCGCGCCATCCTTGCCGTTTGTTCCATTGGTACCGTTAGTGCCATTCGTGCCGTTGGTGCCCGGGGCGCCGTCATCGCCCTTATCACCCTTTGCACCGGTGTCACCCTTGTCGCCTTTTTCGCCGGGTGCACCGTCCTTGCCGTTAGCTCCGTCCACGCCGTCTTTACCGTTCCTCACGGTACCGATAGACTCGCCGTTACAGAAAATCTCGAAGCCCGTGCCGTCGGAGAGGCTCGTCGACGTACACACGTTGTCACCCACGCTCACGGTGTTCGCGCTGAGCGTCTGCCATTCCTTGCCGTCGCAGCCCAGAAACTCGTGAGTCTCCTTGATAAAGGCAGTCTGGCCGGCGATATCTTCCGTACATTCCGGCAGGTCGTCGCTGGTCTTTACAGCGCCTACGTTCGCGTTGATTTCGGTGATGTCGTCACCGCAGGCGGAGAGGAGGAGAAGCGGGATTGAGATTGCCGCGATGCGGGTAAGACGGTTTTTCATAGACGGCTCCTTTTTGTAAGGAAAATGTAATAAAAATGCTTTTAGAGTTTCTTAGGCGGCAAGGGGAACGTCAAATCGGACACACACCTTACCGGTAGTAAGGTATTAACTAAAAATGCGTCATCGGGTAAATAGTTGTTAAAGGCATCAAGAAACCTATAGTATTTTATTGAAACATTATTAGAAACATCAAAAACAACAATAGAGTCGTCTGCAGTATAATATATTGCAGAAACGCCAAATTTAGAGACTTCATAATTCTTCTCATAGGAGGGAATAATCTCAATTTCTCCCATTACACCTACAGGTTGGACAGCAAACGCATAAGCATCCGTTCCCATATTAGCAGACCAATTTGCTGTTGACTTCAAGGCCTGCCCAACCTTGTTTTGATCCTTGACAAAACTAAGCAACTGTCTCCATTCTGCTGTCGACGGTAAATGATACGTGCCGTAAATTGGTTTTCCAGGCCTCATTTCATGAACATATCCGCAAGCATTCTCCATCACATCCCTATAATAGTAGGCGCCTACAACCGAATCGCACATCGCTTCATCACCGCAATAAGATCCAGGTTCTTCCCAAGTTTCACCTTCCCACTCTCTCTGGAGCATCACCGGAATGTGCTTTAAATTTTGCGCAACCCATACCTGGTTACCTATTGCAACGGCACTATACTTGGGGTTATAATCATTACCTTCAACATCTGTGAGTAGTTGATACTTATAATCAAAGTTATCATCCCATTCATAAACGCCCTTCTTACACAACCAGCGGGTACCATTTGAGGCAATTATGCTAACCGTTGAATCGGATTCACCACATCTCTGTTTCAAATTAAAATTCACTCTAGTCCATTCTTCAGAAGCATTTTCACGTCTAAAAGTGTCCGCTTCGGCATAATAAATTTTTTCTTCAAATTCATAAGATATCCGCAAACTGTCCGGAAGAAGATTTAAACGCTTATTATATGTTGCAATTCTATCTTCACTCGCTTTTCGCCACATACGATCAATGCACAGGTAATAAGCACCATCACTTCCTTGTTTTACAATGCCTTTAGGATATCCAACGTAACAATAGTATTCACCCACTGGAACATTTGTCCAAGCAGTACTAACATTATCGGAAATTTCACAATTAGAAAAAGTACCACCAGCCCATTCAAGCGTAATATCTTCACGCTTTTCAATTTCAAATTCACTGAGGGCTTTCGTGCAACCACCCAGGTCATAAAGATGGTCAAGAGATGATGTTTCCAAATTCCATTTTGCATCAAGACTGTCATACACATAATATTTTCCTAATTCGCTCTGCCTGACAGAACCATCTATAGCGCCACTCCAATGAGTCGTATTCAGCGAATCATAAGAATTAATTTCTTTATCTGTAGCCGTACGCCATGCAGAATTGACTATTTCACCATCATCATAAACAATCTCTTGCGCAGCACACTTATACCACCCTTCTAAATTTGACTGTGTTCCTGCCGCCTGACGAACAACACCAACACTATCCTTAATACAGGGCTTAAGATTAGGATCAAGATCATGGACCGTTCCACGACGCCACTCATTGTTCTCATAAACAAATATATGGTTCCTATTAACGTTACCCCTCTTGACAGAATCTTTCGCAACCACGGGGATTCCAAACTGCGCCGTATCAGCTTCGGATTCCTTCGCAAGACGCCAGAATGAGTAAACAGTGTCATTGTCTAGAATTTTCTTACCAGAAACACAGATATACCACGTAGTATCAGAATTTCCAGCATAATAAGTTGTAGAATTTGTAATAGATTTTACGCAAGCTGTCGCCAAAGACAAATCAAGTTCCGTTCCGCGGCGCCAATTGTCATCCTCGTACACATAGATATTCAGGGTATCAATAGAGCCTCGCTTAGCCAATCCTTCAGTGGCGCCAGTAAATGCGGCGGTATCCTTTTCAAAGTCGGTAGCAAAGCGCCATGCGGGAATTTCACCGGAGGCGTCGCAAATCAGGCGCACCAGGCTGCTATCGCCCGTGGTAAACGCGGAATCGTTCTTCGCGTAGTATGCGGAATTCACGTTCTTGGTGGCAAAGAGCTTGCCCGCGCCATCCGCTGTACAGGCAGGTACACCAAGTTCAGTCGTCCAGAAATTCGTCACGTGGCCTTCGAATGCGGGAGCCTTGCTCGTGCTCAGTTTCCAGCCTTCCACGTTCGCGCGGATAGTAGCGAGTCGCCCATCAATGTCGGCCTTCATCGCCCAGTCGGCAATCTGTGCGCGGCGCAAGGAATCGTCCCATACGCCGTTGTCTCCCAGATCCACGCTGAATGCGGCAAGGAGCGCCGTGAGTTCGGACTCGTTGCGGTCGCCCTGGAGCATTGCGGAAACGGCAAGCAAGGCAGCGTTGCCGTCGCCTTCCTTGAAAATGTTGAGGTCTTCGGCGAAGCCCTTGAAGCCCGTATTGTCGATGTTGAACGCGGCAAAAAGCGACTTTTCCGCAGCGCGCTTCGCCTCGATTACGGACTTATTATCCTTGGTCACAAGGCGCTGTACGCGGTCGTATTCCAGGTGGGTCACCAGGTTGATGTTCGCTGTAGAACGGCCATCCAGGTTCGTGAGAGCGCGCAGTTTGATGGTTGCCGAGCTGTTCCTGCCCGTTACCTCGTTGCGGTAGAAGCCGTCTGCCACAAGGTAGGCATAGGAACTCTTGAGCTTGACAGTCCGGATGTTGAAGGAGCCGTCCTTGTTCTCGATCTTGCCGCCGAACGTCTTGCCGGTCTGCTTGAGGGACTTGCCGTTCTCCAATTCATACGCCGTCACGTCCGTACCAGAAACGAAAGGTCCCTTCTGAGAAACTCCGCTGAGTTCTACGTTGTCCATCGTGACTCCGCAACCTTCGTCACTGGGGTCGCATTCCGCGGGCAGTTCCACGTAACCCGTCAAGTCCATCGTAAAGGTTTCCGCTCCGCAGGCAATTGTCGCGGTGAGCGCGGTAGACTCCTGAATCTTGCAGCCGGTGCCGTTCGTACCGTTAGTACCATTTGTGCCGTTAGTGCCCGGAGCACCGTCATCACCCTTGTCGCCCTTCTGCCCGTCAGCACCGTCCTTGCCGTTCTTGACCATACCGATGGAGGCCCCGTTACAGAAAATCTCGAAGCCTGTGCCGTCGGAGAGGCTCGTCGACGTACACACGTTGTCACCCACGCTCACGGTGTTCGCGCTGAGCGTCTGCCATTCCTTGCCGTCGCAGCCCAGAAACTCGTGAGTCTCCTTGATAAAGGCGGTCTGGCCGGCGATATCTTCCGTACATTCCGGCAGGTCGTCGCTGGTCTTTACAGCGCCAACGTTCGCGTTGATTTCGGTGATGTCGTCACCGCAGGCGGAGAGGAGGAGAAGCGGGATTGAGATTGCCGCGATGCGGGTAAGAGATTGCTTCGCCCTTTCAGGGCTCGCAATGACGTTGCAAGACGAGCGAGCGATTCTGGAGAAATTGTTCATAGACGGCTCCTTTTTTATAAGGAAAAATGTAATCAAAATAAAAAGAATCCTTGGCCTTTCGACCAAGGATGACTTGCCAAAATTACTTTCGCTATCGATTTTCCAGCAATTTTTGCACGGATTTCGCGAACTTTTCAAGGCTCGGGTCTCTCGCGCCCATCAGCAGGATGGTATCGCCCGGCTGCGCGTACTCCACCATCTTCTTCGCGCATTCGTCGCGGTTCTCGATGTAGATGGCCTCGCAGCCCTTGATGATCAGGTCGTCGGCAAGATCGCCCGCGCTGATGTCGCGCGTGACGGTACCGCCCGCATAGTAGATCTCGCTGAAGAACATCACATCGTTTTCGCGGTCAAAATCGAAATCCTTCGGGCGGAGCGTCTTCGCGATGAATTCCACGAGGTCCTTGCGCAAGAAGCGCGTGGGGCCAAATCCGTGCGGCTGGAACCAGGCAAGAACGCGGCCTTCGGTAAAGTCCTGCGCGCTCTTGATGCTGGCGGCAATCTTTGCGGGATTGTGCGCGAAGTCATCCACGAGAGTCACGCCATTGAACGTTCCCAGAATCTGGTGGCGGCGGAAAACGCCCGGGAATGTCGCGAGAGCATCGGCACAGGTATGGAGCGACACTCCGGCGCGAAGCGCCGCGGACACAGCCGCGAGGGCGTTTTCCATGTTGTGCTTGCCCGGAAGCGGGACTTCGAAGTTCACGAGTTCTGCCAGGTGGCGCACGCGGAACTTGATATGTGTACCGGCGGTCTTGAAGTCCGTGCCCTGCACGCCTACATAGTTCTCGAAACCGAAATCGAATTCACGGCCCGCGCTGAACTTCTTTGCCAGCGGGTGCGCATCGTTCACGATCAGAATCTTGCCGTTATCCAAGATATTATGGCTGAACTTGAGGAAGATTTCCTGCAGTTCATCCATTTCCTTGTGGTCCTTGTCCACATTCAGAATCAGGCCTATTTCCGGTTCGTAACGCACGAGGGTTCCATCGCTTTCGTCTGCTTCGACCACAAGCCATTCGCCCTTGCCGCTCACGGCATTGCCAATCTTGCCCTGCGCCTGCAGGTTCACAAGGCCGGCACCCGTCATCACCGACGGCTGCAATCCGGCGTATTCCAGAATGTGGTAAATCATCGCGGTCACGGTGGACTTGCCGCTCGTACCGCTCACGGCGATGGTCTTCGCCTCTTTCGAAATCTTCGCAAGCATTTCGCTACGGTGCATCACAGGGACACCGAGTTCCTTCGCACGCTTCAAATCGGGGTTCGTGTCCTCGATGGCGGTACTCACCACCACGGCATTCAGGCCCGCAACAACGCCCGAGCCGTCCTGCGCAAAGCACTTGACACCGCAATCTTCGAGCTGGCTCATCACGAGCGGCTTTTCCGTTTTACCCGCAAGGAACTCGCCGAACTGGCGGTCAGAACCGCTCACTGCAACGCCCTTGCCAACGAGGTACTGGGCAATGGCGCTCATGCCCACACCCGCAACACCGATAAAGAAGTAAGATTCCATATTTTTTGCCTTCGGCAAATTGAAGTTAGCAGAGTTTAGATGAATTGCTTCGCTACGCTCGCAATGACGTTGTTCTAAGCTCTAAGTTCTAATCTAGTAAATCCGGGTCAATCGTGGGTTCGTAACCGGGTTCAATAAAGTCCTCGGCGGCAACACCCTTCTTGCGGGCGGCCTTCATCTGCTTGATGAGCTTGCGTTCGGCAGCCTTTGCCTTGCGGTGCGCGGCGGTTGCCGCCTTCTCTGCATGGCGCTGGGCACGGGTCTTCCTTTCCTTCAGTTCCGGGAATACGCATTCCTGGAATTCATCAAGCGATTCACCATCGAATTCATCGTCCTCGAAGCCTTCGTCAAAGCGAATGTCGGCATCGAAATCGCGGAAGCCTTCATCCTCGTCAAACACCGGAGCATCTGCCGGGCATTCCTTCTTCAAAAGCTTCAGCACCTTCGCGAACGGTTCTTCCAGCGGGACCTTGAACTTCATCTTCTTGCCCGTCGTCGGGTGGATGAGTTCAATCTTTACCGCCTGCAAAAGCTGTGCCGGGGCAATCTCGAGCACCTTCTCCGCAATTTCCTTCATCAGGGGCGGCACGCGGTTCAAGCTTTCTTCGCGACCATCGTACAGCGGGTCGCCCACCACCGGGTGGCCCGTATAGCGCGTGTGTACGCGAATCTGGTGCGTACGGCCGGATTCCAGTTGCAGTTCCAGGAGCGTTGCAATCGCAAAGAATTCCTTTGCCACAAAGTGTGTGCGGCTCTCCTTCCCGCCCTTTACCACCGCCATCTTCAGGCGGTTCTTGGGGTTCCTGCCAATGGGGGCATCAATGCAGCCTTCCAAGTCACGCGGGCAACCCCACACGAGCGCGTTGTACGTGCGGTGCAGCGTGCGGGTTTCAAGCTGGTGCGCCAGGTGCCTGTGCGCGGCATCGTTTTTCGCCACCACCATAAGGCCCGGCGTGTCCTTGTCCAGGCGGTGCACGATTCCCGGGCGGAGCGGACCATTCACCGCCGAGAGATTGCCCTTGAAATGGTGCAGCAGGCCTGCCGCAAGGGTCCCGTTCTGCACACCGTTGCCCGGATGCACAACAAGGTTCCTCGGCTTGTTCAAAACAACAATATCATCGTCTTCGTACACGATATCGAGCGGCATTTCTTCGGGTTCAAGCGTGCTGGAAGGTTTCTCGGGAACCTTTTCCACCACCACGACCATGCCGGTCTCTACGCGGAAATTCTTCGATACGGCGCTACCCCCGACCTTGACCTCGCCTGCAGCGATAAGTTTCTGCACGTCCGTGCGCGACACGTTCTCCATCGCGCCCACAAGGAATTTATCAATGCGGTTGCCGTTATACTCTTCTTTTACAGGGTAATTCATAAGACCAAACTTAAAAAAAAATTCTATCTTTTGCCCCAAAAATTTAAAGAGGTATCCATGCTTTTCAATTTCGACATGATCCAGGGCGTCTATGCCCGCATTCCCGCCCGCGTTGAAGCTGCCCGCAAGCAGCTCGGCCGCCCGCTCACCCTCGCCGAAAAGATCATCTACAGCCACCTGATCGACGGCGCCGAGAACAGGACTTACGAACGCGGCAAGGATTTTGCCGAATTCCACCCGGACCGTGTCGCCATGCAGGACGCCACCGCCCAGATGGCCCTCCTCCAGTTCACCACCGCCGGTAAGTCCAAGGTGGCTGTGCCGAGCTCCGTGCACTGCGACCACTTGATTATCGCCCGCGAAGGTGCCGAAAAGGACCTCCCCCGTGCCAAGGAAGAAAGCAAGGAAGTGTACGATTTCCTCCAGTCCGTGTCTGCCAAGTACGGCATTGACTGCTGGCTTCCGGGTGCAGGCATCATCCACCAGGTGGTGCTCGAAAACTACGCCTTCCCCGGTGGCATGATGATCGGTACCGACTCCCACACGGTGAACGCCGGCGGTCTCGGCATGCTCGCCATTGGCGTGGGCGGTGCTGACGCTGTGGACGCCATGGTCGGCCTCCCCTGGGAACTCAAGTACCCGAAGATGATCGGCGTGAAGCTCACGGGCAAGCTCCGTGGCTTTGCTACCGCCAAGGACATTATTTTGAAGCTCGCCGGTATCCTTACCGTGAAGGGCGGCACCAACGCCATTATCGAATACTTCGGCGAAGGCGCACGTAGCCTCAGCGCAACCGGCAAGGCAACCATTGCCAACATGGGTGCCGAAGTAGGCGCTACCTGCTCCACCTTCAGCTACGACGACTCCATGAGCCGCTACCTCAAGGTCACCGGCCGCGCCGATGTCGCCGCCGCCGCCGACAAGATTGCCGAACACCTCAAGGCCGACCCCGAAGTCGAAGCCAATCCGGAAAAGTTCTTCGACCGCGTCGTGGAAATCAACCTCGACGAACTGGTGCCGCATTACAACGGCCCGTTCAGCCCGGACCGCGCTTACGCTGTCACCGACATGGCTGAATCCATCAAGGCCACCGAAACGAAGGCCGAATCTACGCCGGTCGTGAGCGCCGCCCTCATCGGCAGCTGCACCAACTCCAGCTACGAAGACCTTTTCATGGCCGCCAACATGATCAAGCAGGCCCTCGCCAAGGGTCTTACCCCGAAGTGCCCGCTCCTCATCAACCCGGGTTCCGAACAGGTTCGCTACACCGCCGAACGCGACGGCCTCATGGACTTGTTCAAGCAGTTCGGTGCAACCGTCATGACGAACGCCTGCGGCCCCTGCATTGGCCGTTGGGACCGTGCCGGTGCCGACAAGAAGGAACTCAACACCATCGTCCACAGCTTCAACCGCAACTTCGCGAAGCGCGCCGATGGCAACCCGAACACCCACGCCTTTGTGGCTAGCCCGCTTATGGCCGTGATTGCCGCCCTCTCTGGCGACATCCGCTTCAACCCCATGACCGACACCCTCGTGAACAACGAGGGCAAGGCCGTGAAACTCGACCCGCCGGAACAGTGCGAACTTCCGCCGAAGGGCTTCGAAGTGAAGGACGCAGGCTACCAGGCTCCGGCCGAAGACGGTTCCAAGATTACCGTGACCATCAACCCGGAAAGCAAGCGCCTCCAGGCCCTCGCTCCGTTCGCTGCATGGGACGGCAAGGATATCGCCGGTGCTCCGCTCCTGATCAAGGCCAAGGGCAAGTGCACCACCGACCATATCTCCATGGCCGGTCCGTGGCTCAACTACCGCGGTCACTTGGAAAACATTTCTAACAACATGCTCATCGGCGCCGTGAACGCTTTCAACGGCGAAACGAACAAGGTTCTCTGCCAGTGCGGCAGCTACAAGGAAGTCCCCGAACTTGCCAAGATTTACAAGGTCAAGGGCACGGGTTCCATCGTGATTGGTGACGAAAACTACGGTGAAGGCTCCAGCCGCGAACATGCCGCTATGGAACCGCGCTTCCTCGGCGTGAAGGCCGTGATCGTGAAGAGCTTCGCCCGCATTCACGAAACGAACCTCAAGAAGCAGGGCATGCTCGCCCTCACCTTCAAGAACGCCGCCGACTACGACAAGATCCAGGAACAGGACGTGTTCGATATCGTTGGCCTCACCAAGTTCGCCCCGGGTTCCGAGTTCACCCTCGTCGCTCACCACAAGGACGGCTCTGTCGACAACATCGCGCTGAGCCACACCTACAACGAACAGCAGTGGGCATGGTTCAAGGCCGGTTCCGCACTGAATTTGATTCGCGCTAACAACAAGTAAGCGATGAATTTCAACAACTGGCAAGAAATGTACCGGAACATGAGTCCGGAAATGAAAGAACAGGCCATGAACATGGCCAAGGCAAAAATCAAGGAAAAACTCGCCAAGTGTTTTTCGCAGCCAGTGCTCGCCATCGCGGCCCTGTTCCTCGGGGCCATCGTCGGTGCACTTACCGCATTCTTCGGACAGGTGCTCCAGCAGGTGAACGACATCCGCGACATGCATCCGGTGTACTGGATTCCGGCGTTGGCGCTGGCGGGTGTCGCAATCGTTTTCGTGTATAGGAAAATCGGCAAGGGCACGGAACGCGGCATGGGACTCGTGTTCGATGCCGCGCACGGTAAGGAACGCGAAATTCCCCTGCGCCTGATTCCGCTCATCATGGCGGCCACCTGGATTACCCACCTGTTCGGCGGGAGTTCGGGACGCGAGGGTGTCGCGATGCAAATCGGCGGCACGCTCGGGCACAACATCAGCTCGAAAATCCACATCGAGAACGCTCCCCGCATCTTGCTTATCTCGGGCATGGCCGCGGGCTTCGCGGGCCTGTTCCAGACCCCGATGGCCGCCATCGCCATCTCGCTTGAAATTCTCCTGGCCGGTCACCTGGCCCTTACGGCACTGCTCCCCGCCACCGTTGCCGCCATCACGGCGTACAAGGTTTCGGAAATGCTCGGGATTTCGCGCTTCACGCTCGACCTGAACAACTTCTCGCCGGACTGGAACCTCGCGAGCCTTTTGTACAGCGAGTCCGGCCTCAATGTTTACTTTATCCTGAAACTTGCCCTCCTCGGGGTTATTTTCGGGATTGTCGGTGGCGGGTTCGCGAAACTCCTCACGCTATCCAGGAAGTTCTTCGCCGAAAAGTTCCCCAACCCGTACAAGCGCGTCGCCATCATGGGCGCCGTGCTCAGCGTCCTCTTGCTTCTGCTCTGGCAGGGCCGTTACTCCGGCCTCGGCACGAACCTGATCGACATGTGCTTTGCCAACCCTGCAGCGCTTACCGCGGGCGATGCGGGCATCTACGCCTACGACTGGGTCTTTAAACTCGTGTTCACGATTGTCACGCTCTCGGTCGGGTTCCAGGGGGGCGAAGTCACCCCGCTGTTCACCATCGGGGCAACGCTCGGCGCAGTAGCCGCAGCAATCGTCGGGGTACCCTTCCCGCTTGCCGCCGCCCTCGGGTACGCCGCCGTCTTCGGGGCCGCCACCAACACGCTGTTCGCCCCCATCTTCATCGGGGCCGAGATGTTCGGTTTCGATACCCTGCCGGCATTCTTTATCGCCTGTACCGTCGCCTACCTGTGCAACGGCGGGCAGTGCATTTACGGGCAGAAGAAGATTCGCCTCCGCTAATGCGGTTGCCAAACCCTGAAATTTGTCATAAATTTAGGGCATGAGTCAAAAACGTGAAAACTGGGGCTCCAAGATAGGAGTCATCCTCGCTGTCGCGGGTTCGGCAGTCGGGCTTGGCAACTTCCTCCGATTCCCCGTACAGGCGGCCACCAACGGCGGCGGCGCATTTATTATTCCTTACCTCATCGCTTTCCTCCTTTTGGGCATCCCGCTCGCCTGGATGGAATGGACACTCGGGCGCTACGCGGGCCGCCACAACTACGGCACCGCCCCGAGTACGCTCCACATAATATTCGGCAAGAAGAAGCCCTGGGCAAAGCACCTGGGTTCCATCGGGCTATTGCCTCCCCTCTTCATCGTATTCTACTACGTGTTCATCCAGTCGTGGATCCTCGCGTTCGCCTACTACTCCCTTACGGGCAAGCTCATGGAGGTCACGGCCCAGGGTAGCGCCGCGGTGACTCAGTTCTTCGGCGACTTCATCATGCTCAAGACGTGCGTGGGCCCCATCCCTTCCGCAATCATCTTCTTCCTCATCACGTTCGCCTGCAACATGACCGTCCTCGCCCTGGGCGTGCGCAAGGGCATCGAGCGCGTGAACAAGATCTGCATGCCTATTTTGCTGTTCCTGGGCGTTCTCCTCGTTATCCGCGTGTTGACGCTCCCGGATATCGGCAAGGGCCTCGCCTTCATGTGGAACCCGAACTTCAGCGAGCTCGCCAACCCCAAGGTATGGATGGCAGCCGCGGGCCAGGTGTTCTTCACCATGAGCCTCGGCATGGGCATCATCTGGTGCTATGCGAGCTACCTCAAGCCCAAGGAAGACCTGGTACTATCCTCCCTTACCGCGAGCGCCACAAACGGCCTTGCAGAAATCATCATCGGCGGTACAGTCGTCATCCCCATCGCGGTCATCATCGCGGGCGCGAACATCGAGGAATGCGCAAAGCTCGGCACCTTCGGTCTCGGCTTCCAGACCATGCCCTACGTGTTCGGCACGCTCCCGCTGGGCGGTGCTTTGCAGGCGCTCTGGTTCGCGTTGCTCTTCTTCGCGGGCATCACAAGCGCCATTTCGATTATCCAGCCGCTCATCAGTTTCTGTGAAGACGACCTCAAGTTCACGCGCAAAAAATCTGTCGCGACCATCAGCACCATCATCTTCATCGGCAGCCTTACCGCCATCTTCGGGCTTGCTGCCGGCACGGTCGACGAACTCGACTTCTGGGGCGGCACGTTCCTGCTTGTGGTGTTCGGCGCCATCCAGGCAATCATATTCTCGTTCGTTCTCGGGCGCCGCAAGGCGAATGCCCCCGAATCCTGCGCCGATGCAAGCGCAGACCCGGACGAGAACGAAGCATTCGCCCTGATGAACGAAGGCGCACAGATCAAGCTCCCCCGCTTCTTCAAGCCGATTATCCAGTATGTCTGCCCGGCGTACCTGATTATCCTGCTCGTTTCGTACACTTTCACCGACGGGCTTCCGCTCATCACGCTGAGCAACATCCCCGCCGACGCGAAGGTCACGTTCCTCGGTTCTGAATTCTCGCAGCTCTACTTCACGTGGGGCTTCCGCGGGTTCATGCTGTTGCTGGTCGTACTTTTGAACATCGCCATCGCGTATGCCTGGCGCAAGGGCGGCACCGCCGAAATGGGCCGCGACGCGGGCATCCACAAGATGCCGCTCGGCAAGTCGGACGAATACATCAACCGCTTGGCAAACAAGAAGAAAAAGGAGAAGTAGCATGGACGCAGAATTTACGACAGGCGGACTCATTTTCATGCTCACCTCGTGGGCGGCCATCATCGGGCTGTGCATCTTCTGCTTTTCGAAGGTGTTTAAGAAAAAATAAGTTTAACAAGGAGATCCCCGCTTTCGCGGGGATGACAAGGAAGGAAAAAGAATATGGATATCGTCAAGAAAGTTTCTGAACTGGGACTCGCGCTCCCGCAATGCCCGGCTCCGCTCGCCGCATACGTCCCCGCCGTCCGCTTCGGCGACACCATCGTTGTCTCGGGCCAGCTCCCGAGCGTCAAGGGCGATTTTTCCGCCTACACGGGAACCGTCCCGACTGAGCTTTCTGTCGAGAAGGCTACCGAAGCGGCCCGCATCTGCCTCTTGAACAACATCGCAGCCGCCATGACGAAACTCGAACACGGCGAAACGCTCAAGCTCGTGCAGATGCAGGGTTTCGTGCAGTCCGCAGGCGACTTCCACGAACAGCCCGCCGTCCTCAACGGCGCCAGCGAGCTCGCTGTCCAGATTTTCGGAGACAACGGCAAGCATGCCCGCACCGCCGTGGGCGTGAGCGCACTTCCGAAAAATGCAGCCGTAGAAATCAGCTGCACGTTCCAGGCAATCCCAGAAGAAATCCGCTTCACCGGACGCATGAACTGGATTGAGCAGTAAAGTTTTTCCGCGCTCAGTTCATATCGAGCGCGGAAAGCTTATCCTGCATCTTCTTGTTCTCTTTCTGCAGAGAATCCACCTGGACCTGCAATGCCTGTATACGGCCTTCCAGTTCGGTTTTCTTGGATTCAAGCGTCTTGATTTCATTCTCCACTTCGGGATTGGAACACGACATGCACAAAAAGAACAGAATTATTGCTGATAAATGAATAAATACTCTTGTCATATCCAAAATTTAATTATAAATATGGAACAAGAAGAGCGATTCATCAAAAAAGGGTATTATGATTAACAAAGTTTGGGATTGGTTCAATACTCAAGGTTTCATGGGTTCCGTTTCGGTATGCGACCCGAAGGCTTTAAGGCTTACGACGCAGCCCGCATTCACGTGCAAGGCCAACACACCCGACGACGACTCGTTCATATACGAGGAAATCTTCGAAATCGATCCCGACTACAGGGTTGCCGCAATCATCAAGGAAGCAAAGGGAATCCCCGCAAGCCAGTGGCTTAGCGACGACGAATCCATTCCGGAAATTTCCTTCGAAGGCGATTCTGACGAAATTCAGGACAGGCTCGACGCGGCTATTCTCGCTGGCCTCGCCCACAAAAAAATGCTCAGGATTCGTGAATCCGGAGCAATCGTCAAATTCGGTTACACCCTCGAAGACCTGTACTAGGCGTCGCCTTCCTTGGCAGGCGATTCCTTCGCCTGCTCCTTCTCTTCCTTAATCTGCGCGTGAAGCTTCTTCAGTATAAGCGGAGAAAGAATCACGATGGCGACACCGACCGTCACGAACGAGTCGGCCACATTGAACGTCGGGAAACGCGGCATAATGAAGTCAGGCAAGTCGCAATCAATAAAGTCCACCACCATCTGCAGGCGCATGCGGTCGATGAAATTCCCGACGGCGCCGCCAAGAATCATCACCACGCCCAGACGGCTCATCCAGTCGCGCTTGTCGATGTTTTTGTAGAACCAGCCCATCACGATGGCGGCGATAACCGATATCAGCACAAAGAACACCGTCGGCGAAAGGAACGGCAGCAAATCTTGCGGACGGCTGCTGAACGCGGCCCCCTTGTTGAACACCAGTTGGAATCGTACAAATTCCCCCAGCACATTTATCACGTCGTGGTTCGGAGCGCCCGTCTCGTTGGTAAAGCGGGCCACGGCCCACAGCTTGGTGAGCTGGTCGGCAACGATGCTAAAGACAATCACGCCAATATGGAACGGCCACTTGTTATAAAACTTCATTTAAAATCCTTTCAGCTTCGCGTAATTCTTCTCAATCCAGCGGTCCGAATAGAAATGCGCCGACGTAGACTTCACAATCCGCTTCACGGTATCGCGCGTAATCTTCACCTTCTTTTCGCTTGCAAAGAGGCTCGAGCCGTCACCAATGAGCTTCATGTTCTCTGCCGCCATAAAGAGCGGCCACAGGCAGAACAGGCGCGTACGCATCTTCACGTTCGGCACGAGTTTCGTATAGGCAATCGCATCGTCCAGGTGCTTCCACGCCTTCTTAACGAGTTCGCCCATCACGGCGGCACGGCGCGATTCGAAATCGGCACGCACCTCGTCTGCAACCCCGACCGGCAGGGTAAACATGTCGTAGGAATGGTCGAAGCCGTAACGGCGGCAGATTTCCTCGGGCACAAAGCACACGCGCCGGCCGGAATCTTCCACGCAGTCCTTCACGATGTTCGCCACCTGGAGCGCAAGCCCGAAACTCACGTCGAGTTTTTGCATCTCGGCCTTGCGCGCATCGCTAATGAGGCACGTATCCGCAGCAAACAAGTTCGTGAGCAACTTCCCGACGATACCCGCCACGTAGTAACAGTACTCGTCCAGGTTGGCGACACTTTCGAGCGTGAACCAGCCGGAACTGAGCGCCGCCTCTTGCCTAAGCGCAAACTTCGCCATGCCTCCGCACATTTCGATCGTCACATCGCGCACCGGAGCGGCATACACCTCGGGCAACTCCTTGAGCAGCGGCACCACAACGTGCGTATGCAGGCACAAATTCATGTACGGGTGGTCAGACCTGCGCCAACTATCGGGGAGTGCATCCTCGAACGCAGCAACAGCCTCCTCCCGCAATTCCGCCGTCTTGAATATATCGGCAAACAGCGCGAGCAAGCGTTCCTTCTCGCTTGCGTTCATTTCGGGGTCGTCTTCCACGGTGTCGGCGATGCGCAGGTATAGGTATGCAAGCAGAATGCTCTTGTGGAGCTTGCCCTTGAGCACGTTGATGTTGAGCGCGAACGTCCTCGAAACATGCAGCAAGATTTCCTCGGCGTACTTCCAAGCAGCACGGCCTTCCAGGACATTCTCGCCCACACCTATTGAATCAAGTATATTCGCCATCTAGTACATTGTCTCCGCGTAAACGTCGGGCGGAATCTTCTTCGTCTTCGCCATCGCGTTCACGTACTTCCAAAAACGCTTGTGTTCCTGGGCATTGCGGAGCTTCTTGTTGTAACTCCAAATGGTACGGTTGTGAATGTCGGGCTCCGTCATGAACGTGCCCTTGATTTCCGTTTCGTAACGCACCTTGCGGTATTCCAGGAAATACGCATTGCTGAACATCGCCGCAATCCGGCCCATCGCAATCTTGTAGAGCACAATGGCGAGAACCAGCGCCGGCACAATTGCCACAAAGCCATATACCGGGTCGCACACTCCGAACTTGCGGAAGGCCCAGCACACGCTTACCGAGAGCGCGACCGACGCAACAAGCGAGAACACGAAATTCAGCAGGCGGAGTTTAGCCTTGCGGGAATGGATTTCGGCAGACGAGCCCGAAATATACGCCCACCTTTGCCCCTTCTTGACCATTTTATGCATAAAAAGCGGGTACGAAAAGCGCCAGAACCAAAAATAGAGGGCCACCCACAGCAATACGGGGAGCCAAAACACGTAATCGAGTTTTCCAAGGTAATCCATACGCCCCAAAATATAGAAATTTAAGCGCCAGGGCCGGCACAAGGCCATATCACGGCCTCCCGCACCGGGGCAACCTGCTCCAGAGCGTTAGTTTGTCCTAAACCAACGGCAAAAACCTAACTTATGGAGTATCAAGGACTTACGGTGGCGGTCCGACCTGGTAAATGTGCTTTTTTACGGTATATCGAGCAAATCTATCAACACACGGGAACTTTTTTTATAAATTTATGGTCTAACTGTTGATAAGTTTCAGATGCCGGAAGTCGCCGGAAAAGGGATAGAACGCTTTATGCAAGTCGAATGGGAAAGATGCCTCAACTACCTGCGCGGAATGCTCTCCGATTCCGTGTACAAGACTTATTTCGCCCAGACCAAGATGGTGAACCAGACCACCGGCCATGCCGTCATTTCGGTGCAGCCCGGACTGGACACAAAGGTCTTTGACGCATACAAGGAACTCATCAAGCTCGGCTGGAAAGAGGCGACCCACAGCGAGACTCCCATGGAATTCGAGTTCCAGCCGCAAGAGGTTATCGCCCCGAAGGTTGCAAGCACTACCGACAATACCTTCAGGGACTTCCTCAAGCCGAGCGTGCCCCTTTCCCCCAGTTTCCGTTTCGAGAATTTCGTGCCCGGCGACAAGGCGCAGCTCGCCTTCAATGCGGCAATAGCTGTCGCAAAGAACCCCGACGGCACGCAGTACAACCCGCTGTTCATCTACGGCTCTTCGGGCCTCGGCAAGACCCACCTGCTGCAGGCAATAGGCAACTATGCGCTCGAAGAAGACCCCAACAGGCGCGTGTGCTACCTTACCAGCGAAGACTTCTCGCAGCAGTACATGAAGTGCCTGCGCGATGGCCGCGTTACCGAAATGAGCGACTTCTACAAGAACGAGGTTGATCTCCTGCTCATCGACGACATCCAGAACTGGACCGGCAAATACGAGACGCAGAACGAGTTCTTCCTCATATTCAACGCGCTGCACCAGGCCGGCAAGCAGATCGTGCTCACCTCCGATGCGCCCGCGGGCGAAGTCAAGAACCTCTCCGACCGCCTCGTGAGCCGCTTCTCCTGGGGCCTCACGGTAGACATCCAGCCGCCCGACGTGGAAACCCGCGAAGCGATTCTCCACAAGAAGGCCGAAGAACGCCACCTCGAGATTAGCGACGAGGTGCTGCACTTCCTCGCCGAAAAGATTGCAAGCAACGTGCGCTGCCTCGAAAGCGCCATCATCAAGCTCACACTGCAGTCGAGCCTGATGAACCACGATATAGACATGAGCATCGCGCAGAAGGTGGCCGCCGAAATCGCGCCCACGCTACGCCGCCGCGTTAGCCTCGACGCCGTGCTCCACACCGTTTCGCAGCACTACGAGGTTCCCGAGTCCAAGCTCACCGAACCCGGCCGCGGCACCAAGGAAATCTCCAAGGCGCGCCAGGTGGCCATGTACCTCATGCGCGAATGTTCTTCCATCAGCTTGCAGAGCATCGGCTCGCGCTTCGGCGGCAAGGACCACTCCACCGTGGTTCATGCCATCAAGAGCGTCAAAAAAGAAATGGAGACGGACGCTGCATTCGCCCGCCTCATCGAAGGCCTCAAGAATTCTATTCATGACTAGCTATCGTTTGTCGCCATTCAAGCGATAACGATACACACGCCCGTTCTTGTTGTAACGGACAAAGATTGACTGTTCGCGAGAATCAAAGTAGAGTCTCGCTTTTTGAGAATCTACCGCACGCTTGACCGGCATGGACCGGATTGAAGTGGTACTGCTGTCCGAACCCGTGGAATCGTCCGCTACCGCGTACCACTTGGCGTTCTCTATACTGGCGGTCGCTTCCGTGGGCGGGGTCGTGAGGTTAGCACCGTAATTCGCATTATTCAGCATCCCGTCGTCGACCATGCCGTAGAACACGCCCTTCGAGATTTCCTTCGTGAAGTTGTTCTCGAGGTCGCCGCGCAACTGCGCCGTACCGCTCAGCTTCTTGTCCGTCACGGCCCACATCACGCCGTAAACCTGCGCGTTGTCCGTCACGGTGGTGCTGCCCGCGATAATCGAGAGCGCGCCGACCTTCGCCTTCCCGCTAATTGAGCCGCTCACGAGCCAGGCGTCGTCTTCCAGGACGGCATCATCTGCAATGGTGCCGGCGCTTAGGAGTGCTCGCCCGCGGACAACAGCGTTCCCGCTGATCGTTCCGCCATCCACGACCGCGAAATCCTCGATTCGGGCGTTCCCGGAAACCGTTCCGCCATTCACCACTGCATCGGGGCCCACATATACGCTCGCATCGACCTTCGCCTTGCTGCTCACGAGGCCACCGCCGTTGCTATGCTGCTTGTAGCCGCTTGCATTCGCGGGTTTCCAGAAATCCTTGTTATAACCTTCGGGAGCGCCGTTCACAACCTCGATCATGTACGGGTAGCGGTAGATGCTGTAGTAGAACTGGTCCCAGAGAATCGTCTGCATCTCGGTCGGCGTCGCCGTGACGGCCAGCCACAAGGCCTTGTCGCTGTCCTTCGTCTCTATTTCCAGGTTGAATCCGGTACCGTGCTTCATCTCGCTGTAACGCGGCGTGCCGTCCGAACCTTCGGCCACGAGGCCGACCGTCCAGCCCGATGCCGGGTCGGGCAATGCATCCGGCGCGTAGTTGCACCACCTGTACGTCTTGCCCTTGTAGTAATCCGTATTGTCGCCAAAGCAGGTGTACCCGGCGACCGTCTTCTTGTCCTGGACAACACCGCGGAACTTGACCGTCACCTTCCCCGCCTTTTCCGGGTAGATGCGCACCAGGTTATAGCCCCAGCGCTGCGGCGCCCAGTAAGAAGGCGAAATGTAGCGGGCCGCGCAGTCTTCACCTGCAATGGAGCCAGCATCGCCAGCCGCGCACGCCATCTTGTTCAGCATGGTCACGCGCGGGTGCCTGCGGTACAAATCTCCCCAGCCACTGCTCGTGCGGCGCGTCTTGAATTCGTAATCGCCCCAGGCCTTCTGGTAGAGCGCCTTGCGGTGTCCTTGATATTCGAGCGTCGCGTTCTTCATCGCGAACTTGCCGAACTGCTCGTTCAGGCTGTCGAGTGTCCAGCCGTAAACCTTCATCATGGCGGTAAACGGCGTCTGCTCCATGCGGCCATCCTCGCCGTCGCGGATAGATTCCATCCAGATGCGGTTCACCTTCGCGGCACCCGCATTCCCGCCGCCAAATTCCTCCTTCAGGTGTTCCAAGAATTGCCAGTTGCAGTAGCGGTCCCGCGTGGAGCCGTAATACAGGTACGGGAAATTGATGAGCGCCTCGGAACAGTAATGCGCATCGTCCGAGATGTACTGGTGCGCCATCCAGTTCGCGTGGCATTCCGCCATCCAGCCCGTATGGCTGTTGTTGCCCATCCAGCCGGCGACACCCTGCAGGCCGTGTGCGAACTCGTGCGCCATGCCCCAGTAATCCTTGAGCGAGCCCACGCCAATCCACATGCCCGGCCCATATTCGTCTTTTAGACCCTTCACGTAGTCCTGCCCGCCGTAGAGCGCCGCCATCACGGAATTGTCGTAAACATACACATTGCTCTTGAGCTTCCTGTCCGGACTCTTGGGGAACGGCAGCATCCAGCCGAGCGAATCGATATAGAACGAGAAAACGTTCTCGAGCTTGTCAATCGCCGCCTGCGCATCCGACACGCTAATTGAAACGTTGTTTGCCTGCCCGTCATCTGTCGTGGGCTTCTTACACACCTCGAAATGCGCCGACTCGGCTATCTGCGTAAACCCGTTACTGGCGCACTGGGGAACCCATTCGACCGCGGCGGAACTCGTCCCAGCCAGCGTCAGCGCTATCCCAACCAACATCCTATTCTTTTTCATACTTTGAATATATCCTTTTTTAGTCAAAAAAGAAAAAGCGGGCCTTTCGAGCCCGCACAAAAGCGTGTAAAAAACGTTTAATAAAGATGATCTACTCACATCTTGCGTGCAGAATCCGCTAGCGTCCCAAATTCTTAAACCCTGGCGTAAGTTTTGCGCAGGCAGTGTCCTTCGGGGCGGCTCGGTACAGCACGAGTTCCTTCTCGAAGAAGCCCTTCGTAGAGGCGCTCACGCTCCACTTGCTACCCGCGGGGCAGTTTTCCAGCGGTACCTTCGATATCGCCGTAAAGCGGCCGCCCGTTACCTTGTATTCAAACGCGCTTGTCGATACCGAGTCCGGAATCTGCAGGGCCGCCGCATTGCCAACAATCTTGCCCTTCGCAAAGTAATCGCGCTGGGCATTCATGTATTCCACCGCCTTCTGCTGCATCTCCGCTATGGAATCCGAAACCGACGCGGCCTTCACTGTCTCGTGGCAAGTGCGCACCGCAAATACGGCGACAACCAACCCGACAATGCACGCCAGCGGAAGTGCAAACTTCTTGAGCGGGATGTTCCCAATTCTCGCGAGCGTTTCCTTGAGCGACGCACCCTCTTCTTCGCAAGCGGCCTCGCCCGTTTCCCACTTGAGGAGCTTTAGCGCCACCAGGATGTGTACGAACTGCTTCGGGAACGCAAGCCCGAGAATCGCCACCACGAGGAACAGGATGGAGACCACCATGAACACGGTCAATGCGGTTTCGGCACTGGGCAAAATACGCTGGACTTCCTTGAGCAACGTGAGCAACTGCTTGTCTTCGGCAAAATTCTGCGAGGCAAAACGGCCCGTAAAGTTGTTGTAGCGGGCCAGGCCAAGCTTCACGGCATCGGCGGCCATCACGAGTATCGCCGAGAGGGCGCGCTCGATAAACAGGAACACCATGCCGACAAGCGCAAGCAGGCTCGAGAGCAAGCGGCCCGTACGCACCGGAGTCAAACCTTGTATTTTGTTTTCCATAAGCATTTACAATAAAACGGGACTGAATCCTTCGTTTCGCTTTCGCTACACTCAGGATGACGAAGCAAGTCAATTCACCTTCGCGAGTTCCTTTGCGAGTTTCTTCGCCGTCGTGAAGTCCGCCTTGCCCGTCCCGAGCTTCGGCACCTTCTCAACCGCGAACGCAATCGCAGGCAGCATAATCGGCGGGAAACCGCTCGCACGCAGTTCCGAAAGCACATCCTTCGGGTCCTTGTCTCCCTGGTACAAAAGCACAATCTTCTCGCCCTTCGCGGAATCGGGAATCGATGTCACCACGTAGTCGCAGCCCTCGAGCACCGGCGTATCCTGGATCTTCTTTTCCACGGCACCAAGGCTCACCATCTCGCCGCCCAGCTTGGCAAAGCGGCTGTAGCGGTCCACAATCGTGAGGAACCCGTCCTCGTCGAGGAAACCCTTGTCGCCCGTGCGATAATAGCGCTTGCCGTTGATCGTCGTAATCACGCTCTTGGTGCGTTCACCGTCCTTGAGGTAGCCCACCATCACCTGGCAGCCGCCAATGAGGATCATGCCCGCCTCGCCCGTCGGCAACGGCTCGTTCGTATCGGGGTCCACAATCAGGAACTGCGAGCCCGGGAGCGCCATGCCCACGGTACCGGGCTTGTTGTTCACCTGCATGGTCATGTAGTCGCCGTGCAGGTTGTTCTCGGTATTGATAGAGGCCACCGGAGCCGTCTCGGTACAGCCGTAGCCTTCGAAGATTTCCTTGCCGAACTTGAGGCGGAACGCGGTCGCGAGTTCCGGACGCAGGGCTTCGGCACCGGCAATAATGAGGCGCACGTACTTGAGCGCCATCGGGTGCACATAGCGGCTAATCGTAAACGCACGCAAGAAGGTCGGGGTAGCCACGAAGGCGGTAACGCGGAATTCCGCACAAACTCGCGCCATGGTCTTCACGTCGGTCGGGTCGGCCACCGTCACGATGGGGCAGCCTTCCGTGAGGTTCAAAAGCGTGGTCACCGTAAGGCCAAAACTGTGGAACAGCGGGAGCTCCGAAAGCATCACGTCGGCGCGGGTCACGTTGAAAATGCAGGCCAGCTGCTGGATATTGCCCATCAGGTTCCTGTGGCTCAGCATCACGCCCTTCGGGGTGCCCTCGGAACCCGAACTGAACATGATGGCGGCAATGTCGTCGAGCTTCACGCGCTTGCGGAAGCAGAACTTGATAAGCCAGCTCGGTGCCACAATGCAGAACACGATAAAGAACGCGATTTTCGCCTTCGGGATTTCCTTCATGAAATCTTCGGCATAAAAAATGCGCAGATTGTCGCTTGCAATCTTCGAGTAGTCGTTGCCGCGCATCTTGAGCTTTTCGACAAACTGGCGGCTCGTAATTACCGTCTTCACGTCGGCGCGAGCGGCGCAGTACTTCACGTTGTCCACAGACGAAGTGTAGTTCAGGTTCACGTTCGTCTTGCCCAAAAGCCAGAGCGCCAAGTTCACGATGACTCCCGCCGGAGAGGGCGGCAGCATGATGCCCACATTTTTCTCCTCGGGGCCAAGCAACTTCTTCAAGTGCCTGCTGAACGCGATGACGGCACCCATCAACTTGAAGCCCGAGAAATGCCCGCCATCGGGATTGTATATGGCAGGCCCGTGCTTCACGAACTTCTTGTAGGTGCGTATCCAGCTGTCGCCGATGGGTTTCACGAACGAGACGGCATAATCCCACGCGGATATGGAAATGTTGCGGATGATAGTGCGCACCTCGTTTGCAGGCGTCGTTGCCGGGATGGAGTTCCCGAACGCGACCGTCACGGTACGCTCGGCAGAAGCGCCGTACATGTTGGAACCGCTGTAACTGTAGTTGGAACCCCACAGGCCCTGGATGTAGAACGGCACCACCTGTGCGTCGGTGCCCTCCACCGCCTTCGAGTAATCGATGCTGAATGGTTCCACATGCGGGGAGCGAGAAACCTCGCCCGTCGGGAAAATCACCACTGCATGCCCCGCCATCAGCTTCTCGTGAATCTTCTTCATGGCGTCTTCGGGGTGGCGGTTATCTATGCGGATACTGCCCAAACGCTTGAGCATGGAGCGCAGGTACCACTTCTCGAAATGGTCCTTGTTGCTTGCAATGCACAGTGGACGCGGGCAGGCCATCTGCACCATCGCCCAGTCAATAAAGCTGTGGTGATTGCCCACAAGGAGCACCGGACCGTCGTTGGGGATATTGCCCACGTTGAGCACGCGAATCTTGTAACGGCTAAAAACCAAGCGCAAAAGCGAGCGGACAAGCGCCTGCGGCAGGTTCAGAATAGACCAGTAGAACACGCCGATAGAAACAAGCGCAAGGCCGATGAAATAGTACTGCGGCTCGAGCGAGGTAAAGCGCACCAGGCTCGAGTAAATAAACAGGAACGCCACGAGCACGAGCGCCTGGATGAGGTTCGCAAGCGCAATGACCCAGCCCGAATTGTTGGGGCGCGTGTTGTACTGCAACAGGGCGTTGACCGGCACGAGCACCATGCCGCCGAAAATACCGATAGCGGTATAAAGCACGGAAAGTCCCAGCGGATGCACGAGGAACGGCACAAGGAACATGCAGAGCGAAGCGCCAACCATGCCGAGCGGTACAAAACCCGTCTCGATGAAGTCCTTCGAGTTGTGGGCGGCGATGATGGACCCCACCATGAGGCCCGCGACCGCGAACGCAAGGTAGTTCTGCATGGTATTGACGACCTGCGAACCCGAAACGTCCTGGAACACGAGCGTGAACACCTGTGTGATGGCCCAGAACATCGAAAGCGCGATAATGGAGGCTCGCAGCGTGCGGTGACGCCAACCGAAACTCAGGCGGCGGCGAGCCACGGAGAACTTGATATTCTTGTCCTTGTACTTGACCTTGGGAATGAGGAAGCTAGCGACAGTGCCGAGAACACTCACGCCGGTGAGAATCCAGGGAATAACGACCGACTTCTCAATAATGAACCCCACGGCCTCGTAGCGGACCAACGCGTTCAGGTCGATAAGGTTCACGCCCACAATGGCAAGCCAGCTGGAAGCGATAATGCCTATAAGCGAAAAAATTTGGATGTAGGCGTTCGCGTAGCTCAGGTTATGGACTCCGAACATCTCGCGGACAATGGCATACTTCGCCGCACTGTGGACGGCAAAACCCGAAGAAAGGCCTATTGAAAGCCAGAACGCCACACGCGGGCAGCCGCACGTGACCAGCACCGCCTGCGCAATCACGAAAAGTGTCATGAACAGCGAAGACCACGCAAGCACCTTGTTCTTGGAGAACCTGTTGGTGAAGAACCCCGCGGGCCAAATCATCAGCACATAGGGAGCGATGAAGAATATCTGGAGCATGAACGTCTGCCAGGTCTGGCCCGTAGATGCCCCGCTGAAAGAACCCGAAAGAATCTTCTGGGCATAGATGAATACGCCCACCTGTACAAATACCGTCGCGAGAATCGACAAGAAATACCGGACGGAACCTTTAACTTTCCACATGCTACATCCCTTTAAAAGGCTTTTCTTTCTCCCCCAAATTTAGAAAAGTTGAACAATCCCTGTAAAAACAGGTTTTTCAAAGTTCAGAATATATGAAAACGCCCAAAATGGCGTTATTTCATCAATTTTTCGATATCTGCAATTTCTCTGGGGATTTTTTTCGAGATATTCTCGAAACCGCGCTTCGTCACGAGCAGGTCGTCCTCGATGCGGATGCCAATCTTCTCGCGGTAGCGCTTGCCCCCGATGGTCGCCGAGAATTCCCCGTACAACCCCGGCTCGCAGCTGATGAGCATTCCCGGTTCGAGGACCGTCTCCAGGGAACGGGAGCCTGGGTCGCCCTCGTGAATCTGCTCGCCGATAAAGTGACTCACCCCGTGGGGGCGCTTGTCGTAAAGGAGCTTGTACCCGCCCTTCGCGCCCTTCACGAGGCGCTCGTCGAGGGCGGCGAGAATGTAGTCCCACGGCACCTGCCCTATTTGGCGCAGCGAGACACCCGGGCGCACATGTTTCTGGTATTCGGCTCCCGCATCGAGCACAATCTGGTAAAGTAGTTTTTGAAGCGGGTCGAACTTGCCCGATGCAGGAATGGTGCGGGAAATATCGCTGTGGAGCGTACCGTAGCGCACCCCGAAATCGAGCAATACCAAATTTTTCTTGTTAATTTGTTCGTCATTCTTCACGTAGTGCAGGCAACAGGCGTTCGCGCCACCCGCACAGATCGTCGGGAACGCGAGGTCGCCATCGCTGCGCCTCTGCATCTCGTAGTTGAGCGCAAGGTAGAGTTCGCGCTCGTTTTTCATCCCGGTCACCCGCGGCAATACGGCACGGAAAGCCTCGTCAGTCGCTTTCTGCGCGATGCGCGCATCCCCGATACGTTCCTTCTCGAGCGGGAGGCGCAGTTTCCAGTGCAGGCCGGCAACACTTTTCACGCTGATACCGGTCCCTAACAGGGCCTTCACCATCGACCTCTTGAACCGGTCATTGTGGTCGTCCCTGAATTTCTCGAAATAGTAGGCGTAGGCATGCCCTCCCTTGGGCAGGCGAGAGGCCCGCAAAGCGATTTCGTCCCACAGTTCGGATTCGCAGCGCACGTCGGCGATTCCCGTCACCCGTTGTACGTCGGTATCGCCCTCCACAAGTCCAAGACGCTTCCCGAACCAGAACTCTTTATACGGGTCCTTGGGCGGCACAAAGAGGATTTCCTCCCCTGTCGCGGGGTCGAGCAGCAGGTAGCAACCCGCCTGGTTTATGCCCGTGAGGTAGAGGAAGGCGGGATCCTGGACCATCTTGTTCCAGGTCTGCACGTAAGCCTCTTCGGTACCGGGGTCAATGGGCATGCCGGCAATAACGCAGAACGAATCAAGCTCCTTGAGCATCGCCCTGCGGCGTTTTTTGTACAAATTCCTGGAATTATAACGTTCCGATTCGATAAAAACCTGCGAATACGGCCTGGAAAACGACTTCTTTGCCATTTTTTCCTCTAAAAAAGTAAAATTTCGCTATAAATTTACCATTTTAGCACCCATTCCGTTTCAAATTATTATAGATTTTAGGCATCACAGACTAGAATGGAGCCTGAACAAAATGTCTCTTACAAAAAAATGGAAACTTATCCTCGCCTCTCTCTCCTTTGCATTCTTTACCGCATGTGCCGGCGGATCTAACGGCGGC
>Ga0310786_10000134_pt1 | contig 122042 bp, 112 predicted proteins | sample AusTroGonzalo_MG_FD_203881 | JGI IMG/M metagenome (GOLD analysis project Ga0310786, IMG submission 203881) | Bovine rumen microbial communities from tropical cattle in Woodstock, Queensland, Australia - Gonzalo_03 (v2) (version 2) | ecosystem: Host-associated > Mammals > Digestive system >...
GCCGACCCTTCCCCATTGCATGGTCCAGCTTGTAGAAAGTCCGGTAAGCTGGCATTTAATATCGCCAATCACCCATCCGGGCACCGTAGCCGTCACCAAAAGCGAAGTTGAATCCGAGCACACTTTCATAAACTCACCGGGGACAACTAAATCTTCCCACGGCATGGGCACCACCACTTCCTTAGGTGGTTCTACCACAGGCTTAACCACGGGAGGCGGAGCGATAACCTCTCTTATAACTTCCGAGCTGCCGAACATATAGGACAAAAGGGAAAAAGCTCCCCAGCCGATTAAAACCACGGCAGCCACAAGTATCGAAACCGTCTTAATGCTAAGCTCTTTTTTAAGCTTTTGAAGCTTTACCCTGGGAGCTTTTGCCAACACTTCATCAATGCTTCTTTCCTCGGTGCCGTCAATCTGCCAAGAAGCGGGAGCAACGCGCCGACCCCAATCGGGAACCGCCATCATTGATACAAAGTTGCGCTTGGCATCATCCTCGTTAAGGTAAAGCATATCCTCTTCGGATAAAATCAAATCGTTACGTACGGCGATAAACCACCAACCTTCGGGGACTTTAAACACCGATACCGAAGAAGGAACATCGGAAAAAGCCTCAACCAAAGATAACGCCGCAACCGGCATTCCCGCACGATGTCCTTCCGAAGAAATACCAAGTCCGTATTGCGGCATTCCCGAAGGACGAATTACATACAAATCCGCGTTATCCAAGACATTTTCGGCTGTTTCCCGCACCTCTGGCAAAGGATTGTCGGGGTTTTGCAAAGGCTGCCAGAAAATGCTGGTCGCATACACAGTTCCGTTAACGGTAATCGTAGCACCCCAAGGATCTTCCTCATCCCCTTCCGGCACTGCGCTTTCAGGAATGGGATAATTCGAACCGGAATCACTGGTTTCCAAAGGCGGATTGTCAGCGGGAACGGAAAAATCGGCAGGCATTTGCCCCGCAGCAGTATCAGTTACCTGCTCGGCAATAGCCTCACCTCTATCGGCATTTTCACCGACCAAAGCAGAAGGCTCATCGGAAAAAGAAACCTCGGCAGGAGCGGGAGCTGCTCCCACATTCTCGGGCAGAACTTCAGGCTCATCCTCTATCGGGCGAACTTCACCCTCAGTCGGAGCAACAGGAGTTGCAAAAGCCTCGGGCGCTTCAGGAGCTTCTGGCGCCGCCACCACAGGTGCCGCAGGTTCAGTATCTGCGGGAGCCGGAGCGAATTCCGAAGCAACCTCCGTTGCTGCCGCCACTCCCGTCGCTGTTTCTGCAGGAACCGGAGCTTGCGGCGCTTGTCCGCCTACCCCCTGATTATCGGGAGCTTCAATGCCGTTAATTTCTTCATCCAAAGTCATTGCTCAATCTCTATATATCGTTAACTCTCGTTTCCGGTGATAAAGGCGATACCAAAACCTCAGGAGTTATAAGTATGACCAACACGGATCTTTCCATTTCCGAAGCGCGCTTTCCGCCAAGCCAAATGAAATCGGCCGATCCCGTGCCTTCTTTATCAAGCTTATCTCTGGTTTCTTCAAATCCGGTAACCACCAAAGTCGAACCCGAGCGCATAATCAGTTCTTGCGTAAATCCGCGAGTGGCGGTTTTGGGAAGGGAAAGCGTATCTCCGCCCGAGCCCGGCAGAACATAATCCACCATCTCGTCAAGAGTATTAAGCGTCATTGAGAACATCAAAAGCAGTCTGCCATGATCCAAAATCCTCGGCAAAACATCCATGTTAAAGCCGGTATTAAGAGTTTCCGTTTCGGTCGAGTAAGTTACTACACCTTGACCGTCTGTAGTCGTTTCCAACTTGGAAATGTAGTCTTGGTTTTTAGAAACTTGAACCGGAGCAACCTTGTTGTTCATCGTCGTAACCGTAGCCGTAGTTACAACCGCGACATCACCTTGGGTCGATAAGGCTTGAACAACCGCATTAACATCAACATGACCGGTCGAGAAGGTTCCGGACAACACGCCGGAAAGCTTGGCCGCATCAAGCACCGTAGCGCCTTGGAACGCAATGTTTTTCCACGAACCGAGGTTCTTAAAGGCAGCATTCAAATCCAAGCCATAGTTATGGTCTTCATTAAGAGTAACCTGTAACACGCGCACCGTAATGGCAACCTGCCGTCCCAGCTTTTCGTTAATGTCACGGACATACCTGCCGACTTTAGCCAAAGTATCGGGAGGAGCGGTTACGGTAATTGTTCCGTTGGTAGAGGAAATCGACATTTTGGAAGTCGAAGGAATCATGTTGGTGATAGTTTCCTCTATCTGTTTCCACGCTTCCAAAGTTACGTCGCTGGAAATATCGGAAGTGGAGCTGCCGATGCTTTCACCTTTGCTACCGCTGCTGCCGCTGTTGGAAATGGAGTTGCTCACGGTGCTTTCGACCGGAAGCGCGTAAACGGTGAACGACCGAGTTTCCATCTCGTAGAAGTTAATAATTCCGCGTTTATATCTCCAGTAAAGTCCGAAGCGGCTTGCGACCTGATCCAAAAGACCGGACAGCCGCCCGTGATAACTTACGGACATTGCTGTTTCCGCACCTAAATTGCTCGCTCCGCCGTTATCCAAAAGCAAATCATCCACGCGGACCAAAAGTCCCGTAAGTCCGGTGATTTTCTTGGCAATTTCGAACAAGCCGAGTTCCTGATTAGTAACCAAAGTTATGGCGTTCTCAGTTTCAAATCGCGCAGGGAGAGGCTCTCCTTCAGAGATCTTCGAACTGGTGTTACCAAGCCAAATTTCGGACTTTGTCCTTACGGTATCAATAACTTCGGGAGTATCGGGCAAAGCAGCCCTATCAAGCATATTTGCTGCCGTTTCCGAAGCATCCTGAATGTTATTTTCCGTTTCGGCGGTCAGCTCGGATAAAGAACAAGATGCCAGCAGCATCAAGGACGCTCCAAACGCCAGCGTTTTACCAGTTTTCATACTAATCAGCATTCTCATCCTCCAAAGTTGTAATCAAAAGAACCTTGTTTCCTTTATAGAAAGTGGCAATCGGAGCAGGTCTTGCCCGCGCAAAAGTCCGAATGAGTGCCGAAGCTACATCCATATAGCGTCCTCTGAACACCGCACCCGCCTCAAGTACATATTCTCTGTCACTTTTCCAAATAACTTTCCAACCGGCTCTGTCGCTCCAATCCATCAAAAGCGAGCGGAGTGCCGCCCCTTCGGGCGCAAGCCAATCCTCAACACCGGAATTATCGACGATTTCGCCCATCTCCGCACCGCGCATTAAAACCGCGGCTTCATCGCTATTTATTCCCGCGGGAACAAGCAGCTGCTTCTTATCTTCCCTGGAGCTAAAAGTTGCAACATCGTCGTAAGTCCTGGCAATTTCTTGTCTTCTACCTATATCGGCACCGACAAGGCGATAATCTTCTTCGCACCCGTCTTTTCCGGCATTTTTCATGGAATCCATATCATCTACGGGCATGGACGAGGCAATATCTTCGGCGGAATTGCCATATCTTGCGGGCATAGCGTTATAAGGCGCTCTTTCCACCCACGCGCCGCCGCCCATAGGAGCATCAAAGGCTTGTTCGGGAATAGGTGCAGGGCCCTGCGGAACCAACAAAGGCGCAGGTGGCAACTCGTTTACTCCCTCGCTTACGAAGGTTTCCTCGGTCACATCATAAGAACTCGTGCTTTCAAACCACGAAGAACAAGCGGACAAACCAAAGGTGCTGACAACCAGACCCGATACTAACAAAACTTTATGTCTTTCAAAGCCGAACATTAAGACTCTCCGAACAAATACGCCCTTTTTTATAGCCCAAAAGAGCAAGTTTAACAAAACCATGACCCTCTTTTTCAAAAGGGAGAGCAGGTACATACCGCTCTTTCTATCAGAACTTCCTTTACAAATCCTTTACAAAAAAAACAAATCTTAAGTTAAAGGAAATGTGAATCAATTACTTGCTTTTCAGAAGTTCCCTCCCATAGCGTTCATACTTCCCTGCCCGCCGTAACTACGCGAGGAAGAGAAAGTATTCACAGTTAACACATCATCTTCGGCTCCCGAAAGGGAAGGTTTAACATCATCGACATCAAACCCGTAACCGACCAACACATTGCGCACCAAGGCAAAACGCCGTGATTGCAATCTTAAATCTTTACCGCTCATAATCACTTCGGCCGCTTTACGTCCGTCAGCCACTGCCTTTATGGCAAAGGACTTAAGCCACTTTACCGTATCGGCGGAAACATCGGACGAGCCTTTTTCAAAGGTTATGCGGATTTGCGAAGGCGCCGCAGCAGCGACCTTTTCCACTTTTTTCTTGCTGCGCTTGGTGTATTGAGAAACGGCGTCATCAAGCTTCTTTCCTTCCTCACCCGAGGAGATAATGGAGCCGAACCAATCTTTTACCGTGTCAACGACATCTCTTTTTTCCGAAGGCGCCGCGCTGTTCATATCTGTTTGCGGTGCAAAATAGCCTTGCGAGTATGAAGTAGCGTAATCATTTCCATAAGCATTGTAAGCATTATAAGAAGTATCCTCATACCCGAAACCTCTGCCGAAACCGCTGTCCTCATCCGCAGTCCCCAATGTATCCATAGGCACCAGCAAAGGCTGGGAAGGAGCGGGCGTTGCCGTTGTCGCTGTCGCTGTCGCTTTGCTACCCATATTCATATCAGCGCTGAGAGTAATGGGAGCGGGAACATTGATGGCATAATTCGTACCGGCATCACCAAAGGGAGCTATCGCATTGCTATCTGCCACACCGCCTGCGGGAGCGCTTGCAGGTGTCGGTGTAAGAGCAGGCGCTGCTGGAGCAACGGGAGCAGGAGCGAATGAAGCCGGCGCGGGCGCATCGGCGGTAGCAACGGGTGCAGGCACCGCAGCTTTAGGTGCTGCACTACTATCCGTTCCGGCAAGCCAGTCGGGAGAAGCTCCCCCTTCCGCGCCTTGTTTTAAAATGTCCTCAAGCGTGGTATCGGCGGCATTAGCTTCCGAAACTATCCACCCCGAAGCTTCCTCGCGGTTGTTCCAAGTGTCATCAAAATTGCTGTGCATTTGCGATGCCGCCATAGTCTTGGGAGTGCGTACGGCATCATCTGCAGCTTTATCACCTAAAGAGGTAAGCGGCAAAACCTTAACTCCTTGCTCGTTACCGAAGGCTTCGCCGTATTCGGGGTTAGCGACGAGCGGTTCGTTATTAAAAGCAAAATAGGCGTTAATGTCGCCATCAACCACGGCTTTTTCTTCTGCCGAAAGGGTAATGGAAGGATCAACCCACGGCGATTTCCTGCTGCCGTATTTTTTGTAGTCATTGGGTGAAGCGGGGCTTTCAAAAGAATTATCCGCCGCCGCTGTTTCCAAAGCGGCAGGAGCAGCTGAAGGAGAGTATAAAGGCTTATCCACTACAGTGACTTCAACCGTTTCTATAATGTCGTTTTCATCAACCGCGGCAAGCATATCAGAGGAGTTATTATCATTTGCCGCATTGCTGTTTTCCAAAATAATAACTTCGGCAACCTGTTGCGGCAAAGATTCAATCTCGGCGATTTCGACCGCTTCGGTAACCTTTGCGACCTTCGCAACCTTTGCTCTTAACTCACCTTCATCAATCCAAGAAGTAAATACATCGGCTTCGCCGTTAATATCACTGTCATCTGCTTCGGCCGCACCGGCAAGCGCCACGGCACTTACAAGAAAAGTTGCCCCCAGTAAACAAGCTTTAAAAGGCACTTTCTTCCTTACAATATAACCATTTCCTAACAAAAACACGTTCAACTTGCACTCCCCGACTTGCGTTTTCGCTACCTAATCTAAAACCGCGCCAACCCAAAGGTTGCCGCTATTATCCTCGCAAAACCACAATATATAGCGCTATATACAAGGTAATGCGAACTTAACCTACCCCATATACAAGATGAAGTAGAGAAGAATGTAAAGAGTTTTTTTTAATAAAAATGCATTTTTTTTAGTGCGATTCAGCCAAGATTCGGAAAAACCTGATTTTTTTGTGAATAAGACTCGCTCACGAATTGTGAAACTTTTTTTACAAAATGCCTTTTTGCTCCGAAAGTGGCTTAATTGCTAAGATTTTTATCCCCTTTTTCTTAAAAATAAAAAGTTGTCGCCCGCCTTAAAATGCCGTATTCTAAAGGTATGAGGCTGGGCAGGGGTTGCCCTGTCGCAACATAGAGGAGATTAAGATAAATGTTAGTCAAGTTTTTAAAAGTTTTTGCTATCGTAGCGGTTGTAACACTCGCCATAAGCGCAGATGCTTTCGCTCAGAATAACGCGGTTTTCGATGTTGTTATTCAAAAGGGTGTTAACCTGTTTACCGAAATTCGTACCGTAGTATTCGTTATGGGTGGTTTCGGTTTGGTAGGTTTGGCGGTTGCTTCTATTTTCGGTCGCCCCATGTGGAAATGGTTTGCCCTTCTTGCCTTGGGTTTGGTCGTAGTCGCAGTTGCTAACGCTATTGTTAACTACTTTGCTTCGTCGGATGGTACATCCTCGAACAACAGAGTTAAGTTCAACGATACACTTAACTAAGGTATTCCTTTCATTTGTAAAGGCCGTCGTTCCCTTCGGGGGCGGCGGCTTTTGCTTTTTTCTTCCCATTTCCCAAAGGAAATAACAAAGGGCTTAATTTCCTATTTACTAAATCGAGTTAAGATTTTAATATGCGAAAAAGGCATAATGATTAATAAGGAACGGACAATCCCTATGAGAGAACCGGTATTAAAAGCAGTTGCAGCACCCAAAAAGTTCTTATGGGCTCCGTTTGAATTAGGCGCCGCCAACATTGCTTTACAGCTTACATTTATGGTCATGTATATAGGTATAGCGCAAAGCAACCCTATGTATTTTATCCCTTCCATCATCATCGGGCATATCATCCTGGTGATTTATGGTGCCAAAGAGCCTCATCTTGCCTCTTTACTAAAAGCTTTCGGTCGTTATCATCACATATCAAGAAATATGTATAGTAGCAAAGGAACGAAACTTGTCTCCTGAGTCATTTAACTTTTTCGATATTTTCGCATACGGGCTTACGACGAAGCAGTCCGTTGTTGCCGCTATCGGCATCATTGCTGCCGCATCATTTGCGCTTTTAAGCATTACCAAAATCGGCGAAAAGTTACTGCCAAAGACAAAGGAATCAAGGGTTTGCGACTTCCTTCCGTTCAATAAGCTTTTGCCCGACGGCTCGACCATAAAGTGCAAAGACGGCTCGCTGGCAAGGGTGTTTAGGGTTCGCGGTGCCGACACGGCCTTTATTCTGCCGCGCCAAAGGGAATTGCTGCTTGACTCTCGCCAGCGATGGGTCGACTCGATGAGCGAGCTGAACATCACCTGTCGTGTCGTTACGGTAAGGGAAATGCTTCCTTTAGAGGAAAAAGCGCCTCATCAAAACTCGCTTTTGCGAAGGATTGCCTTGCGTTGGGCTGAGAACTTGGCAAGAGTTTACCGCAACGACCACTATGTCATCTTGTCCATAAAGGATCATAAGGACGCCTTTCGCGATTTGGAACAGGCGAGCCAAGCTTTAACCGCCACTTTGGACGAATACGATGTAAGCCTTATGTTTGAGACGCCGGAAAGCGACGCCAAGCTTAGTCCGTTCATGCTTTTTGCGCGCATGTGCTCACCGCTGACCCGCCCGCTTCCCAAAGTCGGCAATGCCGAGGGCGAGGATTTAAACGCTCTTTTAACCTCGGACTATGTTCACTTTACGGGTGAAAAAGGCGTTATTAAGTTTATTGCCGGCGAAAGGGAAAAGAAATGCATAGTCATGGGCGTGCGTGCGTCCGGTGACTATATGGACGAGCAGATGATTTCCGACTTGCTTTCCATAGATGTGGAGCTGAACCTTATTCACAACATAAAGCCCATACCTAAGATGAAGGCGGTTGCGTGGCTTATGAACCAGCGCCGTATGTCCATGACGACATCGCTATCCTCGGCGACCATGGACCAATATACCGAAGCTTTGGAAGCTTTAGACGCAGCCGATGCGACTTACCAAACTTTATGCGAATACGCGATGACGATTTTCGTCTTTGGCGACACGGATGAGGAATTGGCGTTCGGACAAGCCGAAGTTGAGCGTATTTGCCGCCTTTACAGCGTTACCCCCGTAAGAGAGGGCTGGGTGGTTGAAGCCTCCTTCTTCGCTCAATTCCCGACCTATGACATTTACCCCAGACCATACAGCTATTTGTCGCGTGTGGTTGCCTGTGCCATTTGCTTTGAAAAGACCGCCGAGGGCAATACCAAGTCCGATTGGGGTCCGGGTGCCATTACGGTATTCAGGACCTATGGCGGCACCGCCTATAACTGGCAATTCCATGTGACAAGCGAGGCAAATGCCGTGGCTCACTGCGTTATCATCGGTCCTACGGGTCAAGGTAAAACGACTTTACTTGCCTTCCTTGCGGGACAGGCGATGCGCCACAAAGACTTGCATGTATATTTCTTTGATAGGCACAGAGGTGTTGAGATTTTCACCCGCGCTATCGGCGGCGCTTACATTAACTTTGACGGGGACAAAGATGCTACCGCGCTTAATCCTTTCTCATGCGACGACAATCCCGAGAACCGCGCTTTCTTGCGTCGTTGGCTGCGCGCGATTACGATGGTTGACGATGCTCAAAGCGAAAAGGAAATAGGGCGTGCGGTCACTACCGCTTTTGAATACTTGCGTCCCGAGGAACGCACTTTGAAGAACTTGCATAAAAGCTGCTTCTCCCCTACCGGTGCTATGCGGCGTGAGCTTTTCCGCTGGGTAAACGATCAGCAATACGGGCTTATCTTTAACTCGACCAGTGACAATTTGGATTTGACGCAAAAGTTTATGGCGTTCGACTTCACCCACATTTTCGAGGATGAAACGTTGGCTCCCGCAGTCATCAGCTACATTATGCACCGCATACAGGAATTGACGGGCAGAACCGGTGAGCCCAGCCTTATCATGATAGATGAAACGGCGCCTATGCTAAAGCATCCGATGTTCCGCGATAACTTTATCGTCGGCCTGCAAGAAGGACGAAAGAAGCGCCAAGCCTATCTTTGCGCCTTCCAGCAACCCAACATCATCGACAGCCTAGGTCTTGGCGAAGTCGTCCGCGGTCAGTGTCAGACCATCATATTCTTCAGAAATCCCCAAGGTATGGAGGAGGATTACGAAAATTGGCGCCTGACCCCGCGTGAAAAAGACTTTATTTTCGGGCGTGAGTTCAAGGAATTAAGATACGCCATTTTGGTATCGCGTCCCGCCGTGGGAGAGTCCGTCATTTTAGATGTTGACTTGTCGGGTTTAGGGCCGTTCTTAAAGCTTTATTCCTCGGGCAGAAAGCACGTTTTGCTTGCCGAGCAGCTTATCCGCGAGTTCGGCCCTGAGGCTTTTGTGGATAAGTACTTAGACGTCGCGTAAAAATAATCAGGAATGAGTAATTAAGAATTAGGAATGATTGCGTTTTTGCTTATCGCAAAAACAACCCTTATTTTTAAACTTATAAACTTATAAACTCATAAACTAGGGGCGAAGTCCCCTTGTCACTTTTTTGTCATAAAAAACAAGTTTACTTTTTGGCGGGGAAACCTTACAATTAACCATTAACTTCAAAGCGTTAAAATGGAGATTTGCGATGCCGCGTCACATTGTTAAAAAGTCCCTTTTCGTTCTGTCATTTATGATGCTTGCTTTCCCTTGCCAAACAAGGGCGCAGGTGCTGGTCATAGACTCCGAGCTTAACTCTGCCGTTATGGAAAACAATCGTCTTACCGCAGAATTACTGGACCAAAGCCAAACTCTGACGACTTATACCAATCGGCTTTTGCAATCCGTAGGGCCTTTTAAGAACATAGCACTTGACGATATTCGCTATCCGACCGACTTGCTTACTCCCAACACTATCGAGGATTTGGGGCTGGGGCAATTTAATGCCACCATTTTAACCACTCCATTGGCAATAGAAGCTTATTTGCAGCACTTTGTTTTGCTTAACCCTTACGAGATGAAAGAAATGTCCGAAGCGGATTTTCGCAAAAAGTATAACCGCAGTAAGGACGAGGCAAAAAGCATTTCAAGCAGCCGCCAACTTTTGCTGGCGCGTGAAGCTATAATTGAGGGCTATTCGATAGCCTATGTTGCTCGCCAAAAAGCCGCTGCCACCGGACGCTTTTTGCAAGAGGAATTAAGGGAGCGCAGCCGTCAGTCCACCAGTATTCGCGAGGATTTGGCGATTGAAAATCTGGCGCTTGCGGAGATAGTGGGACAGCTTGGCACCTTGGTTGCCGCCTCGGCATCCGAGCTTGAAATCATCTCGGCAAACGCTTTGCTGGGCGTGTCGTTCTAGCGAAAAAGGCTTAAGACAAAAAGGGATAAAAGGAATAAAAAGCAAAGGGAAAAGGTCAAAAATCGTGACGCAAACATCAAAACATTTCGGGATATTTCTAGGGGCTTTCGCGCTTTTTACCGCGCTTACCGCTTTGCCCGCGCCCGCCTTTGCCAACTCGGTTATTGACATTTACAACATCGTCCGCCGCCAAATGATGAAGAACGAGGAGTTTCAAAAATACTCCGACATTATGCGCAGCGGCTCAGAGGGGATTAAAGATATCGCCAAAAAATACTCATGCTCATCCAACCCCGACTTTGATGAAAAGTGCAAAGATTGGGCGCTTGACGACAGTGAGCAAAACCTTTTGAAGTCGCAATATCAGCTGGAAAAAATCCGCGAGATTTTGGGCCCGAACCTTCCTATCGGCGACAAATCCATAGCTTACCAGTATATCCGCTGCTTGGAAGGAACCAAGCATAAGGGCATTCCGACCAGAGAAAGATACGAAGTCGCCGCGTGCAAAAACATTCCGAACTGGGACTATAATCCCATAATAATAAAGGACTATGCCGACAGCCGCCTTTTGGAATATCTTTTTGCTCCCGAAATGCGTTACTTTTTGGTAGATGAAGGAGGTACTCACCAAGAGATACATTCGCGAGCTTCTACCGGCCCCGATATCGGCAAACAATCTTCTGCCGAGCTTATCAGGTTCGCCCGCGAAAAGATGACATTAAATCTCTGCTCGTCCACGACTGCCGCTCAAAGCCAAAGGAATATTCGCGCCGAAATCCGTAACGCTCTGGCTCAAGGCTATGGCACGGCAGTGGCGGTAAGACGCTCGGGCGAACTTTTTGACGAAGCGGCATACCCTTATATGAAGGAACTTTTAAAAGACCCAAGTCTTAAGTTAGATACGATAAGAAAATCTCTTCATTTATGGATAGCCGCGGACGCTGGCATCATTTGGCATTTAGGGCAAATTAACGCTGTTCAGGGGCTTATTACCGAGTTAAGGGCGTTGAACAGCATCGGTGGCATTCGCACTTTCGGTGGAGAAATGTATAGCTTCGGCGTAATCAAAACGCAAAAGGACATATGTAAGTAGGGAAGTTTAAGGGTTAAGGTTTAAGGTTAGAAAAGGATAAAAGAGTTGGTAAACAAAAAGACATATCTTTTAGGACTGATTTTAGCGGGGGCACTTTTAGCCTTTCCGTTAAAGGCCGACGCGTTCGGGTTGGTAGTCGAACATGTCCTTTTCACCCATGATGAACCGACCAAGCTTGCCGATATTGAAAAGAACACTTCGGAAATGCAGCTTGACCTGCACCAAAATCTTGTTACTCAAGTCGGTGCCACCGCCTTAATCCGTCAAGTGTTGGGTGATACCAGAATCATGTATGAAAAGGACCGCCTGATTGAAACTTTAAAGGATTACGACACGATAATGCGCTCGCTCTTGTTCTTTCAAATTCGCGACAAGAGCCTTATCAACGACGAGAAGAACAAAGCCTTTAAATCGTTCTATAGCAAGCTCTTAGGGGGCGTATCTGCCGCTGCTATGTCCAGCGGACTTAATTCGGCGGTAATGGCGGACGCATGGTCCATATTGTCAAATGTCCTGAACAATCCCGTTTCCCCCATTTTGCAGGAAAAAGGCAGCAGCACGGCTTTGCTGTCCGATCCCACGCTTGCGGGCGAAAACTTTAAAGCGACTCAATTCTTGCACGCCTACACGACCAAGGACAGAAAGCGCATTCCCAGCGCTATTGATGAAACTATGTATACCTATCGCCAAGCGCTTATAAACGAAGTCGCTACCCGCAATTTCCTTTTAGGGGTTTACGCCCGCTCCTATCTTGCTGAGCGAGCCGAAGGCAACGGTATCGGGCGCTTTCTTTACGGTAATGAAGTAATTCTTTGGGACGGTCAGATAGACCCGTGGGAAAAATCGCTTAACATCGTAGGCGGCTTATCGGGCGCAATTACCGGAACATTTAACAGCGCAATTATCAACTTCACTTCGTTTATATCCGACGTTTTGGAAAAAGGTGTGGTGGAAACCGTAACCGACGCGATAACTTCGGCGGTTGACACTGCCGCATCGATTATAAACTCGCTTACGGGCAGGACACCCGCCTCTGTATCGGAGAGCTTTGTGGAAAAAACTCACATTCCGTCCATTGAGGAAGAATATAAGATTACCACCACTTCTGGAGCCGCTATCGACATTAGAACCGAATCTTTACAAGACGCTTGCCCCACTAATCCGCTTAGCACCAAGGCTCCGCGTGACCAGTATATGGAGTGCATTTGGAATAAGTTTATGGAATCCAAAAACACGAACGAACCGGTGAACTACACCATAAGCAGCAAGGATAAGGCCAAAAACAGAATCATTGCCACCAGCATAAGGCAGATGATAGCCATAAACACCATCATGTGGGTAAGGGCATCTTTGGAAGTATCCACACTCATATTGCTTTCCTCGGCACAATTGGAGATGGAGGCAATATTGGCAATGATGGGCACCGACTGGTTCTGGATATACCCGCCGTCCAACACCGCTTGGGGCACCGGCAAGTGCCTGTCCTCTACGGATACCGAAGATAAATTAGACGGCACGGGCTGGTCGCAAACTTGTATGACCGAGCAGGAAAGGTTGTGGCTCACCCCCTCCTTTGACTGGTCCGAAATTGATTTGGGAGGAGCAAAGAAATGAACAAATCAAGCTTCACCATTTTAACTGCCGCCACAACCGCTACAACCGCCGCCGCTGCTGTTGTTGCTTTCACCGTTTGCGGCATCTTTACCGCATTTATGGGTAAGCCGGCGTATGCGTTTGATTATAAGCCAGTTTCTAAAGTCATATCAGAAGTTTACGCCGACAATCTGCTGGCGACTTTTGGCGATATACCCGTTGTGGATGCGGAGATAGCCGCGCTCTTTTTCAAAGAGGAACAAGCCTTTACCTTAAAAAGTCAATACAAGGTTTTGAATTTATCCTATACCGTTCCCTCTACGCTAAAAGCGGCGTTTTACTATAATGTTTACGACGGTGCGCAAAGGCGTATTGTTCCCGATCTTATCAACTACATAGGTATTTACACGCACACGCACCCCTTCCACCGTTTGGAAGAAATGCGCCAGATGTTAATATCCTTTAAGCCCGAACCCGAGGCGCTTAAAAGGATGTTTGATGATGGGACAAGCCTTTACCCTCAAAACTATGATGTTAGCCGAAACTTTATGCACGCGATCACCACCGCTACTTCGGAAAACCGTTGGTGGGATTTTTCGGGCGGCGAGCAGCATCCCGGCATTCGCCAGATTTTATTCTTTAACAAAGACGGCTATCAAACCCTTGATTCTTATGAAATAAAGCCCGTCACCGTTGACATAATGGCTGAATATCGAAGGGCGAACGAAAAGTTCAAAGACGACCGTTCTCCGCTTAAAATCGCTGCTTGGCTGGAAAAGAAATTACTTATGCCGTTCGGCGCGCATGATGACCCCGTCACATGGACGACACCGAAAACCACGGTGACTTTGGTAGGCGGTGAATCCGTTGGTGATACCGTAATCAAAAACCGCCGTCAGGCATTTTTGCAGGAAAACATAATCGAGGCGATAAAGACCGCTGCTTATATCCAGCTTAAGACCGGCGATATTTTGGACTTTTTGGGGCGGCCTCAAGCTCCTGACGGTGCGGGCACTTACGGTGTCGGTCCGGACAATCGCAACCTTATGCGCTCGCTGGTCGGTGAAGATATAACTTTTGATCTTGATCTCACGAAATACCGTTTCAAAGGCGACTTTATGTCCGGCAACAAAGGCGCCAATGTTGATATTAACAGCGATATAAAAGCGAACTTTGTCGCTCGCAATGTTTTCAGCCAACTGCTTTCGACCTATCAGCAAGTTTTGGCGGCAAGGCTTAAGCTGCTGGCGGCATCGTCGCTTTACAACAACTCGCCCAAGACCAAAGGCGACGATAGCGGCATCGGTCAAATTCGACAAATCTACCTTATGGATAAGGAAGATCGCGAAAACATAAAATAACGGCGCGAAGTTAGAAAAAGGACATAAAGGACATGAGAAAAGGCAAAGAAGGACAAGACAAAATGAAACACAAAAAATACGGTTATCGCTGTTTGTTTTGGGTAATAGGTTTGGCTCTCGCCTATGGTATTCCCGCGTCTTTTGCTCAGACTACGGACAGTATTTTCAAAAAGTATGTCGGCGAAACCGACACTGCTCCCGTCAAAAAGACCTCTACTCCTGCTATGCACGAGCAAGCCCGCTATGCGGACAAAGTTCCCGTTGTCGATTTGGAAAAGCATCTTATCGAGGCTGAAAAAGCCATTGCCTTTTTAATTGAAGAACATAATCGCCGTGTCGATATGATTTCCATGCAAGAAGCCTATATCGAAAACTTACAGGCTCAAAAGATTGAAAACAAGTTCAAGGAACTTTTAGACTCAGCCGACAGCTGCAATGCAAGGCAAATCGCCGACACCTTCACCCAAAGAGTTTACTCGGGCAGCAGCAAGCACGGTAATCGCGAATACCGTTACAGCATTGAGAATCTTGCGGTTGTTCCTTTAAATAACATTAAAGAAGAAGACAAATGGAAGAACCTTGAACGCATAACCAATACCGAAACCGGTTCGACCGCGAAGTATAGCTATCCCTATCTGGCGGGCAGAAACATTTGGTACTTGGGACTTCGCCGCCACATCCTCGGCACCTACACCATGGCGCTCAACAGTGCCAAAGCCTCGCAGGGTATTTGGAAGGGGCAACCTTTTGACCCAATTACTTTGGATTGCACCGACTGGAACAATGAAAAGAAAACTCCAAGAGATTCAAGCAAATACGCTATTTGTAAATCTGCTTCGAGCAGCCGCCTTTTAAACTCCGGTAACAGCCTTAGGAAGTTTAACAACATGCGCGGCATGCTTGAGCTTGTGAACGATAAGTTCACTACTCCCGCCATCCCCACCGCATCTTCCGAGTGGGAAAATTATTACAGCAACATTATGAATGTCAGCCTTCCCAAGGGACAAAGTTTGCAAGACAATCCCGCCTTTATTGCCTTTTGGGAATTAAGCAACAAAGCCGCTCGCGAATACCGCAAGGAAAGGTGGAAAATCGGCTATCAATTCCTGATGGATGTGTATCACAACGAAAAGTTCGGTGTTTTGCCCAACCGCTCGGACAAGCTTTGGCCCGACCAAAAGAAAAGGTTCTTAACCGAGGTTTGGGAAAACTTCAAAAGATACTATGTTGACCACTATAAACACGCCGGATTGACACAAGAACTGGCGGACTTGCAACTGGAGTTTGATGAAGACGAAGACTTTGATTATTACAAATTCATCCCCGGCGGTTCGTGGTATAATAAAGTCCGCGCCTTCGTTGCGCAGTGGCAATATGCCAACCAATCGCAAAGCTCATGGGTATGCTGTGAAATATGCGAATGCGAAGAAGGCCCTTGCTGCTGCTGTAGATGGGCGCTGGTTTACACCCCGACGCCGGACGGGTTCGGAGGCAAAGCTCCGCGAAGCGGCTCTTGTGATAGACCTTTAAGCGGACCTATTGATCTTCACGATCAAATCCAAGTTATGCCGCGCCCGCTTATTTGGAACAACGGCAGCCCCAGCGTGATGGAAAGCGTTTACATAGACGCCGACACGGACGGCAAAGGTGGCTATAAGAATGTTTACGAACTGTCACCGATGACCGGCGAATTTCCGCTTTTAAGAAACGGCTCAACGGACGGAGTGCACGAGGCTGTGCCTAATCCGTGGCGCAACTTAATGAGCGGAGGCGTCGGTGAAAAGTTTGATGCTCACGCCACATACGTAGGCTCGACCTATGATCAAAGCAAAGTCCCGCCAAGACAGGCTCAATCCACCTATACATATCGGGTACCGGGTTGTCTGCGCTATAACTTGTGGTCTTCCAGCCAAGTATCTCACTCCTTGGGCGGATGGGCTTATCCTTCGGGCGTAAGAGCCGAACCGACGGACTTTTCGCTAAGCGACATGACCTCGCAGCTTCCGCAAATTTCAAGACTTGGCAACTTGCCGATGAATCAAAACCGCATTCAAGTTTACTTGGACATTTACGAAGCCTATGTTCACGCGGTTGACGCTAACACACACGCCAAGAACGAAAACAAAAAGCTGCAGGAAAGCTTGAAAGGTCTTTTGAATGACTTGGCGATAAATTACAACAACAAAATCTATGAGGTAAAGGGTTCGCAGCCTACCTACAAGACCCGCTCCGGCAGCCTTGCCAACGCGACAAGCATGGATAAGCTTTACGACGAGAGCTTGGAACGCGCCAATGTCTTCTATGACAAGGCCCGTGAGCTTGCTCGGGAAATAACCAAAGCCGTTATCCAATCCGAGGAAGAAGCAGGCGAGGCTACCTCGTGGCGCGAAGCTTACGAAAAGTGGAAAAAGGGCGAGAAGATAAAACTGCCCGACTTCCCGGGTTTTGAAGGCAAAGGTCCCATAGTTACCGGCGGTGACGGCTCCAAAGCCGTATTCTTGCACCGTCTTGCTCGCATTTACCAAACGCTTTTCTATTTCGGCGGCGGTGAGGATATAGCGGGCGCCAGCGTCACCTATAAACCCACAGTAAGCAAGGTGAGCAGGGCGCTCTCCGGCACTTATGACGCGGGCTCCTTCGGTGACAGCCGCAGCAAAATCGAACGGCTCAAGGTTGACAACAGCTTTAAAACTCCGAGGAAAGAGGAAAATTACGGCTGGACGGGCGACACTACTCGCACTTTCAATCCGCAATTCAAAGGCGTCGAGTTTCCCGAGCCCGATGAAGAACACATGCACATTGGAGTATGGGCAGAGCTTGCAAGCAAAATCCGCGGCAAGCCTATAGGCACTTTGGAAGAAGGTGATGTCGATGACATTATCGAGGAAATTGACCTTGCGCGCAGGGAACGCCTTGACGCATTCAGCAAACTTTCCGAATCAAAAGGCGAATGGGCGACCCGTCTTCCCAAAGCACTCGGCGGCAGCGACAACAGCGTCGATCACTTCTTCACAAAGTTTAACTTTGATACATCGACCTGCCTGTTGAAAAGACGCTCGAACTCGTCAAGGTAAAAGGTGAAGGCAAAGGTAAATAAACCAAGGTAAAGAAGGACAAAGGCAAAAATGGCAAACGACTTTCCCCGCTTTCAAAACGCAGAGCAAAACCGCAAGGTTTCGTATTCGTCCACCGATTACCGCCGTTTCCAAATAACTATGCTTATGCGGATATCGATTATCCTTTGCATAGTAATGCTTTTTACTAATGTCGTTCTGTCCCTTTCATTGGTGCAAATAGCTGACTCTATGCGAGTTGACTCTGTTGTTTTGACCAGACAAAACTCGTCTGGCAAGATGGTTGATGTCGACCCTGTTTCGCTTGATATGAACCATGTTGATGCCATTAACGAAGTAATGCTGCGCAAATACATTACTTTGCGCCACACTATCATAAATGACGAAAGCCTTATGCGTTTTCGTTGGCAACCGGGCGGATTGGTCTATCTTATGTCCACCGACGCCGTTTATGACGAACTGTATAAGAACAAAGACGAATTTAACGGGCGCATGGCAGGCATTCGCAACGGCTCGGAAATCCCGCAAGAAGTAGATATCTTGGACGTCAAGAAACTCGCCAACAACTTATGGAGTGTTGACTTTGATACAATTACCTATGCTCCTACGACCGGCGCTGTCAAACGCCAAAGGTGGAATGCTTCGGTCAAAGCCGCTAACCTTGATTGGGGCAAAGTTATGACTAATTCTTTCATAAATCCGCTAGGTTTTGTGGTAACTGAATACAATTTAGCACAAAAGGTAGTAAAATAAGTAAAAAAAACCTCATCAGACTATAGACAATCCGATTCGAAAAGTTTAGAAATAGGATAAGTGTACTATTGTATTCGTTTAACCTATGGGGAGGTTTGATTATGAAAAAATCAATAAAATCAGGCAAGTTTTTAAGTTTGCTTGTGGTTTTGGCGGGTGGTTTTTTGCTGGCGTCGTGTGCATCCGAATACCAACCTCAGCCTCGCAGTATCGGCACTGATCCTTCGGAGCTGAAGCGTTCACCATGTGCCTGCCTTGAAGTTGAGACTTTGCCAGGCTTGCCCGAGTGGTTTGTATCTTAAAGTTTAAACCGGTAACACCTTAAAAGATAAGGGCTTACGATGGCAGAGCAACCACATAAAAGACAAGGGATGTCGCGGCTTTCAAGCAAAGAGCTTGAAGTCAAGATGTTGGAGATGTCCGACATTGAAGACTTGCGCGAGCGTCGTTATTTGTGGACGGCGCGTGCCTTTACGGTTGTTTTTGTGGTAAGCCTTTGCGCGAACATTGTTCTTGTGCTTGCCATTTTAAATATGATTCCTTTGGAAAGGGTCGAGCCGTTCCTGCTCTCTTTCCAAGACAAAAACGAACAGATTGTAAATATAGATCCGATTATCAATTCCACCGATCCCGATGTCATAACGGAAAGTTATGTGCGGCAGTATGTAGTGCAAAGGAATACGGTAACTTCGGATATAGAAGATATGTCGATGCGCTGGGGACCTGACGGTCCGATAAGATGGATGTCATCCGACGTTGTTTATTCCGACTTTGTTTCGCAAAGCGAGGACGCTCTTTCGCAAGTGCGCGAAAAGGGTTTTACCCGTGATGTTGAAATAATTTTGGTTAACAAGCTTCCCAAAGACATTTGGCAAGCTGAAATCGAAACTAGGGATATGGTGCAAGGTGCAACAGAGCCCGTAGTTTCTCGCTGGACTATTCTGTTAAGAATAGGCTATTTTATGAACTCTAGAGTAAAGTATTCTCTACGCCTTAAAAATCCGGTAGGATTTACGGTTAGGGAATATTCTATTAAACCCAGCAGTAAATAGGTGCTGATTTGCGTGGATATGGAATGAAAAAAATACTTTGTATAACAGCTGGCCTTCTCCTAACGGCGGGGGCGGCATTCGCTCAAAGTGCGGGTTCGATTGATACCACTTCTATGGATAAAATCGACAGCATGATAGAGCAATCAAGCGGAAGTTACCCTCCGATTGATACAGGGCTGATGACTTCCCGTGGCATGCTTCAAAAGGCTTGGTCTGAGCCGATGAAGAACATGGGCGAAGGGCAGACGAAGCCGGGTTATACCCGTTATGTCTGGTCTTCCGACATGGTTCTTCCGGTAAGATTAAGGGAAAGCATGGCAACTTTAATCAATTTCCCGTCTTGGGAAGTAATAGATTCGATTTGGATAGGTGACACGACCTCGTTTGTAGGCGAGTTTCCGACCCCAAACTCGTTATTACTTTTCACTCAACCGGGCATGATTGGTGTTGATTCCAACCTGATAGTATTCGGTCGTTCGGGTAACCGTTACGCCTTTTACATCAGAAGCGAGGCTTATAACACGGATAGGATAACCAACTCGGTGGTGGACGTAGTGGTCCCTAATTCCCCCTCTGGCGGCTCGACCGGAGGGGTAAGTTCCGGCTCATCGGCTTCGTCCAGTGTTCCATACTGGGCAAGCGGTAGGCGTGGCGCATCGGGAGCTCCGGGCGACTCCCTCAATCCCTCGGCGGGATTGAATGTGGCAAGCAATGCGCCTAAGAACTGGCTTGAGGGGATACCTATGAACCCCGAGGAGTTCAAATTTGATATAGAGATTTACGTCCCTAATCCTAATGATATAAGCATCGCTCCCGAACGCGTATGGCATGACAACATCTTTACCTACATTGACTTCGGACCGAAGGCTTTGGCGATGCTTGAGCGTCCCATAGTAAACCTGATTATTCAGGGCTCGGAAAGTCCCGTAGGGTTTAGAACTCGCGGACCTAACGGCAGGTTAATAGTAGTTGAAGCTGTCGGCGATATGGTTTTGCGCAACGGCGAAAAGGTCGTTTGCTTGAAGCTGCGCCGTGACCCTGCCATGGGCTTGGAATATATTGATTACAGCACTTCCAACGCTCAGACTTGGTGGGTTCAGCCCCCCATCGGCAAAGATGCACAAAACGCAGGCAAAACTTCACTCGGTGAGGCTGTTGCCAAAGGTTATCGCGGCCCTGGGGCTAATGGCGCGGGCTCTGATGCATCAGGTGTCGGCGCTGCGGCCGGTAAGGGTACGGGTGCGGGCGTTGGCTTTGGCGCGGGCGCAAGTGCAAGCTTTGGTGCCGGTACCGGGGCAAGTGCGGATAAAAGGCTATACTTTGAAGGTATGAGCCGCTTACCTCAGGGTAAAGTAAGCTCTGACGCTAAATCCGATATTGAAAGAACTTTAGCTATGATGGCAAAGGACGGTGAGGAGCTTGGCTCTTACGCCTATACCTACACTCCGGGAAAAGAAAAGATTTCTTTGGAGCTTGCCTCAAACAAAGATATTACAAAGCTTGAGTCTGCGTGGGATGCCATATCTCGCCGGAATTGGGATTTAATCGGCAGCTATCAGCCGTATTTCTCGGTTGATTCAACAGCCCAAAGCGGGGCTCAGGAAATGTTCCATTTGCGAGTAGGTCCTGTTCCCAGCATACAAGTTGGCGACAATGTCTGCGGACAATTAAGTCGTCGTGGTCTTAACTGTAAAGTCGTGCGGACACAATGACAAACGAACCTTTAAGCTCTTCTGATAGATACCTCAAAAAATCAAATCGTATAGTTTTGATTATAGGGGTTGTTTTTGCTTTAATTTTTATAATCGGACTTTTGGCGCTTATCCCCATGGGCGACAATGATGTCGAGGAGGCAGAGCCTTCCTTCACAAATACGGTTGACCCGTTCGCCGCGCCCGAAGTCACCGCAAGTGAGATATTATCTCCGACAGCGCCCACTTTGACCGTCTATGAATCAAAGGCGAGCTTAGACGCGCGCCCGAACGAGGGCAGTCTCGGCAATGTCGTCGTAGGCACTCGCGGCGAGGTAATGATTACGCTTGTTGCGGTAAACAGCAAAATCAAAGTCATATCAGCGAAGTTTGAAGGTAGCGTTGACAACGGTTTCCGTGTAGACAACCTGTGCGGAGACGATCGCATTTTGAATCCCGACGCAACTTGTAATTTGCAAGTTTGGTGGGAGCCGCGCACTCCGCGCACCATGCAAAATAACCTTACTGTTACTTGGCAGGAATGGGACGCAGCTCCGGGTGCTGCCGCCGCTGCCGTTACCACTCCCGTGCGTAAGCTGATTATTCCCGTAAAGGCAACAGCCTCCGATGCCAGCATGTGCGGAGTTTGTGAGCCTTCTTCCTCGGCCAGAAGCAGCGCCGGCTCTGTTTCGCCGGTAGTGCAAAAAGGCCGCTTAGTAATGGGTTTTGACGGCAATGTCACCGGCTATATAGACGCCAGCGGCAATGTTATAGACGTCGCCGGCAACATCATCGGCAAAGAGGGTGCGGACGGACTTATCGTTAATGCCGCGGGTGCGCCTATGGGCGTAGCGGAATCCGAGCTGATTCCCGTATCCATGGAAGGCAAAGTCTTAGGGCGCATAATGAAGGACGGCGCCGTCATCGACGACAAAGGTGAAACTATCGGCAAGGCCTTGGGCGACGGCACCATAATTGACAGCAAGTTAAATGTCTTGGGTTCGGCAGTGGAATTGGGCCCTGTTATTACCAGTGTCGGCACTTTCTTGGGCACGGTTACTCCAGACGCCACCGTAACGGACAGCAAAGGCGTTATCATCGGCACCATGCTTGGCGATAAAAGGGTTGTCGGCATTGACGGTTCGGTTATAGGTTACGCCGCTCCCAAAGGTATAGCCTTAGGTGTGGTAAATGAAGTTTTAGGCGTTGTTATGCCCGACGCCTCAATTGAAGGAATAAACGGCAAAAAAGGCAGAGTAACCCCCTCGGGCGTTGTTGTATTTAACGACTTAAAAGTTGCGGGCAAGCTCATTCCCAGCGGCATCGCGGTCGGTTCGGGCTGCCAGTTCATAGGCTCGGTTCTTCCCGACGGCACGGTCGTGGACAACGCTTCGCGGCAAATCGGCAGAGTTGGCATTGACGGCGTGGTGAACAATCTTTCCGACATCGCCGTCGGCAGAGTTATAAAAGAGGGCTTATTCTTAGACGCCAGCGGCAAACCCGCGGGTTATATAAATAACATTGGTAAAGCCCTTTCCGGTACGGGCGCGCGCCTTGGTTGCGCTATGCCCGACGGCACGGTTGTAAGTGATAAGGGTGCGGTCATCGGCGCCATTCCTCCTCAAGGTTTAGCCATAAGCAACTCCGGTGGCGCCATCGGCTTCACCCTTCCCAACTATATGGTAGCAGCCCCTTCGGGTGATGTCGTGGCAAAGGTCCTGCCCAAAGGCGATGTGGTAGATGCCTCGGGCAGCACTCTTGGTAAAGTAATGCCTTTTGATATTGCCCTTTCCGGCAAGTGCAGCTTCCTTGGTGCTATCGGTGTGGACGGTGCTCTTTTAACGGGCGACGCAAAGGTCTATGCCGACGGCTCGGTAAGGGAAGGCACGACCGATCGCGGCTATGTAAGGTTCGGCGGCAGCGTTATTTCATCTGCGGGTGGACTTTTGGGACAGACACGCTTAAACGGCGAAGTTTATGATAAAAGCAGAATATATGCGGGTTGCATCGGACAAAACGGCGTCCTTTCCATGCAAGGCGCGGGTAGCGGCGGCATTCTTCCCAAAGGTACTGTTATAAGCGGTGCGGGACAGAACATCGGCTGGATTATGCCGGACGGCTCGGTTGCAGACGAAAGCGGTCTTGCTTTGGGCAAAATCACTCCCGACGGAGTAGCAATCGACGGCGCCGGTAATGTCATCGGCAAGATAGAAACATCGGGTCTTGCCCTTTCGCCCGAAGGAAAGCTTTTGGGCAAGGCATACTTCGGTGCGGACGTTTTAAGCGAAAGCGGTTCTGTCATTGCTAAACGCTATGGCAAGACGGTCATTGACTCTTCGGGCAATGTCATCGGCGCTATTATTCCCGAAAACTCCTCTATAGTTGACGCTGACGGTAATGTTATCGGCAAAGTAAGTGCAAACGGTGAGGCAATCTCGACAAACGGAGCCAACCTTGGCGTAGTTACCGCCTCGGGTGCGGTTGTAAATGCCGGCAAAATCATCGGTGGTATAGTATCTCCTGCCGCGGTAGTCGATTACAAAGGCAACGTCATCGGAAAAATAGATGCTTCCGGACAATTCATAAATGATAAAGGTGCTGTCGCGGGCTATGCCTTAGCAGGCGGTCTGGTGCTTGGCGAAAGCAGGCAAGTCGTAGGTTTTGCCGTTAAAGATGAGCTTATCGTCGTAGATAGGCAAGCCCGTTCGCTCGGCTATGTCGGCAAGTCCGGCGCCTTCTTTGATAAGCTTGGAGCCGAGGTCGGTAAAGTCACTCCTGCCGGCGTGGTTATCGCCACTAACGGCGAGATTTTGGGCAACGCTGTTCCCGCGGGTATAGTCCTCGGCAAGAACGGCGCATTAATGGGGGCGGTCACTTTCGGCGGCACGGCTGTCGATTTAAAAGGTAATGTCTTCGGCAAGGTAATGCCGGACGGCTCGGTCATTGACACTATGGGCGGTTATGTAGGCAAAGTTGCCGCTTCCGGTGTTTACTCCGCTATCGGGGCAAGGCGCACTTTGCCTGCCTCTGCGGACGGTATAGTTTCCGACGAAGTGGGTAAATTCGTTGCTAAAGTCACGGGCTCGGGTATAGCCCTGTCGGCAGCGGGCGAAGTATCCGGTGCACTTATTCCTTATGGCATAGTCATAGGCAATAAAGGCACCGTAATCGGTTACACCACCTTTACAGGCGAAGTTTCCGACTCTCGCAACATCATCGGCAAAGTCCTTCCCTCGGGAGCAGTAGTAAGTTCTGCGGGTCGCGCCATAGTGGGTAAAGTAGTTCCCTTCGGTTCCGTTGCCATAAACATGACGGGCGATATCTTGGGTCTTGTCCGCGAGGACGGCACCGTAGTAGCGGGCGTATCTCCGGTTGGCACAGTGCTTGCCTCGGGCGTGGTTGTGGATAAGACAATGAATCCCTTGGGCGCAGTATTAACTCCCTCCGCTGCTATCGGTTACAGCGGCAAGCTTGCGGGCTTTGTTTCCAGCGCGGGCAATATTGTCACCGGCGCGGAAAGCCTTGGTAAAGTTACCGCGGACGGTCAAGTTACCGCCGACGGCAAAATCATCGCCGGTCGCGTCGTAAAAGGTATTGCCTTTGCCTCTAACCTAAAAGCTCTCGGCTATGTTGAGGCGGATGGCTCGGTCATTTCTCCCGCGGGTGATGTTGTTGGTGCGGAGCTGCCTTACGGAGCTGTAGTAGGCAAGGCCGGCGCGCTTATCGGGCAAGTCCTGCCCATAGGCGAAGTGTTTGATAATGTCGGCAACTTTGTTGGTTTTGTATCCGGCACTGGCAAGTTGACATCTTTGGCAAACGAGAATATCGGCACCGTCCTTCCCTCGGGCTACGCTATTGATAGCAAGGGTTCCACCATCGGTGGCATTCAAACCGGCTCGGCGGTTGTTGACGATAAGGCGACATTCATAGGTGTGGTAAACCCCGACTCATCGGTAATCGGCAGAGCTGGTCTGGTAGGCAAGGTCCTGCCTGACGGCGTTGCGGTAAGTTATACCGAGGCAGGAAGCTATGTTCCCTATATAGGGCACACGGTAGCAAGGGGTATTGCTTCCTCGGCAGAGAAGAATTCTCTCGGAGTAATCGGTCTTGACGGCGCTATCTACGATGACAAAGGCATCAAAGTAGCCTTTGTCTTGGACGACGCCACCATAGTGGACAGGGACTCTTCGGCCATCGGTGCAGTCATTCCTTTCGGTGCCGCGGTTGTTAAAGGCGGAAAGCAGTTGGGTCTTGCTCAGCCTTCGGGCGCTGTAATCAGCGCCAACGGAGCGGCTCTCGGCATAGTTCTTCCCGACGGCTCGGTCATTAACGAAAACAAATCCGTCATAGGCTATGTTGCGAACTTTAAGGGCAGTATTATTAAGTCTGCTTGCCAAGTATCTGGCTACGGTATCGGCGTCGGCGCTGATGCTGTTGACAGAAGCGGTGAAACTTTCGGCTGCATTGAAGGCGACGACAAAGTCATCAATGCTGCGGGTGCCAACATCGGTTTCTTTGTTCCCGCTGGCCGCTCTGCGGTTACGCAAAACGGCAGCTTCTTGGGCAGGATTTTGGTTGACGGCATTGTCATCGACCAAAACGGCAGATCTATCGGCTGCGTTGATACCAGCGGCAATGTCGTTGACAGGAACGGCAAAATTTTGGGTAGAATTCTTGTCCGCGGTATGCTGATTGACAAATCCGGCCGCTACATCGGCAGAGTTCTCTTTAGCGGCGCCGTGGTCGATCAAACGGGCAGAGCCGTGGGTCTTACCAATGACAGGGGACAAGTTGTAACGCCTAAGGGTCAGGTCCTGGGTGAAGTGATGAAAAACATCGTGGTAAAAGGTGCAGAAGATAAAGTCATCGGTGTGCGCCTTCCCTCCGGTACTGTCATCGACCCGCAAGTAGGCACCGATATCGGCAGAATATCGCTCGGCACCACTATTGAGGGCAGGGGACTTTCACCCTTCTCGGGCAGATTAGTTTCGGATTTAACCGGCGAAATAGCGGGTCTTGTAAGCTCTAACGGCACCGTGTATGATGCTGTCGGCGCCAAGCTCGGTGTCATTTCGGACGAAGGCATAGTAAAAGACGACGCGGGTAAAGCCGCAGGCTTTGTTCCCGCCGACACCAAGAATGCTCTTTCCGATATGCAGGTATTCGATTTGCAAGGAAAAGTCATAGGCACCGTGGATACGGACGGCAAAGTTCTTAATCAGGCAGGCAGAATCTTGGGCGAGGTAAGCGTTGACGGCATTGCCACCGGTTCGGGCGCCTTTATCGGCTTTGTCCCTGCCTCTCCCGTGAACGGCTTTATGGGCAGAAAAGCCTATAGTGCGCGCGGCACTTTGGTCGGCACAGTTGATAAGAACGGCGCGATTTATGACTCCGAAGGTATTTTGTTCGGCGAAGTAAACCAAAGCGGCGTCATTCATTCTTCCGCGGGCAGGGTTGTTGGCTTTGTTCCTGCTGAGACCGCCAATCCTTTTGCGGGCAGCGATGTTACCAATTTCGACGGCAAGTCTATAGGAAAGGTGGCCGATGACGGCAGCGTCATAGGTCCGAGCTCGACCTCTATCGGCACCGTTGACACCTTCGGTGTGGTAAGAAACAGCACGAACTCGGTCGTCGGTTTTGTTCCCTCGGGTGGTAATCAGCTTTACGGCACTAACGGCAACCTTATCGGCTCGTTCACTGCCAACGGCAAAATCACGGCGGTCGGTGGTGGCGAGATTCAAGGTTCGGTTGATAAAAGCGGCGTGCTTCGCAACTCGGCGGGACAGATATTAGGCTTCGCCAGCAAAAAGATTGTAAGCCCTTACAAAGATCAATCCGTATTGAATGCACAAGGTAAATCCATAGGACAGGTTGACGCCAGCGGCTTTATTAAAGCGGCAAATGGCTCCAATGTCGGCTATGTTGACGCGCTTGGCATCGCTCGCAGCGGCAACGGTGTGATTATCGGCTTTATTCCTGCCGTAAGCGGCAGCCCCTTTAACGGCTACGAGGCATATGCAACAAACGGACAGACCCTCGGTATGGTTGACGGTGCGGGCACGGTTCGCGATTCTTCCGGTCAAGTCATAGGAAAGACGGGCACGGACGGCATAGTTATCAGCGCCGCCAAGCCGGTCGGCTTTGTTCCTGCGATAGTTACATCCGGTCTTTCGGGCCTTAAAGTCTATGATGTAAGCGGCAACTCTATCGCTATCATTGCGGACGGTGGCAACGCTATCGCTCGCGGTTCGCAAATCGGCAAAGTTGACGCCAAGAGCTTGGTAAGGGATTCTTCGGGCAAGACCGTTGGCTTTGTTCCTTTGACCTCTACCGCTCCCAGAGCCAGCCTTATTGGCAGGAATGTTTTAGACGGTGACGGCGCTTCCATCGGCACTGTCGCAAGAGACGGCTCCGTCCGCCAAGGTGACAGAACCGTTGCCGGCGTGGAAGTAAGCGGTGTCGCTCGCGATACGGCGGGCATAAAAGCGGGCGTATCCGCCACTACCGCCTACACGGCAGCCGAAGCAATGCGTTTAGTCGGTCGTCCCGTAAACGGCAAGGCTGACAACTACATCGGCATAGTTTGGGAAGACGGCACGGTCCGCGATGCCAGCGGCAAAGTTGTAGGCACGGGCCTTTCCAGCGGTGTGGTAATAGATAAAAAAGGCGACACCATGGGCGTTGTATCTGTCCTTGACGACGACGCGAACAACCTTGTTGACAAGCTGGTTTATGACTTAAACGGCAACCCCATCGGTAAAGTCGGCGCGGACGGCATGGTCTATGACTCCGTCGGCAAAATCATCGGCCGCACCAACTTCGACGGCTCGGTAGTGGATTTGCAGGGTAAACGCATCGGCTCTGTCCCGAAAACCAACATCATCATGGCGAAGAACGGCACTATGAAAGGCAAAGTCGAGCCTCGCAGGGCAATTTTTGACGGCGCCGGACGTATTATCGGCTATGTTAATGACAAAGGTGATGTGGTCGATATGGCAGGCAACAACATTGATGCCAAAGTTTTGGCAGACGGCACCGTCGTCGATAGCACGGGCAGGTCGCTCGGCACCTTAAGGCAAGCCGACTTTTTGGTGGATAACCAAGGAAATGCTATCGGCTTTGTCGGCACAGACGGCTCCTTGTATGATATTGCGGGCGGCGCCATCGGCTCGGTTGATAAGAGCGGTAACATCATTGACAGAAACGGCAATGTCTTAGGCTCTATCCAAAGACCTTCGGCAGGTATCTTAAGAAGCGGCTCTTATGTAAGTGCGGGCGGCGCGGTTTTACCCTCGAGGGGGACCAGTGTCTATGATACGAACGGCAACCTTATCGGCTCGGTAGGCACTGACGGGCAAGTCCGTGATACCAAGGGTAATGTCATCGGCAGAGTAAACGAGGACGGCACCGTCGTAGACAACTCCGGCAGAGTAATCGGCGCGACCGGCGCCAGCACCGCATATACGGGACAAAGGGTCTATGACGCGAGCGGTAACACTATCGGTATGGTTGACGCTGACGGCATGATAAAAGACTCTAAGGGTCGCATTGTGGGCAGAGTCCTGTCCGACGGCACGGCAGTAAGTCTTTCCGGCAGAAAAGTGGGTGGAGCAGGCTCTCCTGCCTTCACGGGACAAACGGTTTATGATGCACGCGGCAATGCCATCGGCACTGTCGATAAGAACGGCATCATCCGCGACGCTTACAGCAACGCCGTTGGCAGAGTGGATAGTAACGGCATCGCCTACAGCCTTGACGGAGCAAGAAGATTAGGCTTCGCCGCTGGCAATGTCTTCCCCGAATACCAAGGTGGGGCGGTCTATGACAATTCGGGTAGAGTTATCGGCACGGTAGGTACGGACGGCATGGTCCGCGACGCCTCGGGTCAAATCATGGGCAGAATAAGCTCTGACGGCTCGGTTATTGACAATGTCGGCAGAACCATCGGCAGAGCGGAAAGATCCTCTGCGGGCGGCGCTGCCTCTTACATCGGACAAAAGGTGCTTGACGGCTCGGGTAGAGTTATCGGCACGGTAGGTACGGACGGCATGGTCCGCGACACCTCGGGTCAAGTTGTGGGCAGAATAGATCCCGCTGGCTCGGTTATTAACAACGCCGGCATGACTATCGGTAAAGCCGAAAGGCCTTCGGCGGGTGCAGGTGCAACTTATGTCGGACAAAGAGTCTTTGATAACGAAGGCAAGCTCATCGGCACGGTAGGTGCGGACGGACAGGTTCGTGACGCTTCGGGTCAGGTCGTAGGCGAGGTAATGACGGACGGCTCTGTCGTTGATTCGAACGGTCGCACTATCGGCAAAACCATCAGCACAGCCGCCTATCTCGGTCAAAAGATTTACGACGATAACGGCAACCTTGTGGGCACCGTGGGCGCGGACGGACAAGTTCGTGACGCTGCGGGTCAGGTCGTGGGTAAAGTCCTTGCCAACGGCAGGGTCGTTAACGACAAAGGCCGCACCATCGGCAGAGTTGCAAGCTCTCCGGCTTCTTACATCGGACAAAAGGTCTATGACACTGCCGGCAACCTTATCGGCTCTGTAGGTAAAGGAGGCAGGGTCCTTGACGAAGACGGTAATGTCATCGGCAGGGTCTTGGCAGACGGTGTCGTAGTCGATGAAGAAGGCAAAGCCATAGGTCAGATAAGCACTCTTGACAGCTCGCTCCCGTCATTTGGCGGTGAAGGAAAGACGGACACCGCCTTTATGGGCAGGACCATATCTCCCACGGTTTTCGATAACCTCGGCGCTTTTGGTGACTACGGCAGTAAGTCCTTGGGTAAAGGCGGTGGTTTCGGTCCCGGTGAACGCTACAGCAGCGAGCGCGTTGCTCAATTAAACGCCTTGCAACAGGCAAGAAGAAGCAGCGCCAGCTGGGGCAAGTTCCAAGCTCCGGAATTCAAGGGCACTTCGGAATTCAAAGATAAAGACTGGTCAAGAATCGGTTTTGGCAAAGTCCTTTCATCGCGTCCTGTCAATATGAACAGAGTGATAGTAAAAGGCAAAGCCATCCCTGCGGTGCTTGTCAACTCAGTCGACTCGCGCTTCAGCACCATCCCCGTAACGGCGGTGGTCGAGCGTAACATCTATGCCAGCGACGGCAGGAACATAGTCATTCCCGCGGGCTCTTGGCTTGTCGGCACTTCTGACGGTTCGGGCGAGCTTGGCGGCTATGTTGCCAAGGTAGAAATCGAGTGGACCAGATTGGTTCGCCCCGACGGCGTAGCCTTTGCCTTAACCGGCAATACGGGTGACGCCATGGGTAGAGGCGGCGTTCCCGGCTACCTTGACAGACGGTTGTTCGATAAATACTTCACGCCTCTTATAAGTGAAATCGGCGCCGATTTGGTAACTATCGCCATGGCTTCAAGCAAGTCCTCGACGATAGCCGACTCGGGAGCAGTTTCGACATCTGACAGACAGCAGGCTTATGAAGACGCGCGTTCCAACTGGACCGAAACCAGCAGGGAAATTGTGAGACAGATTTTGAAGGATTACACCGACATCGCGGCGGTCATCAACATTCCTTCGGGCACAAGGCTCACCGCTTTTGCTGAGGAAGATTTGTGGCTGATTTTGCCCGAAGAGGTAGAGGATCTTTCTTACACGCCAAAGAATGTTAAGCCTTTAATCAGGAAAGACGCTGCGGCGGCATCCACACCTGCCCCCACCTATACGGATGAATCGTCCCGATTGACTTCCGGTGGTACGGGCGCAGGTTCGCTTTCCGGCGGCACCTATCAAGTTCCGGCAGCGCAGCAGCAACCGCGGCAAACTCCGCTTATAGCACCGAGTAATCAGCAACAGCAACAGCAGCAGCAAAATGTTCCGGTGTATAATCCTCCGGGAGCTGCTCCCGTAGCCGGCACCGGAGCAAGTGGCACCGACTCTTCCACGCCGCAAGGACAAGCCTCGGTTCCGCGCCTTTTCTAAAGGGGTAAAGATATGCCAGACGCGAATTTTAAGGTTCTTGAATCGACATTAAGATACCTGTCCTATTGGTACTCGCAGGACAATGTCGAGGAAATTGCGGTAAACCACCCGGGCGACATTTGGCTGCGCTTAAGAGGGCGCAGGGCGACTCCGTGGGTTTGCCAGCAAGACCCTAACCTTTCGCGCACTTATCTGGAAGATATCATCCACATTATTGCCAACACTTACGAGCTTCCCTTTGATCCCGAGCGCGGCACTCCCATGGTATTTGCAACGCTCCCCGGCGATCACCGCTTTTCGGCTATCGCAGGTCGTAACATTATGTATGACCATGATGATTTAGTAGGCGGCGTGGCTCTTTGTATCCGTGTGCATTCGGACGATGTGCATTTTGGTCTGGGTGATTACGGTCTAGCTTCAGGCGAAAAGCTGCAAACGCTGAATCCTTTGTCGCATGTAAGCGATCCCGAAGATCCTTTTGAGCGGTTAATGTTTTCGATAAAACGCGGCGATCACATTTTGGTAAGCGGTGCAACTGCTACCGGTAAAACCACTTTCTTAAACAACCTGTTAAAGGTGCTTGACCCCTCTAAGCGCATCTTGACGATAGAGGATTCGCGCGAGCTTATTGTGCCGAATAAGAACCGCGTGCATTTAGTGCTTTCCCGAACCGAGCAAACCAACGATTTGACCTATTCCAAAGTCATCGATTTGGTGGTGCGTTTCACTCCCGACGCCATTATCGGCGGCGAGATTTCTACCGCCAACGCCGGCGCGTTGTGGGAGCTTATGGGGTCGGGGCATGAAAACTGCTTTGCCACCATCCACGCCGAGAGCGCCGAAGCGGCATACAAAGCTTTTGCCGACCGTATTATTCACACTTACCCCACCATTGACCGCGCCAAAACCATTCAGGAAATGCGCGAAAAGCTGCGAGTGGTACAGATTAACCGCGAAGGCAATATCCGCGCCGTCACCGAGGTAACTTAAAGTTAAGCACCGCCACGGCGAACCAAACCAAACTAAACCAAAGCGAGGTAAGGCAGAAAAAATGACTCCTTTTATGAAAAGCTTTTTAACCAAGAATCTTATACTGTTCTCGTTGCTGGGGCTTATTTTCGGCGGCCTTTTGTTTTACATAAACTACGAACCCAAAATCATTTCGCCTGCCGATATCAAAACAGCTGACACGACCGAGCTTGTGCGGCAAGTAAAGATAGTAGCCTTTGGCGATAGTCTGACTTCGGGACACAAACTTCCCGCTTCTAATTCCTTCCCCGCCGAGCTGGAAAAGCTGCTGCGAGGCAAGGGCTATGATGTCGTGGTAAAGAATTACGGCGACAGCGGCGACACCACTACACAAGGGCTTCGCCGCCTGCCGAGTGTAATAGATGAAAACCCCGACATTGTCATTGTTGAGTTCGGCGCAAACGACGCTTTGAAAGAGCAATCTATGGCGATTGCACAAAGGAACCTTTCCGACATTGTCCGCGCCCTTAAAGATTTGAAGATAAAGGTTTTGCTTGCGGGATTAGAGCCGCCCGAACATCTTGCTTTTTATAGTCCCGGTGACAATTTCTTTAAGCAAATAGCGGTTTCCGAAGGGGCTTTATACTATCCCAACTTTATGAAAGGTGTGTTTGATGTAAAAAATAACGCCGATTTAGTCCTGCGTGACCGCATACACCCTTCGGCAAAGGGCACTGCCATAATGGCAGAAAATATTTCTCCATACGTTATTCTTTTGCTCCAGAGCTATCTGAAGCCGTCCGCGCCATAGGCTCTAAAAGCAGTCCTTGCCTTCAATCCTTATCCGCAAGAATAGAAGCACCCGCTTCGGTACTGTCTTCGCCCGTTTCACCTTCACCTACGTGACCCGCAGGCTTCCAAAACTTGGTATCTATCAGGGTGTTATAAGAAATAGTGGCAGTGCGATTATTTCCGCCTTGCTCTACAAGCCTTACATGCAAAGGAATATCGCCAAAGTCCAAAATCCTTTCAACCTTCCATACCGAATCAATACCGTTAGTTTTGATGTAAAAGTCACCGACTTTAACGTCCAATTTTGCTCTATCAAACATATTGCACTCCCCCGTAATCACTTAAAAACTATCTTCTTATAGCACATTTTGACAGCTTGTAAACCGATACGATTATATCTATACGGGAACTATTGCTTTTTTTGCAAAAAGCACTCATATTAGTCTTTAATATTACTGTAAGGAGAATATCAATGACAGGTAGAGAAGACATAGAACAAATTGCCAAAACTTCGGCAAAAACCAAGGTTGACCAAGGCCTGCGCAAATATATGAGCCAGGTTTATAACTACATGACCACCGGTCTTTTAATGACCGCATTTGTGGGTTTTTTGGTCGCAAATACTCCCGTGCAAAACTTATTTTTTGATAAGGTTGCGGTTGACGGTGGTTACGCTGTAACTCTTTCTTTCTGGGGCTTTGTAGCGATTCTGTCCCCGCTGATTTTAGTGTTTTTCATCAATCCTATGTTAGCAAGAGGGAAGGTGAGAGCCGCTTTCGGTATGTTTATGCTGTTTTCGGCGCTGTTCGGCGTATCACTGGCGAGCATTCTGCTCACCTATACGGGTGTAAGTATCACTCGCATTTTCCTTGTAACGGCGGGTATGTTTGCGGCGATGAGCCTTTACGGCAGCACTACGCATAGGGATTTAACCTCGCTCGGTTCATTCCTGCTGATGGGCTTAATCGGTGTAATTTTGGCGGTAGTAGTGAACTTCTTTTTGCGCTCGCCCATGCTTTACTACACCTATACGATTATCGGAGTGTTCATTTTCATAGGGCTTTCCGCCTATGATACGCAAAGAATAAAAAGGGCATACGCCGCTACCGACGGTGCCAGCATTATGCATTCCAAAGCCGTTTTGGGAGCGCTTGCCCTTTACCTTGATTTTATCAACTTATTCTTTATGCTCATCAGCCTTTTTGGTGATCGCCGCTAACTCTGGGAAAGCTCTGCCTTTGGCTTAATGTTCCAAGAATCGCATACCCACTCGGTTGCGCCGAAGTGGAACACTGCCAGGCATCCCGTCCCTATTTTAATGTCATGCGAAGCCGCAAAGGCGTCAAAATTACCGGTGATATAAGGTGCAAATCGAGCAATTCCGTTGCTGGTAACCACCATGGTGGTCGTGTCATTTCCGCCTTTAACAAGGTTGTCCGCAAAACTTTTCCAGTTGCCTATAATCTTATCGGGATTAACCTTCCAACCATCCGGCACTTTGGCAAAGGCGTTCCAATCGTCAATCGCCTTTTGCCCTACACGCGCCACCACTTCATCTTCAGGCTTGTTTTCATCAGGGCCGTAATCAATTTCGGTGAATATGTCCAAGGGCTCTATCGCCATATCCACCATTCCTGCGGCTTCAAGTGCACCTTTTGCCGTTTCCATGGTGCGTTTAAGCGGTGCGGCGTAAACTTTGGTGGGAAGAAGGTCAAACTTCACCAAATACTCACCAAGCATCTTTGCCTGCTCCTTGCCGCTTTCGACCAAAGGCAAATCGGTTCTTGCTCCCACGCGTGTAGGCACTTCGCCTTTGTTAAATGTGTTTCCGTGTCTGGCAATAATTAGTCTTATCATCAAAACTCTCCATATTTAGCAAGTAATTCCTCGGCGCGCTTAACATCTTCGGGAGAATCAATACCGCTCATTGAGCCGTAACCTTTATAGTCCACCACCACCACTCTGACTCGGTAGCCGTTTTCTATAAAGCGCAATTGCTCTAACCCTTCAAGCTTTTCATACTCGCCCTCGGGCAAGTTCGCAAAAGCATTAAGCGCTCCCAGAGCATAACCGTAAAGCCCTATATGACGGAATATGGGAGAAAGGTTATCCCCGCTTGCCGCCGCTGCTTCCCGCAAATCCTTTTCCTTGCGTATGGCGGGAATAATGTTTTTGGAAAACCACAAAGCATTCATATCTTTGCCGACAATAGCGGTAGTTCCGGAAAACGGCGTTACCTTTTTCGCCTCGCGTAAGGCGTCAAGCTGATCCCACGACAGCCTTGTCACTGGTGTAACCACCTGCACCTGATTATCATTTCTGTAAGCGGCAATCATATCCGCGATAAACCAAGGCGGACACATAGGATTATCGCCTTGTAAATTGATGACGAAAGAGGGCGCTATACCAAGCTTTGAGATAGCTTCCTGCACGCGGTCGGTTCCGGTTTTGCAAGTATCGGAAGTGCGCACGAAATCAAGTCTTTTGCTTTTGCAAAAGTTCTCTATTCTGTCATCTTCCGAAGTGACAATCACCCGCACGTCTTCCGCTCCGCCGGCGGCTTTTACCGCATTTTCCCACACGCGCAAAAGCATTTCCTTGCCCGCGATTTTGGCCAAAGGCTTGCCCGGAAAACGGGTTGAAGCATATCTGGAAGGGATTGCAATCAATATCTTGGTATCCATTTTTTCTCCTTATTTTTAAAGTAAGTTAAACCCGAAAAGATTATATGAATTAAAGGCAAAAAAAGAAAGGGGATTTCTCCCCTTTGCTTTTGTTTACTCGTTTGTTTTGCACGAATGAAGCAAGCACTAAGGCGTGTAAGCTCCACGTCCCGGAGTTGGTATGTGAGTTCTCGGACCCTGCATAACCAGCCCTTGGTTGGCAACCGCACGCACCAATTTATCCCTTGCGCCGGCAAGCTGATTAGCAATCGAAGCTCCCACAGCCTTGTTACCTTGAATGGCGGCTCTATTAGCTTTAAGAACATCAGAGTATTCCTTAAGGCTCTTTCTTGCCGCTTCGATATCAAGATTCTTACCTTTAGCACGTTCAACAAGCTTTTTGATAACTTCAAGTGTTGCTTCCGCACCATCGACATCACCGTTTTGAATTTTGCTTGTAAGATCGGAAATACGTCCGGGCTTACCGTCTTTATCCAAAAGATCATTTCGGGCAGTTTCAACCTTTCTAGCGGCTTTAGCTTGTATCCATTCCATAGTCCACGCAAGCCACAGCTTCGTATCCGCATTTATTTTCGCGGTGAAATTTACAATTGAATCTACAAAGAAATCCGGAAGGGTTTCACTGTTGGGAGTCATCCACTCCGAAAACAACTTTTTGATAAAAGGCACTCTTTCTTCAAAAATATCGTTGCCGTCACCATAGCCAGTTCCAACATGTATGGTAGGCATTCCTGCTTTGCCGCCATTAGCTCCCTGAATATCGCCCGGTTGTCCTCCTACCCTTCCACCGGTAATCCTGCCGGCAGCTTGTGATAAAGAGCCTTTAATCTTACCGACAAGTCCGCCACTGCCGTAAATAGCAGCTAAACCACCCTTAACGTAAGGGTTTTTCACAAGCAATTTTTCCGTGAGGCTCGAAGGCTCACCGGTAACAACAAAACGCTCGCTACCGTCCTCTTCCTTTACTCTCTCGGTGGTCCAATCGGAAGTCCATCCCAGCTTTTGTAAGTTCTTTTGAGCTTTTATAACGGCTTCTTCGGAAACACCCTCTCTTGACTTAAAGAACAATTTGCCTTTTGCATCCGTTTCGACACTAAAAGCTCGCCCGATATCACTAAAGCGGTTTTTACACTGCTGTTCATACAGTATTTCTACTACATCTTCATCAGATGCCGAAGGCGTAAGAGTCGGTATTTCCGCACCGTCTGAAGTTCCCGCCCAAGGCTTGTATGCACCTCTTTTAACATGCTCGCCGCTTTTAAGGAATTCCTGCGCGTCCTTTATCTTTTTATCAAAGGCCTCGCGAGTTATGGTTCCGTTTTTAAGCTGTTCTTGTAAATCTTCGTTTACGGTCAAGCTGCATTCAACCACTTTATAATCATTTTTTATAAAGTTTATATCGAATACTTCCAAGAATTGCTCGGCGTTAAGGACGCTGCTTCCCGCATCACCGGTACCGGCAGCAGCCGCTGCCGCCGCCGCGCCTTTGTCACCCGTGGGAGAAGTTGTATCGCTCATAGCCTTTTCTTCATCGCTCATCTAAAAACTCCTTTAAAAGAAAAAAGTTAATTTATTACAATCACTATATCACACTGTTTCACAAAAATCTACATTTTTGTTTATTTTTTGCACCAAAAAAGAATCATATCTCCAATTTCTTAAGGAAAGAGGCTAATTCCTTGTTTATTCTCTTTCCTTCATCGGGGTTAACATGGAACAAACCTTTCTTTACCTCTTTTGTTTCAATAGGTGCGAAAGTTGCCGGCACGGTAATCAAAATTTTAAAGGCTTCCTCGGCATTTGTTTCCGCAGCTTTTAAATAGTTGCGAACAAGCTTGCGCCCATCGACGGGGAATCCCGCTTTTTCTATAGCGCTTCCGGCCTTTTCGATAATTTCTTCTTTTTGGTAATGCGGATTAAGCAATTCCTCTTTTTTGGCTTTAAAATCAAGAAAGCCGAAAATGTGGGTTCTTAAGCTCATGCCTATCTCGATAGATGATTTAAGCTCTGCGAATTTCCTGAGCATTACACCTTCGAAGGTATCCTCTTTAACATTTTCGCGCACGAACTCGTTAGCTTCTTTTTGCGTCATGCGTCCCGTGAGGCCGTTTTGCTTAGCAAACTCTGCTGCCGAGGTAAAAGCATTCATAACGCGTTCGCAATCTTCGGGGTTTTGGTCAATGTTGATACCGTCAAGATCCTCGGGCGAGGGTATGGTATCGGGTAAGGTCAGTCCTTCCCTCGACACTACTTTGTGCAAATTTTCTATAAACATACCGTAGAACTCCGTAATGTTTTGCGACAAAGTCGCCACCATTTCGTCAGCGCCGTCGGGCAAAACGGCGGCGTTTGCGGCTTCATTTGTTGCAGTAGATGTCACGGCTTCCTGTTCCATATTTATCTCCGATTTTCTGTCCTTATTAAGGCGCAGCATAGAATCATTTTCTTAAAAATCATATAACGTATTTCGGATTATTATCATAATAATCACAAAAAAGCGAAAAAATCAAAAAACTGTAATACTTTTTCTTTACTTTTTATGTTATAGTATCATTAAGCTTGGATTAATGAGCGTCTGGGAGAACAGAAAAAACATGAGCCGTTTTGCCAAAATAGCCGCAGTATTTTTGTTGGCAGCGCTGATATTTTTACCATGTCATGAGGCTTTGGCGGCGGATTCATCCACCTCTACTAGCGCTACGGTTTTGGCTCCCATAAAAAGCCAAGTTTTGGACGTAAACAAAAGCCTTGCAAGCGAAACCGAAATAAATCCCGTTTCCGAGCAAACTTCGGACATAAACTATGTTTTAGGGCGAAACTGCCCCACAAGCGCCGAGATTTTGTCGGGATACTTAAGCCTTTGCTGGTCATGCACTTTGATGGAGAAAGTGCTGGACGCCGTCAACGAGCTGTCCTTTGCGATATGGGAAGCCTCACGCATGGAGTTTTTCTGGCTTGCTTTTGTGCTTTTCATCATTTGGCTGGGCTACAGGCTAATTGGTCATGTCGGATCTATAATGCCCGAATCTCCCGAGGAGTTTTGGACCAAAGTCGGGCATGTCCTTTTTAAACTTATTTTTGTGACCGTAATTTTGAACTTCTCAATGATAGGCGACTTTATAGGCAAGTGGATAATCTCTCCCGTTATCATCGGTGCTTCCGAGTTTACCAGCACCGTTACCCAAAGCTTTGCGGCAGCAAGCAATGGCTTTACCGAGGAGCAGGGAGAGGACAACATGATAAGAATTGCCGGTTTCGGCGCATCTCATACCATATATAACGACGAGGGTGAGCCCGTGCCTATGCCTCCTCCCTTAACGCGTGAGGAAATTGAAGCGCTTAAAATAGAGCTTAAAGAATTAAAAGGATTTGATTGTTCGGGAGTTTCTTCTTTTGCGGCAGGCGCAGCTCTTTCTAATCCTGCGGCAGCGGTACCTGCCACGGGGCTTGCATCTTATTGTCGTCTTGTAAACGATGGTAAGAACGAACAAAACGCCGAGCGTATTGCCGAAATAGAACGCACTTTGGCCCTAAGCACGCTTGGTCATAACTTGCAGGCAAGTGCTTATTTTAACGATTGCACACGGCAATTGGGTCAAATGGCTGAGGAGATAACGGCCAAAGCCGAAGAAACCGGCAATATGGCCGCACTTCACGGTGCAATTACTCCTAAATCCAAAGCTTCCTTCATGTGCATGATAGAAAGTTTATCTCAGGAAATAGGTTTTGGTCTTGCCCTGGGCGAGGCGCTCACGTGCTATGGCAAAACCGCCTTTGTGCTGAAAGTGCCTTTATTTGGCTCGTATGCTCTGCCTGACATTCCTGTTATGATTGCCGGAGCAATGCTTTGGGTTTGTTGCTTCTTGCTGCTGCTTATTTTTGCCTTCAAGCTGATAGACGCCTGTTTAAGACTTGGCGTTTTATGCTCGGTTATGCCGATGTTGTTGGTTGCCTTTATCTTCCCCTCGACTTCTATTTTCGCGAAGAACGGCGTTAAGGTGCTGGTCCATGTGGCTGTCGTGTTCCTGATAATGGGCATAATTTTAGCGCTGGCAATACTTTTGATAATGCAAGCCTTCCAAGTAGGACACACGGAAGTTTTACCCGATGAGACATACGATATAAGGACTTTGTTCTACCTTAATCGCATAGATATGATACATGAGCAGCTGAATCTGTCGTCGCGGTCTTTCTTGGCTGCAGCGGCGTGTTTCATCTTTGCGCTGTTGATCACAAACACCACTGATGGACTGGCGGCGCAATTCTCGGGAGTAACCGACTCGTTGGCAGAATCTACGGGCGTTGGTAATTTGGTAGGCGACTCCTTGACCCAGATTGCCAGCACCGGATCGATGAATTTGGCAAAATCCGCTACTTCGGGAATGAAGTCCGCCATCGCCACCAAATTGAGTAAGAAGTAAAAGGATAAAAAGGATACTATGCAAAGGATAAAAGACATATTAAGCAAATACTACGGAGCATTATTATGCGCCGCGCTTATCCTTTGTCCGTTTTTTGCCAAGGCACAAAGCGGTGCCGACAGTGCCGATAAATGCCTCCCCGGTGATGATCCTTTTATGAAAGCCTATTGCACGCTTCAAGATTTCGGCAAAGGGGTTGAGGACACCGCGCACGATTTGGTTAACTTTGTAATCGGCGGTTGTCCTTCGGGTATGGCAGTGCTTGAAGACCACTTAAGCTCGTGCTGGATTTGTCGCCTTTTCTATAAAATCTTTGATGCGATAAACCTGTTAAGCAGCGCGGTTTATGAATACATCCGTGACCCTTCGATTACCTTAATGGCGATGATTTTGGCGCTTTGGATTGCTTTTCGCGTGGGCAAAGTTTTCATAAGCTTCCAGCCCCCCGAACCTTTGGATTTTTGGAATCAAAACGGCAGAGTATTTTTCCGCGTAATGTTCGCAACGGCACTTTTGCTGCAGCCCGTGAGCGTGATGAGCTATTGGATAATCTCTCCGCTTGTGGAGTTTGGCGCAGGCTTTACTCAGATAGTTTTGTCGAGCTACAGCGGTGTGGCGAGCTTTAACGCCAGTATGGAGCAGACCGTTACATCTACCAAAGATGAAAAATTCGAGGAACGCGAAAAGCGCCAGAACCAGGATTTCGGCATAGATTTATCCACTGCTGCCGCGCTTGTTTCCACAGCTGATCCTTTGGCGCTGCCAAAGGCGATCGGAATAAAGACACTTCAAGCGATTGAAAACGCTCGCTATGAAAAATCGCTTGAAGCTATGCAGGAAAAGAAAACCACCGACAACCTAAACAACCTTGTCTATTGCGATATTCCCGACATCACCGAGGCCGAGGCGGCTGCCGAAGGCATGCTGCTTAATTCGCAAACACGTGCTTCTTTGGAGTGTATGGTTGAGGGGCTTTATAAAGAGCTTGCCTTCTCGCTGGCGCTCGGTTCTACGATGATTTGTAATGCTTGGAACGCAAATGTTTTCTTAGGTATAAGGTTGCCGAGCCCCGGCCTGCTGCTTGCAGGGCTGCTGATATGGATAACTGGCTTCTTGCTGATGCTCTTTTTTGCATTCAAGATAATTGACGCCACCATGCGCCTTGGCGTCGTCGTGTCAATTATGCCGCTTTTAGTAGTTGCATGGGTGTTCCCGCAAACGGTCGAATATGCCAAGAAGGGCTTTAACATCTTGCTTAACATCATCATGGTTTACATTGTCCTTGCCATAGTTATGGCGTTGGCAATCATCTTGTTGCTGTTGGCATTCCAAGCCGAAGGCGCCGAGAACATCAGGCAAATGTTCTTAGAGAACAATATCAAGGGCATTGATGAGGTTATTGCCTTCCCCAGCTGGGGCTTCCTCATGGCGTTATCGTGCTTATTCATTGCGGTTAAAATCCTTAATACGGTGAACGCGACGGCAAGCCAGTTGACCGAAATCGAGTTTGGCGTCAATTCCGCCGATAAGGTCGGCGTCATGGCAGCGGCCATAACCACCAATACCGTGAAAGGTGCAGCCTCTATCGTTAAGGTTGGTGTAAATAAATTTAACGCATACAGAGGTAAGTTAGGCACAACTTGAGCTTTTGGCAAAAAGATATGTAAGGACAAAAGAAAAGTAAAAGGATAAAAGGACATTATGCAAAGGATAAAAGACATATTAGGCAAATACGGCAAGGTGTTAATATACGCCACGCTTATCCTTTGCTCTTTTTCCGTAATGTCAGAGGCCTTTGCGCAAGATTTTCTTTCCGACTTAGCAAAAGATTTTTCCAAAGGTTATACCGATGCAATTCAAAACAAAATTAGAGATATCAGGGAAATTGCTTCTGCTGCCGCACAATTTGCCGTTGATGCCTCTAACACTGTGGTAGGTGCGTTAGAGGGTATCTATAACGCCATAGTTGATATATTGGTCGGGACTTGTCCGCAAGCTTCGGTATATTACCAAAACCATCTTGGCGGATGCTGGTCTTGCACGATATTTGATACTATTTTTACCGCTCTTAACTCTTTTGCGACCGAAACATACTATCGCATAGCACCTTCGTGCGCGATGCTCATGATGATTTGTGCGATGATTTGGATAGGCGTGTTTACAATTCGCTATATTGGCGCGTTACACGGGCAAGAGCCTGCCGAATATTTAACCAAGCTGTTCGGTTTGCTGCTCAAGACCATGGCAGTCGGTGCGCTTTTATTGGTATCTGCCTCGACTTTTGCTCATTTGATAATTTCTCCTGTCGTAGTCGCTTCATCTGACTTAAGCGTCGCCATTTTGCAAAGCTTCACCGAGATTAGAGAGCAGGTTGTGGATAAAACTACCGAAAGTTCAACCACTGCCTCATGCGACTCGGGTAAGGGGTGCGCCGTTCAACCTGTCGAGTGTGACAAAGACGGTAATTGCAAAATCACCGAAGGAAACACCGTGCGTTTCACTCCGCTTGCTTGTGAGCTGATGAAGACCGAGCCTGAGATGGGCGGCCTTTTATACGACGGCGAAGCAACCCCCAAGGATGAAAAGTTGCTAAACGACCAGATATACTATTCGCTCATGTGTATGGTTAACAACTTACATTACGAAATTGCCTATGTCGTGTCGCTGGCGTCGGCGATGATATGCTATGCTTGGACGGCGAATACTACTTGGTTCCTGCCGTTTAAGTACTTAAGCTTGAAAATGCTCATCAGCGGAATCTTCATTTTCGGCATAGCGATTTTAATCTCTATTGCCTATGTCTTTAAGCTGATTGACGCAGTATTCAGGCTCAGCGTTCTTTGCGTCCTTTTACCGTTGCTGGCGGTAGCATGGGTATTCCCCGCCACTGTTGATTATGCCAAGAAAGGCTTTAGTATGCTGGTTCATGTGATGATTATGTTCATCACGCTTGCCATAGTCGTGTCGCTGGTGCTTATGCTGGTGCTTGTTGCCTTTACTTCGAACGATGGCGATACCAGCTTGTTCCAGCTTTTCAACGAAAACCGCATTTACGACATGAACAACATTTTGGACTTCTTCAGCCTTAACTTCCTGTTCGGTCTGATAAGTTTATTCTTGGCATTCAAGCTGCTGGATGTTGTTGATCACATGGCATCCGAGTTCTCTGGCGTTTCCGTCGGCACCAGTGTCGGTGACCAGCTTTCCATGGTGCTTGCGAAGTGCGGCGCCAACATTACCAAGAGCGTAACCTCGGTAGCCAAGACAGGTTTCAATGTTGCTTACCAATCTCTCGGTTCAAGGATAATGCAAACCAACCTTGGCCATCGCTTCCATGTTGCCTCTCGCAAGTTTGGCCTTAATACCATGCGGTCTTTGGGCTTTGCACCTCCTGCCAGTGCGATGAAGAGCGTATCCTCTTTGCAAAGCTTTGAATTTGAAGTTGCAGATCTTGCCGGCACTGCCAAGCTTGACGTCCTGACCAAGAATATTGCCGATGCCAAGCATATTATGAAACTCAAGGCTGATCTTGAGGATTACAAGAACAATCATCCGAGCCCGAGCTTGCTTGAAAAAGCGGAAATTAAGCGCCGCGAGGATGGTATAGTGTTCCACGAGAAAGATAACCCTGAAGCCGCAAGATACGCCAACAACATCTACGATCTTGCATATGCGCAGAAAGTAGAAGGACGTGCGAGAGCTTTGGAAATGGCCTATGGCAAAGATACCCTTTCCTCTCTTGCCAACGAACAAAAAGAACAACTCATGCTTGGTAAAGAAGTCAAAGATAAAGGAAACTTGGAAAAAGTCACAAAGACCGATTACAAATCTTTGAATAATATGGACGGAGCAGAGTTTAAGGCATTGGAAGAAAAAACCTCCCTTGCCGAGAAAGTTCGTAACGGCTCTGCTACTGACGATGAAAAGAAAAATGTTGCTAAGATGGTGTCCTCCGGCGATACCGATATGCGTAATCTTTTGGCAATGCAGGAAAGAGATTTTGACGAGCAAAAAGCTCTTATCCGCAATACCAAAGAAACCGCTGACAAAGCTAAAATTGAAGTCCAAAAAGAGTTTAAGCGTATTGCTGATGAGCAAGGATGGTTCCTTGAAGCTCAGTCGATTGCTAAGGACATTACAGCAAGCAAAGGTGCCGATTTGGCAGCTGTTGCCGCTTACGATGCCTTGCCTGCTAAATACAAACACGAAAACACTTTCCGCGTGTTAGATATTAACGAAGAAAAAGATCGTAGAGAGCAAATTAACACTATCGCCTCAAGCTTGACTACCAAAGGTTGGGATGTGGGTGAAGATACCTATGTAAAAGGCTTGGAGAAAGCGTATGCGGCTAAGCTCGGTAGTGACTTTTATGATATTGTTTGGAAGTGACGAAGATGAAAGAGATTTTTATACATAAACGCTTCATGAAAATTCTCCCGCTTCTGATAGTCACGGGTTCGCTCTTTCTTACGGGTTGTCGCCCCATTTCATCCGTTGACACAATGGAAAATTTAAGCGGTGAATACAAAGATATGTCTCACTGCTGGGGCTGCACGATTTTCGATGCGCTTTTTAACGCCATTAACGATATAATCAAGGTGCTCTATATAGAAATGAGCTATGGTGCACTGGGTCTACTGACGATTATCTTCGCCCTGTGGATTGCCTTCCGCGTGGGTAAGGTTCTGTTCACCTTCAAAGAGCCGGACACCAAAGAGTTTTGGACCGAATTCACCAGAATGGCTTTTGCCGTGTCCTTCTGCGCCGTCATTTTGATGAATAAAGGCACGATAATGCAGTTCCTTTCCTACACTATCACCCCGATATTCCAGGGCATTATCGACTTTTCGGTCGCGCTTATTACCAAAAGCTTCTCAAGCATAGGAGTTGTGACGGATTACTCGTCTTGCACCGTACCGTTTGCCGGCGACGGTGGGGAAGAAGTCTTGGACGACGGCTTAAAAGAATCTCTTATCTGCCTTATTTACAAAATAGGATTGAAACTTGAATATGGCATGTTCTTTGCCAATAAGCTGATGTATCAGGGCTTTGTTCAATTCTTCTTTGCCATACCCCTTTGGATTATCTTCGCGCTTATGAAGTTTATATTCCCGTTCGTTTTGGTCGATGGTATTTTCCGCATAGGCGTCATGCTGGTTTTGTTGCCGGTTTTGATAGCGTTCTGGCCGTTTCCGATTTTGCGCAAATACGCCACTGCCGGTTGGAAGATTTTCATAGGTGCCATGGTGCATATCATGATTTTAACGATATTCATCACCTTGATGATTGAGATATTTACCGACTTTACCGCTCTTTCGGTCGGCACGATAGACGAGTCCGAGGAATTGCTGGAAAAAATCGGTGCCGCTCCCGAGGCCTTAATATTTATGGTCTTCTTAGGCTTCTATGCATGGAAATTCATGTCGCGAGCCAACTTAATAGCGGCTCAATTCTCGGGTGCAACTGCCGATACGCAAATCTTTAACAAGTCCGTTACCGCCATGATGAAAATGGGAATGAACCTTGGCAAGGCAGCCGCAAGCGCCGGCTACATGGGAGGAAAAGTCGGCATTAACAAGCTGAAAGAATTAGGAAAGGGAAAATAAAAAAGCGGTATATGGATAACGTGTAAAACAGGGAATAAAAGATGTTTAAGAACTTTGGCTATTACATATTTTTCTTCGTACTCATCCTGATTTTCGGGGTGTCGGGAATTTCCGATGTGCTAAACTCTAAAGCGGTTTATATCGCATCGGGAACCGTAATTGCCGTATCCCTGTGCCTTGCCGTATGGATTACCGTTACGCGCAGGACGTTTAAGAATATCAAGGAGTTTAAAAGTAAACCCGAAGAGCCAAAGTCCGAACCGGATAAACCCAAAGCCCGAACCAAGGCTGAAGCAAAACCTAAAGCCAAGGCAAAAGCTGCAAGAAAGGTGAAAAAGTAAAAGCCATGAAAGTTACGCAAGGCACATTTTTAAAAATCCTTTACCTGCCCACTTTGGTAGTGCTGGCGTCGGTGGCATTTGCCTCTCCTGCTTTTGCGCTTTGCGATCCTGTGCCGCAAACCGTGAATTTCTACTTGAGCAACTGCTACATTTGCGATTTTGTATCGCTGCTGCTCGGCGCTATAAACACCGTTGCCACTCAAAGCTTTGATATGATGGGAGATGTAGGCGGAGGTCCTGCCATCAGCCTTATGGCAATAGGCTTCGCATTGTGGCTGGGCTGGCATGTCGGTAATTACCTTATCAATTATAAGTATCCCGATCCCATGGAATTCGTAACCGAACTGGGAAGATGCGCTTTCCGTGTCACTTTTATCGCGGCAATTTTGATGCTTCCCGCTTCCCTTGCCGTGGATTTTATCATCTCGCCCATAATTACTATGGCAACCGAGCTTATCTTGGGACTGGTTAATACTGATGTTGTTGCCGACATTATCGCGGATAACAGTATCTCCGGCACGGAAAACTTCTGCGGCGCGGCACTGAACGACAGCGGCTTAAGCAACGGTATGGCACTTTCTCCGCAAGTCTTGAACAGCATTTTATGCATGGTGCAATCCGTTTATTACGAAGCCATAAAAGGCCTTGTAATAGGCGAGGGTATCGCATGTAACGCGCAATCACTAAACCTTATTATCTTTAGCATACCCGACGTAGGTATGTGGATTATAGGCATTATCATATTCATCGTCTTTGCTGTTATCGTCTTTAGCATATCTTTCGCCATGGTGGATTACATTGTAAGGATAGGTTTCGTGCTGATTATGCTGCCCTTACTGCTGGTCGCGTGGGTATTCCCCATAACTCGTCAATACACCAAAAGAGGCTGGGATCTGTTCTTAAACAGCCTTGTTGCGCTTGTCGCTATGGCTATAACTGTCGGGTTGATTTTAAAGCTTTTATTCTCGGTACTTGGCAATTCCGAGCAAGTTGATGCCTGTATTAACGAAGATCGTATGCACGATTTGTATAGCATTATTTACACCAACGGGTTTGATTGGATTTTGTTCATAGTCATCTCGTTCATGTGCGTTCTTCTGATAAAGTCATCGACCGCCATTGCCAACCACTTTGTAGGTATTAACCCGAACCTGGGCTCAATTAATGTCGGTGCGGCAGTAGGTGGCAGAATGGCTGCTGCCGCCGCTAACCTTATCAAAGCTGCTACGACGGTCGCCGTGCTCATTGCGACCGTTGCAACCGGCGGCGGCGCCGGTGCCGCTGCCGCAGGTGTCAAAGTCGGTGCTAAAGCCGCCGCATCTGCCGCAGCCAAAGCCGGTGCCAAGGCCACTGCTGCCGCAACCAGAGCCGCTTCCAGAATGGGCAGATTCGGCGCTGCGGCAATCAAAGCCGGTGCCAAAGTCAAAGCGGTCGCGGGTGCCGCCTACACCACGGCCAAAACCGCCGCTACGACCGTTGCCAAGCCTGTCAAAGCTGTTGCCCACGCCGTCAAATCCGGCTACAACGGCATCAAGATGCGCATTGATACTGTCAAGAGCGGTATCTCAAACAAATTGTCCTACATAAGCCGCTCTACCAGTGAGTACTTAGATGCCGGCGGAAGGGGCAGCCACGCTGCTTTAAGGCTTGCCCGCGCTACGCGTAAATACGGCGGCATGGCAGGCAGGAGAGCTTGGAAAGAAGTTAAGTCCTTACCCGGTAAAGCTCTTGATAAAATCGCCGAGATGGGTGAAGAGGAAGAAAGACGCAACGACGGTGGCGACTAACCAAGCCTTTTTGGTAATTATTTACCCCACTGCCACCCACTCCTTGCCATAAGCTCCTTAAAAAATGAATTTTAAGAGCGTATACCCGCTTGCTTTTTGTCTAATTTCTGCTAACATACGGACATAATTTTTCTACAAAAGAAAGTTATCCCATTGATTTATAAAGAAACGGAGCTATAGGAAAATGGAAGAAATTATATTCCCGAACCAAATCAGAATGTATCGTCGCATCCGCAATGTCGGCATGCAGCAACTTGCGGACTACTTGGGCATCAGCCTTTCCGCCGTCAGCAAGATAGAAAAGGGCTACCGCCGCATCGACAAAGAGCAGCTGGCCAAAATCACCAAGCTTTTGAACTGTAATCCCGAAGATGTCTTTGTCAACGAAGCTACCAGCCAGCCCGAAGTTATAAATGCTTGGAAAGCCGAACAGGAGCGCCGCAGTAAAATCAACGAACGCAGCGGCATCAAGACGATGGGTGCGGGCTTCCGCTACTTGCGCGGTGAAAAGGATTTGACTCTTGCTGAAGTGGCAAAAGCCGCAAAACTTACTCTTTCCGTTTATCACAGAATTGAAATGGGACAACGCGAAGTTTCGCAAAAAGAGTTCGTGGATATTTGTTCCGCTCTCGGTTTCTCGCCCGAGGAAGTCCAAGTAAAGATTTACGATTTGGACAGAACCGGAGCTTTAGAGGAGTTCATCCAACCGAGCGATGCCAAGTTCCGCGCCGTCACTTCGGCAAGAAACTCTTACGCCGATTTGCCTATCGGCAGAATGGGACTTAAGTCAAAAGAACGCAGCGAAATCGCTCTTAACGTCTATGGCACACCGGGTGCCGACGGCGACATCATCATCGACAAAGACGTCTCGTCCGGCACGATTATGTGCCCGCCTAACATCACCAATCCTCACGAGGCATACGGTGTCAGCCTTTGCTCCAGAAGACTCGGCTTCTTCCTGCCCGCGCGCTCGATTTTGGTGGTTGATCCTGCCAAGATGGTAGGCATAGGCGACATCGCATTGCTTTACACCGATGCCAAAACCGCAAAATTGCTTTCCATTCGCGAAGATGGCGAAGGCAATCTTTACGGCTTACAGGTAAACCCCGATGAGAAAGTTAAAATCGAGGAAGGTAAATACTTTGCTTTGCACAGAGTGTCATTCATCTCTATAGCATAGCCGCAAAGCAGTTTATGTTGCTAAAACTTACCTTATATTAACTTTTAGCTGTTTATCATGACCGCGATATGGTGTTTTTTAGGTGGTAGGGATAAGGAATATAGGAAGAATAAAAGATGGCAGTTTCACCTCAGCATTTGAATCTTAAACGCTGGAAAAGGAAGTTCTTAGGCATAGCCGAGGAGGGTACGGATGTTCGCGAGGACGTCTATGCCAAAGCGCAAAAGCTTATCAATATTTTCCGCCAACTGTCCGTGTTAAGCAAAGAGTCTATAGAACACTATAACGAAATGGTTCTTAACATTTCTCCCGACATTCGTTCGGTCTTATCGACGCTTCCTTGCGGTTCGGACGTGCGCGGCTACATATCTTATTTGCAAGAGCGCCGAGGCCTCCCGATAGAGGAGGACGACGAGGACGATTTGGAAATGAGCGAAGGGCGTAAGCAAGCCGAAATCATTGCCGAAGCCATATCCAAGTCGACCAGCAAAACCGCCGAACAAATGCAAGAACAATCGATGAAGCAGGTTGAGCTTTTGACCAAAACTCTGGCCGAGGCGCAAAGTAAAAATGCCTCTATTGACGATATCGCCAAAATTACCGCGGCAATCCAAGCCGCTCAGGCTGCCAATCCCGCTATCGCCATGCCTGCCGCGGGCGGTCCCGTTCCCACGCAAAAGGTCAAGAAAAAAACCAAGGATGAAAACGGCAAAGAGATTGAAATTGAAGTTGAAGAACCTATTCCCGGAGCGCAAGGCGGCTATTATCCCGTGGCAATGGGTGCGCCGCTGGTAAGCGGAGACGGTGCCGCTGCCGCTGCTGCCATAGGTAACGCCGTTGCCGACGCCATTGTCAAAAGCCAGCAACAAACTTCGGAGATTATCGCTAAAATGCTGGGCGACGCGATAAGCAAGCCTCAACAAGTCCAAAATGACAGCTTAAAAGAAATATCGGGAATGCTTGCCGCTTCTCAGGAAAAGACCGCCAACATCATTTTGGCAAGCGTAGGCGATGCACTAAGCAAGCCCCAACAAGTCCAAAACGACAACATCAAAGAAATTGCCGCTATGCTCGCCGATAGCAACGAAAAGACGGTAAATGCCATATCAACATCTATCCGCGAAGCCTTAAGCGGCTCTCCTCTCGGCTCTCGTGGCGAAAACGGCGAAGATACCATAAATCAGCTTGCGACGCTTATCGCATCAAGTCAGGACAAAACCGCAAAGACGATTTTAGAGGCCTTGGGCAGTGTCCTGGATAACTCTCCCGAAACCGGCGGTGGCTTAAAGGAAGTCGCAAAGATGCTTACCGAAAGTCAGGAGAAAACGGCGTCAATCATTGCAAACTCTCTTGCCACTATTGCTTCCAAAGAGGAAAAGCAGGAATCCGGAAAGCAAGATACCGTTATGATGATGCTTGAGGCGCAAGAGGAAAACACTCGCCTCTTAACCCAAATCTTGGGTAAGCTTGCCGAGAAAGAAGGCGTGTCGCTGCCCGATACTTTAAAAGACAAAGACATCTCCGACGCGCAAACGGGGAAGGGCAAGGATAAGTCCAAGGCCAAAGCCAAAGAGCTCGCGCTTGCCTTAGAGCCCGAGGTTGATGAAAACCTTGCCGCGGACGATGACGACACTCCTTTGTTCGGCGACTTTGACGAAAGTGAGTTTTTCTCCCCGCATTCCGCACCTAAGCCCGCGCCGAATAAATCTTCCACTCCCGCACCTGCTCCCGCGCCCGAGCCTGATTTGCAAGACACTATTGCCGAGCTTAGGGATACTTTGGAAAAAATTGATGAAACTATCGAACCCGAATACGCAGGCGACACTTCCGGCATTCCCGAAAATGCGCCTTCATCTTCGGACAGCCAGCCTTCGGACATTGATACCGACTTTGAATACGAGTTTTACGAACTGGACGAAAACGGCAACCTTGTACCTTTTAATCCCGAGCTGAACCCCGATGTTGAATACGAAATTGTCGAAGATATCGAGGATGGCAGCGATCGCCTTGCTTCCTTTGCCAAGACCGAACAGCTTGCCGTTCCCGACATTACCGACTCTTTGGAAGATTTAAAGGATGTAAAGCCCGAGCCAGAGGAGAATAAAGCTAAACAAGCTAAAAAGTCCGAAGAAAAGCCTGCGTCTTCATCCTTCACGGACATTCCCGTAAAAGGCAAAATCGACTTTGAAGGCCTGTTTGAAGAAGATTATGATGCCACCGATTATGATTACGACATTATCGACGATTACCCTTCGTCGTGGATAAATAATTTTGCTTCTGCTTCCGCTTCCGCGCCGAAGCCAAGTGCGGATAAGTTTTTTGCGCATGATGTCGATTTAGACATATACGAGGAGGAAAATCCCACGACCCTCGGGACTAAAAAGAAGACATCTGCCAAGAGCGCCAAACCTGCCAAGGAGCAAAAGCTTTTAACAAACAGCACCAAGGCTATAGGCTACGCTCCTGCAAAAAAAGAAATAGAATTCGCCGCCACTAAAGAACTTGCCGCTCCCGCTGCATCCAAAAAGGCCGATGCGCCCGAAAGCAAGCCTAAAGCTAAAACCAAAGCAAAAACAAAGACTAAAGCGAAGGCGAAAACCAAAGCCAAGACCAAAGTCAAGGCCGAAAAAATAAAACAGAAAAGCATTTCTGCCCCGCTTGCAAAAAAGGCAAAAAAAAACAAAAGCGCCGAGGATAAGTCCAAGTCCGACACTAAAAACTATTGGATAAAGGACAAATCCAAGAAAACCGCCGCCTCTACGGCTAAAAATAAAAAGCGCCCATTCGTCATTATGTTCAGCGACAGCGAAACAGAGCCCGAAAAAATCGAAATTGATTAAGCGCGGGCGCTGCCACTGATGAAAAAATTGTATTTTTGCTTTTGAAACTGTTGAATATTTGCAAAACTACCTTTAGTATGAACAAATCAAAGCAAACTAAAGTATGGATTTGTGTCTATGACCGAAGAAGAAAACCAAGCGCTAAACGCTCTAATCCCATTGATTCTCGAGTATCGCGATGACATACAAATTCTTACAACTCTTTCCGACGAGGCAGAGAAGGCCTTCGGTGCCGATTGGCGTGAAACGATACCGCCTTTATTTAATGATTTAAAAAACGATAATATCGAAGCACTCAAGACCAACTTTCGCCGTGCGCTGGATTATGAAAACTCGGTGCTGGCATGGAACGAGGCTAATACTTTGCTCTCCGGCGATGTCAATCTTGAGCATTTAAAGGCAAGGATTCCCGCGATTGAGCATTGGCTCGCTATTTTCGGTGATGCCGGCACACAGGTTGTCGATCGCCTTAAAGCCCTTTTGGCCGAAGGCGAAGCGGGTGAAGCCGCTCCTAATGAATATACGGATATTTCGGACGCCAACACGATTATAGAGGGCTTTTCCAAAGAAGTTTCCTTTAACTTCCAATACTTTTTAAGGCTGGAACATTACTACGACCAAACCATATCGCGCGTCGGCGCCCGTTGTGTTCAGCTTGGCGGTATTGAGATGAGTCAATACCCTTACTACGGCTACATTTTAGATGTGCTGGACGAACTTATAACTCTAGGCACTACGCTTTTGACCAACCCAGCTTACGCTCCGCTTGTCGCTGACAGATTCCCCGGCTCGCGCCCCGAGCTGGAAAAGAAAGTCGCAGGCTACAAGCACGAGCTGGAAGTAAACGCGCCCCCCGAAATGGTCGACGACGCCATGGATGCCGCAAAGCTCAAAGCAGAGCTCGGCGCTATTGACGACTCCGAGGATAATATGCCGATTGGCCCCGCTCCCGATGGGTTTGAGCCTATTCCTGATTTAGGTGACTACACACCCAAAGCGGACATCGGCACTATTCCGACTCCTACCCTTGCCGCTGCTGCTCCTGCTGCTCCTGCCGCTGCGACGGGTGTTGAGCCTATGAAAGAAAGTTCTGTATCTGTTGCTCCGAATGTGCTAGAAAATGCAGGTACCGTGGAAAACAAAGCTGTTGCGTCTGCTCCCGCTTCGGCTTAAAAAGGTGTGTTAGATTGAAACGAACAGAAAAGGTTGAAAAAGAATGATAGGGAAAACATTTAAATTAGGCTTTATTTTTTGTGTATTTGTCATGCTTTGCGCGGTAAGTTCTGTTGCCCACGCCGAGGAAGAAGTCATTCCCTCGCCGTTCCCCAACATGGAGAAGACAATGCCCAGAACGACCCGTTCTGCCGAGCTGTTCAGTGTTGAGGCGGCTTCGCGTTGTTCGGTTCGCTTTGATGAGCAGGATTTGATAACCACCGTTCCCTTTAAGGACAAGGCTTTCCGCCTTGCTTCCGAAACTGTAACCGACGATCTGCCAAGACTTATGGTGACCGGTTTTACTTTTTCGTCCTTGCCCGTTGACAAGGCCCTTTACAAGCTTGTTCACGAAGCCGGCATTCAGGTTGTTGCCGCTCCCGGTGTCTATCCCGTAGTTTCCGGCAAGGATTTAAAGGGTGACTTGACTGCCGTCATAAATAAAATCACTTCGACCGCGGGCGTATTCTATTCCTACGACGCTAAGAAAAAATATTTAAAAGTTTTGCGCACCGGTAAGTTCAGACTTTATGTTCCCGACTCTCGCCTTGTTATGATAGCGGTGCTTGATACATTAAGAGGCGCGGGCGTCAGGGATGTTTTCCCCGATTGGGAGCATAACACCATTTCCTTTACCGGTGACGGCATTACCGAGAAAAAGATTGCCAAGTTGGTTGGCGATTTCGGCGACGGCACTTCCATCATCACTTTTGATGCTACCCTTTACCGTATCACTCCTAAGCCGGGCTTCCCTGCCATTAACTGGCAGCGCTTGGTGGATCGCTTCGGTGCGGACAGCATAAGAAGCAGCACAAAAAGCATTCTTGGTCGCATGATTGTTTCTTCGGACGGCGAGATAAGCAACAAAGCCTTTATCGATTTTGTGAGAAGGCAGGCAAATCTGACCTTACTTTCTCAAGGCTTGGTTATGGTTCCCGAAAACTGGCGTTCGCGCTTTGACATAGGCCGCTGCGGCAGCATCACAAACCCCGAATCCAGCGTATCCATTTTGGTTAGGGCAAACGTTCGGAAAAACGGCATAATCACGGGCTCTCTTGCCCTTGATACCAAGCAGGGCGAGCTTACCAACTTCCCGTCCTTTACGGCGGACATCGGCGACAGCATGCTGATTTTCGGCATCCCCTCGGGCGTTATTTCTCCTGCGGCCGGCGGTTCCGAGCTTGCACTTTTGCTAAGCCCAAAAATTATTCGCATTGTCAAAGAATCTTATAGCTGGTAATAAGGCAAACAACATAAAGCAGTAACACGAGCAACATAGGAAAGGCAGGTTTTTAGAACAATGGAAAAAGAGTCAAAGGCGCCAGTGAAAAAGGTTATCAAGGTGGTTAGAACAACCAAGCCAGCAACTGCCCCGACTCCCGCTCCGGCGCCTGCACCCGAACCAGCTCCAGCCCCCGCACCTGCTCCCACTCCTGTGGTTGAGCCAGTGGTTGAGCCAGTGGTTGCACCTGAGCCCGCTCCTGTAGTTGAGCCTGTTCCTGAGCCTATAGTTGAACAAACACCAGTGCCTGAACCGGCAGTTGCTGTTCCCGAACCTGAGCCTGAACCTGCGCCTGCGGTTGAGCCGATCGCTGAGCCGGTGGTTGCTCCCGAGCCTGTGGTTGAACCGACACCTGCACCGGTGGTCGAGCCTGTAGTTACCCCCGTATCTGAGCCCGAATCTGTTCCAGTTCCTGAGCTTGAGCCTGAGCCCGCTTCAGCTCCCACACCTGAGCCTGAGCAAGTACCAGTTCCCACACCTGCGCCTGTGGTTGCACCTGCGCCTGCCCCTAAAGCAGAGCCAGCACCAGCCCCCACTCCGGCTCCAGCTCCCACACCTGCGCCCAAGGCAGCGCCTGCTCCGACTTCGGCAAAATCAAAGCCAAGGCTTGCCTTCGCTCCGCCTCCCGTAAAGGCTCCTGCGCCCACTGCTGCTGACACTTCTGCTGAGCTTACGCCGCCGCCTGCGCCTGCTGTTGCTCACGAATTCACCGAAGTCGCTCCCGCCGCGTCCGCGCCTCTTTCCGACTCCGACGATTTTGAGAAGCCAGAGGAGAAGCATTCATTCAAGTTCTCTATGAATGATAATTTTGCCGAAAGCTTAAACCTCCCTCAAAAAGTCCTTTCAACCAAGTTTATGACGATTTTGATGAGCGGAGTGTTCTTTTTAGGCTTACTCTTAGGTATTTTTATGTTCGGAGGATCATCGGGAAGCGAGCCGCAGACCGCTCAATTTACAATCGGTTACATCGTTACCAATCCCGAAGTTCCCGCCGGTCGTCCTCGTTGCGGTGCTGCCGAACAATCTCAAGGCTGTGTGCTTTATATCCAAAACAACAAAAACCGCGAGATAGAGGCAAAGGATTTCTATCCCTTGGTAATGCAGCTTACCGGTATGCAACGCTTCCAAATTGAAACCGGCAACATGCGCTATGCTCACAAGTCCATCAAACCCGGCTGGATAGCGCAGTTCAACATTCCCCCGGCTTCGAAATAATTAGAAATGATGAATGAAAAAACGCAATCATTCCTAAGTTCTAATTACTAATTCCTCATTTTCTTAACTTTTCCTTCACGCATATTTTGTATGCTCTTTCCAAACTATGGAAAAACAGGCGAAAAACTATGCAGCTCAAATCTGAAAAAGATTTCATTGTCAGTATTCCGAAGGAAAGGCGTATCTGGGTAATAGGTGCGATTTACGGCGACTCCGCGCGCCTTGCCGCCTTGCACGAGAACATTTTATCTCTTTACAAAAAGGGTGATGTCATAGTCTATCTTGGCAATTTTATGGGTTACGGTCCCGATGTCGGCGGTGTCTTGGACGAGGTTTTTTGCTTCAAAAAGATACTTATTGATAAGATGGGTTCTAACCCCGAGGACATAATTTACCTGCGCGGTCAGCAAGAAGAAATGTGGAAGAAGCTCTTAACCTTGCAATTTGCCCATCGTCCGGAAAACATTTATCCGTGGATGATAGAACACGGCATCGGCGCATCGATATCAACCTATGGCGTTTCGCCCGAGGAAGGCTATGCTGCCATGCGCCGCGGCTCGGTAGGCATATCGCGCTGGACCGCCGAGCTGCGCAATTTGCAAAACGACTCGCACGGACACACCGATGTTCTTAACTCCTTAAAGCACGCGGCGATAACCAATGACGGAAGGCTTTTATTCGTGAGTTTCAGCATAGATCCTTCGGTGCCGCTTACGGCACAGGGAGATGTTTTCTGGTGGGGCTCATCAGTTCCCATTTCTCCGGACAGACCTTATGAGAAATTCTCGCTGGTAGTCCGCGGCGAAAGCGACCCCGCGAATTACGGAGTGCATAACTACCCCTATTACCTGCACATCAGCTCCGCAGGTGGCCGCGGCGGTCCTTTATACGCCGTAGTGCTTGAGGACGAAGTCCCCACGAAAGTAATAGAACTATAGGTTAAAGGTTTACGACTAACGCCTAATTTCTTTTAGGTGTTCGTATGGATTATTTTAACCAGCCGATCAGCGGCATCAGAAGCATTGATTTTCTCAACCGCGGCATACTCGGAAACTAAGCGATCAAACGCCTGCTCATAGATAATGCGCTCGGAATAAGATTGCTCGGCCTGATCCTCGTCCCTGTGCAAATCGCGCACAACTTCGGCAATTGCCACGGGGTTTCCCGAGTTAATCTTAGCTTCATACTCTTGCGCGCGACGCGACCACATAGACCGCTTTGCCTTTGGCTTACCCTTAAGTGTGGTAAGCGCAGCGCCAAAAGAGTTGCGATTAGAAATTTTGCGAAGGCCGGCAGAATCAGCTTTTGCCATAGGAATCCTGAGAGTCATTCTGTCCTTATCAAAGTTAACCACGATAAGCTCAAGTTCACAGCCCGCGACATTATCCTTACTTATATCAGAAACCTTACCCACGCCGTGGGTAGGATATACAACGAAGTCACCGGGATTATAAGTAGTCTTTGCCATTATTTTTATTTTTCTCCCTTAATTTTTCAAAGCATTCCTTGTGTATAGCACAATTTTTCCAAAAAATCCACCTGTTTTTTTGCTATTTTTGCAACAAAAGGCATAATTGACAAAAAACGCTGCAAGGCTTACAAGATAAAGACGTGTTATTCTTCAAAAAAGGCAATATACAATGCGCAGGAAAGTAATAAACAGGATAAGATATGCTCTCACGCTTTCCCCTAAAAAGGCGGTGTTAAAGGGCATTTTTTCTTTAATTCCCAATAAACAAACAAGATTAAAATTTTTAGACAAATACAACCTGCGTCCAGAACCGACACACTACGGCGATAGATTTATTTATTCAGGCGAAGACGCAAATGCCAAAATTTTAAGCCTTTTACAAACGGGTAAGCCTTGTTTAATTACGCGTTTTGGTTCGGCAGAACTTTCTATAATAGGTTATTTCTTTGCCCATAAGAACAAAGTAGAAATCAAATATCCGAAAAAGGCTGTAGACCGAATATATTTTACTTCAGGTTTTTTCCCCGCAGATAATACTAGATTGACAAGATTCGCTTCGGAAGTTTTAAACATAGTTCCCAACATCGACCTTATAGGAGTGTGGAGATTTAAGGATATGGATGAAAGGGACATCCTTAATACATATAATAAATCCGCTACTTTGGTTCCTATTTCTTCCCTTGCGGGATGTGTCTTCACATCGCTTCACCCATGGACAAAATATCTTGAAAGCAAAAAAGTTTTGGTGATTCATCCCTTTGCCGAGACGGTAAAGATACAATACAAAAAGCGAGAAAAGCTATTTAAAAATCCGAATGCCCTTCCAAAGTTCGATTTGCGGGTAATAAAAGCCGTGCAGGGAATCGGTGGAAAAGATAACGCTAAATTCAAAGATTGGTTTGAAGCTTTAGACAGTATGTATAAACAGATAGATGAAACTGATTTTGACATAGCAATAATCGGAGCAGGGGCATACGGTATGCACCTTGGCAATTATATCAAGCAAAAAGGCAAACAAGCTATTCATCTCGGTGGTGCAACACAACGGCTTTTTGGTATCAAAGGACAGAAATACGAAAAAGTTGCTAACAAATATTGGATAGAACCTCTCCCCGAAGAAAAGATACCCAGAGAGAAATTGCAAGAATTTGTAAAATATGAAGGAGGTTTTTCCTATTACTGATACTTCAATACAACTAGACCAAAAAGATGAAATAAGCTCCGGACGGTCAAGAATCGTTTATCTGCACCCTTTTGATGATAGTAAAATTATCAAAATAAATCGTAATGACGGATTGCAGATTGATTACAATGCCAAAGAGTATGAAGCATACGAGGCGCTATCTCCCAAAGCGAGAGCTTTGTTTGTAAAGTGCTATGGTTACGTGGATACAAATCTTGGTAAAGGTTTAATGTTTGAAAGAATAAAACATTACAATTCGGACCAAACCAGGATATATACCATACAGCAGTTGATAGAACAAAAATCTCCGCTCATAAATGATGAACTCGCTGTTAAAGTAAAAGATTTTTTGGATGTTTTAACCGACGAAAAAATTATCACTCACGCCATGCAACTTGGTAATATCTTGGTGCAATGTTTGCCGAATAATCAAGTTCGTGTATTGGGCGCTGATTGCAAGATCATAAACAACAAAGAGTTTATTCCCGTAAGCAGTATTTTCCCTTTTTTGATAAAATGTAAACTTCGTCGCAGAGCAAAGCGTTGCTTGGAGCCGTTGCTTGCGGCATTGGCACATAAATAAAATCCCCCACAAGGTAAGATTCGGCTCTTTCTTTTTCACCTCTCGTGATATAAGATGCGAATCGCTATGGATAAAACGGAAAAAGAATATAAAACAGAAACGCGAGAGGTCCCTCAAAATCTGGACGCAGAGCAGGCTTTGCTTGGCGCCTTGCTTGCCAACAATCGTGCGCTGGAAAAGGTGGGTGACTTTTTGCGCCCCGAGCATTTTGCTTATGCTCCTCACGGCAAGATTTACGCTGCGATTGTAAACCTTATTGAGCGCGGGCACATCGCTGATCCTCGCACTTTGAACGGCTATTTTGCTTCGGACGATTCTTTGAAAGAGGTGGGTGGTGCCGAATACTTGATGAAACTGGCGCTGAGCTCGGTAACGATTATTAACGCCGCTGACTACGGCCGCCAAATCTTTGATAGATACCTAAGGCGCGAACTGATAGACATCGGCTACAACATTGTAAACGACGCCTTTGAGATAAAGCTGGACTCGGACGCCATGGATCAGATAGGCAAGGCGGAAAAGGACCTGTTTGACCTTTCCACCAAAGGGCAGGTTGAAGGCGGCCTGACCGGCTTTTCCAATGCCTTGCGCGAGGCCATAGAAACTATTGAAAGAGCAAAACGCTCTCCCGACGGTATATCCGGTATTTCAACCGGCATGAAAAGCATTGATAAGCGCATGGGCGGGCTTCACCCTTCGGATTTAATCGTGCTTGCCGGCCGTCCCGGTATGGGCAAGACCGCGCTGGCGACCTGTATCGCTTATAACGCCGCTTACGACTTTGCCAAAGAAAATCAAAAGGGCGAAGGACCGAAAAAAGGCGTCGCGTTCTTTTCGCTTGAAATGTCATCGCAGCAGCTTGCCGCGCGTGTCCTTTCCACGCAATCTCACATCGACAGCGAGGCCATGCGTAACGGCCTTATCAGCGAGGCGGACTTTGAGCGCTTGGCGGGAGCGGTTGCCGAGATGAACAATCTTCCCCTTTATGTTGACGATACACCGGGGCTTTCCGTAAGCGCAATTCGCACTCGCGCGCGCCGCATGAAAAGGGATAAAGAAAAGGGCCTTGGGCTTATCGTCATTGATTACTTGCAGCTTATTGACACCGACGACACGAAAAATCGCGACAACCGCGTGCTTGCTCTGTCCGAAGTCACCCGCTCGCTGAAGATTTTGGCAAAGGAATTAGATGTCCCCGTCATTGCACTTTCCCAGCTTTCCCGTAAGGTTGAGGATCGCGAAGATAAAAAGCCCATGCTTTCGGACTTGCGTGAATCCGGCTCTATCGAGCAGGACGCCGACGTCGTGTGGTTCGTCTTTCGCGAGATATATTATCTTGACCGCGCCGAGCCCGTGCTGCGGCAAAAAGAATCTCAAGAAGATTTTAATAAGCGCCTTATTAAATGGCAGCAAGACAAACAAGCAAAAGAGAATATCGCCGAGCTTATCATAGCTAAGCAAAGACACGGCTCCACCGGCTCTATTGACTTATACTTTAACGGCCGCTACACCGAATTCGGAGATTTATTAAAGGAGTAAAACTTATGGAAAAGAACGAAGCCGGAGCAATTTTAAGCATTGATTTAGGGGCAGTTATTCATAACTGGCAAGCTTTGCGCTCGCTTTTATCCGAACCCGCCGAGTGCGGCGCGGTGGTAAAGTCCAATGCTTACGGCTTAGGTGCCGAGGAAGTAGCTTCCGCTTTGTTCAGAGCGGGCTGCAACTCCTTTTTCGTTGCCTATGTTTACGAGGGTGCGAAGCTAAGGAAAAAGCTTGGTCCCGCTCCGAGCATTTTTGTTTTGCACGGTCCTTTTTGTGGCACAGAAAAAGAGTTCGGCGAATACGGACTTATTCCTATTCTGAACTCTATGGAGCAATTAAACTCGTGGACGAAATACACTGACAGCGTAGGGCACCGCTATCCCTGCGGCCTGCATTTTGACACGGGAATGAGCCGCCTTGGTTTTTCCATTGCCGAGCGCGAGAAACTTTTAGGCGCCGAGCAAGATAAGTTAAAGTCGCTTGATGTCGCCTTAGTCATGAGCCATTTGGCAAACGGCGATGATGAGAAAAATTTCATGAACAACCTGCAACTTTCCACTTTTACCCAAATAAAAGATAGAATCGTAAAAGTGCTTGGTTACTCTCCGAAGTTTAGCCTTTCCGCCACTTCCGGAATGCTTTTAAACAAGGATTACCACTTTGACATTACGCGCCCTGGCGGCGCTCTTTACGGCTTCTTTCCCGATGCCGATATGGAGAAGAAAATAGATTTGCACCGCGTCGTTACTCTAAAAGCAAAAATTTTGCAAATACAGGAAGTAAAGGCAGGGCAACCTGTCGGCTACGGCTCGACTTACCGCTTTTCAAAGCAAGGCAAAATAGCCACCGCCGCGCTGGGCTATGCGGACGGCTTCCACCGCTCGCTGAGCAATCAGGGATATGGCTACTTCGGCGAATATAAAGTTCCCATAGTGGGCAGAATATCGATGGATTTAACCGTCTTTGATATATCCGAAGTGCCGGAATCCGCACTTACCACCACAAACGAAATTGAGATTATCGGCGAGCATATATCCTTGGACGATATCGCCAAGGTGAAAGGCACAATTTCTTACGAAGTCTTGACCGACATCGGCTCACGCTACTTCCACCAATATGTGGGTGAGGTTCTGAGCTTGGATAAGGCCGGCACAAGCGTTGAATAACCTTCCATAAGGAAAACATAAAAAGAAGGATAGGGGGAGCAGAATATGGAATACATAAACATAATAGGAAGGATTTTCATAAACTTCATTATGGCGACGGGACGCTTCGCTCGCTTTTTAAGCAAGTCCGTCCGCGCCTGCTTTATGCCGCCTTTTTATGTAAAGATAACCTTGGCGCAAATGCTGGAAATCGGCTTTTACTCGCTGCCTGTGGTCGCCCTTACGACATTATTTGCGGGGCTGGTTATCGCGCTGCAAAGCTACGCAGGCTTCACCAAGTTCTCTGCCGAGGGTGCGGTTGCCATGGTGGTCGAACTGGCAGTGACCAGGGAGCTTGCTCCCGTGCTTGCGGGGCTTATGGTTGCGGGTCGTATCGGTGCGGCCATGGCTGCCGAGCTTGGCACAATGCGCGTAACCGAGCAGATAGACGCGTTTTACACCCTTTCCACCAATCCTTTTAAATACCTTATCGCTCCAAGGATTTGGGCGTCGGTTTTAATGCTTCCGGTTTTGGTTTTTATCGGCGATATCATAGGCATTTACGGCGGCTATTTGGTGTGCGTTTATAAACTAGGCTTTAATCCCGCTACTTACATCAGCAACACTTGGGAATACCTAAGCTACATGGACATCGTGTCAAGTTTGGTAAAGGCGGCGGTCTTTGGCTTTATCATAGCGATAATGGGCTGCTATAACGGTTATAATTCCAGAGGCGGAGCGCAAGGCGTAGGCACCGCTACCACCAACGCGGTCGTCACCTCGTCCATACTGATACTTATAACCAACTACATGCTGACCGAAATCTTCTTTATGAAATAAGGACCTTTGGATATGACGATAAACACACAAAAACCCGAGCCGAAAATTGTTATGAAGCATGTGTATAAGTCCTTTGGCAAGAAGCATGTGTTGCAGGATTTTAATCTGGAAGTGAACAAAGGCGATTCTCTGGTTATCATCGGTGGCTCGGGCTCGGGCAAATCCGTAACGATAAAAACAATTTTAGGTTTGTTAAAGCCCGACAGCGGCTCGATAAAAGTTGACGGCGTGGAAATCACCACTCTTAACGCTCGCGAAATGGAAAAAGTCAATTCTTCGGCGGGTATGCTTTTCCAAGGTGCCGCCTTGTTCGACAGCTTAAACGTGTGGCAAAATGTTGCCTTCGGGCTTATCCAAGGCAAGAAAATGCCCTCTGCCGAGGCTCATAAAATAGCCATAGAGAAGCTGGCGGAAGTAGGACTTGGCAAAGATGTCGCTAACCTTTATCCCGATGAACTTTCGGGCGGTATGAAAAAGCGCGTGGGGCTGGCAAGGGCAATCGCCGCTTCGCCCGAGCTGATTTTCTTTGACGAGCCGACCACGGGGCTTGACCCGATTATGTCGGACATCATTAACACACTCATAAGGAACTGCGTGGATAAGCTTGGCTCTACCGCCATCACCATTACGCACGATATGTCTTCGGCTCGCAAAATCGCCACCAAAGTCGCCATGCTTTACCAAGGCAAAATCATCTGGCACGGCGATGTGAAGGATATTGATAACTCGGGCAATCCCTATGTTGAGCAGTTTATAAGAGGCTCGGCAAAAGGCCCTATTAAAATGGAAGTAAGGAATTAAAGCCTATGGCCAAGTCATCATCAAGGTTTGTCTGCCAAAATTGCGGAAGTGTTTACCTTCGCTGGGCGGGCAAATGTGATGCTTGCGGCGAGTGGAACACGATTGTTGAGGAAGAAGTGCCTTCTTCCGAAACTCCCAAAGCCACGGGCGGCAAGGGCGGCAAGCGCCTCACCTTTGCCCCTCTTTCCGGTGCGCCCGAAACCATGTTCAGATTAAAGACCGGCTCGGCAGAGCTGGATAGAGTAACTGGCGGTGGGCTTGTTCAAGGCTCGGTTTTGCTGGTTGGCGGCGATCCCGGCATAGGCAAATCCACCTTGCTTTTGCAAACGGTCGCCCACCTTTCTCAAATCGTAAATCATAAAGGTAAACCTGTGCGCTGCGTCTATATCTCGGGCGAGGAAAGCATAGGACAGGTGCAGCTGCGTGCGCAAAGGCTGGGAGTAGAGGGTAGCTCGGTGGATCTTGCTTCCGCTACCAGCGTCAGGGATATTGTCGCCTCGCTTGATGCTGCGGGAGAAACGCCCGATGTTGTGGTTATAGACTCCATTCAAACCATGTTTGTTGACACTTTCGACTCGGCTCCCGGTTCGGTGGGACAGGTGCGAGCGGCGGCAAACGAACTTATCCGCCTTGCCAAGAGAAAAGGCTTTGTGCTGTTCTTGGTCGGCCATGTAACCAAAGAAGGAGCAATCGCCGGTCCGCGCGTGTTAGAGCACATGGTCGATACGGTGCTTTATTTTGAAGGCGACAGAGGACACTACTTCCGTATTTTACGCGCGGTAAAGAACCGCTTCGGTGCTACCGATGAAATAGGCGTTTTTGAAATGACGGACAAGGGGCTTGCCGAAGTTCCTAACCCTTCGTCACTATTCCTTGCCGAGCGGCGGGGCAATGTATCCGGCTCATGCGTTTACGCGGGCATAGAAGGCTCGCGACCAATTTTGGTTGAGGTGCAGGCATTAATCGCTCCGTCCACTGCTTCCGCCCCGCGAAGGGCCGTTGTCGGCTGGGAAGGAGCAAGGCTCTCGATGATTTTGGCAGTGCTGGAATCCCGCTGCGGCGTGAGTTTTTCGGATAAAGATGTTTACTTGAACATAGCCGGTGGACTAAGGATAACCGAACCTGCCGCCGACTTGGCAGTAGCCACCGCTTTGCTGTCCGCGCTTTCCACAATCCCCACTCCTGCGGATATGGTGGTCTTTGGCGAAGTAGGGCTGTCGGGTGAAATAAGAGCTGTCGCTCAAACTGACTTGCGCCTTAAAGAAGCGGTGAAGCTGGGTTTTGCCAAGGCCCTAATCCCACCAAAGCGCGGCAAGCAAAAACAAACCTTCCCTTCCACTCTTAAAATTACCGAAGTCGGCAATTTACAAGGCGTGGTATCTATGTTTGAATTGAGATAGCAATTAAGATAAAAATAAGAAAAACAAAGAGGTAAATATGGCTTTTGGCATGGTTGATTTAGCGGTTGTCGTCATCTTGTTCCTATCGGGACTGATTGCCTTTTACCGCGGCTTCGTAAGGGAAAGCCTGGGACTTGGCGCATGGATAACCGCGACCTTGGCAGGACTTTACGGCTATGGCTTGTTATCCCCTGCCTTTGGCGAAATATTCAAAAGCGAAATGGTGAGCAACATCGTCGCCGGCGTCGTCATCGCTTTGGTGATCTTAATCATTCTTACCATAATCATCGGCATGATAACAAAAAGCGTCAGAACTTCCGTGTTAAACGGCCTTGACAGGTTGCTCGGCTTTATTTTTGGTTTGCTGCGCGGCGCTCTTATCGTCATCCTTTTGTATGTGCTGGGCATAGTAGCTTTCCCGCTTGCTACGGTCGAGTGGGAAGGAAGCAATATATCGGTAAAGTATATGAAGCAAAGCCTCTCTTACGCCGAGGAAGTCTTGCCCACCGAGGTTGCGGATAATATAAAAGAGCGCATAGCCTCAGCTGAAAAGATGTATGCGGCCAAACTTGCCGAGGAAGCCAGAAAGCGCATTGAAGCCGCATATAAAGACGCCGACCGCAAGACTCTTAACGACTTGTTTGATTCCGTAATAGCCGAAGATGACGAATCACCTTCGATTGATGGCTCTGAGGCCTCCGGCACGGTAATAAAACACGACCCAACCGAAAAGTTAAAGCAAGCAAAATGAGCAAAATCCTTGGCATAGAATGCTCCGGCGCATCGCTTTCCGTAGCGATATTAGATGGCGAAAAGCAGCTTGCTTTTGAGCTTATAACCGCACCTTCGGGCTATCCCGAAATCCTTGTTCCTACCGTGCAAAAAGTAATGAAACAGGCGGGTTTGGCTTATGATGATTTGGACTTAATTGCCGCAAGCCGAGGCGCAGGTTCGTTTACGGGTGTAAGAATAGCCCTTGCTACCGCTTCGGCAATCGCCATGGTAACGGATAAGCCCGCGCTCGGCATAAGCAACTTTACCGCTGCCGCCTTTATGATAGATGAAAAGACCAGAGCCGCTGCTGATATGATAATCGCCGCCATAGAAACTCGCCGCGCCGACTTTTATATCGCTGCCTTCGCTCCCGACTTAACCCCGCTTGGCGAGCCCGCTACCCTTACCGCAGACAAAGTAAAGGACATGCTGAAAGGCAAAGTCCTGATTGCCGGAGACGCCGCTCAAAGACTGAAAGACGAGCTCGCCGCCCTTTCCCCGAGTACCGCGGATTTAACCGTTGTAAAGGATACTGTTCCCACGGCAGAAACTATCGCCAAGTATGCCCTTTATAACCAAGGCGCAAACCTTCCTCTTACTCCTTTGTATGTGTCGCCCGCTCATGTTACTTGCAACCGTTAAAGACGTTCCTGCCATAGCCGCCTTGCATAAGGCCTCTTTTGCCAAAGGCTGGAGCGCGGACGACATAGCCAAAATGCTTAAAGCAAAGGACGCCTTCGCCGTTATTGACTCCGCTAAAACTGGTATGATTATTTGCAAAATCGCTGCAGACGAGGCCGAGATTTACACCATTTGCGTTCACCCCGACGCTCGCGGCAAGGGTCTTGGCTCAGCCTTGCTGGCAGAGGCTTTGGATATCGCGGGAAAAAAAGGCGCAAAGGCGATGTTCCTAGAGGTTGACACCACAAACACTGCCGCCCTTAACCTTTACAAAAAGGCGGGCTTCGCCGAGGTCGGCATTCGTAAAGCGTACTATTACCACGAAGGAAAAGAAGGAAAAGCCACCGCTCCCACTGATGCTATGGTTTTAAGAAAGCAGTTGTAGCGGGGCTGGCGGAAGAAGCGACTTTTTTGGGGAATATCCCTGTCTTTACTTTTAGCGGCATGGCAATAAGCCGTTTCTCGCAAATCATGGCAAAAGCACCTGCCAGCGGCGCAAGCCAAAACTGATATTTTGCTTCGCGCGCTGCCCACGAGGCATCATAAAACCTTGGCGGTAGCAACAAAGCGCGCCGCACTTTAAGCGGGGTGAAGCGAAGCTTTGCCAACCTGAGCCATAATTTTAAAGGGCAAAAAGAAAGCCCACTGCCGAGCGGTGTTCCTTTATCCATACGCCAAAAGCTGATAGGCGAGGGCGCAAAGAATAATACCTTACCTCCGTCTTCCAGCACTCGCCACACCTCGCGCATAAAGCCGCCCAAAAGCATTTTTTCATTAAGGGCGTTAAAGATAATCACTCCGTCAAAACTGCAATCGGGAAAGTCCAATTCTCCCCTTGCCGCATCTGCCTTTGATACAAACAAAGTCCCTTTAGGCACGATATCGGCAAACATATTTTTATCGCCCGCCACTAGCACTCGCGAAGAATCAAGATTTCCAAGTCTGCCGAGTTCGTCCTTAACAATCTCGGCAAAAGAAATCTTCACCGCGGCGGCAGTAGAGCCCGAATAAAAAGCCGCACTATCATCTATGTTTTTATTTACTTCTTCCATATTAAGCATTAGAAACTAAAGGGCTCATTTTGGCAAAGGATTTTATATGCAAATACATTTTCGCTCGGAATTGGAAAGAAAAATGCTCCACATCAGCTCAATATGGATGCCCGCATTTTTGTATTTTTTCCCATACTGGCCAAGCGTGATAGTCTTTGGCTCTTTGTTCTTTATCGGTGTGTTGGTAGAGATAGGCTTTCACAAAAACTGGCGACCTTTCCACCACATTTATAAAGTTACCTTCGGCCATATTTTAAGGACCAAGGAAAGAGGTAAAGATATGCACCTTTCCGGTGGAGTATTTGTGCTTTTGGCAGCGTTTATGTGCGCGCTTTTCTTTAGCCCCGAAATCGGCGCTATGGCCATGACGGTATCGCTGCTTGCCGATGCCATGTCCGGTCTTATCGGCAGGCGCTTTGGCAAAACCAGATTGTGTGAAGGTAAAAGCTTGGAGGGCTCGGCAGCATTTTTGTTTACGGGCCTTATCGTTGTGACGCTGTTTAAAGCGGCTTTAAACCTTCCTCAAGATATGTATGCGTTAAGTATTATCGCAACCGTTTTAAGCGCCGTGGCGGAACTTTTATCGGGCAAGCTAAGGCTGGACGACAACCTCACCTCTGCCTTAATCTTCGGCATCACAATGTCGTTTTTCAATTATTAGAAAAAGCCCTTGCTGCCTACCTTACGAACAGGCGGACTTCCGAAATCTCAATGTCGTTGTTTTCGGTTTCGGTCACAAGCAGCCTTTCATCGGGGAAGCCCATATTGACAAGCGCCATACGCACGCCCTCGGCGTTTTTACGCGCTTCGTTAATGGCAAGCGGAGCACCGTTTCTTACCGGAATTACGGCAACAATCTCAAACTCGACATCGGGTTTGCGCTCTAAAGCTTTTTTGGCTGTTTGATAAAGTGCAGGTTCGTATCCCAAGTCCTTCCTGTCAAACCTGATAGTCATCAAAGGACGACGACTTGCAACCTTTGCCTTAGGCTTGGCATTTGTCACGCTTGCGTTCTTATCTGCGCTTGCATGAGCAGGTTTGGGTTTGGCAGTGCTGACCGGAGCCGCGGCCTTTGCCGTGGTATTACGCACATTACGATGATTATCCGCTTTGGGAGCAATCGTGCGCGTTCCCTGATTTATCCTTTTCGCAGGCACGGCAACCATAGGATCGGAAAGCGACTTTCCGTAAAGCTGCCCGTCGCGAATAGCCAGCGAAAGCGTGCCGAGGTTACGTCGCTCGTTAGCAATGTATTGCTGCTGCCTAAGCAGAGTTTCATTCACATTCACGCCCATTTTCTTGACGGCAATCGCAAGCTCATCAGCACCTTTTTCAATCTCGCGCAGGCGGTCGTGATCCTCATCAATCGCCCCTGCCATATCATAAGTCGCGCGTATGGAATCCAGCAAATAGGAAACAGTTGCTTCGTCCGTGCTTGCATCCGAAGAAAGCTGCCCCAGCAAAATCACATTCTGATTTACGCTATCCAAAAGGTAAGTGGCATAGTTCCAATTCTCGACCATAATGGGGTTGCCGCGAGTAGTCCCGACTTGCAATTTCGAAGTAACCGCACCGATGGTTTCATGATACTTCGCCGCGTCGGCGGCAATCTGACTTTTGATGGTTTCCAGAGTCGTGGCATGCTTATTCACGGCAGTTTTAAGCTGCACCAACTCCTCACCAAGCTCGGCAATCTTTTTGCCCGGGACGGTTTGAATCATACCGGAATTAGGCATAGTCCCTATCCGCGTCCCGGTTGCAGTAACCGAAGGAGCCACCATTACATTCGCAGGTACCGGAGCAGGGGAAGAATAAACAGGAGCGTCGGCGGCAGTAACAGTGACAACCTCAGCATCCGTAACCTCAACCACGGGCACGGGGTGATTAGCGGGGGCGGGAGGCTCGTCGTTTACGGGAGGGAATAAATCCCCTGCGGAAAATGAACAAGCGGACAGAGCAAATACGGACCCTAAAACAACTTTGCGCAAAGATAAAACAGCCATAATTCCATACCTTAATAGAAAGTTAACTTTTACGAGGCATTTTAGCGGGCAAGTCCGAATGAGACAAGAGATATTTAAAGCTAATTTGGAAAAATCCCCACAACAAAAAACCACCCGAGAAAGGTGGTTTTTTATTGTAGTGTTTTGCGATGTTTTTTTGGCGCGCCCGGAAGAATTCGAATCCTCAGCCTTCTGATCCGTAGTCAGATGCTCTATCCAATTGAGCTACGGGCGCATCAGGGGTAAGATAAATACCCCATTTTATAAAAAAAGCAAGCCTTTTTTCATAAAGAGCAAAAACAATCTTTTCCCACCAGCATTTTCCCATTCATCAAGACTTCCGCCGCGAAAAAAGAAAAACTGTGAGGAAAAACAAAAAAACAGGGACTGCCGTAAAATGCAATCCCCGCAATTTTTGCTTTTCCAAAAGCGATAAACTTAACGCTTTGAGAACTGGAAACTTCTTCTTGCTTTACGCTTACCGTATTTCTTGCGTTCAACAACACGCGAATCACGAGTAAGGAAGCCCGCCTTTTTCAAAGCGGTATGCAGTTCAGGCTCGAATAAATCAAGGCACTTGCTTATGCCATGACGCAGAGCTCCAGCTTGTCCCGAAAGACCGCCGCCCGATACCGTGCAAACGACATCGAAAAGTCCCTCGCGATTAGTAACCGCAAAAGGCTGATTGATAATCATACGCAAAACCGGACGCGGGAAATACTTTTCAATGTCTTTACCGTTCACATTGATAGATCCCTTACCCGCCTTTATCCACACGCGAGCGATAGCGTCTTTGCGCTTTCCGGTAGCATAAGAGCGACCGAATTTATCCTTCTTGGGCTCGCGCTTGGCAGCAGCTTCGGCCTCAATCTTAGTGGCGATTTCGGAAGCCTTTTCCAAAGCTACTTCGGCTTTTTCGGCCTTTGCCTTCTTCTCTACGGCTTTTTTAATGTCTTTCAAGTCTTTAATTTCTTCGGTTTTTTCCGCTTTTTCTTTTTTCTCAGCCATTTTTAGCTCCTTTTATTCTTTGAGTTCATAGAGGCAATATCCAAAGTCTCGGGAGTTTGCGCTGTATGAGGGTGCGAAGGACCGGCATAAACGTGAAGTTTAGTCATCTGCTCGCGTCCCATCTTGTTGCGGGAAATCATACGCTCCACCGCTTTGATAATAACGCGTTCGGGATGCTCTTCAAGTTGCTTGCCCGCGGTAATACCTTTAATTCCGCCGGGGAAACCGGTGTGATGATAATAAACCTTGTCCGCAAGTTTGTTGCCCGTCAAAGCAACCTTTTCGGCATTGATAACGATTACATTGTCACCGCAATCCACATGAGGAGTGAAGGTGGTTTTATGCTTGCCGCGCAAGATTTTTGCAATCTGGCTGGCAAGACGACCAAGCACCAAGTCCGTAGCATCAATAAGATACCACTTTCTGACGACTTCGGTCGGCTTTATAGAAATTGTTTCTTTCATTTGTTTTTACCTTTTATAAAAAATCAAGGCGCACAAAATCGCACAACTTTTCCTTTAAGTCAAGCACAAAATAAAGATTTTTTCATAAGGTATTATAATACCGTGCTAATAAACAAAGGAAATAAAAGGCTTTGCCGGCTTAACCTTTAACCTGCTTGCCCATCCATTTCGCGTAGGGCAGCAATGCGCTTGGCAATCGGCGGGTGCGTGGCGTAAAGCCCTGAAACCCAGTCGAACAAACGCTTCCTTCCGCCACCCAGCGGGTTTGCGATACACAAAGCCCCGACGGTAGGCATTTTATCCAGCACCTCGACCCTTGAATCTTCGGATATTTTTTGCAACGCATTCGCAAGTGCTCCGGGGTTACGAGTGATTAAAGCCGAAGTAGTGTCCGCCGCATATTCGCGCGAACGCGACAGAGCAAAGCGCAAAATCGGCGCGACCAAAAGGCTGAATATCATAAGCGCCAAGGCAATCACCAACAGCACTATCATAAATCCGCCCGAGTTCTTATCCCTTCGTCCTTGCGTATAGGAAAAGGAATTAAGCGAGCGGAACATCACATCGGTTAAAAAGGACATCGCTCCAATTCCGATGATGATAAGCAGCATCAAGCGAATATCGCGGTTGCCGATATGCCCCATCTCGTGAGCTATAACGGCTTCAAGTTCTTGGCGGTTAAGTTTTGCAAGTATTCCCGTAGTGAGGGTAATACTGGCGTTTTCGGGATTTCTTCCCGTGGCAAAGGCGTTTAGCGAATCATCTTTAATAATGTAAAGCTTGGGACAGGGAAGGCCTGCCGCTATCGCCACATTCTCAACCAAGCGGTAAACTTCGGGGTTGTCGGGTTTGGAAACTGCTGCCGCATCAGATGCTCGCAAAATCATCTTATCACCGGAAAGGTAGGCAATAAGCATCCATAGCGAAGTAAAGCAAAATATCGGCACAATCGCCATCAGGGTTATTCCCATTGACGCCACGGCCGCTGCCGGCACAAGCTCAATATGCTCGGCATTCATATCCAAAGGATTTACATGGAGCATTTCGGCAATATAAAGCCCGTCGGCGATGATGGAAGGCTCGCCCGTAAGCGCAAGCGCCGCAAACAACAAAAGATAAATGATGACGGCAAGACACGCCGGAAACATCAAAATCAAAAAGACGGTATTCCGATTGTTTTGCTCAATATGATCATAAACGGTGGCAGCCATAGGGACTATTGCTTTTCCTTAGGCTCGGCAGACTCGGCAGGAGCTTCTTCGGCCATGGCATCGGGAGCAGCCTCTATTGCCACTTTCTCCGCTTCAATTGCCGCCGCTTCGTCAGTAGAGGAGGGCGTCGGAGCAGGAGCAGGTGCAGCAGCCTCTGCCGTGGTAAAGCTGACCTTTACGGGCTTACTTGCCGCTTCTTTTTCCTCGGCATCAAGCTCAAAGAACTCTCCGTTTCCGAATTTGAAAGCCTGCGCCACGAACTTGCTCGGGAATTGCTCAATAATGTTGTTAAGAGCCAAAACATTCGAGTTATGAAAACGCCGAGCCGCCTGGATTTTATCCTCGGTATCGGTAAGCTCGCGCTGCAATTCCAAAAAGTTCTGATTTGCCTTTAGCTCGGGATAATTCTCGGCAACGGCGAAAAGGCTTTTAAGAGTGCCGGACAGGAAGTTTTCATCTTTGGATCGCGTGGCCTTATCTTTATTCTGATTAGCCATCGCCGAGGTTCTTGCCTCGGTAACTTTTTGCAAAGTTCCCGCCTCGTGCGCTGCATAACCTTTTACGGTTTCCACCAAGTTGGGGATAAGATCGTAGCGGCGCTTTAATTGTGTTTCAATATCGCTCCACGCCTCACGCACACGGTTTCTGAAAGTAACCAGCTTATTATAGGTAAAGACGACGTAAAGCGCGATTGCGGCAATAAGAACTACAAGAACTTCCATATCATTATCTCCTTAATCTGTTAACTCGCTTATCAAGTTATCATTACACCGCTAATAAGAAAAGTGAAAAAGTTTTACTATTGACGGACTCCCGCAAATGCTAAAAAATAAAGGTATGCTATGCGTTTTTATCAAAGGGGTTTAAAATGTCTGAAGAAGGCGAAATTGCATCTTTTACCGAAATCAATCTTAAAGATAAGAAGAAGCACAAAGGTAAATACGAGCCTCTGCCTTTAGGGCTCGGTGCGGCACAGGAAAGTGATTTTGACGGGGAAACTCCGCCGCCTGCGGCTCTTTTCGCTCGCCCGCTTGATTTAGGCACAGGCACTTCCGATGTTGACACGAGTTTCGAGGACAAAGAAACTCCGTGGTTTAAGGATATTCCCACGCTTGTCGCCACTTTCCTTACGGCCTTTTGGGTGTTTGTGGCAGTGCAGTATTTTGTAAGGACGGGGTGGTGGGATAACCGCTTTGCCACATCTCCGGCCGAGTTTGTAGGCTTTATCTCGGGCATGTTTTTGCCCATCGTCATTATCTGGCTTTTAATCGCTTACCTTAAGCGCACCGCTCGTTTCGAGCGAGAATCAAGGGCCTTTCGCGCGTATATGAGCCAGCTTATCTATCCTACAAACGAAGGCGCGGCTTATACCAAGTCCTTAACCGAAGCATTAAAGGCAGAGGTCAGCGACCTGCGCCAAACCTTTGAAACCATAAACAACGCTTCGCTTATCATCAGCAGCGAGCTTCAAGCTCGCATAAGCGAAATGCAGAAACTTGCGGCGAAGATTGACGGCGAAATTCTTTTCTCGATAAAAGACCTTACCGGCAATGTCGAAAAATTACTTTCCTCGGCCGACAGTGCGTCCGTAAGGGCAAAGGAGGCATCGGCGCTTTTATCCGACCAAGTCATCACTTTAAACGAAGCGTCCGAGGAAGCGGGCGCAAGGGTCACCGGCTTTGGCGAAAGCCTTAAATCCAGTATCAGCGGCATTGATGAACTTTCCGGCAAGATAGAGGAAAAAGGCAACCTTATTACCAACACGGTCGCTCTTTTGGAAAAGAAAATCTCTGCTGTGAACGAGAACACCGAGGAAATGGTTAAAGCATCAGTGATAATGGCGGAAGACCTAAGCGCCAAGACCAGCGAACTTACCGAACTTTTCCGCTCGCACGAAAACGAACTTGCCATAAGGACCGAAGCCGTAAGCGCCGAAGCCGCTTCGCTCGCCACTTCATTTAAGAAGCAAGGCACAATCATCAGCGATGAAGGCAGCCGCATATCCGAACGCCTAAAACTTTTAAGCGAGGATATAACCGTCAAGGCTTCCGAAGTTTTCACCCTCGCCGACAATTCTTTTGCAAGAATAGGTGATGTTGCCGAGCTTATAAAAACCAATACCGCTCTTGTATCGTCAGCCTCGCAAAAGGCGTCAAACGATATGCTGGAAGTGGCGGGAGCGCTGGATAAAACCTTTGCTTCGGTTGCCGCAAGTGCCGACTCCGTCACTGATAAAACCGCGGCCTTTGTCGAAGAAGTAAAGATGAAGTGCGGACAAATCGGCGAAGTAACCGACACCGTTTGTGCCAACATTGCTGCCGTTGCCGAAACTGCCGCTGGCAATACTTTGGCGTTAAAGCAAACCATAGAAGGCGTGGCCGAGGGCTTTGATGCTCTTATTACCACGGTAAAATCCGAAAGCGGTAAGTTAGAGGAACTCTCCGCCATAGTCGTGGCACAATCTCGCTTAGCGGAAAGCTCCCTTGCCGAACAGCAACGCCACATTTCCGCTTCGGCGGCAAGGATTGAGGAAGTAAAAGGCGAGCTTAGGAAAGAGGTCGAAGAATTAACCGGTGCCGCCTCCTTTATCGATGAAAACACCGCTTCTGCCATATCCAAACTGCACAGTAATATGGAAGAACTTATCTCCATCGCGGACTCGGTTATCAGTCGCACCGACGAAGTCAGCGAAGCCATAGCCAAAGGCACTGCTACTCTTGACACTTCATCAAACGCCGCGCTTGCCACCGTAACCAAAGTCGCCACCGTCCTTAAAGCCGAGGGCGATAGCATGGAAAATATGAGCTCTATGCTTGAAAAGCAGGCAGGCATTTTGGAAAATATGACCATCGCCGCCGAAACCAAGATAGGCACGCTTACAGAAGGTTTTGAAGCGCGTGCCGAATATCTTGCCGACTTGCTCTCCAAAGCGGAAGCCTTCATTGAAGGCAAAAGCAAAAAGATGCTCGGCAACATAGACGCCGCTCGCGAACTTATCCAAAAGCACTCCGAACTTATAGACGCCGACATGGATAAGATAGCTGCCAAAGTGTCAAAAATCGAAAAAGGCTTCGACAGCCAGTTTAACCTTATCACGGGCGCTTATGATGAAGTGCTGGCAAAGATTGATAAAGCGGTTGCCATGGTCAAAGAATCCGAGGCCGAGTTTAACGAAACCGGTGACCGCACTTCCATAAAGGCGGCGAAAGTGCTTGAACATATCGGCAGCCTGTCCAAGAACGCCATCGACAGAACCGAAGCGATTTCCACTATCATGGAGCAGATAAGCAGTGAGATTGAAACGCTGGCAAGCAAGTCTTCGGATAAAATAGAGGATGCCGCTCTTAAAATTCGCCGCATCTTTGGTGAAGTTTCCGAAGGGACGGGTGCCGCTACCGAAGAAGTCCTAGCCGCAGGCGAAGCCTTTATACGAAGGGCGGAAATGATAACCAAGGCCTCGGACACCGCCGCGCAAAAGCTTAAAGTTCTAATCAGCGAATTAAAGTAATTAAGTAATTAATACTGCGCCGTTAAGGCTTTTTTCTGTCATAGGGAAGGGGCAGCAAGTCCGACAGCATTCGTATGATAGGCACATTGTCCCTGCCAACCGTGATAATCTCGACATCTTTGCCCTTGTTAAAGTTGTAAATCCACTGCCGACAAGTCCCGCAAGGAAGCGAATCCAACCGCTTCGGAGTGCAAAAGGCAATCTTTACAACTTCCTTTTCTCCACCCATTACCGCTGCGCAAATTGCATTACGCTCGGCACACATTGATGAGCCGAAACTGTCCGTTTCCACATTACAGCCCAAGAAGACTTTCCCGGACTTTGTCAAAACCGCCGCTCCGACGGGAAAATCGGTAAAAGGAGTGTATGCCATCTTTGCCGCTTCGGCAGCTTTTTGCAAAAGTTCTTCGTTAGTTATCATTGCCATTCTCCGCTCGGTAACAAAGCCATAATGCCTAATCACCTTGGCAAAAGCAAGAGCTTTAAGGCGCAAATAAATCTTAACTATTGTTGACGCTTCCAGTAAAACTGCTATATTTCCTCTGAAGCAAGATAAGTCGCTCAAGCGCAATCTGGTAAAAGTAAAGGAAAAAAGGAATAAAAATGGCAAATCCGAGTACAGAACAACGCGAAATCCGTATTGAAAAATTAAAGAAATTAGAGGCAATGGGTATTAACCCATATCCGCAAATCTATAAGCCCACGGCTCTTTCCGATGCCTTAAATGCAAAATATAAAGACCTTGCTCCCGACACGCAAACCGACGACGAAGTAAAAGTCGCGGGCAGGGTGATGGCTTACCGCAATTCCGGTATGTTTATGGACATTTACGACACCACCGGCAAAATCCAAGTCTTTTGCTCAAAGGAACATTTGCCCGAGTTTGAACAAGATAAAATCGCGCTTATTGATATCGGCGACTATATCGGCGTAAGGGGCAAAGTAAAGCGCACCAAACGCGGCGAGCTTACCGTGAACGCCGAGGAAGTGACCTTCCTTTGCAAATCCTTGCTGCCGCTTCCGGAAAAGTTCCACGGCCTTACGGATATTGAAATCCGCTATCGCCAAAGATATCTTGACCTTATCACCAATCCCGAAAGCATGGAAACGCTAAGAAAGCGCTCAAAAATCGTAAGCAGCGTTCGTACCACGCTTGAAGAAAAAGGTATGCTGGAGATTGAAACTCCCGTCTTGCACCCGATTTTGGGCGGCGCGAATGCCAAACCTTTCATCACTCATCACAACGCGCTTAATCAGGACTTTTTCCTGCGCATAGCGACCGAGCTTTACTTAAAGAAGCTGATTGTCGGCGGATTTGAAGGCGTGTTCGAACTTGGTAAAGACTTTAGAAACGAGGGTATTGATATAAAGCACAATCCCGAGTTTACCTTGATGGAAGTTTATTGGGTTTATAAAGACTACTATGACATGATGGACCTTGCCGAGGAGATTATCCGCAACGCCTGCATGGCTGCCAACGGCACTTTGCAAATCAAATACGGGGACATCGACATGGACTTAAGCAAGCCCTTTGCCCGCAAATCCATGATGGAGTTGGTAAAGGAATACACCGGGCTTGACTTCGACAAATACAAAACCGCCGCCGAAGCCATGAAAGCCGTGAAAGATGCGGGTATTCACCTTGATACCGAACCAAAGACTTGGGGCGAAATTATGGTCGCCGTTTTTGAAACAAAGGTGGAGGAGCATTTAATCCAGCCGGTACATGTCATTGACCACCCGAAAGAAGTATCTCCGCTTACCAAAGAACATCGAAGCGATCCGCGTTTGGTCGAGCGCTTTGAAACATACATAAACACATGGGAAATGTGTAACGCTTATTCCGAGCTTTCCAATCCTTTGGATCAGCGCGCCCGCCTTGAAGCTCAAGCAGCCGCTCGCGAAGCCGGGGACGAGGAAGCTAACATGATGGACGAGGACTTTGTCTGCGCCCTTGAATACGGAATGCCGCCGACCGGCGGTTTAGGTATAGGTATTGACAGGCTTACAATGATACTAACCAATTCGGCATCAATTCGTGATGTCATCGCTTTTCCAACTATGCGTAGAAAGGACTAGTAAGATGGACTTTAAGAAAAGTTTTTATAAAAAGTGGAAGGAGATTACCATGAAAATGCAACTTGATATTAACCCCGAGGACTTGCTTTCTTTTGATAAGATGATAGCAATGCCCGCAATCAAGGTCATGTATATCATCGGTTTGATATGTATTGCCATATTCGGAATCAAGTTTATCTTTGAAGGCTCGATTGTCGGGTTTTTCAGCGGTATTGCAACTGTCGTAGTCGGCGTTGTCATTTGGCGCATTACTTGCGAGTCGGCCATTTTGCTGTTTGGCATTTATGACCGCCTTGGCGATATTAAAATGGCTTTAAAAGGCGAGGAAGCAAAAAAGGTTGCCGTTCCTGCTGCATTCGCTGCGCCCAAAGCTCCCAAAGAGCTAAAGGCTGCTAAGAAACCTGCTAAAAGAAAAGTCAAAAAAGCCAAAGCCAAAAAGGTTTAAAGCACACGACCTAAAAAGCAGAGTTTTTAAACCGAAAAGCAAGGGTTAACACCTTGAAGTGTTAGCCCTTGCTTTGATGCCAAATCACTTTCTTTCTTGTTATTATTTTAAGATAAAATGTTCTTTTCCATTTTGTCTTGTTTGGTTGTAGGGATTACCCCGAAGAAGCGACTCGACACTCCCCCTGTCACCAGTTTTAAAACTGGAAAGGCTGTCAAATCCGTGAAGTCCTTTATTCCAGACTTTTCGTAACTTGTATTGCTTATGTTACCGACGCTATCGGGTTTGGTGCTTATACCGCACGAAAAAACCTTCACATCGCTAAAAACTTGTTTAAATCGCTCATTTGCCGTCATTGTTATTTTTCCTTTTATTTTTCCTTTTCACAAAAACAACGAATTATGGAAGGACTGTAGCACAGTAAAAATGTTATGTCAACATCTTTGTCAATCTATTTTATATAAAAAATAAGGCAGGCAAGATAAGTCCTTAAATTACTTGCTTTTTGTAAAAGAAGTGATTAAAAGAAACCCACACCATACTTTAAAAAAGGACAAAAGATTTTGCAGGATAATAAAAATAACAAAAAAGGAGACGGCTTTTGGGGTAATGTCCGCACCGTCATCTATGCGCTTTTAATCGCAATTGCCATTCGCACGGTAGCTTACGAGCCTTTTTCCATTCCTTCCGGCTCTATGATACCTACGCTTGAAATAGGGGATTACCTGTTTGTAAGCAAATATTCATACGGTTACAGCCGCTACTCGCTTCCTTTCGGTCTGCCGCTAATTGGGGACAGAATCTTTTATACCGAACCCGAGCGCGGTGATGTGGTAGTTTTTAAGCTTCCCTCGGACAATTCCACCGACTACATAAAAAGAGTCATCGGCCTGCCCGGTGATGAGGTGCAGGTGAAAGAAGGCCGCCTTTACATAAATGGCAAAATGCTGGAAAGGAAAGAGCTTAGAAAGGAAAGCAATATCTTCCCTGACGGCTCGCGCAAAACAGTAACCGTTTACGAAGAAACCTTGCCCGAGGGCAAAGTTCATCTGATACAGGAAATATCGGACAAGGAAGCCCCTGACAACACTCCCGTTTACACCGTTCCCGAAGACCACTTTTTCATGATGGGTGACAACCGCGACAACTCTATGGATAGCCGCTTTGCAAATGTCGGCCCTGTCCCAAAAATAAATCTTGAGGGTAAGGCGCTTCGCATTTTCTTTTCTTCCGACGGTTCGGGTTGGTGGAAGTTTTGGAATTGGTGGTCTGACATCCGATTTAGTCGCTTTTTCCAAAGCATAAATTGATGTAATATGCAAACAGCAAAACAAGGGTAAGAAAAAAGGAAAAATAAATGCAGCAAGAAGAATTAAGTGACATCGTAGCTAAAATAAACGCTATCAAAGAAATCGAAAAGGCCGAAGCGCAAGAGGAGCGTATTATCGAAAATCGTTCGCGCGCTTATAACAAGCTGTTAGATGTCTTGGGCTACGAATTTGCCGACGAACAACTGCTTGCAAACGCGCTCACTCTTGCTTCAGGCAGCCGCCGCGCCAAATATGAAAGGCTGGAGTTTTTAGGCGATCGCGTCCTCGGCTTGGTCGTTGCCGAAATGCTTTATAAAACCTTCCCTGACGAAAACGAAGGGCAGCTCGCTCGCCGTCACGCCGCTATGGTAAAAGGCAAAACCTGTGCCCGCATGGCAAAGGAAATATACATTGATAAGTGCGTCGAAGTTCCTAAAAGCGAGGAAGCTAATATGGAAAAGCATCCTGACAAGTTCTTGGCGGATTTATTCGAAGCGGTTCTTGGCGCACTTTACTTGGACGGTGGCTACAACACGGCCAAGGCCTTTATTGAAAGGCAATTTATGACGGTTATGCTGGATATGAAAGCTCCTCCCGTCGATTCGAAAACCAAGCTGCAAGAATGGCTGCAGGCGCAAGGTATGCCGGCTCCCGTTTACACGGTCGTTCGCACCGAAGGACCTTCGCACGCTCCGATTTTCACTATTGAAATTAACATCGACGGCTATGAAAAGGCGCAAGGAACCGGACCGTCCAAAAAGTTCGCCGAGGCGGAAGCCGCTCTTAACTTCCTTATGGCGGTAGGTGTCGTAAAGTTCGGAGATTAGGAGATTAAAAGAAAAAGATGGCCAAAGACGAAAAGACTTGCGGATTTGTAGCGGTTCTTGGCGCACCTAACGCCGGCAAATCCACACTCGTCAACGCTTTGGTCGGGACAAAAGTATCCATCGTTTCTCCTAAAGTCCAAACCACACGCATGCGCGTGCGCGGCATAGCTATAAAAGGCAATGCTCAGATTATTTTGGTTGACACTCCGGGAATATTCAAACCCAAGCGTCGCCTTGACAGAGCAATGGTTGCCGCCGCTTGGTCCGAGGCGGGCGATGCCGAAGTATCTTTGCTGGTAGTGGACGCGAGCAAGGCCGACACTTCCGATACCGAAAAAATCATTGCCTCTATGAAAAAGTTGCAAAACAAGTCCAAGAAAGACTTCGTTCTTGTTCTTAATAAAATTGACCTGATAGCCAAAGAAAAACTGCTTGCCCTGACACAAAAGCTGACTGCCGCAGGCGACGGTATTTTTAGCGATACCTTTATGATTTCTGCCGCTACGGGCGAGTGTGTCGAGGATTTAAAAACCTTTCTTGCCACCAAGATGCCCAAAGGCGATTGGCTTTTCCCAGCCGAAGACGCATCGGATTTGCCCCTTCGCCAACTTGCCGCCGAAATTGTCCGCGAGAAAGCCTTTTTCTTCCTGCAAGCCGAGCTTCCTTACTCCATAGCGGTTGAAACCGAAAGTTTTGAGGAAAGGGCCGACGGCTCTTACCGCATTGCCGCCACCATTTTTGTGGAGCGTGTAGGGCAAAGGAAAATTGTCATCGGTGCGGGCGGCAGCAAAATCAAAACCATATCCGTAGCCGCAAGAAAAGAGCTTGAAGAAACCCTGTCCGCCAAAGTCCACCTTTTTCTGGAAGTAAAGGTCGCCGAGAACTGGGGCGAAGACTCGCGCCGCTATCAATCTTTGGGGCTTGATTACAATGCTTAGCTGGCAAGACACCGGCATTATTTTGGATAAAGCAAAGTTCGGCGAAAGCGACCTTATCCTTGATATTTTTACTCGCGAACACGGACGGGCAAAAGGCCTTGTCCGCCGCGGACAAACGGCAAAGAACTCGGGCACATACGGGCAAGGCAACCTTGTCGCCGTAACTTGGAAAGCAAGGTTAGAGGAGCATTTGGGCAACTTTACTGCCGAGCTGATAAAGTCATATTCCGCACTCGTTTTGGACAATGCCACCATGCTTGATTGTATGTCCGCCGCGCTTGCCGAGGCGAAAGGAGCGTTTGCCGAGCGTGATGCGAATCCTTCCGTTTTTACAAAGCTGCAAGACCTGCTCTCTAAGCTGACCGACGAAGACGGACTTTCCTACTTTATCATTTGGGAGATTGACTTGTTAAAAGCACTGGGTTTTGCCCTTAACTTAACCGAGTGCGCTGTAACCGGAGCTAAGGATAATCTTGCTTTTGTATCGCCAAAGACAGGCAGAGCGGTAAGTAAAGCCGCTGCGGGTAAATGGGAAAACTTGCTGCTGCCTTTACCCTCTTTTCTCACCGCTCGCCATCCTGCTCAAAGTGCGGCAGAAATAGTGGAAGCGATGACGCTTACGGGTTATTTCCTGCAAAAGCACATTTTCCCTTCGTCCCTGCCTGCCGCACGGATTAGGTTGAAGGAGCGCTTGGAAAGGGGTATCATCACCTGATGTTTTCGCTTTTTAGACATATGCGCACTTTTTGCGATTTAAGCCTCGCCCTTATAAAGTGGCCGCTGGCAATCTTGATGTTTGCGCTGATTATCCCGATGATTCAATCCGCGATATTCTATTATAACAAAGTGTTCGATAACTGGGGCGAGCTTTGGCTTTTTGCCCTCGGCTTCGGGTTTATGACCGGAGTATGGATTTTCCTTATCGGCAGAAAGAACATAGTTGCTGCCACCATTGAACACGAGATGACCCATGCCATTTTTGCCTTGCTTACCTTTCATAATGTCACCGACCTTCGTGCCGAAATGCAAGGCGGAGGCAGTATGAGCTTTAAAGGCAGGGGCAACTGGCTTATCACTATCGCACCTTATTTTTTCCCTACTCTTTCGGCGGGAGTTATTATCGTTGCCATAATAACTTACCTTATCACGGGGCAGGTTGTTTCTTGGCTTAATTTGGCGCTGGGACTAACCACAGGCTACCATTTTTTGGCGGTTTTGTTTGAGCTTCACCCCGAGCAAACCGACTTAAAAAAGGCCGGTTGGATATTTTCGTTCCTGTTTATTCCTGCCGCCAACCTACTTGGCTATATACTCATTCTGGCGTTTGTGGATAGAGGCCTTACGGGAATGATTCATTTTGTAAAGATACTTTACATCACCGCCGCCGATGATATTATGCGCCTGATATAATTTTATATAAGCATGAACAAAAATGAATAATAAGAACATAGCTGAAGAAGATTGGCTTAATTGGCGCTGGCAAGTGCAACACCTTATAAGGACAAAAGAAGCTGCTGACGAGGCTCTTACCCTTACCGACGAGGAAAAGGCGGGCTTTGATTGCGAGTCCTTACGTATGCCGTTTTCCATAACTCCCTATTACGCAAGCGTGATAAAGGACGTTCCCGCGCTTCGCAAATGTTGCTTGCCAAGCGTTAAAGAAATGACTCCCGCACCCTACGAAACCGACGATCCTTTAGGCGAGGAAAAGTGCAACCCCGCACCTAATCTTTTCCATAAGTACCACAATCGCGCACTGTTTATGGTAGGCAATGTCTGTCCCTGCTATTGTCGCTATTGCACAAGGGGCAGGATGACCAGAGGTTTCAATTTTTACGACGATTGGGAGCCTGCACTTTATTACATTGCCAAGCATGAAGAAATTCGCGATGTGCTTATCTCGGGCGGCGAGCCGCTTTTGGCCTTGTCAGATGAAAAGTTAAACGAGCTGTTGGACAGGCTCTGCGCCATACCTCACATTGATATCATAAAAATCGGCTCGAAAGTTCCCATAACCATGCCCATGCGCATAACCGATAATCTTATCAAAATCCTAAAGGCGCATAATCCCGTTATCATCAGTATTCATGTGAACCGGGCCGAGGAGATTACTCCCTTGGTCGCAGAAAAGCTTAACAAGCTTTCGGATAACGGCATTTTGATGGGCTCGCAAAGTGTCCTTTTAAAAGGTGTAAATGATGATGCAAAGGTCCTTTACGACCTTTTCTATAAACTTTTAGTAAATCGCGTCCGTCCTTACTACCTTTTCCAATGCGATCCGATTAACGGCTCCAGCCACTTCCGCGTGCCGGTAGCAAAGGGGCTTGAACTTATGGACGAGTTGCGCAAAACCGCCAGCGGCTACGCGATTCCTACCTACGCCATAGACATACCCAACCGCTTTGGCAAAATCGCCATTCTGCCGAACAGGATAAAAGGCGAAACCGCAGACGGTATGCTTGAAGTCGAAAACTTCGATGGCGAGATTTACAAGTATCCGAGCTAATTTTTCAATTCCTTCCCTTCCTTCCCTTCCTTCCCTTCCTTCCCTTCCTTCTTTTAAGCTTTTCCCGCTTTCGATTAGAGCATAAAAAGGCGGCACTTTTTTGTGGATTGATATCAGCGGATAGGCTAGTATGACTTTTAAAGTTTTAAGGGGGAAAATATGAAGCCGGAAGATTTGTTTTCTAAAAAGTTATCACTGGGTAAGCCTTCGGAAACCAAGAAAAATCAAGGATTGTCCCGTGCATGGATACGCTGTCCCTCGGGGCGGCGCGTGGACTTGCTGGAACCTTCGCCTTTGGACATTGAGATTACCGACATCGCTCTTTCACTGTCGCGCATAAGCAGGTGGGCGGGAATGACCGCCACGCCTTACGGCTTTTCGGTGGCGCAGCACTCTGTCTTGGTCGTGAAGATAATGGAATGGATGCTTGATACCACGCCTTCTTTTAAGGCCATGATTAAGAAAAGCGGACTCTCCAAAAAGCATTGGCTTTTGGCTGGGCTGCTACACGACGGTGCCGAGGCGTATCTTGGCGGCGATTTATGCGGGCCGGCAAAGGCAAACATGGACGATGCCGCCTACCGCAATATGGAGGATGCCTTGGAAAAGGCGATATTTATCCGTGCGGGATTGCCTGCTGAGTTACCGGACGACTTACGCAAGGTCATGAAGTATGCCGACCGCGCGTCCGCCTATGCCGAAGCAGTGCTTATTGTAGGTTTTACTCCCGACGAGGCCGAACAGTTTTTCGGTATTCGCACGCCTTTAAAAGATCACGCTTTCTTGGATACACTATCGTCCGAAGACGCCATGAAAACCTTTCTTAGTCTATACAAGCGGTTAAAACTCGTATAAGATACTTCCAAAAAAGGATTTGATATGGTTACCAGTTTTAACCGAAAAAAAGGCGGGGTTTTTGCCTCGATTGACCTTGGGACTAACAATTGCCGTCTAATGATTGCCAGACCTTCGAAAAACGGGTTTTGCGTCGTGGATTCTTTTTCCAAAATCACCCGCTTGGGCGAGGGTATGGTTTCCAACAACCGCTTGTCGCAAAAGGCTATTGAAAGAACACTTAACGCTTTAAAAATATGTGCCGAGCGCCTTTCGCAATACCCACTGAAAAAGGCTCGCTTCGTCGCTACCGAGGCTTGTCGGCGCGCGGAAAACGGCGCGGATTTCATCGCCCTGGTAAAGGACCGCTTAGGGCTTTCATTTGAAATTATATCCTCTGCCGAGGAATCAAGGCTGGCAATTACAGGCTGCACCCCCTTGCTCAAGAAAGATGTTAAATACTTAATGGTGTTCGATATCGGGGGCGGCTCGTCCGATATAGCTTTTTCCGAGATTGACTCTGCCGGCAAGCTGCATCTTAGAGCGTCGCTGTCCGTGCCTATGGGCGTGCTGACCGTGTCCGAGGGTTTTACGGGGACGGACCTATCGGGCAGAGCGCGGCAGACTATCGCCGACAAAATCGATAACGCTTTAGAGGAGTTCGACTCCATGTATGGGCTTTCCCAAAAGATAGCAAGCGGGGAAATGCAGATTATTGGGACCTCGGGGACAGTGACCTCGCTCGGAGCTTTTCATCTTAACCTAAGCCACTATAACCGCAGTGCGGTGGACGGTCTTTGCCTCAGCTTTGATGAGATACAATCGGCGCGCGAAAAGCTTGAAAAGATGAGCAACCAGGAGCGCATCATGCATTCTTGCATAGGACCGCAGCGGGCAGATTTAACATTGGCGGGCTGTGCGATTTTAGGGGCGATATGCGACTTTTGGCGAATGGACGAACTGATGATTGCCGATCGCGGCATACGCGAAGGTATCCTTATTGATTTAATGCGAAGCGTGTAAGACAAAAAAGGAGCCTATTATGCAACCTAAACTGATGACGGGACTTAGGGTAAAACGCACAAGGGTAAAAACCGCCAAAGGGCGTGTTGCCTCATCCACAAGGTGGATTAGCCGCCAGCTTCACGACCCTTTTGTGCTGGAAGCGAAAAAGCAGGGCTACCGCGCGCGTTCCGCCTTTAAGATTATTGAGCTTAACGAGATGTTCCACCTTTTTTCCCGCGGTAAAAAAGTTGTGGACTTGGGTGCTGCTCCCGGCGGGTGGAGCCAAGTCATTGCCGAGCTCACCGGCTCGCAAAAAGAAAATCCCACCGTGGTGGCGCTGGACATACTTCCCATGGAGCCGATTGACGGGGTGAAGGTGCTGACCATGGACTTTATGACAAGTGAAGCCCCAAAGCGGCTTAAAGAAGCGGCAGGCGGTGCGGTTGATGTGGTGGTTTCGGATATGGCGGCGAACACCACCGGCACGCCTTCGCTTGACCATCTTCGCATTATGAACTTGGTCGAGGAAGCTTTTTGGTTCGCCACCGAAATCCTTAAAGATGGCGGGGCTTTTGTCGCAAAGGTATTCCAAGGCGGCACCGAAGCGAAACTTTTGGCCGAGATGAAGAAATACTTTAAGACGGTAAAGCACGCCAAGCCCGCCGCCTCACGCAAGGAAAGCCCCGAAGAATATGTGGTGGCTTTGGGATTTAAACGCCCATGAAAGCCGATGAGCAAAAGTCCGTTGCCCGCGATATTTTCGCCCTTGCCCTGGAAGCGGTAAAGGATGGCAAGCCTGCCGACAAAGTAATAGCTTTTGAAGTAAAGAATCGCCGCTTTATGGGTGCAAACGATCGCCGCGCCGTAATCGGTATGGTGTGGAATGTCTTTCATAGTATGGCTTATTTACGCTGGAAGCTTGGTGACGACGCCGAGGCAGGTGAGCTTTTCGACCTTTCGCTAGATCCGCAGGATTTAACGGGCGCCCCCGAGTATGTGCGCTATGGCTGTCCCGCCTTTTTGTTTACCGATATGCCAAAGGAAGAAATAAAGGCGATGCAGACACGAGCAAGCTTTGACTTGCGTGTTAACACTTCCAAAATGGCAAGGGACAAGGTTATCCAAATGTTCAAAATGCAAGGAATAAGTGCCGAGAAAACGCCTTTTTCTCCAGTGGGACTTCGTATGCAAAAGCACTTCCCCTTGGAAGAAACAACAGCCTATAAGCGAGGCTTGGTTGCCGTTATGGACGAAGGCTCGCAGTTAGTCGCTTTAAAAATCGCGCCTTTTATAAACAAGGGCGACAAGGTGCTGGATTTATGCGCGGGCGGCGGTGGCAAGACTTTGGCACTGTTTGATTTGGCGGCAGACAAAGGCGGCGCGGACTTTACCGCCACGGATATTTCCGCCGAAAGGCTGGAAAAGCTTAAAACCCGAGCGAAGCTTGCCGTCTTTAAAGGGATTAAAGTCGAAGCCCTTTCGCCCGACTATCAACCTTTTTTATCGCACCATATTGCCGCTTTTGACAAAGTGGTGGTTGATGCGCCTTGCTCGGGTACGGGAACTTGGCGCCGCGCCCCCGACGCTAAGTGGCGGACATCGCCGCTTCTTCTTGCTTCTTACGAGGCCGAACAGCGGGCGATACTTACCAAAGCTGCCCAAATGGTAAAAAAAGGCGGTAAACTCTTTTACATTACTTGTTCTTTACGGCGGGCGGAAAACGAAGCTCAAGTCGAGTGGTTTTTATCCGAAAACAAATCTTTTGCGCTTTTAGATTCGGAATACATATTGCCCTCAAAATACGCTTCTGACGGCTTTTTTGTGGCAATGATAGAAAATAAGTAAAAAAGGGGCTTGAAAAGCAAAGCAAGTTTTGGTAATAATCACCACTCTCGATAGTGGGGGTGTAGTTCAGTTTGGTTAGAATAACGGCCTGTCACGCCGTAGGTCACGGGTTCGAGCCCCGCCACTCCCGCCATTTATCAGATAAAAAGCTGCCTTTTCTGGCGGCTTTTTTATTTTATGTAAGCTCAATCGCCAAAGGCGCATGGTCAGACGCCTTGTCCATGCCTCTCATATACTTATGCACTTCGGCAGATTTAAGATGCTCGGCAAGCCGGGGGGACAGGAAAATGTCATCAATCAGCATACCCATATTCCTTTGCCAAGCGCCCATAGTGTAATCCCAAAAGCTGTAATTGCCCGCCTCGGGGTGGAGAGTTTTAAAAGCGTTGGTAAGATTTAAATCCCTTACCATGTCCGCCAGCTTTTCCCTCACTTCGGGCAGCATCAAAGCGTTAGTGCGATAGGCCTCGGGGTTATAGACATCACCGTCGTTTATGATGACATTAAAGTCGCCACCAATAATAAACGGCTCGTCGGCAAGTCCTTTTAAATAGCTGTGCAAGGCGTCAAACCACGCCAGTTTATACTTTAGCTTTTCGGTGTTGGTCGGATCTTTTAGTGGCGGGTTACCGTTAGGAACATAAACCGATATTATCCTCACTCCGGCTTGTGTTACCCCCGAAACAAAGCGCGCCTGCTCACCACCATCGGGCGCGTTCGGCAAAGAAAACAAAGGACTTGTTAGCGCTTCTTTTGCCAAAAGCGCAACGCCGTTATAGGACTTTTGCCCTACAAAAAGGGCATTATATCCCGCGCCTTTTATATCAAGCAGGGGGAAGTTGTCGTCTTGGCACTTTATTTCCTGAAGGCACAAAAAGTCCGGTGCTTCCTTATCTAAATATGTAATCAGCGCGGGCAAGCGCGCGTTTATTGAATTAATGTTCCAAGTCGCGATTTTCATCTTTGTTTATCCTTATAGCCATACGGTTTTTTATGTGCTAACTTTCATTATATGAAAAAGATTCTGCTTAGTCTTGTTTTAATTTCTTTTACCTTGGGCGCAAATGCTGCAAAAGCAGACAGACACGACGACTTTTGCCCCAACACTCCTTCGCCGGTTCCCGTTAACCTTAGCGTTAACTATGGCGAAGTAGAGTATTTGCACGATTTAAGGCATTCGTCCTTTTCCCGCTATTTACGCCGTGAAATGGATATGAAGGCGAAGCTGGCGCAGACGGTCAGAGGCCTTACGGTTGCCGAGGCGGCTTTCGGTCTGCAAGGTAATGCAGAAGTCACCAAGCTGGGCAATCGCTATTGCGTGCGGCTTGCAAATGTTAATGTAACTTTCGGCTATTCGCGAATTGTCGTGCTGGTGGATAGAAAGTATAAGGAAAAGTCTTGCGAATATAAGGTTGTCAAGGAACACGAGGACACTCATGTCTATCTGAACCGCCAAGTTTTGACAGAGTTTGCTCCCAGGATAAAGCAAACGGCGCAGGCGGCGGCAGCTTCAATTCCTCCTCGTGTGGAATACACGAAGGTCAAGGCCGAGAAGGCTTTATCGGAAATGCTGGCCAAGGTTCAAGAAGCCATAAAACCCGAGATGGCAGAGTTTAGAAAGCTGCAAGATGAACGCAATCAGGCAATTGATACAAAGGAAAATTATCGCGCGACAACCAACATGTGCGACAGATGGTAGGAAAAGTTAGGATTTAGGAGTTAAAGGAAATGACAAAAGCAAAAGTAAATCCGAGTTCAAATACAAAACCAAGTGACGGGGTAGGGCTGGCGGTATACGCCGTGCATCAGAATGAAAGTCGCGGGCGCAAGCTGAAAGAGCCGAATGCGGTGGGCAGAACGCCTTTTCAGCGGGATAGGGACAGAATCCTGCACTCGTCCGCCTTCCGCCGCTTAAAGGGGAAGACTCAGGTCTTTGTCGTGCACGAGGACGAGGACTACCGAACCCGCCTTACGCATACCTTGGAAGTTTCGCAAATAACTCGTTCAATCGCGCGAGAATTGCACCTTAACGAGGATTTAGCCGAAGCTTTAGCATTGGCTCATGATTTGGGGCATTCGCCTTTTGGGCATGCCGGAGAAAGAGAGCTTTCAAGGTGTCTTGCCAAGTATAAACTTTCCTTTGACCATAATGCGCAATCATTGAAAGTTGTCACTTTTTTGGAGCGCTCGTATGCCGCCTTTGACGGGCTTAATCTCACATGGGAAACTTTGGAAGGCCTTGCCAAGCACAACGGCCCTATAAAGCCGAGGAATATGCCTGCTTATATCAAAGAGTTTAACAAGCAGTTTGATTTGGGGCTTAATACCTATCCCTCGCTGGAAGCGCAGATTGCTTCGCTTTGCGATGACATAGCTTACGACAGCCACGACATTTATGACGGCTTGCATGCGGGACTTTTTACCATAGATGATATTTGCGCGGCTATACCGTTTATCAAGGACATTTTTAACGAAGTAAAAGAAGCATATCCCAACCTTTCGCTCTATCGCACTATACACGAGGGCGTGCGGCGGATTATTAACGCTATGGTCAACGACGTAGTAGCCAAGACCAGAGCCAACCTTGCCGCTCTTTCTCCGAAGTGTGCGGACGATATTCGTGGTGCCAAGGCTATGACCGCTGCTTTCTCCCCCGCTATGACAAAAATTGAAGCCGAGATAAAACAGTTTATGATGCCGCACATGTATCGCCATTACAAAGTATGCCGAGCCACGGACAAAGGAAGGCGTATCATCGGCGCTCTTTTCAGGCTATACATGGACAGCCCCGAACTTTTCTATTCGGAGAAAGCCTCGCTTAAAGGCAAAAACGAAAAGGAAAGGGCGTTTATCATCGCGGACTATATAGCATCGCTCACGGATGCTGCCGCTACGGACGAGTATGTTCGCTTTTTTGAGGCGGAAACCAGAATATAAAAATAAAATGACAAGTCGGTTCGCCATCGGCTTAAGGACTTGCCACTTTATGATTTTCTAAGCTCTATGGCCGATTTTACCAGTTAGCCATTTTCAATTCAAAATAAGCCTTGGGATGAGCGCAAGCCGGACATTTTTCCGGAGCACTTGATGCCTCGACGGTAAAACCGCAATTACGACATTGCCACCAAACTTTACCGTCACGCTTAAACACCCTGCCGCCTTCGATATTTTCGGCCAAGGCACGGTATCTGTCCTCATGAGCCTTTTCCGCAACGGCTATGTTCCTAAAGATATTGGCAATTTCCGTAAAGCCTTCTTCCTCGGCAACCTTGGCAAATTCGGGATACATGACGGTATGCTCGTAATTTTCACCCGCTGCCGCTTCGCCAAGATTCTCAAGCGTAGTGCCGATTTTGCCTGCGGGAAAAGAAGCGGTGATTTCTACTTCGCCACCTTCCAAGAACTTGAATAAGCGCTTGGCGTGCTCTTTCTCCTGATCAGCGGTAAGGGTGAAGATGTAAGACATTTGCTCGTATCCTTCCTTTTTAGCGACGGAAGCAAAGTAGGTATAGCGATTGCGAGCCTGAGATTCCCCTGCAAACGCCGTAAGCAAATTGACTTCGGTTTTAGATCCTTTTAATTCCATTTTTTCCTCCATTGATGAAATACTGCTTTAGTAAAAAAGTTAAAGCCTTTACATTTTTTTGCAAGAGGAAAAACAGGGGAAAAAGGGGTGAGAGCTATTTCATACCTTGCCGTTTTGTTTTAATTTATTGTTTTAATTTTTTGTTAGGATATTTACTTTATTTAGAGTAATCTATATGAATATAAGATATTCTTTATCCAGGATAAAGGCAGAAAAAAATGGCAAACGTACTAGAAACAGAAGACTTTTACGACATTATTGAAAACGCGGAAGGAGAGCTTTTATTTTCCATAAAGGCTCGCCAAGGTGGCCCCGAGCGTCCAAAAGTAATCTATGGCGGCGGTGAGCACGCGTTATTTTATCGCAGCCTTGATCAGACCGTTATTTTGGATTATCTCCATCCCGAAGTAAGGGACACGCTTCGCAAAGCATCGTCGGTTCTGGTTGTCGAGTTCCACGGTGACTCCATTATCCGCGAATACAATGTTCCCGTTCGTCAAGTGAAACAGCTGCCTATCCCTGCGGATTTAACTTCCGTCGGTGAGCTTGGCAACTTGGAAGATTTATAAGATTTAATCCATAAGAGGATTATGCATTTTAAGGCATTTAGAGACTTGATAGGTTTTTTAGTAAGCCTGTCTGCTCTACCAGCTTTCGCGCCATTTTTTCCAAAGAGCCTGCGGGGTCTTCCGCCGCACTTCCTGCAAAGTAAAGCTCACGCCCCGTGCCTTCCCGCACCGCTCGTTTAAGAGAAATAAAAGTGCGTGCGGCCTCGTTTTCGTCCGTTGCCTCTGCCACAAAAAGCCATGTCTTCACATCTTTCGGTAAAGAAAGAATAAGCTCATACGCCTTGGTTATGGCAAAAGTATCGGGCGCCGCTATTACCAGCACCTGCCCCGCGTCCTTTGCATACAGCATCGCTCCCGCTTTGTCGGGAAAATCCCCCGCCGCCACCAAGACTCGTCGGTAATTACCGCAAAGCAAGGCAAAGTCGTCCTTAAATATATTGAAATGCCCCGTGGGAATGGCAGCTATATTGTCTTTGTAAGGATTGCCGAAAATAATATCCACGCCCCTAAAAGGCGTGATGGCTTGGTTAAGGGTGATTTGATTCAAAAGCACATTAGCTGCGGTAAAAAGTCGTCCTTGCGTTCTTTCTAAAAGTCCCGAGCCGCAAGCCATATAGCTCATATTAAGATCGGCTTCAAGAAGTAAAGTCTTCCCCTTTCCGCCGCCTGCGGCTATTGCCACAGCCATATCAAGCGCCAAAGCCGAGCTTTCGGTATTGTCGTCCCTTATATCTTTGATAAAGGTAATATGCTTGAGCTTGTCCATAATCAGGATTTTATAATGTCAGTCATGGTGACAGCCAGCTTGTCGCCCGATATAACCACTTCGCCCTTGGCAACCAACTTGTCGTTTACGAATATTTCTACCGCTTCGCCGACTTTATGGTCCAGTTCGACTACATCACCGCGTTTTAAAGCCAAAAGCTTGTTTATGGGCAGGCGAGTCTTGCCCAGCACTGCGGAAACCTGCACCGGAACATCATACACGGCTTCAAGATTTATATTTTCGCCCTTGGCTTTGCCTTTGCCTTCAGCGGCAAGAGGTGCATCATCTGCCAGTTCATCAGGTTGTAATTTTTTCTCGGTCATCTTATTTCCTCTCGCCCTTGCCGTAGCCATAATTGCCATAGCCGCCGTAATCGCCAAAATCTCCGCTTTCGTCCTCGCTTTCGCCCTGCCATTTTATGGTAGCTTCAAAGCCTTTCAGCGTTTCATCGGCCACGACGGCGATTTTATCATACTCTGTTGCCTTGATAAACTCTTTTATATAAGCTCCTATTTTTGCTTTACGCACCGGTGCTACTTTGATAATCAGCCTGGAAAGTTTATCCCCTTCCTTGCGCATTTCATCAAACACGGCAGTAATAACTTCATCAACATTTGAAGAAACGGCACCGTCCGGCAAATCGAACCTGCGCGTAATGATGAATTTATCATCTCTACCGTTATCATTCTTCTTATCGTTCTTATTTTCCATCGTCGTCACCGAAAGCAAAAGTAATTTCACCACTGCGGATTAAATCCCTGATAAGAGAAGCAATCTCTCCTTGAGCCGCTTTAACATCGGCGAAGCTCTTTTTCCCCATGGCGTTCATGTCGTCAATCATCATTTTATAAGCACGCTCAGACATATTGGCAAAGATAATATCCTTTACCGCTTCTTTCGCTCCGATAAGAGCCAAGTTCAGTTTATCCTTGGGTGCATGGCGCAAAAGCGCGATAATTCCGTCCGTATCAAGCTTGATGATGTCGTCAAAGGTGAACATCTTTTCCATAACTTTGCCCGCAGCCTCTTTATTGCGAGATTCGAGAGCACGCATAAACTTTTCTTCGCTCTTGTTGTCGAAGGAGTTAAAGATTTTAGCGACCAAGTCATGCGAGTCCTTTTTGCTTTTCTTCCCCTGATTACTTAAGAACTCGTCGTTCAAAGTCTTTTCCAGGCTTTCCATAACCTCGGGGGCAATTTCGTCCATTCTCAGCATTCGCATAACCACTTCCATAGCGAAGTTCTCGCCTAAAAGTTCTAGCACTTTTGCCGCCCGCTTAGGTGCTATTTTGGAAAGCACCACCGCTACCGTCTGCGGATATTCATTCTTAAGATAAGAGGCAAGCGCTTGCTCGTTGGTTTTGGAAAGTCGCTCCCACATGGAAAGATTTTCATCACTGCCGACCTTTTCCATAATGCTGAGCGCTCTGTCTTCGGGCAAGGTTTTAAACAATAGCTTCTCGGCGCTGCGATATCCACCCGCAAACTCAGCGAACTCGGTATTTTTTAAGGCGAACTCGGCATAGACATCTTCGCGTTCTTCAAAAGGCAGAGTGTCAAGCTTTGTCAGCTCATCACATATTTTGCGGATTTCCTCATCACTCATAAGAGCAAAAAGCTTTGCCGTCTGCACTTCGGACAAGGACAAAGCGATAATTGCTACCTTTTTAACATCACCGTCTTTAAGCCAAAAGCGCAAAACCGCCAGCGCACTCTCGGCATTATTTTTAACCGCCTTATTAATGTCGGCAGGGGAAACTTCACCGCTACCGAACTCGGACGAAATAGCGCCGTCTTCGCTTCCTGCATTTTTATTTGTGCTGCTTTGTCCCCCGGCAGCATTATCAAGTAAGGGTTTTACCACCAGCAAAACAACCAAAATAAGCACCAGGAAAAAGGCAATACCTTCGGTAAGGAACAAGGTATTGGGGCTGGTAATTCCCACCTTTGTCAAAAGGTCTTTAAGGATACTTTCTCCCTTGCCGTTACCGTTTGTCCGAATCGCAGGCTCGGTAAAGCGCACATTAACGACTTCCAAAGTATCCCCGCGCGCCGCGTCATAGCCGATTGCCGAAGCAATTATAGCTTTAAAAGCTTCCATTTCTTCGGCACTTCGTGGGCGATACACACCGCCTTTGTTTTCGCCGTCAATAAGCACTGCGGCACTTAACCTTTTAATTACTCCCGCACCCGTTTCGCGGTTTACGGTTTCTTTGGAAAAGGCGTATGTAACACTTTCCTCATCCGCCGCATCTCCGATTACCGTCTTTTGTGAAACAACCACGCCCGAATTAGGATTAAAAGTTTCCTTGCTGGTAACGACTTTATCAAAGCTCATATCAAGGGACACATTTGCTTTGGCCTTTCCCGCACCCAAGGTCTTTTCCAGAATATCCTCTATAATCAGATTTAGCCGTTTCTCGGCATCTTTCTTCGCCCGCTCGTTAAGGGACAGTGTCGCCCCTTCGCCTACCGTGATTTGCGCCTTTTCATAAACTTCGCTGCCGGTCGCAACCGAAGAAGACGCGCCGCTTCCCGCCGTCATGTAGTAAAAGGCAATCCCAAAAAGACACAAAGCCACAGCACCGGCAAATATCCTTGCCTTTCTGATAAAGCTTGATGATCCTTTCAGGAAGTTTTTAAGCACCTTTTACCCTTTACCTAACATTGACCGTCAAAAGACTATAAAAAACCTACGAAATCTTAAGCCGGATAAAGTGAACATTTAGTTAAAGAAAAAGGATTATTGCAAAGCGGGAAAGCCTTGATTTTGCTTCTCATATTCCTCGTAAACGCGATAAAGCAGCCCGCCCATTTTATTTTTATCCGCAGTTATCTCTTTGAGTTTTTTGTTAAAGGTATCGCGCAGAATGCGACAAGTGGACCTCTCGGAAAGCGTAATAAAAAGGTTGGTCGAGCGCAGTATCTTTTCCGATATGGTGACTTCGTCCTCGACTTGAAACTTTTTCGCATCCATTTTAGCGGTATAATAGCCCATCAAGACATAATCCAGCTCTCCGTTTCTAAGCCTTAAAAAGGCATCTTTCGTGGACTTAAGCTTAGCCAGCGCCAAGTCCGAGGGGAACACTTTTTGCAAATCATCTCTTACAAGCATTCCGCCTTTAAGCCCATATAAATCCTTTACCCCGTCGATTTTCTTCTCCTTGCCTTTTGGCATAACCGCGACAATGGGATTAGCCATAAACGACGGCTTGATAAAATCGCGCTGGATTTGCGGGTCAAGCTTGGGCGTGTATTGAATCCCGATGGTGGCATCTGTTTCACCTTCGCCAAGCGCAAGATTTTCAATATCCGCGCGCCTTTCCTCTTTTAAATAGCGGAACCTCTCAACTTTTGCGTCTTTTAAAAGCTCGTCCATTATCAAAGGCCCTATGCCATAAGCATTCACTCCTTTATTAGCCGAACCTTCGGTATATGTAACCCACGAAAAAGGCGGATTATCTTCCATCACCACGATAGTGAAAAGATTGCCTGCGCTGGTGCAGGAATCTATCAACTTTTGCAAATCGTCATCTTCACGAGCAAAGGCAGAAAAAGCAAATCCCAAGGCCAAAAGACCTAAACAGCTCGAAACGAATAATTTTGAAAATACCTTCATAATCACACCTCTTTTAATTTCAAGAGCCTACCCTTGTTAAGGTTAAAATATCCTTATCATCAAAGGTGCGCAATTCAATAAAGTTTGACAAGGTATAAAATATGGATTATCTATCCAAACACTTAGAAACAGGGGAGAATTATAGATGGTTACATTGCCTAAAAATTATCGTCCGTCCGCCGATGAACCCTTTATGAACGAAAATCAAAAAGAGTTCTTCCGCCAGAAACTTTTGCAATGGCGTGAGCAATTGTTAAAAGAAACGGAGGAAACCATTGATTCTTTAAAGGAAGGCGGGCTTGCCGTTCCCGATGTTTCGGACCGCGCCACTGCCGAGGCGGATAAAGCTTTGGAACTTCGCACTCGTGATCGCGCCCGCAAGCTTATATCCAAAATCAATGCCGCACTTTACAGGATAGAGGAAGGCACTTACGGCTATTGCGAGGAAACCGGCGATCCTATCGGTCTTGAACGCCTTATCGCACGCCCCATTGCCACTTTAAGCATTGAGGCTCAGGAGCGCCACGAGCGCATGGAAAGAACCTATAACGACGATTTGATAGAGCAGGAAAAGCCATAAAACCCCAACAAAAAGCGAAAGAATAACGAAAGAATAATGATAAAGGATTTTATACTTGCTTCGGCTTCGCCCCGAAGATTAGAACTTTTAAAAACTCTCGGACTTACGCCAAAGAAAATTATCCCTGCGGACATCAGTGAAGATAAAAAGGCGGGCGAGACCGTCCTTTGCTATGTCAAGCGTATGGCAAAAGCCAAGGCTGCCGCCGTTGCCAAAGACCCCGCTGCCGTCGGCGAAAATATCCTTGCTGCCGACACCGTAGTTGCAAGGGGAAAAATTATTTTGGGCAAAACCGACTCGCGAGAAACCGCCAGAGCCAACCTTAAAATGCTTAGCGGTAGAAGGCATAATGTCCTTACCGCGGTTTGTATGATTACCAAGGACGGCAGGCAAAGCCTTAAAGTTTCCACAACGGCCGTAAAGTTCAAACGCCTTACCGACCTTGAGATTGACGCATACTTGGCAACCGACGAATGGCAGGACAAGGCGGGCAGTTACGCCATACAAGGCAAAGCCGCGGCCTTTATATCATATATTGGCGGATCGTACTCGGGTGTTGTAGGCTTACCCTTATTTGAAGTGTCAAATATTTTTTGCGGAGCAGGGGACAGTGTCGAACTTAAAACCAAAAACAAACCGAAAACCGGCGTCAAAGCCAAAGCTGCAAAAGCTGATAAAGAGCAAAAATAAAATTGCGCTTATAGACGGCGGCGAAGTCGTTGAATTCATCATTCTGCCCCAAGATAGTTTTTGCTTAGGCACCGTGCTTGTCGGGCGCATAGAATCCGCGGCCTTGCAATCGGGAGCATACTTTGTGACTTTGCCCGAAAATCAGGTGGGTTTCCTGCAAAGCTCAAAAAAACTGGAAATAGGCGCAAAAGTTCTTGTTTCCGTAAGCAAAGAAGCTCATGGCAAAAAATATGCCAAGCTGACCACCACCTTACCTGCAGCCTCTTTCTCGCCCGCGCAAAAGAAGAAGTTTAAAGATGCCTTTGCTCACGCTGCCAAGCCGCTTGTTCTTTTCGTCCCCGACATTATCAAAGAGCTGCAAGCTATCTATGATATCGGTGAGATTATAACCGACGATATGCCTCGCAAGACGGACCTCTTCACAAGCGAAGGATTATCAGACGCGCTTGCCGATGCTTTATCGCCCATAGTAACCACAAAGGAAGGCGTCCGCCTTTTCATTGAAAAGACCGAGGCTTTTTGGGCAATTGATGTCGATTCGGGAGCTTCTGCCGACTTTACCCTAACCGCGATAAATCTTATTGCCGCGAAGGAAATAGCAAGACAAATCCGCTTAAAGAATCTTTCGGGGCAAATCGTCATTGATTTTATATCAAGCGCGCAGAATCGCTTAAAAGGCGAAGTCGTAACCGCTTTAAAGCAAGCGGTAAAAACCGACCCTACCGCCACTTTTGTCGCGGGCGTTACTCCACTCGGCCATGTCGAAGTGGTAAGGCGCGGCAAACACCGAAGCCTTATGGAAAGCGTTAAAACTCTTGATGAAAAGTAAGTTAAATAATTAAATAGATAAAAGATAAATGATGGATACGGATATGAACAAAGAAAGCCAAACCCTCACCAAAAAATGCCCCATTTGCGGCAAGCCCGCGGACAAGAGTTACGACCCTTTTTGCTCGAAACGCTGTGCTGATGTTGATTTAAATCGCTGGCTCTCCGGCGTTTATAAAATCCCCACGAACGAAACGCCGAAAGACTCGGAAGGCGTATCCGATAAAGACTCCGATTCCGTCTGATTTATAATCTTGCCTAAGGTTGCGGCTTTCCCTTGTTTGAAGGGATAATGGTACCGTCCGACAGTTTGACGGTGCCGTCCTGATAAACCGTCGCCATAAATATATCCTGCCTTGCGAATGTTTCTAAAAAGTCCTCGCACGAGATGATGGGAAAGTTTTTCTGCCGCTTATTGCCTTTGATTTTAGCAAGAGCATATTCAAACACGGCTTTTTTCTGCGCCTCTATGGTAGGGGCTTTGTTAAGCAGGATATTCCCCGCGATAAGCTCATAGTCATCAAGCTTTTTGCCGGCACCGCAAGCTTCGGCAGCGCCCGCCAAAAGTCCCATCATCGTAGCTTCGGACTCAAAAGCCTGAGCCTTCACTTCGCTCGCACTGAAAACCAAAACCAAAAATATAAAAAGAATCTTCATGAAGCACCTTTTTGTCTTTTCGCCTTTTTACCTTGTATTTTAAAGTATTTTAGGTTAAACTTCCCGCCTTATGCAACAAATAAAAATAAAAACAAGAATTGGGATTACAGGGAAATATGTCTTTTAAAGAACTGGGACTTAGCGACTTAACTCTTAAAGCCATTACCGAATTAGGATACACCGAGCCTACGCCCGTTCAACAACTGACCATACCTCATGTGCTTAAAGGCAGTGATGTTGTCGGTATTGCTCAAACGGGGACGGGCAAAACCGCATCGTTTGCCTTACCCATGTTGGACATTCTATCCAGCGGCAAGGCAAAGGCAAGGATGCCGCGCTCGCTTATCCTCGCTCCGACGCGCGAGCTTGCCACGCAAATCGGCGAAAACTTCGTAAAATACGGCAAGTATCATAAAATCAGTATGGCGCTTCTGATAGGAGGTGAATCCGTTACCGACCAAAAGAAAATCTTGTCTTCGGGCGTTGATGTGCTTATCGCCACTCCCGGCCGCATGATAGATATGTTTGAGCGCGGCCAAATCATTATGACCGGCATAAAAATGGTTGTGATTGATGAAGCCGACAGAATGCTTGATATGGGCTTTATCCCCGATGTGAAAAAGATTCTTTCGTGGGTAAAGACCACTCGCCAAGTATTACTTTTTTCCGCCACTATGGATAAGGAAATAAAAGAGATCGCCGAGAAGTTTATGACCTTCCCGAAAGAGATTTTTGTATCGAACCCGTCCACTGCGGCCAAGACCGTAAACCACACGGTGGTTTATACCGCCGACGCTACCCGAAAGCGCAAGATTCTTTGTGACATTATCAATAGTGAAAACATCAAAAACGCTATGATTTTCTGCAACAAAAAGCGCGAAGTATCCAGCCTTTACAATGTGCTGAGGGACAAGCATTACAGCGTTTGCCAGTTCCACGGAGATATGAACCAGCACATTCGCACCGCCACGATTGAAGCCTTTAAAAACGGAGATTTTGAGCTGTTCGTATGCTCGGATGCCGCGGCAAGAGGTCTTGACCTGCCCGATGTGTCGCATGTTTTCCTTTACGACGCCCCCTATAAGCCCGAGGATTATGTTCACCGTATCGGCAGAACGGGTAGAGCGGGCAAGGAAGGCAAGGCCTTCACTCTTATAAGTGATGACGATTTTAAAGCGCTTGCCGCCGTTGAAAAGAACTTGGGTCGTCCCGTGATTTTGAACAAGGACTTCGGCGACCCCTCGCTTTATAAAGAAAGGAAAATCGCCGCCGCCAAGAGCAAGTTTGTTCCAAAAGGCAATCCTAACAAACATGGTCCAAAGCCCGCCGCTTTATCCAAACTTGAAAGGGAAAGGAAGGAAAAACAGGAAAGGCAGAGGCAAGAGCAGTTTTCGCGTGATGACGAGCAAAGGCTCATTCTTGAGCGCCGCCGCCAAGAGCAAAAGCAACTGCGCGAGGCCAACCCTTATATCAGCCTTAAACACCCCGTTCCCGCTTCTGCCGCAAATAAACATAAGCAGAAAAAAGGCTCATCTGGCTCAGGGCGCGCCAAGGACAAAGTCGCTTTTGGCGAACACATGCCTGCCTTTTTCGGCATTAAGCTAAAATAGCCCGCCTTGATAAGGGAAAAAATATGCAAGACTTTGACTTAAAAACCTTTATTCCCGAAACGGTAGACTCGGCGGTAATCCTTCTGCACGGCTTCGGCGCTCGGGGCGATGACATGGCTTGGCTTGTTCCTTACTTCGCTTCCTCCTTCCCGACTACGGCTTTTTACTGCCCGACCGCACCCGAGCCTGTTCCCGACTATCCCATGGGGCGGCAGTGGTTTTCCTTAACCGAAGAGCTGCAAAGGCTGGCAAGCGCTAACCTCAGCGACTTTGACGACATGTGCTTTTCTATGATGACCAAGGCAAAACCCGCTGTCAGACTTATAAAAGATCTTATGGGCAAGATAGAAGCCGCCCACCGCATCGGACAGGATAAAATCGTCCTTGCCGGCTTTTCCCAAGGTGGACAGCTTGCCTTACAAACAGGTCTGACTCTTACCCCCGCAGTTGCTGGTATCATAAGCTTTTCGGGCATTATCGGACTTTTGGAAAGTGACATGATAAAGGCAAAGCCGCCAATCTTAATAACCCACGGCACCGACGACGCCACGCTGCCCTTTGCCGCTCACGAAGCTGCGGTGGCAGTTCTTAAGTCCATTGGTGCGGATGTAACCAATGTGGTATTAAAAGGCGAAGGGCATACTATCAGCGATGAAGCAATCGCGGCTGCCACAGCTTTTTTACAAAAGCATTTGCAAGGAAAAGGAAAATAAAATGATACCCAGATACTCCCGCCCCGAAATGGCAAAAATTTGGTCCGAGGAAAACTTTTTCGACCTGTGCTTCAAAATCGAAGCCTATGTAGTTGAGGCGATGGCGCAAAAGGGCCAAATCTCCGAACAGGCGGCCAAAGCCATTTGGGTAAACGGCAAGTTCACGGTTGCCCGCATTCGCGAGATAGAGCAAACGACAAGGCACGAGTTCATAGCCTTTTTAACTGCCTTAGGCGAGAGCTTGGGCGAAGATGCAAAATATGTCCACAAAGGTCTTACCTCGACCGATGTGCTGGACACTGCCTTTTCGGTGCAATTAAAGTCCGCCGGCGATATCCTTTGCCAAGACATTTCCCTTCTTATGGAAACTCTGCGCACCAAGGCGATAAAGTATAAAGACACCCTTTGCATGGGCAGAACTCACGGTATGCACGCCGAGCCTACCACCTTCGGGCTCAAGCTTTTGGGCTTTTACGAGGAGTTCCACCGCAATCTGGAAAGATTAAATCGCGCTCGCGAAGAAGTTTCTGTTTGCGCCATATCGGGCGCTGTCGGCAACTTTGCCAATGTTGATACTTTTATAGAGGAATATGTAGCAAGAAAACTTGAACTTACACCCGAACCCGTTTCTACCCAAGTCATTCCGAGAGACCGCTTCGCCATGTATTTTGCCACGCTGGCTGTAATCGCAAGCTCCATAGAGCGCTTGGCGGTGGAAATACGCCACCTGCAAAGAACCGAAGTCGCCGAAGCAAACGAAATGTTCCACAAAGGGCAAAAAGGCTCATCGGCAATGCCACACAAAAGCAACCCCATCTTAAGCGAGAACCTTTGTGGTCTGGCAAGGATAATCCGCTCTTACGCCACCCCCGCGCTGGAAGATGTTGCCCTGTGGCACGAGCGCGACATATCGCATTCCTCGGTCGAGCGCGTTATCGCCCCCGACTCGACGATTGCTTTGGACTTTGCCCTTAACCGCCTTAACGACATTATGAGCAATCTTGAAGTCCACGAGGATAAGATGCTTGCCAACATAGATTTGCAAAAGGGGCTTATATATTCCCAGCGCGTTCTGCTCGCCTTGGTGGATAAAGGCTTATCGCGCGAAGAAGCGTATAAGCATGTTCAATCCGCCGCGATGGAAGTATGGCATAGCGAAAAAGAAAGCTTCCGCGCCGCTCTTGAAGAAGATGAGAAAGTGCTTTCTCTCCTTACGAAGGACGAGATAACTTCTTTACTCGACTCGTCTTACTACACAAGGAATATAGACAAAGTATTCAAAAGAGTGCTTGGCTAGCACAACTCTTTTTATCGACAAATCCTTTTTTATCAGTAACTTCATCCTTGTTGTTGCAAAAATGACACAGTGCGACCAAAAAATAACAATTTGTAACAAAAAGGCTTTGACGCCCCATACTTTTGGTTATATACGGAAGTTGTGTTTATTCCCCGAAAGGGGTGTGTGTTAACAATTTTTTATAAGGATTTTCTATAATGAAAAAAGTTCTTTATGGTACTACAGCTCTTCTTGCCGCTGGTATGTTTACTGCCGCTGCCGAAGCTGCTACACCGTTGAAGCTCACCGTTGGCGGTTACTTGAACGCATGGATGGGCTACACCAACCTTTCCAAGAAGGATTTTGGTGATCTTGTTGGTGTTAACAAGTTTGCTCTTGGTACTGAAGGCGAAATCGTTTTCGCTGCCGATACAAAGCTTGACAACGGTCTTAAAGTTGGTGCTGTTGCCGAAATCGAAATTGGTTCCACCGATTTTGGTCAACGCTACTTAGGCGATGTTTATGCTTACGCCGAAAGCAAGTATGGTAAAGTTGAATTGGGTGCTACCGACAACGTTGCTAAGAAGCTCCACAACGGCGCTCCTGAAGTTGGTCCTCTTGACAATGCCAAAATCGTAAACTGGCTTGGTTTGGGAGATGTTGATGTAGTCCTTGGTTCTACTGCCATTGACCTTGACAGCAACGCAAAGAAGATTTCTTACTTCTCTCCGAAGTTCTATGGCTTCCAAGTAGGTGCTTCTTGGGTTCCCGGTGCTGACGGAAAAGACGGTGCTTTTGACGTAGCTGCTAATGGTGCTTCTGCTCCTTCCGACGTTTTGAGAGCGGGTGCTTTTGACGAATTCACCAGAATGTATGTGTTGAGCGCTGCTTACAACAACAAGTTTGGTGGCGTAACCGTTGGTGCTGACTTCGGCTTTGGCAACATTCAAGTTGCTGGTGTAGATAACCTTAACCACTACAGCTTCGGTGCTGACGTTGGTTTCTCCGGTTTCACAATCGGTGCCGGTTACACCATTCTTGACCACAACGCAAAAGGTTTGAAGAATGACAAAGCCTTTGAAATTGGTGCAGCTTATGAGAACGGACCTTATGCTGTAAGCGCTAACTACTTCCTTTCTAAGGACGGTAAAGTTGGCGGCGAAAAAGGCGGTAAAGTTCAAGTTTACAAGGTTTCCGGTAAGTACAAACTTGGCGCTGGCGTTGACGCTTTCGCAACCTTTGCTTACTTGGATATGAACAAAGAAGCTAGACCTATTGACACAGACAATGTTTGGACTGTTGTAACTGGTCTTGCTCTTAACTTCTAATTCTTGGAAGTTTAGATAAAGCTAAAGAATCCCTCGGCTTATTGGTCGGGGGATTTCTTTATACGGCTGCTTCGCCCTTAACCTATTTGCTAGGCTGATTTTTCCTCATCGTGTTCCTAGTATCAAGGCTCTGAAACAAAGGAGTCTTTGCATGAAAAAAATTATCCCTGCTTTTTGTTTATCACTTACCATTGGGCTTTGTCCCATTTCTTCATCTATAGCTTTCGCCGCCGATTCGCCGCTTTCCCTTAAGCTGGGGGGCTATTTGAACGCTTGGATCGGCTACAATGACGGCAGCAAAGAAAAACTGGGCACCCCCGTAAACAAGGTCGCTGTCGGCACCGAAGGTAAAATCTTCTTTACTGCTGACTCGACACTTAAAAACGGTTTGAAGGTCGGAGCGGTTGCCATGCTGAACATTTCGCGCCTTAACCAAAACGGCTGGCTAGACCATGTTTATATTCATACCGAAGGCCGTTTCGGCAAGCTTTTGCTCGGCGCGACCGATAATGTCGCCGTGTGGCTTCACCACAAAGTTACCGACGCGGGCGTGTTTGATGTAGACGACACGCGCCTTGCCTCTTGGCTGGGGCTAAGGATAAAGACCAAGCTCTATTCCACCGGTATGAACTTTGACGGCAATTCCCAAAAAGTTTCCTATTTCTCACCCAAAATTTCGGGCTTCCAAGTTGCGGCAAGCTATATCCCCGGCGCTCGCTACGCCACCGAATTTAGCGAAGGCGACGGAGCTTATAACAGCACGGTGCTAAGACCTGCGGGTGGCGTAAACAAGTTTAGCTCTGCCTATGTCGTATCTGCTGCCTATGACGGGAAATTCGGCGGTTTTGCGCTTGGCGCAGACACTTCCTTTATAGGCATAAATAATGTCGGCATAGACGCCACAACCCAGTATAACTTGGGGTTAAAGCTGGAATACCAAGGTTTAAGACTCGGAGCGGGAGGGGCTTTTGCCGATAACGGCAGCACCAAAGGACTTGGCAACAACTATGCCTATGACTTCGGTGTGGGCTATGAAAATGATGCTTATTTCGTAACCGCAAGCTACTACTATGCCAAAAACGGCAAGGACGAAACCGGCAAAAACTGGCAAGTTTCCAAGGCCTCTTTCGAGATGTATCAGCTGTCCGGACGCTATAAGCTAAGTGCGGGACTGGACGCTTTTGCCTCCTTGGGCTATGTGAAGGTTGACGACAAGTCAGGCATAACCTCTGCTTCCAACACTGATGTTTGGAGTGTGGTCACAGGTCTTGCGATGAGATTCTAACCACACTTCTCTTACTAAAGAGAAAAGGAAAGAGGAAAGGTTAAGGCTATTGGCTCACCCACAAAATGCGGGCAATCCACGCCACCTCGGAGGCATCAATCACTTTGCTTTCACCCTTAGAGCCAAGGGATTTAAGCTCGAGCTGCATGGCCGACTTGCGTTTTAATTCCTTGATAAGCACTTCGCCTTTAAGGGTTTTGACCACAATGCGATCGCCTTTGCGAATATCCGCCGCTGGCTGCACAATCAGCCTGTCGCCGTCCCGATACAAAGGCTCCATAGAGTTGCCCGAAACTTCCAAAGCAAAGGCTTTCGTGTCCAGCCCGTCGGGGAAATCTACGGCATCCCATTTTCCGTCGCCGCCGGGAAGCCCGCTGGCGTCAAAGTATCCGTCTTGCCCTGCCTTAGCTACGCTTAGCAAAGGAATAGTGCGCTTGGGGTAAGTCATATCCGCCTGCTGTCCCGAGGCAAAGGACATAAACTCATCCAGCGTGGTGCCTGTCGCTTCCAAAACCTTGTTTACACTTTCGGTGGAAGGCCAACGTTTTTTGCCGTCAGCACCCACCCGCTTCGACTTATTAAAGGTGGTAGAGTTAAGTCCCGCTTTGCCCGCCAATCCGGATACGGACATTCCCTTATTCTGCGCCAGCGCATCAATCCCGCGCCAAATCTCGTTAAAAGTCAGCTGCATAACATTCTCCTTTGCAAAAGTTTTTAATCTCTGCAAGACAGAATCCTCTAAAATAGGAAAAAAATCAACAAAAAAGAGCACAATAAAAAATAATTTTTCTCCCCCTTGACACAACGAAAATTTAGTACTAGTTCATTTATTGTTCTTTTTATGGGACATGAAAAAACAATTTATAGTTGTGCTTTTGGGGAAGTATAATGAGAAAAATTAGAAGTTTAAAATTTGTAGAAAATTGCCAAACAATACCCTTTACCAGTGGTGAGGAAGCATGGTTTTGGTGCTGCCGTTGCCGCCTTGGTGATAGGGAGAAGTTTGTAAGGCAAGACAACCAAAATGCGAAATCATGTGAAACAAATGACATCTATATTTCACTGCGCAGATTAGAGCATAAGGGGCTTATCGGCCCTAATCACATTAAGATTTTAGTCCGATTCGGAATGGAACAAAGTCCTCCTTCTTTAAGATTCGGTGCCTCACGCTTGCAATGCTGTCTGTGGCGCGAAGCGATTGACTTTTTGGAACAAGAATTAAGAAGCAAAGGAATAGTGGAATGATAAAAACATCTGTGCCAAAATCGGATTGGAAAAGAGTGATGGTCAGCTTTGGCGGCGATTCGGAATTGTGGTGGCTTAGGTTTCTTAAAAAAGGCTTCAAACATTGCTTTGTCGTCCTAAGCAACGATAAAAATTGCGTTATCATTGACCCGATTTGCTGCCGCACCGAAATCTGCGTTTTCCCTTTTGTCGAACCTGAAAGAATCAAAAAATTTTTCGAGGCGAATCACTATACCGTCGTGGAAACTTTTTTGCGCCACCCCGACATAAAAAAGTTTTCTTTCGGAATATTTTCCTGTGTCGAAGTGGCAAAAAGAGTGCTCGGCATTCACGACAAAACCATACAAACGCCTTACAAACTCTATCGTTTTTTAAAAAATGAACAAGATAAGAAAAAAATCCTTGACATTGGACAACAATCCTATTATATATCATCTTAACGAGCCGCCACAAGTGTGCCTGCAGCCATAGGTCCTAGGACATTTTCAGCATTCGCTCCCTTATAAAAAAAGGCCACATCTGTGGCGGCTTTCGTTTCATCCCTAAAATATGAAAAGACTTTCCCCTTGTGCGCAAGGCTTGGGTTTTTTCTTAACCAAATTACAAAGAAAGGAGAAGCAAATGGGGGAAATCTTCAGCATTTTTTCATCTGATTCCGAACCCGAAATTATTTATGTAAACGAAACATCTTCAGCAGAAAAAGAATCCGATGAAGATAGGCGAAAAGCCAAAAAAGCTAACCTGTCCGGCTATTCAAACATAAACACATCTCACAAAGGATATTTAGAGCAAATATCTGATATCCCCAACCGCAAAACTTTACTTGGAGAATAACCATGAACTTAAACAATAAAGAAGGCAAAATCACTTTTCCGGGCAAAGCCGCCGCCGACGATGCCGCCAAAGAGAATGTCGAAAAGCTCTACGCTCGCTTTTTGAAATTAAAAGAGCGCCGCACCGCCTGGGAAAGCTTATGGGCAGAATGCTACGAATACGCCCTTCCGCAAAAGGAAGGATTTTTCGGCACCGACACCGGCATCAAAAAAGGTGAAACTTTGTTTGACGCCACGGCTGCCGACGCTGTCGATCAGCTTGCCGCCAGCTTGTTTGCCGAACTTACTCCGCCTTGGTCCCGCTGGTTCGGACTTGGTGCGGGCATAGACAGCAAAGACTATGAAGATGAGATCGCCGACAAACTTGCCTCTGCCACCGATGTTTTAAGACACCACTTCGACCGCTCCAATTTCGCCATTGAGATACATCAATGCTATTTGGATTTAATCACCGTAGGCACCGCTTCGCTTTTGTTTGAAGAAGCGAAAATCGGCGAAAGTTCCGCCTTCCGCTTTACGGCGATTCCGCTTTCCGAAGTGTATGTCGATGAAAGCGGCTCCGGCAGACTTGACACGACTTTCAGATGCTCGTCCGTCAGTTACGAAGTCTTAAGAACTCGCTTCCCCGAAGCAATCTTGGACGAGAGCTTTGTAAGAAAAGCAAAATCCGACAGCGATATAAAAATAAAGGTAATCGAGGCCGTAACTCCGAAAGAAGCCGGTGGCTACGACTATATTGCCTTCATCGCCGAAGATACGCTGGGAAGCTATGGCAGCACGCAAAGGCCCATTCTTAAGCAGGGCGTTTTCGTATCATCGCCTTTTATCAACTTTCGCTGGCAAAAGGTTCCATCCGAGATTTACGGTCGCTCGCCGATAATGAAGGCTTTGCCCGATATAAAAACGGCAAACAAAGTTGTCGAGCTCATCTTAAAAAATGCCAGCATAGCGGTTACTGGCATTTGGCAAGCCGAAGATGACGGAGTATTAAACCCCGCCAACATTAAGCTTGTTCCGGGCGCCATTATTCCCAAGGCCGTAGGCTCAAAAGGGCTTGTTCCTCTGCAAACTGCGGGCAATTTTGATGTGTCGCAAATTATTCTTTCCGATTTGCGCACGCGTATAAAGCACGCTCTTTTGAACGACAAGCTAGGACAAATCGGCGCGCCCAGCATGACTGCGACCGAAGTTTTGGAGCGTTCCAGCGAAATGGCAAGGATACTGGGCGCAACTTACGGACGCTTGCAATCCGAGCTTTTGACTCCGCTTATTACCAGAGCTTTAAGCATTTTGATAAGAAGGGGAGAAATTGCTCCGCTTTATCTGGACGGTCACTTTACCCGACTTGAATACGCTTCGCCGCTTGCGCGCCGCCAAGCTCAAGCTGATGCCGCCAACACATTATCGTGGCTCGCTTCGGTAAGTAAAATGGGAGAAGCAGGCATTGCCGCCGTTAATATGCCCGCCGCTGCTTTGTGGCTGGGCAAGACCTTGGGAGTTCCGTCCGAACTTATGAAAAGCGAGGCAGAAACCCAGGCCCTTGGCGCTTTAGCTTCTGCTGCCAAAAACATAGCCGGTGTTTTAAAAGCAAACAGCAGAGGTCAAAATGACTAGGCTCGGCAACCGTAAAGAAGCATCTCTGCCCATAAGCGAGATAGCAAAATCTTTCGCCCGCGTCTTCAATTCAAACGACGGCGACAGAGTAATAAAGCACCTTCGTTCAATTACCTTCGAGCGCTGCTTCGGAGCGGAAGCAAGTGAAGAAATCCTTCGCTTCAGCGAAGGGCAAAAAGCCCTTGTCGCCCATATCGAAGCGCTGATTCGTAGTGGCTCGGGCGAATGACAACTAAGGACTTAAAGCCAATTTTAAAATCGACAAGAAAAGGAGAAACTCATATGTCGGAAAACTTAATCACTAAAGAAGATAAAAATACTTGCCGCGATAAAACCGTTAATCTTTTATCAGGCGAAACTTTTGACCCTTCAAAAACAGCGGCGCCCGCACACGCAGGCGCGGCCAAGAAATACACCTTTAACATTCCTTCCCAAAATGCTCCTGCGGAAGAAATCCATGCCTTTTATAAGGCTTTGGGAGTTCCCGATGATGCCAGCGAATACGAAATCGAAATCAAGGACAGACTCATAGCCAGTGACCCCGAAGTCAACAAACGCCTTCGCGATTTGGGATTTACCCAAAAACAAGTCCAAGCCGTTTATGACTTGGCGGTCGAGCGTGTTGTTCCTTGCATTCATGAACTCGCCTGCCAATACGAAGCCAATCGCCAGTTAGACAGGCTTATCGCTCACTTTGGCGGTGAAGAACGCTGGAACGAAATATCGCGCCAGCTGGCTTCGTGGGGCAAAAAGAACCTTCCCGAAGCCGTTTACGAACCACTCTCCACCACTTATGAAGGCGTTCTTGCGCTTTATAGCATGATGGCGTCGGGAGAACCCGTAATCGGCAAGGCTCAAGGCTTTGAAGGTATAGATGACGAGGCGGCTTTAAGAAAGCTGATGCTCACGCCGAAATACTGGCGCGACAAAGACCCCGCCACCTTAAAGCGTGTGACCGAAGGGTTTAAAAGGCTTTACCCCAGCTAGCAATAAATGCCGGCAAAAACAAAGTGTAACACTTTGCACAATTTAATCAAAACACACTAAACAAAATCAAATCAAAAAGGAGAAACAAATGTCTATAGATTTAAATGACTCTTTTGTTAAACAATACGAAGCGGATGTTCACGCTGCCTTTCAGCGTATGGGCTCAAAACTTCGCAACACCGTCCGTATCAAAAACGATGTAAAAGGCTCTACCACCACGTTCCAAAAAGTGGGTAAAGGCGTTGCTACCGTAAAGGCAAGGCACGGTCTTGTTCCCGTGATGAACCTTGAGCATACTCCGGTCGAATGCACTCTTTACGACTATTATGCCGGTGATTGGCTCGACAGTTTGGACGAGCTTAAAATCGGCCACGATGAAAGAAATGTAATCGTAAACGCTGGTGCTTATGCCCTTGGCAGAAAGACGGACGAGATGATTATCAACGCCATGAGCAACGCTACTCTTACCGCGGGCGATGGCTCGACCGGACTTACCAAAGCGGTAATTTTGGCCGCCTATGCCGAGCTTAATAAGAATGATGTCCCCGATGACGGCCAGCGTTTTTGCGTTGTCGGCGCTAACGAATGGAATCACCTTTTGAACTTGTCCGAATTTGCTAATTCCGAGTTTGTCGGAGACGAGTATCCTTGGCTTAAAGGCACGGAATCTCGTCGTTGGCTCGGCGTTAACTGGATTATGCACACAGGGCTTCCCGTTTCGGGCAACTACCGTCATTGCTTTATGTATCACAAAAACGCAATAGGTCACGCCGTGGGTCAAGATGTAAAGGCTGATATCACATGGCACGGCGATCATGCTTCCTTCTTTGTCAACAACATGATGAGCCAAGGTTCGGTCCTGATAGACGGCACCGGCATTGTGAAAATCATTGTCGATGAAGACGCCGCTATCAGCTAGCCCCAAACTCATAATTTTAACTTTCTTAAAAGGAGAAAATAAATGGCATTTACAGAAAAGACTTTAACTCTTGTCGCTCACGGTTCCGGTAACCAAGTTTTTCAATATGTGACAGACGACAATTTAGCCGCTGTGGAAACGGCAGGTTACTTCACTACCGAATTGCTTAAAAAGGGCGATGTCATACTTGCTTCGCTGGATATGGACGGAACGCCAAAGCTGGTGATTTACCTTGTATCCGCGGTTTCAAGCGGCGTTGCCACCATAAAGCAAAACACCATTACTGCTTGCGAATCTAATACCTAAAAAAACATAACATCGCTTTGCAAAATGGCGGGGCAGGGGATAGGAAAGGAGTTTTCAACCTTTCTTCCCTCCCGCCATCGTTTTTAATCCCCTCACATTAAAGAAAGGAAAATAAATGACCATAAGTGCAATTTCACTATGCTCGCGCGCATTATTAAAAATAGGCGCAAGCGGCATAACATCATTTACCGACGGCACGGCAGAAGCCGAAGTTGCCGCCAATTTATATCCGAGCATAAGGGACGCGATGCTGTCGTCATACCCATGGAGCTTTGCTCTTACGCAAACAAGCCTACCGCGCCTTCTTGATCCTCCCGCATCCGACTTTTCCTATGCTTTCGCCTTGCCCTCGAACTTCCTGCGCGTAATATCGGCAGGCGATGAAACCAAGGGGAAAGGTATAAACTACCGCATTGTCGAAAAGCAACTTCACACCAACCAAGAACATGTGATTCTCACATATATCTTTCGCCAACTGGAAGAAAACTTTCCCCCGTTTTTCGAAAACGCGCTTATCGCAAGGCTGGCGTCCGAGTTTTGCCTTCCTTTAACGGAAAGCACTTCTCGTGCAGAGTTTTTACTAAGGCAGGCTGACAGCGAATTTAAGCAGGCTCGGCTTATCGACAGCCAGCAAAACATTCCCAAGAGCATTGATAACTTTTCACTTATAGAGGTAAGACTATGATAAAATCCATTGTTAAAACCAACTTCACATCGGGTGAACTGGCGTATGAAATGCTGGGTCGAGGCGATTTGAAAGCCTATGAGAACGGGGCGCTTTTCCTGCGCAATGTTTTCATCAGCCCTACCGGAGGCATAAAGCGCCGCTATGGGCTTCGCTTCATTGATGACGTCGGCAAAAGGGCAAGGCTTATCTCGTTTGCCTTCAATACCGAACAGACATACTTGTTCGTGTTAATAGATAAAGCCATAAAGATTTACCGCGAGGAAAACTTAGTCGCGACGCTCACTACTCCTTGGCTTGAAAACGATTTGCAGGAACTGCGCTGGACGCAAAGTGCCGACACGATTTTAATCGCGCACCCCAACTATCCTCTAAAGAAAATCACCCGCACTTCGCACACGGTTTGGAACATAGAGGACTGGACTTTTTACAGTGCCGACGGTTACACCTACCAGCCTTTTTTCAAGTTTGCCAAACCCGATGTTACGCTTACGTTAAGCGCACTTACCGGCACCGGCATAACCGTGACTTCTTCCAGCAACTTTTTCTCATCAAGTTATGTAGGTAAAAGGCTGAGAGTGGGCATCGGAGAAATAGAAATTACTGGCTATACCAACGCGACAACAGTCACCGCCGACGTCACCACCGCCAGCCTTTTTGCTGCGGGAGAAGAACCCGCCGACAACACCACCGCCGATTGGAAAGAGGAGGCATTTTCCAGCATTCGCGGCTATCCTGTAGCAGTAACCTTCCACCAAGACAGGCTTATCATCGGCGGTTCACGCGACTTGCCTAACCGCCTTTGGATGAGCAAATCCGCCGATATGCAAAACTTTGATTTAGGCGAAGGCTTGGATGATGAAGCGATAGAGTTCGGGCTTTTGTCCGATCAGGTAAACGCTATTAAAGCCGTATTTTCCGGCAATCATTTGGAAGTCTTTACCTCGGGTGCCGAGTGGATGGTAACCGGTGAACCGCTTACTCCGACGAGTATTCAGCTTAAAAGACAAACCCGAGTAGGCTCACCCTCATACTGCTATGTTCCGCCGCGCAATGTGGACGGTGCTACGATTTTTTGCTCCGGTGCCGGCACCAGTATCCGCGAGTTTTTATATTCGGATTTGGAAGAAAGCTATCAGTCCAGCGACTTGGCAATGATATCGCATCACTTGATGAATCAGCCGATTGATCAAGACTACGATGACAACACGCGCCTTTTGTTCGTCGTGATGGTGGACGGGTCTTTGTGCACTCTTACAAACTATCGTTCGGAATCCGTAAGCGCATGGTCAAAGCACGAAACTGACGGCAATTTTATCTCGGTCGCGGTAGTAGGAAGCGACATTTATGTCATAGTAGAGCGCGATGAAAACTACTATCTGGAAGTTTTTGATAAAAACTGCTTCACCGACAGCACATTAGAAGGAAGCGCCTTAACCGCCAAAAGCACATGGAGCGGACTTGGCCACATTGAAGGCAAAGAAGTAGCCATAATCGCAGACGATTTAATAGTCGCGTCAAAGGAAGTTTCCGAAGGCGCAGTCGAGCTTGATGTTCCTGCGAAAAAAGTATCAATAGGACTTCCCTTTACGCATAAAGTAGTTCCGCTTCCACCCGCCTGTGCTTCGTCTAATTCCAAAGCGGTAAAGGCAGTCCGCCTTATCCGTGGTATCTTCCGCGTACTTGATACTCCCGCCGTCGAAATTGACACGGGAATGGGACTAAAGCCCGCGCTTCCTTTATCCCTTGGCGGCGCTAAGAACTTTTCATCCGTTGCCAATAAGCACACCAAAGACATCATTTTGCAAGGCATAGGCTGGTCGCGCAACATTCTTGATCCTTTGTGGAAAATAGAATCATCCGCTCCTGCCGCTTTTAACCTTTTATCTGTAACAACCGAAATGAAAGAGAGTGAATAATATGGATTTAACATCAATTTTAGCGCTTGCCAGCTTAGCGGTAGGCACCGTAACTGACATAGCCAAACAAAGCGCCGACAGTGACGCCGCCAAAGACATTGCCGAGCGCAGAGCAAAAGAGCTCGCTTTAGAAAAAAATAAAGAAGAAAGAAAAGCAAAAAACCTTCTAAAAGAGCAAATGGCAAAGCAGCGCGCCGCCTTTGCTTCAGGGGGATTAGACCCTGATGAAGGATCTTCCTTAGCCGTTTTAAACCGCATCAAATCCGACAGCGACGAGGATTTAAAATACCTTCGCGCCAGCTATGGCTACAAGGTTGACGGAGCGGCAGACAGAGCTTCGGCAATTCAAAGAAAAAGCCTGTTAAGCTCGGCAGATTCGCTGGTTTCCGGCACATCAGATTTTGTTTCGGGACTAAAAGCTTAATCAAGTTAAAGGAGCTAACATGAAAGTAAGCTCAGCGAATAATTTACCGTCCTTAAAACAAGAATTAAACGCCTTTCTCCCCTCACGGATTTGCGAAGTAATGAACAGTTACGATGCTTTTGCTGCAAGCGATATTCCTACCGAAGCCAAAGGCTTTGCCGCTTATCACGGCGCTTGCAAAGCTGCACTTGCCCATGTCGAAGTACTTTTAAAAATCGCAAAATGGAGCGAAGAAACGGCAAACGAAGGAAATCCGTCCGGCGGTGTGGCAGAGCTGCTTGCTGAAGCAAAAGAAGCCTTAAACTCTATGGAAGATGAAGAAGAATACATTTATGAATACGACGATTAAAGATAGCAATTTTACAAGGCACACTCCTTCGCTTGAGGAGTTTATTTGGATATGGAATCACTCGCAAAATATGTCGTTCCCTCATCACCATAAAGCGATGGCGGCGTGGCTTGAAAAAGTATTTTCTTCCGATGACAAAAAGGCCCTTTTGTTGGCGTTTCGCAATTCGGGGAAATCCACTTTGATAGGACTTTTTTGCGCATATATTTTAACGATAAAATCCGGCATAAGAATCCTGATTGTTGCCGCTGATTTTGAGCTGGCGAAAAAGATGGTGCGCAACATTAAACGCATAATCGAACGCCACCCTTTGACAGAACATCTTCGCCCGAAAGTCAAAGATCAGTGGGCATCCGATCGCTTCACGGTAGCCAGAGAAAGCGAACTTCGCGACCCTTCGGTTTTAGCAAAGGGGCTTGGCGCAAACATTACCGGTTCGCGCGCCGACATTATCATTTGCGACGATGTCGAAGTTCCTAAAACCTGCTCTACCGAAGCAAAAAGAAGGGACTTGCGCACCAAGCTTTCCGAGCTGGATTTTGTCCTTACTCCCAACGGAATGATTTTATATATCGGCACTCCTCACACTTTTTACACGATTTACCAAACGACCCCGACAGACGAGAATCCCGCCTTTTTGGAAGGCTACAAAACCCTAAGGATTCCGATAGAGGACAAAAACGGTAACAGTGCTTGGAAAGAGCGTTTTCCGAAAGACAAAATCGAAAGTTTAAAGCAGCGCTCGGGACCTAATAAGTTTATGAGTCAAATGATGTTAAAGCCGATAAACTTCACTAAAGGCAGACTTGATGTTGACCGCTTGCAAACCTATGACGATGAACTTTGCTATAAAGAAAGTAATCGTACTTCAAGCCTTTTTATCGGCACGAAAAAAATGCTTTCGGTGTCCGCATGGTGGGATCCGGCTTGGGGCAAAAAGCAAGGCTTGGATAGCAGCGTTATCGCTTGCGTTTTTACCGGCGCAGACGGACTTTACCACCTGCACAAGGTAAAGTATTTAGATACGAGCGACGACGACAATCAAGCTACTCGCCAAGCGTTGGAAGTAATCGCTTTTATCAAGGAAAACTATCTGCCTGCCATTCATGTTGAAAGTAACGGTATCGGAAAATTTCTTCCCAGCATTCTCCGCCAAGAACTTATAAATCAAGGTGTAAGGTGCGGGGTTATTGAAAGCATTTCGCGCAAGAACAAAGCCGAAAGGATAATTGAAGCGTTCGATGCTCCGCTTGCCAACCGCGCACTGCTTGTGCATAAAAGTGTCTATGACACTCCGTTCATAGCGGAAATGCGCGAATGGACACCGTTCGGCTCCGGCCACGATGACGGCTTGGACGCGGTCGCCGGCTGCCTTTTGTCCGAACCGATAAGAATGACAAACACCATACCAACCACTTCCTTAAAAATGCAAAATTGGCAAGGCGGAGGAAGTTTTATTGCTGCTTCCGATTTTACTTTTTAGGGAAAACCAAAACTAGAAAAAATAAAGGATAAAAACAAAGGATAAAAAATGGAAAACCTGACCGACATTAACCTGCTGTGGTGGATAAGCGTTTTTGAATTGCCCGCGATGGCGGCGCTTTTCGGAATGATTATTTATAACCAACGGCAAACCGAAAAAAGCATTTTAAACATACACGATTTTGTTGATGAAAATATCGTGAAGATGAAAGAAGCCTTGTCTTCATATAAGCTGGAAGTGGCAAAAAATTACGCCTCTCTCAGCTACTTAAACGCTGTTGAAAAACGTTTAACCGAGCACCTTTTGCGCATTGAAAACAAGCTTGATAGAAAGGGGAAATAGCCCCTTTTCATTTATCTTTTTCATGCTCCCGACAAACCCTTAGCCGCTTTGCCGAAAAGCGGTTTTTTTAATCTTATTTTTAACTCCAACCAAAGAAAGGAAAACAAAATGATTTATGCAAACGACAATTATGACAAAGATACTTTTTGCCAAGGCTACTGCTGCGGTGCGGTTGATATTCTTGCCCGCACGATTTACGGCGAAGCAAGAGGCGAGGGATTAAAAGGAATGGAGGCCATTGCCTCGGTTGTCATAAACCGCGTGCGCTTTGCAAGGAATCGAGGCGGCTACTGGTGGGGAGCAACCGTCAAAGATGTCTGCCTGCGCCCTCGTCAATTTTCGTGCTGGAACGAAAGCGATCCCAACTGCGATTTAATAAAAAAGGTTGACGGGACCGATCGCGTTTTTGCTCTTTGCCAACGCATAGCCAGAAGGGCGGTATGCGGCGTTTTGCCTGATAAAACAAGAGGCGCTACCCACTATCATCACCGCAAAGCAAATCCAATTTGGGCAGAAAATGCAATCCCTTGCGCCGAAATCGGTAACCACATTTTTTACAGCGACATTTTATAAAAAGGAAAAACAAATGAGCGATAAAATATACATTTGGCAATCGGAAGAAAGTGATTCTTGTGATGAATGTAAGAATCTGAACGGCAAAGTTTTTACAAACAAAGATGACTCTCCGTCTCCCCCTCTACACCCCAACTGCAAATGCAAACTGGTCGAGGTTGAGAAAAAAGAACCACCCTTATGCTTAACCAATCGTGCGATTGGATCAGTAATAAAATCTAAATTTGAGGCATTTAAAGCAAATACAGCCGCTGATTTATTAAACCATTTTTATAATGGCAATGGCGAACCCGTTATTTTACAAAAAGAGTTTATAGAAGCTTCCCCTCAGATACAAGAAGGGGTGGAAAGGAATGAGTACTATCTAAAAGAAATAACCTTTAAGGGCTATAGCAAACCTGTAAAAGAAGTTATGGAGAAAATTAAAAATAATATCCCTAATAAATATGGCAAAGTTTCCTATCCCATTCAGGATCATTGGGATTTTGATAAAACAAATTCATACTCGTATGCTTTTAGTTCAAGTAAAACAGATACAGCTTTTAGTTTAGGAAGTTTTAAGTTAAAATCCGAGTTCAAAGGAGATGTCGAAAGAGATAAAGATATTGTAAGATTTAAAGGAATTATCACCCATACTATTAATGATGTTTACGATTTTGGCCCAATATACCTAAATGAATATCTAGCTCAGGAAACCGGTTGTGCAATACCTTTTGAAGTTAAAGGAAAATGGCAAGAGGAGGTGACGGGCAGTGCGTCTATTGACAGTCGAGGAAACATTGACCATAGTGCCATAAGGAGATTCAAAAAGAAGTATTATGAATAAGTTTTTTAAAGACCGATTTGATAACCGTAAAGATTTGATTTACTTCGTAAACACAATTTCTTTCACCTTTGTTTATCTTCTTGCATTTTGGTGGGCGCTAGCCATAGTTTTATGCACAATTTTCATCTCTCGCGAAGTTCCGAACTTGCAAACACTAATATACTGCCTTGATATGTTCATCGCACCTTTGGCTTTGAATCTGCCGATATTTTTAGGTTTCAATTTATTATTTTTCATTTTGCCCGAGCTTGTTTTTAAAAGCCTTAACAAGCTGTTTATAAGATTGCGGAATTTGTTTGGAGATTTTGTTATTTCATACTTTAGATTTATAGGTAAAGTATCCTATGTTCCTTTGGTTGTTATTCCCGCAATGATGTATTTATCATACACCTCTGCCTTCAGCGATGAGGTCAAAGATTATTGTTCAAGCACCATGTTATATTTCACTTTCATATTGGTTTTGCTTTTGCCGTTTTTATTTACCAAAAAATATCTTGCAAAAAACCAAAAAGGAAACTGTGATGAACTCGTTCAAAAAAAGTATAAAAAGTATCAAAAATAACAAGTATATGCGAAAGATAAAAAAGATATGCGGCGCATTACTAATCGTCTTTGCCGTCATTTTTTCGCTTGCTAATTTTCTTGGCGGCTCATTTAACCTTTTTAGCACGTCAAGATCGGATATAGCCGACTTCAGGCAGAATGTCATAATCCTTTTCACTTTTGTTTTTATCTTAAGTTGGTTTATCAATAAAAAGATAATGATACTGATTTGGTTCTTTGCATTTTATGAAGTTTACCAAATGTCTTTTCGCATTCCGGAACTTTACGAACAACAAGTTTACGAATACTGCGCCGACACAAATTGCGATGTGAAAAAGTGCCTTAAAGATCACTGCCTTAAAGTAAAAACGATTTTTTAATCAAAAGAATTTTAGCCGCTTAATCACTTAATCAAGCGCGCGAAAATAACAATTCCCCGCCCCTCAAAAAGGGCGGTTTTTTTAACCCTAATCAAAGAAAGGAAAATAAAATGTTAGATTTTATCATGACCAACATTGACACGATTTTTATTGTCATCACTTCCGTTGTAACGGGTGCATCGGCGATTGCTGCCGTAACTCCGAACAAGAGCGATGATAAGATTGTCGCTGCCATAAAAAAGATTGCCGACTTTTTGGCACTTAACATCGGCAACGCCAAAACCGACAACAAATAAACGCCTGCGGTAAACTAAAATGTTAAGCATAATCGCAAGCGTCATAAGCACCGCGGGGGAGTGGCTGACAAAGCTGCTCCCCTTCGTTTTGTCGTATAAAAAAGGAAAACAAGATGCCGAAATCTCCATTCTTAAAACCACTAACACCGTTATCAAAAAGCAAAATAAAATTGCGAGCGAGCCTTGCCTTTCTAGGGCTGAGCTTATGCGCCGCATGCACGATGGCGAATTATAGCGCACCAGAAAGCGTATGCCCTCCTTTCCCCATAGCGGGCAAAGAAGTAGCCGCCGAACTTGAATCAATAGATGAAGCCACACACCCTAACCTGTGGCTATGGCTGGGACGGCTGGAAAAGTTAAAAAGGCAACTTTCCGCATGCAAAGGGCAATAGTCAAAATCTTATCCGCTGCCTAGCTTTTCTTCAAAAAGTCTTCGGGCTTTTTGCCGGTGCGTTCCATTTCGGCAATAATGTCTTCGGGCGTGACAAGTTCAATGTTTTCCAAAGGAAGCTTGGCAACCTGCTTTATCGGCACGACATAAGTTCGCGCGGCAGTTTTAGGATTTTTAAGCTCAACCACAAAGACTTGCTTCGCTTCATAAACCGCCTTTTGCATATCTTTGTTGATATAATCAAGCATTACGGTTTGCCCGCGACGGCGGTAAAACATGGCATGGTCCTTACCGTCGTAAAGTATCATGGGGTTTTCCGGCTCCATATCTTTAACCGATATACAAACGATAACGCGACCTTCTTTATCGGTCATGACCACATATTGCTTTTCCTGAATTATCATACTTGCCTCCGAACTATGGGATAAAGATTTTATCCTAACCCCCGCAAAAAGAAAAGAGTTATTGTAAAACCAAAGGCAAAATGCTATAAAGGCGGTCTTTTAAAAAGGGAAAATAAAAAGGTGAAAGAGGTCGATTTAACCAAAGGCAAATTGTCTTCGGCGCTGATAAAGTTTTCGGCGCCGATAGTGCTGATGAACCTTTTTCACGCGCTTTACGGCTTGGCAGACTTGTTCATCCTCGGGCATTTCACCCAAGGGAGCATAGGCGTTTCCGCCGTAGCTATAGGTTTTTCCGCCATTTTCATCTTTATGCTTTTCCTGTTCGGCATATCCACGGGTGCAACCGTGATGATAGGCAAGGCCTTCGGGGCCAAAGAATTGGAAGAGCTGGATAAGATAGTTGGCACTATGATGACGGTATTTTCCGCTCTGGGTATATTGTGCGGCGCCGCTTTGTACCTCACTGCCCCGCTTATAGTGAAGCTTTTGCAATCTCCGCTTGAAGTAGTAGATCCTGCCACCGTTTACATTCGCATTTGCGCCGGCAGTATGCTGTTTATTTCTTTAATAAATATGATAAGCGCAGTGCTGCGCGGACTTGGTAATTCAACAACGCCGCTTTTATATGTAGGACTTTCCGTTTCCCTAAACATAGTGCTGGACTTTGTCTTTGTGTATTTCTTTGGCTGGGGAGTAACGGGCGTTGCCATCGCCACCGTCATATCACAGTTTATAGGGCTTGTATTTGCGTTTTGGTATCTGCGCAAGCACGAGTTTTTGTTCATGTTCCGCCTTAAAGACTTCTGCTTTTGTAAAGACAAGGCCAAAGAAGTTTTTGCATTGGGCATTCCCATATCGCTTCAAGATGTCCTTATCAACCTGTCCTTCCTGCTGATTTTTGCGCTTGCCAACAAGATGGGGCTGGCTTCATCCGCCGCATATGGTATAGGGCAAAGGCTTTACGGCTTTACCATGCTTCCCGCTTTTTCGCTGGGCATAGCACTGGCGGCAATTACCGCTCAACACATCGGCGCCCGCTACATCAAAAGGGCAAAAGATGCTTTGTTGCTAAGCATCGCTTATGCCTATATCTTTTGCGGCTTTTTCTTTTTCGTGCAGATTTTATTTCCCGAGTGGGTAATGGCTCTGTTTACAAATGACATGGCGACCATAGCCGCGGGTAAAGAATATCTGCTGTCCTCAAGCTGGGAATTATGGGCTATCGCACCTACCTTGTGCATGCTGAACTTTTTCAACGGGTGCGGCAGGACGACTTTCACAATGATAGTAAGTATTTCCATAACTTTCCTTATCCGCGTTCCCGCGGCCATTATCCTGACTTACCCCGAAGAAGCAACATTATACGACCTTGGCTGGTCTGCGGTAATCGCGTGCACCACTGAAACCATAGTGTTCCTTATCGCGCTTAAAAGCGAATTCTGGCGTAAGGAAAGCCTAAAGCGTTCCAAAGCTCCCGCCGCATTGCCCATCGTTCGCTCCTAGCATAGCAGGAAGCTTCAATCCCCTTCGCGTTTGCACTTTACAATTTCAAATCTGCTTTTTCTATGCTATAATGCCCGCTCTCTTATTTAGAGGGAGCAAAAGTAAAAGGACGACATATGTATTTTTTGTTTGGCATTCTTATTATTGCAGCCGTTTCCGCCGGCGTATTGCTGCGGCTTTTTATCTGGCTTAAAAGAAAGCTGACACCTAAGTCCCTGTCCAAACCCTCTGCCAAAACCACTGCCAAAGCCAAGGAAAAACAGCGCCAACGCCAGCGCACTCAAGCCAAAGCAAAGCAAGCTGCAAAGGCCAAGACCAGTGCCTTAGGTGAATCCGTCATTGACATGGGCGAGGCAAGCCCGCTTCTCACCGACGCCTTTGGCAATCCCATGGCTGAACGCACGGACTACTTGACCGACCCATTAGGGGGAGGGGATCCGACTGCTGATAATTCCACCCCCTTTGCTTCCTCGCAGATTATAGCGGGCAAAATCCGCGCGGAATCCATAGCTGCCATTTTCTTCGGCGATGACGCCAAGAACGAAGTCGCCGCGCTCCTTTCCACCATTTTAGAGATGAAAGAGCAAGGCATGGCAGACCGCCAAATCGCCCGCATTCTTGCGAACACAAGAGTGCTGAACCCGAACATCGACTATGACATGCTGACCGAGGTTGTGAACTTTTACGAAAAGACCATGGAAGACATGGGACTTGACGAGCGCTTTGCCCGCTATAACGCCCAGAAAAAGCAATACACACCCCCGCATTCCAAGGAAGAAGTAGCTGCGGCGCTGGCAAATGGTGATGTCAGCCTTTTATCCGAGGTACTTTCGGACTTCTCCTCCTATAACATAAAACAAGCGCAAAGGCTTCCTGCCGGCACGCTTACCGAGCAATTTACCTCTGCCGCCGCCGACGCGCTGGCCATGAACGCCGCCATCACCTACACCTTTGACGAGACCTCTGCCATTGCCGAGGTGGAAAGAGCAATTGCCCTTGCTCCGCACAACCCCACGCCTTTTTTAACTTTCGCGCGTATGGATATGGCAAGCGGAAACATCGAGCGCGCCGAGGAAGTCCTGCTTGCCGTAAAAGGCATTGCGCCGCCTGATTCATACGCGTATCGCACGGCGTCTGACGTCCTTTTGGATATCAGGGAGATTAAGCGCACTCTTACCTCAGACGCGCAGTTCGCCCTTTACAGCGACACTGTCGACAAGGCAAAGGACTTTATCCGCTCCAGTATTGGCGGCTTTATCAATACGCACAGCATGGTCAAGGCCTCAAACGCCTAAAAACCCCGCAAAGCCCCATCCTAAAAACAGCTTTTGCAATCACGCAAAAACCTGCTAGTCTGATTTTGTAGCAGTAAAAAGAACTGCTATGGGTGTCACAACCCCACAACTTTGCTGATAATTCTTCAGCGCTCCTAAGTGCGACATTCACTCGCTCTTTGAGGTGGATGTCAGCTAAATAGGGCTAAGCTTCAATAGGCTGAGCCGGCCAAGTTGTACGGTTGTGAACGTCCACCACTTTTTCCCAAAAGAAAATGTGGTTCTTTTTTAACTTTTTTAAAAAGGACGAGGACGATGTTTTTTTGGCTTATAGCGATACCGTTTTTTGTAATCATAGCAATGTTTACCTTGTTTAGGCTGCCAAGTAGCGGCCTTCACGAACCCGAAGATATTCAAGATACGGCAATGGCTTTTCGTATGGTTTTGCAGCACGACGCGGCAGCAAAACTGATGCAGGAGTATCAGGCAACCGGCGAGTCGGATATGTTCGACGAAGGCAGCTATGACTTGGGCGGCGACACGTGGAAAGAAACT
>Ga0310786_10000135_pt1 | contig 121846 bp, 132 predicted proteins | sample AusTroGonzalo_MG_FD_203881 | JGI IMG/M metagenome (GOLD analysis project Ga0310786, IMG submission 203881) | Bovine rumen microbial communities from tropical cattle in Woodstock, Queensland, Australia - Gonzalo_03 (v2) (version 2) | ecosystem: Host-associated > Mammals > Digestive system >...
AAAAAGCGTCAGAAGTCTTTGGAAAGGAGTCTGAGGGATAACCTTTCTTCAGAAAGGTTTCCCTCAGTAAATCATACAGAGGGTAGGGTAAATTATCGTTTGTAGCAATACACAACCGAATTGGGATTTCGTTTTATTCAAAATAGAGAAAATCTGCCCAGGGATACTGGCTCATAAATTCGCATTCGTAGGAATTGACGGCACCCGCGTCAAGCTCCTTGAAACGGTAGTAGTCGCAGTCGAGGACATCCGGGTTCACCGCAAGGGCATTGTAGCTCCTGACCACTGCACTCTCTGCGCCCACGGATTTAAGCGTTTTTATCATAGAGTAGATGTAGGTCTGGAGCAGGTTCTGGAGCTTTTCCTCATAGGGAGAGTCCTCAAATATAATGGCGAACAGTTCCCGCGTGGTGCAGGAGCTTCCGTGGCGGGAAACGAGATAGGCAAAGACCTCCTTGGCCTTGCTGCGCTCGAATTTAAGATGGTCGCCGTTCGGGAGGAACACATCGAAGTTGCCGAAGCACTGCACCCGCAGGAGGGCGTTGCTTTTCGGCACCATACCGATCTGGAAGCGGAGGTTGTCAAGCTCCTCTTTGACCTCATCGACGGTGACGGGCTTCATAATGTAGCCGCTGGCCTTCATATCCATTGCGTCGGCCTTGTACTCGGAGAAGCCCGTTACAAAGATTATGTTCATCTTCGGGTTGATGTCTTTGAGGCGCTTTGCCACCTCGACGCCGTTCATTCCTCTCATGTGGATGTCGAGAAACGCCACATCGCAGCCGGATTCCTCCGCGTCCTCAAGCAGGGCGTCCTGATCGTCGAACGACCAGACCTCGGCTTCGGGCTTGGCTTTCTTTACGCACATTTCCAGCATTTGCAGGGCAAGCTCTTCATCGTCAAGACACAGTATCCTCATTATTCTGACCCTCCTTGGGAAGTATTATTGTTGCGGTCGTGCCTACATCGACCGTGCTTTCGATATTTACAGTACCGCCGCACATCTCTTTAAGACGGCTGCGGGTGTTTTCCATTCCGACATGGGAGCGCCCGTCGTCCTTCTTCGGAGCATTCGTATCAAATCCAACGCCGTCGTCCTTGACGATGACCTCGAAGGCGTCCCCGGTATCCCTTGAAATGATCGTGACGGTGCCGCCCTTTTTCTTCATGCCCACTCCGTGCTTGACGGCGTTCTCCACAAGGGGCTGAACGGACAGCATCGGCAGCTTGAAATCCGTGGCCTGTATGTCGTACTCCATGTTCAGTTTCTTGCCGAAGCGGAGCTTTTCGATGTAAAGATATTTTTTCAGATGCTCAAGCTCCACCTCAAAGGGTACGGGCTTGGTCTGTTTGAGGGAGTCCATATTGCCCCGCAGATACTTGGCGAATGTGATGGTTGCCTCCTGTGCGGTCTCGGGGTCGATCTGACACATCATTGCAATAGAGGTCAGGGCGTTATACATAAAGTGAGGCCGTATCTGCGACGCCATTACTGCGACCTTGGCTTCATAGGCCTCCTTCTCGGCACGCTCACGCTCAACGGCTATGCGTATATTCTCCTTGGTGTAGTGGTCGATCTCCAGCGCCATGTCGGAAATGGTGTCCGAAAGATACCCGAGCTCGTTGTTTGAATTTATGTTGTACATCTTCTTGACGATCTCGGGAGCATTCTTGTCGGTGGAATAGTCTAACAGCGCATTACGGATAGCCATAATAGGCTTTACGGTCTTGCGGTAAAGAAAGAAAAGGATGAATGCCATAACAACGATCATTCCCGCAGAGCTTATGAGCATAGTCTTTACGATCGTGCTTTCAAGAGATCCTTTGAAGCCGTCCCAGTTATATACAAGTCCGAGAACTGCTCTGACCTTTCCGTTTACGATCAGCGGTTTGTATGCTATATAATTGTTACCGTCACAGGGATAATCCACTGCCCTTTCAAAAACGGTCTTTCCGTCGCATTTCTCTGTCAGCTCTTTCAGCACGGGATGCTCGGACATTTTCAGTCCGTAGGTATCGCCTATCAGGTGATCCTGACCGTCCTTGGTGTACTCGGAAATGACCATACCCTCGCGCCCCTCGGAAACGTCCATGATAAAGAGGGCGTCTGTTCCGTCGTTGCCTCTTTGACGCAATATGGAGCCGTCTATGCTGTCATAGATATTTTTCGCCACATAACTCTTATACAGATCAGAGGCCGAATACAGACGGTCGAGATCAAGCAGATCGACTTGGTCGGTCTCCAAATATGCGGCGTTTTCCTCATCGGAGACGGGCTCTCTTAACAGAGCGGGGTCTTTGTCGACCATATCATAAAACCACTGCATGACCTGTTCATCAAGAAAGAAGGCGGCTTCCTCAGCCTGATCGAGCTGAAATATCATATGTGCGTTCTGCGCTTCAAGAAAGCTGTTTACGGAGTTCCTTTCGACCAGCCAGCAGATAGAGCCTGTCAATATCATAAACAGCGGCAATATGATAGCGATCATCTGTATCAGCAGCTTTTTCCTGCGTTTTGCTTTTGCCAATATATCACCTCTTTTTAGATGTTAATAATATTATAACATATTCTTACGAAAAAGAAAAGAGCTTTTTGAAAAATCATCCTGAAATCTATTCAGAGCAAAGCGTCCGCACTCGAAGTACGGACGCTTTGCTCATTGTTTTTTCTCTTTCAATTGCTCCTGTCAATATCACTTGAAAGGATTGCCGAAGATGGCGACATATACGCAATACCCAATCGTTGCCACTGTCGCTGAACCGTAGAGCACTACAAATGCTGTAAACATTGATCTTCCTCCTTTCTGTTCAACCTACTGCCAGCCATCCGAAAAAGCAGGCAAGTCCTGCGGCCATTAGTCCGCCGCTGACTACGATTGCTGTTCCTACTAACATTATCGTTTTCCTCCTTTAAGTTAATGTTGATTTTAGCCGAATATCACGTTCCATGCGATGTAACCTGCGATCACTGCCGCTGCCGCACCTACTGCCATTGCTGTAAACATTGTTTTCCCTCCTTTGTTTTGTATTTATGTCGGTTCCTGTTATCTGTTCATCGCTACGATGAAACCGATCACTTCAAGTGCGCCGATGAATCCGCAGATCACTACTCCTGTAAGAATTGTGTTTCCCTCCTTCCATCTAAAGTTGTTGTTTCCTTTACTGTGTCTTCATTATATCATACCGATCTTTGCAAGTTCTTTGCAAGGATCTTTTTTATTGTTTAATGCCGTTCCAGCGTCGGTGTTATCACAGGTTTACATAAACTGCATATCCTACTTCCACCGCAAACCCCACCAGGCAACAGATCACAAATGTTGACATTATGTTTTCCTCCTTTCGGTTTACTGTTTTCCTTTACTGTATCTTTAGTATATCATACCGACCTTTGCAAGTTCTTTGCAAGGATCATTCATGCGTTTCCTTTTTTTCTCTTACTTCATGATGAAAAGAATAACTACGGGTGATACTGCCATAAAGACCCCGATCCCGCAAGCGATTGCTGTAAACATCGTTTTTCCTCCTTTCGGTTTACTGTTTTCCTTTACTGTATCTTCAGTATATCATACCGACCTTTGCAAGTTCTTTGCAAGGAACTTTTATGCGTTTTCTTCATCGGTCTTTTTATTGCGGTTGATGTACAGTATCATCGCTCCGATGAATACCGCAGAAGCCGCCTCGCCGGGAAGCTTCTCCATATCAACAGTGAAGCCGCTGCCTGCGATGAATCTGTTCCAGAGCAGTTCAAGCCCGATGTAGCATACTACAAATGTTACTACGAAACCTGCGAGCCAGAGTACCTTGCGAGCGAATGTGTTCTTCTTGTTGTTTTTCACGGTGATTACTCCTTTTCATTTTTTTCATTATTGTTCAGTGGGTCTTTCCCTCCTGCTGTGATCACAGTATATCATACCGACCTTTGCAAGTTCTTTGCAAACCTCTTTTCACTTTTTAAGACGAAATACAGAGCTGGGATTTAGTGATGGCCTGTAAAATCCAGTGTGCCTTCGTCAAAGTAAACAAACGCCGAGAAAAAACTTTATTATATATTACAACAAAAAATTTCTAATTTATTGCTGATTTATTGTGGCAAATATGATATAATATTTATATGTTAAACATAAATAGCATAAGACTGAACAGACACAAACGACGCTGCTGCCTTTGTACGGTATCGCCATAAAAAATGAGGTGAAATATTATGGAACTGAAAAAATCATTTATCATTGCCGTTTTATCGGCAGCACTGCTGATGACAGGCTGTGCGGGCTCCGACAGCTCCTCGCAGACCGAAAGCAAGTCCGACACGACCGAGAGCGTTACCGATAGCACTCCCGACAGCAAGGCTTCCTCCGAAGCCGAGCCCGTCAAGGAACGCCCGACGAATATCATTGACGGCGTGGATTATCTTGTGCTTGCTTCTTACGGCAACAAGCTCCCCGACGACTGGGCGGACAAGATCACCATAGAGACTCTGACCTGTTCCCAGGATTATGACGTCTATGTCGAAAAGAGGGCTGCGGAGGCTTACAGGCAGCTCAAAGCGGCTCTTGAAAAGGAAGATGTGCATATCGACATCGACACGGGCTACCGCAGCGTTGCCGAGCAGGAAGAGATAATGCAGCGCTTCCGCGAGAGATACGGCCTTGAATACGTCAAGCAGTATGTCGCCGTTCCCGGTTACTCCGAGCATCAGTCGGCTCTGGCGATCGACCTCTATCTGATCGTTGACGGCAAGGAAGTCGTGCTCAACGAGGATCTTGTCCAGTATCCCGAGATATGGGAAAAGATACACTCAAAGCTTGCCGACTACGGCTTCATCCTCCGCTATGCAAAGGATAAGGAGGATATCACCAAGTTCAGCTACGAGCCCTGGCACATCCGCTATGTGGGCAGCCCCGAGATCGCTAAGGAGATCACGGAAAACGGTCTCGCGCTCGAAGAATACCTTGGCGTGACTATCGAAAAAAAGACCGATACGCCCGACGAGACCCTTGTACCTGTCAACACGGAGACTCTTTATCAGGTGGCTCTGCTGCAATCGCTCGTTCAGGGCTACTACAAGGGGATAATCTCCGTTGCGGCTCAGAAGGAGCGCGGAGATACAGGCATCGGCACCTTTGACGGCGTGAACGGCGAGCTTATAATGCTTGACGGCACGGTCTACCGCGCAGCTGCGGACGGTACCGTTGAAGCAGTACCCGATGACGAGATGATACCTTTCTCGAACGTTACCTTCTTTGACGTTGACGGAGAGTTTGAGATAAAGGACGTCAAGGACTTCGCTGCCGTACAGACAGAACTCAACAAGATAGTTGAGGAGAACGGCAAGAACTTCTTCTATATGGTAAGGATCGACGGCAGCTTCAAGACCCTCAAGGTTCGCAGCGAGCCCAAGCAGGAGGAGCCTTACAAGCCTCTCGATCAGGTGCTTGCAGCAGAGCAGGTGGAGTTTGACTATGAAAACGAAGAGGGTACTGTTGTTGCGCTCTACTGCCCTGACTATATGGGCGGGCTCAACACTCCCGGCTGGCACCTGCATTTCATCAGCAGCGACCGCACCAAGGGCGGCCATGTGCTGGGGCTTTCCGTCGCGGAGGCAACAGTGAGATACGATACCACTCCCGGCTTCAAGCTCTATCTCTCGGGCACTGATGAATTCCAGAACATGGATCTCGCCAAGAACGTAGATCAGGCGATCCATGACGCCGAGACCAAGACCAACGACTGAATGCAGAAGCCGGAAATCTTTTTTCAATAATATGGAACGGTGATCAAAAATGAAGATCTGCAATAATGATATAAAAATGGACCCCTCGGGGTTTGTGGTGCTTGCCGACTATGTTCCCGCTATCGTGCAGGAGATACGCTACTACTCCACATATAATTTTATCGGCGAGCGTATCGACGGCTATGAGGAGCCCTGTGCCCTGCTGACCATAGAAGCGGCAAGAGCACTAAAAGCCGCAAGCAACGAGCTGTTCGTCAAAGGCTACCGTATGAAAGTCTTTGACGCATACCGTCCTGCGCCTGCCGTCAGACAGTTCGTCCTTTGGGGGATAGAAGACACCGATATCCGTATGAAGCCATACTTCTATCCCGATCTTGAAAAACAGGAACTGTTCAGGACGGGCTACATCGCAAAGCAGTCTAGTCACAGCCGCGGCAGTGCCATCGACCTTACCCTGCTCGATATGAGAACGGGCAAGGAGCTTGATATGGGCAGTCCCTTTGACCTGTTCAGCGAGCTGTCTCACCCGGACTGCCGCACCATAACCGAGGAGCAGTACGAGAACCGTATGCTCCTGCAGAGCACTATGGTCAGGAACGGCTTTGAACCCATATTCTGCGAGTGGTGGCATTTTATGCTGAAAAACGAGCCCTACCCCGACACCTATTTTGAGTTCCCCGTATCCTCCGCCTATCTGCGCAAATGATATCCTGTTCAGGGAAACTATGAAAAAACACCGAGCCAATGGTCCACGGTGTTGCCCTAATATTAGATTTCATATGATCAAATAAGCTGATGCCACCATAGAGAGTTTTCTGTGCCCATCCCTCTTGATCGGTTTCTTCGCCGTTGCTGTAGAACTTTTTGCCATCTTCATCTATCGTACTTAATCCAGTTGCCTTGGCAATAACTTCTACTGTAAATGGCAAAGAGGCTTTCCGAACTAATATGACAGTCTCAACTTTATTGGATTTATTAACTGTTCCTTTGGGGACAATATAAACATAATGATTTCCATTGTCAGCTAACAGAAGATTAATTGCTTCGTGAACTATATTTTCACCTTGATTTGAATACGCACCGGAATTATTGTTATACATTTTGCTGATCCGTGATATAGCCTCGATCTGAATACCTGGCTTATCCCATATCTCCCTGATCTCAGGACAATCGTTGTATGAGACCAGAAAGAACCCTTTTGCAGAAGTCAGAGCCCTCATCAGCCTGATATGGTCATCCCTTGTGAAACCAACATCTTTGTAATAGCTTTCAGTATTGAAGTACGGCGGCTCGCAGTAAAAGAAGCTCACCGGGCGGTCATACTGCCGGATGAGCTTTTCAAAATCCTTGTTCTCGATTACCACCTTCTGGAGCCTTGCTGCCGCCTTGTCAATAAGGGGAAAGTCCTGCCATATCGAATGGGGCTGACTTCCGAAGCTGTCGAGACCGCTCGCATAGCTGTAACGCACCGGCTGATAAAACTTTGCTGCCCGGTCGTAATCACGGAGCTTCGGCAGTATCTGCCTTTTGTGGAGCAGTGCGATATAGTCGAAGTCCTCGCGGCTGTTCAACACATACCGCAGTTTGTATTTGAGCTTGTTAGGATTTTGTCTGACACAGCGATACAGATTGGCAAGGTTTGAATTGAAGTCGTTATATACCTCAAAATCGTTGCCGGGCGGCTTGTGGAACAGCACCCAGCCTGCACCTCCGAATACCTCGATATATCGCTCATAGTAGGGAGGAAAACGTGCAAGCACAGCATCACGCAGAGCTTTCTTACCTCCCACCCAGGACATAAAACTGTTCATTCTTTCCTTTCCGTCGTTTGTGCCGAAATACGGAAAGAAGAAAAGCCGTCCTGCCGCATCCGGCAAAACGACTTTTTGTAAATATTGTTTTAACTTTGATAAAATAGGTTGAATTTATCCTATTCCTATCGTATAATATAGATAGAAAAGGAGGTCTGACTTATGAACGTTAACACTAAAAATCTTGTATCCATAACCGAAGCAAATCAGAACTTTTCCCGTGTTGCCAGAATGGTCGATGAAAACGGGTCTGTTGTTATACTGAAAAACAATACTCCCAGATATCTGCTGATAGAATTTGAAAAAGCCGAAAAAGAACAGCTTGCAGACGATGAAGACCTTATGGAAGTATCAAAGCGCCTCATTGCCAAAAACCGTGAGGCTTACGAGGAGCTTGCCAAATGATAATTCTTTCAAAGGAACAAATTCTGCGTCTGCATTCACAGCTTATCTCAGAGACCGGCGGTACATACGGCCTGCGTGATGAAGGAATGCTTGAATCCGCATTGACTGCGCCTTTTCAGGTGTTTGATGAAACTGAAGTTTATCCCTCTATCCAGCAGAAAGCTGCAAGGCTCGGCTTCGGCCTTGTCAAAAACCATGCCTTTGTTGACGGTAATAAACGTATCGGGGCTCATGTTATGCTCGTTTTTCTGGCGCTGAATCACATTGAACTTGACTACACCCAGCGTGAACTGTCTGTCACGATACTAAAAGTCGCTGACGGATCATATACCTTTGATGATCTGCTGAAATGGATACTTGAACATCAATTGTAAAAGCTGCTTTTTGTGAGCAGCTTTTTCTTTTACTCCTTTTTCGGGTTTACTATCTGTGAGCATAGCGGATAATGCAGTCGCGCCTTGTAAGTGACGTATATAATGAATTAAAGCGTCGTTACCGGATCCAAAAGAACGGCGAGATCCTTTTCCGCTTTTCGAGACTGTTTTTCAAGGTGAGAAAAAGCTGACGGGAGGTTCAGGACGTCAAGCCGGGATCTGATAAATGCGTGAGAACAGAAATGCTCCGGATTTTTTGGGTTTTGGCTTGACAAATCCTCCGGGGCGTGCTATAATATGTCTGCAAATAACTCGGAAGAGGTGGAAGGATGAGAAGATAACCTGCTTTTGAACGCATAATGATACGGATAGGCAAGGCTTTCGGAGCTGTGCCTGTATTATGCTGTCAAGGGCGGAGTATGTTCTCCCGCAGCCTCTTATTTTTGTGTCCCGGAAACGGCGGCACTGTCTGTGAGTGAACATTTATGACCGTCCGGCAGCGGACGGTCTTTTTTCGTAAGGGGGAATGTTTTATGTCACAGATAAGGGTAAACGGGCTGACGTTCTGCTACGACGGCAGCTTTGACAATATTTTCGAGGATGTCTCCTTCTCGGTGGATACCGACTGGCGGCTGGGCTTCATAGGGCGCAACGGCAAGGGCAAGACCACCTTTATGCGGCTCCTTCTCGGTGAGGAGCAATACTCCGGCACCATAACCTCATCGGCGCGGTTCGAGTATTTCCCTTACCCCGTCACCGGAGAGCAGCTGGAGCTTCCGGCTTCGGAGTTCATCGATGACCTCAAACCCGGCTGCGAGAGCTGGCGGGTGATCTGCGAGCTTTCTCTCCTGGGGGAGGAGGCGGATATACTCTACCGTCCCTTCGGTCAGCTGAGCCACGGTCAGCGCACCAAGCTGCTTCTGGCGGTGCTGTTCTCCGGGGACAACGAGTTCCTGCTGATCGACGAGCCCACCAACCACCTGGACGGCTCCGCCCGGGAAAAGGTGAAGGAGTATCTTTCGGGGAAAAAGGGCTTCATACTCGTATCACACGACCGGGATCTGCTGAACACCTGCACCGACCATGTGCTTGTCCTCAACCGCAGGAGCATAGAGGTGCAGAACGGGAACTTTTCCAGCTGGTGGGAAAACAAGCAGCGTGCGGACAGGTTCGCGGAATCGGAGAACGAAAAGCACCGCAAGGAGATCAAAAAGCTGGACCGCGCCGCAAAACGTGCCGCCGACTGGGCGGACAAAAGCGAGCGCACCAAGATCGGCTTCGATCCCGTTAAGGAGCACGACCGCAGCATCAGCACGCGCTCCATCATCGGGGCAAAGACCAAGAAGATGCAGAGCCGGGTCATGAACCTTGAAAAGCGTATCGACCGGGAGATCGAGGAAAAAGAAGGTCTGCTGAAGGACATAGAATGTGTGAAGGATCTGAAGCTCGATCCCCTTTCCCACCACAAAAGCACCCTGCTGAACGTGAGAGATTATTCCTTCCGCTATGCCGACGCAGAGGAGTCCCTGATAAGCGGGCTCACCTTTTCCGTGGAACGGGGGGAGAGAGTTGCCCTTGCCGGAAGCAACGGCTGCGGGAAGTCCACGCTGATAAAGCGGCTGCTTATGAACACCTCTGGTCTGAAACTGAACCCCTTTGAGGAAAGCGGACTCTTCGAGACCGCCTCCGGGCTCATCGTTTCCTATGTGGATCAGGACACCTCCGGGCTTTGCGGCAGCATCGCGGAGCTTTCGAAACAGCGGGGGCTGGACCGTTCCCGGGTCAGCACCATACTCAGGCAGCTGGGTCTTGAACGAGGACAGCTCTCCAAAAACATCGAAGACTATTCCGAGGGGCAGAAGAAAAAGGTGCTGCTTGCGGCAAGCCTTGCCGCCTCCGCCCACCTTTATATCTGGGACGAGCCCCTGAACTACATCGATGTGTTCTCGCGGATGCAGCTTGAAAGCCTGCTGCTGGAATACCGCCCCTCAATGCTTTTCGTGGAGCACGACCTCAGCTTCCGCGAGCATATTGCAACGAAAACCATAGTTATCTGATACCCGGCGGGGCTCACTGCATTCTGCGGATGAGCTCCGCCAGTCCTTTACCCACCAGCTCCCTTTTATGATTTAACGTATTTGCGGTAGCACCCAAGTAGCACTCATATCAGCTTCTCAAAATCCTTGTTCTCGATCACCAGCATACGATCAATAAAGCCAAGGCAGTAAGTCATATCGACCTCCGGCTTATCTTCCGTATGCATCGAGCTTTACCTCCTTGATCTCACGCTCAAGGCGCTCGATGGTCTTTTGAAAAAGTCTATTGACGGATCGCAAGAAAACAAATAGTGAAACTGCATAAAATCAGCGTCTTTTTTTTGTGTATTATAATTATGAATATTTTGTGTGGAAGTCTTGACAAAACTATAATCGCGTGATATAATCCACTATATTGATCATATCGTAAAAGAGAAATAAAGATATGATAAAAGATAGATAAAGATATGAAAAAAACGAAGAAGGTAGAACAATGAAACAAGACAACAAAACCAAGGGTGTATACTCTGTATACGCTCAGCACCGCCGTGAAAAGACGCAGATGTCGTTGATAGCAGCACTCTCGGTTGCTTTCAACATAGGCTTCTTTTCTCCAATGGATTTTTATCTCAACAATATCGTGGATGTGACTCTGCCGTACAAGATCGTACTCTTGGCCTGCGCTCCGGTTGCGATAGTTCTGTTTATCGCAGTCTTTCTTACGCTGAAACTGACCAAGGGCAAGGCTCATATTGCGGCACTCTCACTGACTGTCGGCATCAACTTGGCGACGTATATTCAAGGCAATTTTATGACCATAGGAATGGCTACCCTGGACGGCTCAGCATATTCGGTGAGCTTCATACGGGCAACTGTGGACATATTGCTTTGGTGCGTTCTCCTTGTGATGCCTTTTTTCATTTACATCAAGGCAAACGATCTTTTCAGGGGAATGGTGATCCTGATCTCAACCGCTGTCATTCTGATCGAACTGGTGGCTATCATTACGGATGTTATCGGCCTTATAGGCAAGGAATACACATGGCGAATGATGATGTCCGAGGAGCACTATCTTGAATCCTGCAAAGTGACTGACGAATTCACGTACTCCACCAAAAAGAACCACATAGTTTTTATTGTTGATCAGTACGATTCGTTTGTTTTTGATAACGCAGTATCGAGAGAGCCTGAGTCGGTTTCGGGGTTTGACGGCTTTACTTATTACAATAATACTGTCGGTATGTACAAGTACACAGATAAAAGTATGGCTTATCTTTTTACTAACAGGCTGATCGAGAATGAGGACGCTCTCGGCGATCAATACAAGAGTGATAACCTTTTCAGGCATATTCCCGAGGATTACAAGGTAGAGTTTTACTGCGACAGCAACCTCCTGCCGAAAGAGGTTATGAGAAACGAAGCAGAGAACGTCGAGGAACATTCGATCTCGTTTAACGATGTCACGAACATAACTTCCGCTATGTTCAAAATGGTGATGTACCGTATTTCTCCCGATGTTTCAAAGGGTCTGTTCTGGTCATATACGGGTGATTTCATCAACAGCCTCTCCTCTGTAAAGACCTATCTGAGCGACAATCAGGTCTTCTACCGTTCACTGCCTGATGAAATAAAATACACGGATGAGCCATGCTACAAACTTTTCTATCTTAAAGGCATTCACGCTCCGAGAACCACCGACCAGAATATTGAGCGTGTCGAGGACGGTAAGGTTATTCCGACAGACTGCGCCATCGGAGTGAACAAAGTTCTGTCAGAGTATTTTGAACTGCTGAAAAAGGGCGGAGTCTACGATAACTCCGATATCATCGTGCTTGCCGACCACGGTCAAAGGCCGAACTACGGCGGAAAATTCCCTCTGTTTATGATAAAGCTTGCAGGAGACACTCAGGAGGGCATCCGTACCTCATCTGTACCGGTTTCTTATGCGGATTTCTATTCCACCTGCCTCTTCCTTCTTGGTGACGAGTCCTCGAAGAGCACTTCTGTGTTCGCTCTTTCAGAGGGAGAAAAGCGCGAGCGTTATTTTGCCGAATCGGATGAATACATCACCGAAGATGTTGACAGAACGCTCCCGCTCATTGAGAACGGCGATTGATCGAAGGAGGTAGCATTGTATGAAAAAAATTATGTTTAATGCGGCAAGAGTCGCTTTCTGTTCCGTAGCTTCACTGTTTGTGTTCGGCGACCGCGCCTTCGCATACGTAGATCCTGCAACGACAAGCTATGTCGTGCAGATAGTCGCAGGTATAATCATCGCCTGCGGTACCGGTATCGGTATCTTCTGGAACAGAATGAGAAGAAAACTGAAGAAGAAAGATCAGAACAGCACGGTGCCTGACGATATTTCAGCAGAGAGAAACTCTCAGGGAGGAGTTATGACCGCCGAAGACCTCCTTGATGACAGCGAACCCAATAAAAACGAATAGGTCACGGCGCTATGAGCTATATTATTGATTTTCTGACCCATATCCTCGGATATGTGATGAGAGGCTGTTATTCGCTTATCGGGAGCTACGGGCTTGCGATCATCGTGTTCACTCTGCTCACTAAGGTGATCCTGTTCCCGCTCAGTATAATGACCCAGAAGAACTCCATCAGAATGGTCAATCTCCAGCCCAGACTCGATGAACTGAAGATCAAGTATATCGATGATAAGGATAAATATACCGATGCTCAGGTGGCGCTGTATAAGGAATATAAATACAATCCTTTCCTTGATATGCTTCCCCTGCTCTTGCAGATACCGATAGTTCTGGGACTTGTGGGAGTTGTCTACAGACCGTTAAGCTATGTTATGTCAGTTGGGAGCGAGACCGTTGATAAGCTCAACAGCTGGCTTGTGAATGTCCTCGGTGTTGCCGATGCAGGAAGTACATATCAGATAACGATAGCCGAAAAACTCAAAGCAGGATTTACCGCCCCTGCGGATGTTTCGGGCGGAGATGTAAACAGCATTCTCGGCTTTGACATGACATTTCTGGGAATTGATCTTGGCAAAACGCCGTCGTTCAAGGGCGAATATATACTGCTGCTGATACCTCTGTTCGCGGGACTCAGTGCATGGCTACTGTGTTATGCTCAGAACAAGCTGAATGTTCTCCAGCTCGCTCAGGGAAGAATGAACAAAATCATTACCACGGTATTTATGGTAGGCTTTTCGACTTACTTTGCTTTCATCGTACCCTGCGGAGTCGGACTTTACTGGATATTCGGCAACCTGTTTGCGATACCTCTTATGGCGGTAACAAATCTTGTTATACCGCCGAAAAAATATGTAGATTATGAAAAGCTTGCCGGCATCAGAGAACAGAAAAAACTCAAGGAGGCTGAGTTCAAAAAGCACCGCAAGCGTGAAGCCGCCGACTATAAAAGGTTTTTCTCGGTCAGGGATATGCAGCTGATGTTCTATTCCGAGTCAAACGGATTTTATAAGTATTTCAAGGATATGATCGACTATGTCACGGAGCACTCGGACATAGATATCCATTATGTCACCAGTGACCCGAACGACAGTATATTCAATGATCCGGGAGAGCAGATAAAGCCGTACTACATCGCAAGCGACAGATACCTTATACCGCTTTTCATGAAACTTGAATGTGATATGTGCGTTATGACAATGCCCGACCTTGAGAAGTATCACATCAAGAGATCGAGAGTCAGAAAGGACGTTGAGTATGTCTTCGCCTGCCACGGCATCGGCAGTGTCAACCTGACATACCGCAAGGGCGCACTTGATTGGTTCGATACGATCTTCTGCCCGTGCACGGATCAGTTTGAAGAGATACGTGCAGCGGAAAAACTTTTCAATACCCATGAAAAACTTATCGTTGAAACAGGCTATCCTCTCATCGACTCGATGATAAAGGACTACGAAAACATCGGGCACACCGAGAATGATCCGCCCGTTATCATGATCGCACCCTCATGGCAGGCAGAGAATATCATCGGGCTCTGCGGCGAACAGCTCATTGACGAGCTGTCAAAGAGCAATTACAAAGTGATTCTCCGACCTCATCCGCAGCAGGTGAGACATGAAGCAGAACGCTTTGAAATGCTGAAAGAAAAGTATGCCGACTGTCCAAACGTTGAGATACAGACGGATTTCTCGCTGACAAACCCTGTTATGGAATCCGACTTGCTTATATCCGACTGGTCGGGGATCACTTATGAGTATGCATTCACTACCAAGCATCCCGTGATCTATATTGACACGCCTATGAAGATCATGAACCTTGATTACGAAAAGCTGGGTATAGAACCTATGGACAGAGCTCTGAGATCCGAACTGGGTGAGATCGTCCCCGTTGACGGCGTCGGAAATATAAGAGAAGTCGTTTCAAAGATGCTCGCTGAACGCAGCGCATACAGCGAAAGGATAGAAAAGGTCTTCCGTGAGCATATGTATAATATCGGCAGAAGCGCCGAACTCTGCGGAAGATATATAATAAAATCCCTCGGCAGAAAACACTGATAGATAAATAATCACCCGCTATGCGGAAGAAAGGTCCTTTAAGATCATTTTTCGCTATAGTATGTCAAAAGAGATGGAGAAAACAAAATGAAAAAAGTATACACCTGTTTCAGTACAGACGTGATACATGAAGGGCATCTGAATATTATCAGTGAAGCCAAAAAGCTCGGCGAACTTACCGTGGGTGTTCTTGCCGATGCCGCAAGCATCAGATACAACCGCTTCCCGTCTGTAAGCCTTGAAGAAAGAATAAAACTTGTAAGAAGCATTCCCGAAGTCGATCATGTGATCGTGCAGGACGAGATAATGTATGACAGGATATTCGAGGCAATGCATCCTGATTATATCGTACACGGAGATAACTGGTCCGAAGTATCAATGAGTGCTATCCGCCGTAATATCATCTCTCTTACGGAAAAATACGGCGGAGAGCTCGTGGAGATCCCGTATACAAATAACGAGGCAGTCAGGATAAAGGATCTGCAAATGATCGAAAAACTTGCAATGCCCGAATTCAGAAGAGGAAGACTGCGCAAGCTGCTGAATATTGTTCCCATTGTAAAAACCATAGAGGTACACAACGGTCTTACAGGGCTTATTGCGGAAAAAACCGTAGAGGTGAACGAAAACAAGATAGATCAGTTTGACTGTATGTGGATAAGCTCTCTCTGTGACAGCACAGCAAAGGGAAAACCGGATATCGAACTTGTTGATATGACATCACGCTTCCGCACGATTGAAGAAGTTATGGAGGTCACTACCAAGCCTATCATATTTGACGGCGACACGGGCGGCCTGACCGAGCATTTCGTTTATACGGTACGCTCTCTTGAGAGAATGGGAGTTTCTGCTGTTATAATTGAAGACAAGACAGGGCTGAAAAAAAACAGCCTGTTCGGGACAGAGGTATGCCAGACACAGGCAGACACCGAGGAGTTCTGCAAGAAAATATCCGCCGGGAAAAGGGCTCAGCTTTCCGAAGACTTTATGATAATCGCCCGGATCGAAAGCCTTATACTGGAGCGCGGAATGGACGATGCTCTTGATCGTGCGAGAGCATATGTCAAGGCAGGAGCTGACGGAATAATGATACACAGCCGCCGCAATGAGCCTGATGAGATACTTGAATTCTGTGACAGATTCAGAGCAGATGACAAAAGCACTCCCATAACGGTCGTTCCGAGCAGCTTCAATTCGATCACCGAGGAAGAGCTTGCAGCACACGGAGTAAACATCTGTATATACGCAAATCAGCTTTTGCGTGCCGCTTTCCCGGCTATGGAAAACGCAGCCAGAAGCATACTGCGAAATCACAGAGCCAAAGAAACAGACGGCCAGCTTATGCCGATCAAAGAGATAATCACATTGATCAGCGAACTGTGAGGATAAAAAATGTATGCGGTTTTATCGGATATCCACGGAAATCTGTATGCCTTGAAAAAAGCCGCCGAGGATATGAAGCGATTTGATATCAAAGGAATAATACTTCTCGGGGATCTTATCGACTACGGTATGCAGTCAAACGAAACAGTCGGATATATTATTGAAGAGTTCCGTGATATGATCCTGTGCAATCTCCGGGGCAACCACGAGCGTGCGATATTGATGAAGGATTACAGCGGATTTTCAAGCAGGCGCGGAGTTGAGTGTGCAAAGCACACAGCTTCCCTGCTTACGGACAGGACTCTGGCTTATCTCGACACCGAACTTGTTCACGAGGGAATGCTTGAATTTGAACTTGAAGGCAAAAGGATCCTTGCTGTTCACGGCTCACTTGAGGACAACTACTGGAAGGCGGTTTCACCAGATAATGTCAGAGGCGATTACAGCAGATATGACATAGTTTTGTCAGGACATTCCCATTACAGCCACTTTTTCACAAAATTCTATGAGGCTGATGACCCCGTGAGAAGAAACAGGCACGCTGTTGCTTTCATAAATCCGGGATCTGTGGGTCAGCCGCGCAACCATAACCCATCGGCACAGTATGCCCTGCTCGATCCGAAGACAATGTCGGTCTGTCTGCGTGCGGTCAGCTATGATGTCGAGACTGCAATGTCCCTGTTTGACGGGAGTGTTGACGATTTTTACAGAACAAGATTAAAGAACGGAGTATAGGCAGATAAAATGAAAACTCTCTATGTTATAAGCGGAGTCACGGGAATGACGGGCAGCGAACTGGTCAGACAGATACTCGTTGACGGCTCGGAGGACAGCGTCATCGGCTTTGATAATTTTTTTGCATCCTCGATAGATACTGTCGCTGACCGTATAAGTGATGATCGCTTTTCCTTTTTTGAATATGACCTTAACAGCAAGCAGCAGATGCATGAGATCGAGATACTTGTAAAAAACAGGAAGGACAGCTTTGATGAGCTGGTGTACATCAACTGCGCTGCTGTTGTTCATACCGAGCATTTTTATCATGTGTACGAGACCTTTGAAACAAATGTTGAGGGCATGAACGGATTTCTCCGGCAGGCAATAAGGGCAGGAGCACAGAAGTATATCAACTGCTCGACCTCGGAAGTCTATTCGATGAATTCCTGGAACGAAGACGGCGGTGTGAAAGAAAGTGATTATATCACCATGGCAGTTGCCGAGCACAGCCAGAGAACGAGCTATGCCACGGGAAAGCTCCTGACTGAATTCTTCCTGAAGGATGCTGTGGATACGGGAAAGATAAAGGGTTGTTCGATCAGGTTTGCAAATGTATACAGCCGCAATGAACGTTTTCCGAAACACATAATCCCGTTTATTATCGACAGTTTCAAGAATACCGGGAAGGTAGTTCTTCTCGAAAACAGCAGAAAAAACAGAAGGACATTCCTGAACAACTATGACAGCTGCAGCGCGGTACTGGCTCTGGCTTCAACGGATACGGCTCTTGACGGTACAGTCTATAATGTTGCCACCGAAGAGGAGATATCCATCCTTGATCTTGCAAAGCTGTGTGCAAAGAAAATGGGCATCACCGAGCCTGTGATCGAATTTGAGGGATACAGGGAATCAGATCCCGAAAGGCGCTTGCTGTCAACAGATAAGATCAGGACAAGAACAGGCTGGAGACCTGTTGTCGGTCTTTCCGAAGGACTTGACGGGTGCATAACCAATTATCTGAAGAAGTGATATATATGAAAGCAGTCATAATTACAATAGCAGGCATATCCAGCCGTTTCAACGAGGGCATCCCCGAAGAAGAGAAAAGGCACAAGATCATATACTATGAAAACGATCAAAGAGACACCCTGCTTTTTCACCTGCTCGAAAAATGTATGTATGCCGACAGGATAATCCTCGTGGGCGGCAGCAGGTTTGATGAGGTCAGGGATCACTGTGATCGGCTGCCCGAAAACATTAAAGAGAAGATCAGGCTCGTATATAACGGGCACTATTCAGACCTTGCATCGGGATACAGTCTTTACGTCGGGCTTGATGAACTCTTCCGCACCTGCTCGGATATCGAGGATATCCTTTTTGTGGAGGGAGATCTCGACATTGACCGCGCTTCCTTTGACAGGGTGATACGCTCTTCGCAAAATGTGCTTACTTATTCTTATGAGCCTATTTTTGCGAACAAGGCTGTTGTTCTTTATAAGAACAGTCAAAACCGATATAAATATGCTTTCAACAGCAGTCACGGTCTTCTCAGGATAGATGAGCCGTTTTCTGTGATGCTCAATTCGGGTCAGATGTGGAAGTTCACCGACGCACAGCATCTGAAAGAAGCAAATGACAGGTTTTTCAAAGAGGAAAAGGACGGCACGAATTTAAGGATAATCCAGAACTATATCGACTTGCTCGAAAGCAGCTCTTTTGAGCTTGTGGGACTGTCTCACTGGACGAACTGCAACACAAGAGAGGACTACAAGAAAATTCTTTCGTTCTGGAGGGACGGATACAAATGAAAACACTGGAGCAAAGATTACAGACTGTTGAAAAGCATATAAAGGAAAACGGCATCAGAATAATGATAATAGGTCTCGGCAGTGTGGGTACGTATCTGCTCGATTATCTTGTCAGCAGAAACGATGAAGCGATCAAGATCATTGTCGTGGGACGAAGCCGTGAAAAGATGGAAAAGAACGTCAATATCGTGCGCATCTCCGCACTGATACGCGGACTGAACAAAACAGTCATCGAGATAGAGGACGGCATTGACCTTACGGATATCGACACGGTGACCGCTGCAATAAAAAAACACAGACCCGATTTTATAGTCAATTCCAGCCGTGCATATCCGGGACTGAAATACGGAAGCATAAGCTGGGCAAACGTAAGAGCCTACGGTATCTGGACACCTCTTGCTATCAGATTCACAAAAAATGTAATGGCTGCCTGCGACAGAGCCGACACCGATGCCATAGTCATAAACACATCATACTCGGATGCAGTCATCCCATGGCTTAAAAGCGCAGGCATGGCATATCCAGACTTCGGGTCCGGCAATATGAACCATCTTATCCCGCGCATCAGATTTGCAGCAGCGGATATGCTCGGCGTAAAGGATTTCTGGAATATAGATGTAATGTTTGCTGCAGGTCACTTCCACGATGTATGTATAAGCAAAGAGGGGCAGACCGAAGGCGTTGAACTTCCGCTGAAGATATACTACAAGGGCGAGGAAAAACAGCTTGGTCAGAACGAGATCTTCAGCCGATGCAGTATCGCTATGCCTGTTGATGCTCAGAGAAATATGATGAACGCTTCGAGCAATTACGGCATAATAGATGCAGTCATAAAGGCTGTGAGAACCGGCGAAGCACAGCGGATATTTACCCCGGGTGTGTTCGGAGAGATAGGCGGTTATCCCGTACTTATCGGCTACAGAGACGGCAGTCTTGATGCGTGGATAGACGAGTCGGTATTCAGCTATGAAGAGATGAACCTCGCAGACAGGGCTTCAATGGCTCTTGACGGAGTTGAGGACGTAAGAGACGGTATGCTGATCTATACGGATGCTCTTATCGAAAAGGCTAAAAAAGCCTTCGGTGTTGAACTGCCTAAGACCGTAAAATTTGAAGAGATCGACAAAACCGCACAGTTCATAATCGATGAGATAATCACACCTCAGCTCGCAAAGAAAGGGTAACTATGAAAGTCGAAAAACTTGTTGAAATAATCGGTGCAGAGTTTTACACGGGCGTTCCCGACAGTCAGCTCAAGGCACTGTGCAACTATCTTATGGATACTTACGGCATTGACCAGAAGCATCACATAATCGCCGCCAATGAGGGCAACTGTACTGCACTTGCGGCGGGATATCACCTTGCAACGGGCAAGGTGCCTGTGGTGTATATGCAGAACTCCGGAGAGGGCAACATCATCAACCCCGTGGCAAGCCTGCTCAATGATAAGGTCTACGCTATCCCGATGATATTCATTGTCGGCTGGCGCGGTGAACCTGGCATCCATGACGAGCCTCAGCATATCTATCAGGGTGAGGTGACAGTCAAGCTCCTTGAAGATATGGATATAGCGACGTTCATCATCGGCAAGGACACTGCCGATGACGAAGTAATTTCCGCTATGGAGAATTTCAGGTCCGTGCTCACTAAAGGCAAGCAGGTCGCATTCGTTATCCGCAAGGGTGCGCTGACCGATGCGCCGAAGGTGGAGTACAAGAACAACAACACAATGGTGCGCGAGGAGATCATCCGTCACATAGTAAATGTATCGGGAGAGGATCCGATAGTATCGACTACGGGCAAGGCAAGCCGCGAGCTTTTCGAGATCAGAGAGGCAAACGGTCAGAGCCACAAGTACGATTTTCTGACGGTCGGCTCCATGGGACACAGTTCTTCAATTGCCCTTGGCGTTGCGATAAACAAACCCGGGCGCAAGATCTGGTGCATTGACGGCGACGGTGCGATGCTGATGCACATGGGATCAATGGCTGTTCTCGGTGCCAATAAGCCTGCGAATATGGTGCATATCATCATCAACAACGCAGCGCACGAGACGGTAGGCGGTATGCCTACCGTTGCAGGACAGATAGACATTGTGGGCGTGGCGAAGGCCTGCGGCTATCCCGACGCCGTGAGCGTTGACAGCTTTGAGGCTCTCGATAAAGCTCTTGCAGAAGCGAAGAACAGAAACGAGCTTTCTTTGATCGAGGTCAGGTGCTCCATCGGCGCGAGGGATGACCTGGGTAGACCGACAACTACGGCGATCGAGAATAAAGAGAATTATATGGATTATCTCCGTGCCCTATAAGACAAAAATCCACCTTGCTCTGTTGCTTATACAACAAAAATGCGACAAAGTGTCGCATAACCGACAGACAGCATCGGTATTGGCTTCAGACTGTACCACGAAAAAAAAACAAGGGATATATCCCCCGACCGGGTGATATATCCCTTTTTAGCATGGATCATTTAAGAGTTCCGTATTTTGCAACAGCTTCATCGACGGTCATATCTCCCGTTCCGACTTTGTAGGAAGCGATCCTGATCTGAACTGCCAGGGTATCCTCGATGCCGAGGGCTGTGGGAGAGATCGTAAGTTCCGATGAAACTCCGCCTATGGGTGCATACACCTTATCGAAGGACAGGTCATCTGACGGAGTAATCAGACGTTTTACGGACGCCATCTGATTGAGTTCTGTTTTTGAAATGAGAAAGCGCATAAACTCATTGGTCATATCCAGATCCTTGCAGGAATTGTTGACCGAGAACTGAACAGAAGGACTGTCAAGGAAATATCCGCCCTTTTCTGTGGTGGGTACGGGAGCGAATGTATAATTGAAGGGGTGTGCGGTAAAGGCTTCCGACTGGCTTTCGCGCTTGCCAGTACCGGATACCGTATCGCCTGTGCAGATCATCATCGGGACATCGCCCTCAAAGAATCGGAGAATGACCTCGGTATAGTTATCACCTATCTTATTGCACTCTTCCAGGTTGATACAGCCCTTGCTTATCAGCTGAGAGAGAGTCTCAAGGGCGGGGCGCATATATTCGCCTGCCGCAGGATCGCACTTATTTGCAAGAGTGACCGTCTCGGGATGCTCTGCAAGGTTCGCTGCAAAGAGCGGATATGCGATGGTATTCATAAGGCAGCCGGAAGAATCCGTGCTGTAACCCATCAGGGGGCTGGCGTAACCCTTTTCCTTGAAGGCGGCACAGACATCATAAAGCTCCTGCAAGGTCTTTGGTACTTTGAGCCCTTCCTTTTCAAACAGGTCATTATTGATAAGCATACCGTAGGATGTGGAGAAGATCGGTACTGTCAGCACGCGGCCCTGTGAGTAGCGGTTGAGAAGCCCCTGACGGATGCAGTCAAGATCAAGGCCGAGGGAGCTGTCGGCAAGGTTCTCCATCTTGGCGAAGACCGAGTCATAGGCGGAGTTTCCTGTCATCCAGCTGAATGAAAAGAAGATGTTGGGCGCAGAGTTTCCGCTCAGGACGGTAGCTATGGAATTGTTGTAGTCGTCGATCTTCGTGTAGTTCAATTCAACGTTGGGGTAATACTCGTTGAAGCGGTCAAATTCCGCTTCGAGAGCCTCAAAATTGCTGTAGGTGCCCACTATGCTGATCTTGCAGGAAGTGTTTTTATCCAGCCTGGGTTCAAAACCCTTCTGACTTTCCTGCTTGTCTTCAGAACCACAGGAAGCTAAACCGAGTATCATGAATGCCGATAGGATAATGCTGAAGATCTTTTTCATTGTCAGGATCTCCTTTCTTTTATCTTGCGAATTTCTTTGATCACGAGTTTAACATCAAAAGGCTTGGCGATATGTCCGTTCATGCCTGCGTTGAGACATTCGGTCACGTTTTCGGAGAAAGCATCCGCTGTCATTGCGATAATGGGTATGGATGATGCCCATGGATCTTCCATTCCGCGGATCGTTCTTGTGGCATCAAGGCCGTTCATTTCGGGCATCTGCACATCCATAAAGATCAGGGTGTACTTCCCTTTTTCGGCGTTTTTCATCATATCAACGCAGATGCGGCCGTTCTCCGCACGTTCAGATGTCATGCCGTACATTGCAAGTGTGGCATGAATGATCTCCCAGTTGATATCGTTATCCTCTGCCACGAGGATATGTATCCCCTCAAGATCCGAATGATCGTCCTCAGGCTCGGCGGAACTTACTTCCTTTCCGAGAATCTGATTGATCTTATCATACAGAGTGGAGCGGAAAAGCGGCTTGCTGACAAAGCCGTTGGCTCCTGCTTTTTTTGCCTCGTCTTCGATCTCCAATACATCGTAAGCCGAGATCAGCAGGATCGGGATTTTTTCATCGATATCCGATCTGATGCGGCGCACCGTTTCGACACCGTTCATTTCGGGCATCTTCCAGTCGATGATAACAAGATCGTAGCTGCGTCCTTCCTGACGGCGGCCGAGGATCTTGCCTATAGCCTCTGCACCGCTGCTTGCAAGGTCAGCTGAAACTCCGAGCGATCCGAGAGTATCTTCGGCAGTACGGAGAAGCACTTCATCGTCATCGACCACAAGGATATCGACAGGATCAAGGCGGATATCATCTCTGTTTTTGTCGGCCGCAGGGATATCGATAACAACTGTAAACGTGGTGCCTTTGCCGTCCTCGCTCTTGCAGTCGATGGTTCCGTCCATCAGGTCCACCATCTTTTTGGTGATGGCAAGACCGAGGCCTGTTCCCTGTATGCTGTTGACGCGGCTGTCTGTCTGACGTGAGAAGGGCTGGAACATCCTTTCCATGAATTCCTCGGTCATACCGATACCTGTATCAGATACCCGGTAGGTCAGTCTCACGCAGCCCGAGACGGGGCTTTCCTCCTCGTACATATCCACACTGACGCTGCCGCCCGGTTCGGTATACTTAACGGCATTGGAAAGGATATTTATATAGATCTGATTTAATCTCAGCTGATCCGCATACAGATATTCCTTTTCCATATGACCGACTCTGAAATTGAAATCTATATTCTTTTCCTTAACCATAGGCTGAGACAGGTTGACAAGGTTCTCCACGGTCTCGACTATTGAGAAGGTCACAGGCGACAGGTTGAGCTTTCCGCTCTCGACTTTTGAGATGTCAAGGATATCGTTGATAAGAGTCAGCAGGTGATTGCCTGCAAGACCGATCTTGCGAAGGCTCTCACGTGTTGATTCGTCATCGCCTATATTCTTCTGTGCGATGGAAGTCAGGCCGATTATAGCGTTCATGGGGGTACGGATATCGTGGGACATAGCAGAAAGGAAATCTGTCTTGGCTTTGTTGGCGGAGTCCGCCTCCGCTGCCGCGATACGCAGCTTTTTGTTGAAGCTCCGTATAAAGAGCAGGTCGATCACGAACAGCAGGAGCAATCCTGCGGAGATCACGCCGATCAGCAGCCAGTTTTCGGTATTAACGTTCATATCTGATTCGGGGATAAGGCCCAGCAGGATCCATCCTGATGTTTCAAGCACGGGAGTATATGCCAGCAGCATTTTTTCCTCTTTGGAGTTAAGGATCGTAAATGAACCCGTACCCGATGTCATATCATCGTGAAGGCTGTCAATAATGGATGGGTTTGAAGAGTTATACGACTTATAGAACTCAAGGAAGTTTGAATTCTTGAATGATTTGCTTTTTATGATATAGTTGCCCTCGGAGTCTATCAGTGTGAGTTCGGCGTTCTCGAATTCCTCTCTCGGAATTATCCACTTCTGCTCCAGTTCGGATACGGGCAGCACGCGGAGCAGAACGGCTTCTTTTGCTGTTCTGTCATCGGGATCGTACAACTTTATCTTGTTGCAGAAGGCAAGGGACTGCTCGCCGTTCATCGGATTTGTATATGCACGTGAGATATTTGTGGATTCACCGATCTCGGATATCCATGAGGTATCGCTCATAAAATCCATTTTTGCATAGGATACGGAGAAATCGCTGTCAGTACCCAGATGAGGCCGTGTCGATACGCCCTTTCTGCTGTCGAGCCAGATCAGATGAGCGGAGGCATCAGGCAGCACATGAGAAATACGGATAAATGCAGCTGCTTCATCCATAGTCATTTCCCTGCTGTTGATATAGTGCGCCCACACATCGCATATATGCTGTTCGCCCTCAAGATAGTTTTCGGTGACACGCTCCATTGTGACGGTGGTGTTTTCAAAATGCTCGGTCTGCCTTTGCTTTGTCCTTCCGTCATTGGAAACTATATATACAGAAACAAAAGCCATGATCGCAACCATTATAAGAACGTTTATCAAAATTATTCCGGGTCTCTTCAATATCCTCACCGCCTTTCGATTTAATAATTCCATAACAGTATAATAACATTATATCACATAATTTATGTTTTTTCAACCCCTGATCGACTCCTTTCGATAACAACGCCGATCAGTCTGCACAGGAATAAAAAACAATGTCCCGCTCCGAGCGACACCGCGCTCATCTGTATGGTGTTATCCGAAACAGCTATGCCCACGAACAATAAAAACAGCTGAATCGGTTGCATAATAATAATTATTATGATATAATATTACAAGGACAGGCTCATACTGTTTGAAAGTGAGGAATAAGATTTGAAAGCAAAACACCGTCTTCGATTGCAGATACTTGCACTCGTTATGGTATTTTATACTATCGGTATGGCTGTAAGTACGATTTCCATGTATTACAGCTCAAGGAACTCTTTCCTTAAAGCAAAAGAGGATATGATCGAACGCGACCTTGATCGCATAGTCTCCTCCTATTTTGAATATCCGGAGCTTATGCCCTGGTTCTTTGATTACAGCAAGAAGCACATAAAGAAAGTGTCAGCACCGTCAACACCTGCTGACGATGTCTATCTTCTGGATGCGAATGAGGAGATAAGAAACAGCGGCGGTAATGTAGAAAAATATCTCAAGTCCCTTTCAGGAGAAAGCAAGTTAGCGCTCGCACGTTCATTTTACCGTATGTTTGTCTGCGCGCTTGACAGCAACACCGATGTATTCAAATACGGCGGTATGATCTGCATTGATATCCGTGAAAACAACTTCGGTTTTGTATACTACGAAGCGATGAAGAATGCGGACGATGAAAACAGCGTTCTCGGCGACAAGTACGACATCAACATTGACGAACACCCCGCAATAAAAAAGATCCTTGAAGGCGACTATGATGAATTCGCTTTTGAAATAGCACCCGCCGAATGGGAAAGCGACGGCAACTACTACATAGGCTATCTGCCTATAGTTTCCGGTGACGAAGTCAAAGCAGTTCTTGCCATCGACTACAACTGGGACGATTTCCGTTCAACGCTGATGAATCAGATCTGGTTCATGGCAGGACTTATGCTCGCTGGTATGCTGCTGTGCTTTCTGCTGATGCTGATACTCGTTGACCGCATCGCCGTCAAGCCGCTTTCAAATGTTCAGAAAACGGTAAGGCAGTATATGGGCGACAAGGACAGCAGCGCAGCACAGGAGATGCTCAAAAAGATAAAGACCCGCAACGAGATAGGCGTGCTTGCAAATGACGTCAGCGAGCTTACAAAGGAAATAACGCTGTACACAGATCACATAAAAACGCTTACCACTGAGGTCATGGAAGCGCTTGCGCAGACCATAGACGCAAAGGACAAATACACCAACGGTCACTCATTCCGTGTGGCGATGTATTCGATGATGATAGCGCAAGAGCTTGGAATGCCAAAGCAGCAGCAGGAAGATGTCTATTATATGGGTCTCCTGCACGACATCGGAAAGATAGGCATACCCAATGCGATAATCAACAAGACCACAAAGCTGACTGACGAGGAATATGAAAAAATAAAGCAGCATCCTATCTTAGGATATGATATTCTTTCGCTGATACAGAGTATGCCCGAGCTATCTATCGGCGCACGCTACCACCACGAACGCATTGACGGCAATGGCTACCCTGACCGTCTGACGGGCGTCCAAATACCTTTTTATGCTAAGATAATCGCCGTTGCCGACAGCTACGACACGATGACCTCAAACCGCAGCTACCGTAAATATCTGCCTCAGCAGGTCGCACGCAGCGAGATAGCAAACAACATCGGCACCCAGTTTGACGAGGTTCCCGCAACAGCTATGCTCAAGATAATCGATGCCGACAAGGAGTATATGCTGCACGAATAAACACAAACAGCACTCGTGCAAGGGAGTTTTTTATGGCGGCCACACTGAGACTTGAACTCAGACACCGGGATGCCCCGATTACTTGCAGTTTAGCAAACTGCTGCCTTACCAATTAGGCTTATGCGACCGTATAAGTTCGATATAAAGTTTCGCCCCGAGCGGCACCGAAGTATTAGCTTACTTCGATGTCGGGCGCGAGGGAATTGCGTGGTGCACGCTGTGCACAAAAACACCGCCTGCTGTGTGCAGACGGTGTTTTGTCTTTCAAGGATATGTCACTAAGCAAGCTCCCTGAAACGGCTCTCCGCATTATCTGCACGCAGCACAATAAGAGTCTCTTCTGCGAGGACGAGGCTCAGTAATTCTTCACTATGCAGATAATTTACAGTGAACTTGTTCATTTCAGTTCGCTCCTTTCGTTGATGTTGTCATCATTATAGCACATGGGGTTGGAGATGTAAAGTAAACTGTGGGTATAGTTTTCGGCTTTTATCCTTCGCCTCCGATGCGTGTCAGAAACACAACGGCAAAAACCGGCATGGTGGGCTGAGAGGAAGTTTCATAGGGGATGTTGATCCTATAGCTGACCTTTCCTTCCAACGGCAAGGCGGACTGCTTCGTAGGCGCCGTTATAGATTCCCGCCTGCTTGGCCTTGACGATATTGTCACACATAAAGCGGAGCACAGAGGGATCGGTCCGGAAGGCTTTAAGCATACCGATGATATCACGGAGGGTATCGCACTCGAAAGTGCCGTCACCGATCTCGGCGGCACGGATTGCTCCCCATGCCTCGTGACCGCCGACACGCTTTATCATCAGCTTGGGGACGGGGTAGAAGGCGAGCTCACTGGGTTTGGTTATGAGGACATCGCAGGCACGCATAAGAAGGTTGGTGGAATAGACTGCGGCGAAGATATCCTTATGACAGAAGACGTGAACGCCGGAGACCTTTCCGTTGAGTGCAGCGGAGGCAAAGCTCTGTGTTTCTCCGAAGTTGTCAATATGCTCGGTGACTGCGCCCTCAAGATCGGGGATTCGATTTTTGAGGGTCTCCCATACGGAGTAGTGGTCACCCAGGTTTATCAGCAGAGTGGCCTTGCCGCGCTTAACAGAGGGCAGGAGCTTACGGATGATAGCGACAAAGATATCCTGCTGGGCACCTGCTCCGCCGATAGTCAGAAGGTAACGCCTTCCCTCCCCGTTTTCAAGTCGGGCGATACGTCGTGCACAGTCAGCCTCGATATTGGAGACGAGTTCATGGTCTATATAGTGACCTGTATAGACTATGTCCCTATCGGGGATGGGTTTGAGGATACGCTTTTTATCCATACCGCGGAGGACCTTGTAGCCTAAGTATGCAGACTGGGTCTGTACGGTATGGAGAGATCCCTCGGCAAGATGAAGTGCCATAGGCCAGTTATCGGGAACTACATTAACAACGTTGGTAAGTCCTGCATGGACCGCAGCCTGAGCCGGCCATACATGGGTAGCGGCGAAGGGGATGTTCTTGGGCAGATCGGAGTAGAGGGCGGTCATAAGCTCGCTGACGGCCTGGTCGGAGCAGTTATAGGTGAGCTTGCGGAAGCCTTCGCTGTTTATGGGTTCCCAGATGAATTTATTGAAAAGACGGCTCTTCTGCGAGAGGCGTGAACCAAGGGAATAGAGCTCGTTCTGGGAGGAGATGATCTTTGTGGCGGTTGTATCCCGGAAGGAATTTAGGTCAAGCCAATATGGGGTGAGACCCATTGAATGAGCGGCGGAGGCGATAGCCATTGAGATGCGGTAGTGGCCGAAGCCCATGCGGATATTACCGATGACGATACTCTTTGCGGGGTCGAGTTCGAGGGGAGTATCGGAAAGGACAAGGTTCTTTACCCCCAGAGTCTTGCCGATGACCGCATTATCCTCTGCGGAGAGATGATAGACCGCTTCCCTGTCATCGCCGTATTTCTTTATAAAGGAACGCTGTTTTTTCTTTGCAGAGCGGACATCTTTTTTTGACATCACGTTGCCGAATATTACCGATGACTTATCCATTTTGTACCCTCCTATTATTAACGAACTCAAAATATTTCTCATTTCCTATTGACAAATCCTGCGGGATGTGATAGACTTACTATCAGAATGATAGTCTGTCTATCACTTGATAGTAAGTCTATCACAAAAAGGAGATTTTGTCAAGTGGAATATAAAAACTTTTTGAAAAACATGAAGAATGACAGGATGCAGGAGGCTGTGGAAGCCACTGCGAAACTCCTGCTCTCCTGCGATGTGAACGAACTCAAAATGAACGATATCGCAGACATATGCGGTATCGGGGTGGCCTCGCTCTACAGGTACTTCGGGACGAAGGCGAGCCTGGTCGTAAAGGCAGGGAGTCTGATGTGGCAGTCGGTGAGGAGTCTCTTTGACGGGGTCTTCGAGTGCGACTGGTACAAGGAGAAGAACGGGCTTGAACAGCTCCGAGAGCTTATGAAGGTCTTCAAGGTGCTTTACATATCGCACAAGGATTTCCTGCGTTTTCTGGACAGCTTTGACAGATACATCGTAAACGAGAAGGTCTCCGCTGAGGACATGGCAGTATATCACGAAAGTGTTATGGATCTCTACTCTCTGTTTGAGAATGCCTATAATACGGGAATCGCAGACGGGTCTCTGAGGGAAGGGATAGATTTCAAGACGATGTATCTCTCGCTGACCCATGCCCTCATGCTTATGAGTGAGAAATCGGCACGGGGGGATATCTTCGCAGGTGAGAGCAGAGATTTTGAATCGGAGCTGGATTTCATGATCGAAATGGCAATAAGGTATATCGGCAAGGAGGGTCAGGTATGAAGAAAAAAGTAACCAACAAGATACTGTGGATATTTGCGATCGGACAGCTTGGCTGGTCGATGCTTTCGGGTATCGTTTCAAACTGGCTGGTATTCTACTATATGCCCGAGAATTCCGAGATCGCCAACGGGCAGAAACTGTTCATCACACAGACGAGTATTTTCTTAGGTCTGACGGTGATAGGACTCATCACGGCGATAGGACGGATCTTCGATGCAGTGACCGATCCGTGGATAGCCTCTAAATCCGACAGGTGTCATCACAAATTCGGCAGACGTATGCCTTTCATGCACGCGGTAGCTATCCCCTTTTCAGCGGTAACGGTGCTGGTGTTCATTTCTCCCGCGAGTGAGATCTCGTGGATAAACAACCTTACTCTGTTGGTAACGCTGCTGCTGTTCTATCTCTTTATGACTATCTACTGCACGCCCTATAATGCGCTGATACCCGAACTCGGAAAGGATCCGAAAGCAAGGATAAATGTCTCGACTTACATCTCGGTGACGTTCTTTGTGGGTAATGCGATAAGCTATCTTGTACCGAACATTGCAGGCATTTTCCGGGATTCCATGGGATATGCCAACTCGTTCAGGCTGACTGTCGGCATACTTGCCGGCGTGGCTTGTGTATGTATGCTCATTCCTCCTTTCCTTATCAAGGAGAAGGACTATGTTGACACAACACCCTCGGAGACCCCTGCCTTCGCTTCCCTTTCAAAGACTTTCAAAAACAGGGAGTTCCGCAAGTTTGTAGCTTCGGATATATTCTACTGGGTAGCTCTGACCATGTTCCAGACAGGACTTTCGTTCTACATCGTTACGCTGATCGGGCTTGAGTCGGACAAGACCTTCCTTCTCTTTGCGGTAATGACAGGCATGAGTCTGGTATTCTACGCACCTGTAAACATCCTTGCTAAGAAAATGGGCAAGAAGAAGCTGGTCATGGGCGCTTTCATTTTCTTCAGCCTTGTGTTCCTGTTCACGGCCTTCGCAGGCAAGCTGGGACTGCCTAAAATGGTCAACGGCATAGCTATCTCGGTGCTGGCGGCGATACCTATGGCGATACTGGGTATACTTCCGCAGGCTATCATCGCAGACATTGCGCAGGCTGACAGCATAAAGACAGGAGAGAGCCGTGAGGGTATGTTCTTTGCGGCGAGGACATTTGCAATGAAGCTGGGTCAGGCGCTGGCTATGGTACTGTTCACCTCGATAAAGGGTATCGGCGGCAACGGATTCGGTCTGCGTCTTACAGCGGCTGTTGCGGCGGTATTCTGTCTGACAGGCGGACTGGTACTGAGACTTTACAAAGAAAAGGACGTAACAAAGATAATCGCGGAAGGCACCGAAAACACCGACAATACAGAGGCAGAGTGAAAGGAGCTGGGCTATGGCAGATAAGGCTTTGAAGGCAACGGCTGTTATCCGCACGGAGGGTGCCGTGGTGAAGTTCACGGACAGCTATGACGGGAGCGGGTTCTCGGCGAAGCTCTGCTTTGAGAATGAGAGGGTAAGGCTCACCGTCACCCCGAAACAGGAGCTGAGCTTTGAGGAACTTTCGGTGGTGATACCCACTGTGATCACGGAAGAAGACAGGATATTCGTAAACGGTTATCAGTCCTGGACGGACAGCCATGAGCTCGGCATAAACGACAGGCTGAGGGGCATAGGACACATACCGAAGGCGATCGTCAGGAAATACAATTTTGACAAATACGGCGACTACAACTTCACACGTTACGGCAAGGAGGGTGACCTGCACGGGTGGACCTACGCTTACATACGCAGAGAGAGTAAGTACAGGCTTTTTGGATCGGTATCCGAGAGGTGCGGCTTCACGCTGATACGCATACTTGCGGACAGACAGCGCGTGAAGCTCTCGCGGGAATGCGAAGGCACGGTATGGTCTGAGGCATTTGAAGCCATCGACTGCGCGGTACTGACAGGTACGGAGAATGAAGTCTTTGACCGATGGGGTGATATGGCAGGCATTAAGCCCGCCTCTGACAATCCTCCTCTCTTACGCGGCTACACCAGCTGGTACAGGCACTATCAGGACATTTCCGAAGGAAAGCTGCTCCATGACCTGGAAGCTCTCACAGCAACGGGTATTGACAATGATATCTTCCAGATAGATGACGGATATCAGACAGCTGTAGGCGACTGGCTGAGTATAGACGAAACGAAATTTCCGAACGGGATAAAACCCATAGCCGACAGCATCCACGAGCGCGGACTCAAGGCCGGACTCTGGCTGGCACCGTTTGTCTGTGAGAAAAATTCAAAACTCTTTTCAGAGCATCCCGACTGGATCTTAAAGGACAGAGACAGCTCTCCCCTTGCGGCAGGCTGCAACTGGAGCGGAAGTTATGCCCTCGATATCAACAACGAAGAAGTGCGGAATTATCTGCGGAAGGTATTTGACACGGTGCTGAACGTATGGGGATTTGATCTGGTCAAGCTGGATTTTCTGTACGCGGCGAGTATAGTTCCGCAGATGGGTAAGAGCCGCGGACGGATAATGTGCGAGAGCATGGATCTTCTGCGCGAACTCTGCGGAGAAAAGCTGATACTCGGGTGTGGGGTGCCTCTCGGGGCGGCCTTCGGGAAAGTCGATTACTGCCGTATCGGCTGCGATGTCGGCCTCGACTGGAATGACAAGCCTCACATGAGACTCATCCACCGTGAGAGAGTATCCACGAAGAACTCTATACTCAACACGGTATTCCGCCGTCAGCTGGACGGAAGGTTTTTCAGAAACGATCCTGATGTGTTCCTGCTGAGAGATGAGGACATAGCACTGACAACTTCGCAAAAGCGTAGCCTGGCACTTATCAATCACCTGTTCGGATCGGTGTTGTTCACATCGGATGATATGAGTGCATACGGCAGTAAGCAGGAGCGTTTGCTCGCTAAAGTGCGTGAACACATCGGGGCTGAGGTGTGCCTTGTCTCGCTTGAAGACAGGGTGCTGACCGTTGAGTACAGCGTTCACGGAAAAGGATGCAAGGTGAGGCTGGATACAGCGGACGGAAAGCTGTTGAAGTGAGCTTGATCTTGCCCTTAATATACCCTATGCGGTCAAAGCCACAGAATAGTCTGAACAGCAAAAACAGGCAGGAGATAACTCCTGCCTGTTCTGCATTCCCGGGGACTATATATTATGTTTATTCAGAAAGGTCTTGTAGATACCTACTATCTTATCGGGGATCTTGGTGTACATCATATGGTCGCCGTTGATGAGATGTATCTCCGCATTGCAGTGTTCCGCATAATCCTTTGCTGCCTGCTGCCATGTAAGTGACTTGACAGGCGTCTTCATATTGCTGACCACAAAGCAGGCAGGACAGGACAGATAGCCTGTGCTTTCGGCTTTTGCGGCATTTGCTTCCGCCAGTATCGACTCCTCGAAGACAGCCTCGCTGGTGATGTTTTTATAATAGACCTCCTCATAGGTCTGCTTTTCCTCTTCCGTAAGCTCGCTGCCCGTAAGAAGCCCCGAAGCGTTGACGGTCTTGTTCCTGAGCATTTTAGCAAGCAGACCGCGCTTGGCGATCTTCTGCATCAGAGCTTTTGATCTTGCGACCATTGCCCTCTTCTTCTCATCGGGGATCTCTTTTGCCTGAGCCTTCATCATATTCGGAAATCCCATATCGACACCGAGAACGGCGGCGACCTCATCGGGATAAGTATTTGCCCACCAGATAGCTTCAAACCCCGAGTAGGAATGAGGTGCAAGTACATAGGGCGGATTTATTCCTAAAAGTGTCAGCGCAGCACGGCTTTCCTCAACGAGGTTTTCAACGGTGCGCTCGGTCTCGGCTGCACTGCTCAGACCGTAGCCTGCTTTTTCAATGACTGCTATCCTGTATTTATCGGACATCCTTCTGTAAAGAGGCTTGTATTCCAGCGCGGGACACCCGACTCCCGATCCTGCCATAAAAACTACCGTTACCTTACCGTTGCCTTCTGTGTACACATTGATATCCATTTCGCCGACTTTTGCGATCTTTCCGTAAGTTTTCATAAAAACACCTGCCTGATTATTCGCTATGATCTCTTCTGACAATTATATCAGATCACGAAGCAAAAGTCAATTTTGACTGTTATTTAATATGAAAAAGACCAATAGGGTTTATGATACGCTGATACGGAACAACGGTGAGTACATCATTAATGCTATCTCATACATTGGTAAAGGTGCACTGATCAGCCAAGTCTGCACTAAGAATGCATCTTGCGCATACCTATTCGCAACTTACGCATAAAAGTATTGATGTTTTAGTTCGGACTCGGTATAATACAGACATACCAAACGAAAGGGTGTCCTGAAAATGACAAACACAATAAACAAAGGAAACACAAAAACAGATCATAACACAACGCTCACAACAGAAAGAAAAAAACAGCTCGACCATGACATCACCGCCATAGGCGTTATAACATTCATCGCCCTCATGCTGGTGACCTCGGTGTTCGGTAAGCAGTTCAACGGATTTATCCGCGATACATCAAACCCCGTGCTTTCAAGACTTGCTCTCGCAGCTGTCTGCGGACAGTTCGCTCTGGCAGGCCTCGGCATCACAGCTGTGTGCATTTTCAGAAAAGAGAAGTTCACCAAGTTCGGCCTCACAAGAAAGAATCTTCTTATAGCTCTGCCACTCAGCCTTGCCTGCTGCGTCCCCGATCTTATCTATCAGCTGATAAAAGGCAGCGCACATTCCTGGTGCCCCTTTATCGATGTTTTCACTACAAAGGAACTCCTTGAAGCCGGCACAATAGTGAAGATCGCAGGATTCGGTCTTACAGCTATAGCGTGGGGCTTCTTCGAGGGCTTCAACTACGTTGTAATCAGAGACAAGATCAGCGAGCGTTATCCCTCAAAGCACAGGTTCTGGGACGTAGGCGCATTTGTCTGCGCTGTAATGTGCATCCTTATCCACGGAGCTGTAGGCGTTACCCCCGATGCTTTTCTCAATATGTTCTTGACGATGTTCCTGATTTATGGTATGCTTATTGTAAGGAAAGAAACAGGTAATTCATGGGGCTGCGTGCTGATCTTTATGGTGTACTGGAACGCTCTGTGATTACCGCAGCGAGGAACGGTGCAAATGCGATTTGTCAGAACAAAAGAAAACGGTCTCCCCGAAAATTATCTGGAGCTTCATTACGATAAGCTCGATGAGGAGACCGAAGAATATATAACCCGTATAGACAGATCTCTTGCACATATCGAGGGCAGCTGCGACGATATGAGGGTGACTGTCCCCGTATCGGATGTGCTGTACTTTGAAAGCGTTGACCGCAAGACCTTCGCCTATACCGACAGCAGGACCGTTGAGTTCAGAGACTCCCTAAGAGACCTGCTGGATAAGTTCGGCGATGTAGGCTTCGTCAGGATAAGCAAGTCCGCTGTGGTCAATGTGTATAAGATCGACCACCTCCAGGGCGATATGAATATGAGAGCCATCATATTCCTCAAAAACGGAGAGAAACTCATTATGAACCGCGGATACCGCAAGGAGTTCTTCGAGATGATCGAGAAGATGAAAGAGAGGAACAAGGCATGAAACTGATAAACAGGCGTAATTTCATATCCATAGTCTGCATCAGTTTTACGCTGGTTGTCTGCGGTAAACTGCTGACAGAAAAGATCATGGGCTTCACCGATAAGCACTACACAGAAAATATCTTCACCTGTCTTGCTTTCTCGGTGCTCATTACAAGCGTGCTGGCTGCGCATTATTACCTGCAAAGATTTCCCCTGATACCGGTGCTCATCGGGCAGTATGCGGTCATCGTAGGAGCCGTAGTGGGACTGGTGAAGATCGTGGATGCCATAGCAGGCACCGAGACGAATGCTATGTGGCAGATGATCCTCTCCGTGACCATACCTTATATCTTCAGTGCAGTTCTGTATTATATCTCCTTCTTTAAACAGGTCAGAAAAGCAAACTCGATCCTTAGTCAGTTGTGATTTTTAAAAAACTTTGGGTGTCTCTGCACAGAGACACCCGTTTTTTTCGTTGACACCTTTGTCTGCGGACTGAAAGCAAAATATGTTATCCACAAGGTTGTGCCGTCAATACCAAATGTATGGAACAGGCAGGCGAGGTCATACGTCACGCAGGTCTTTTTTTCTTCAGGAAAACAGAGCCTTGATGCAGCAGTTTCCCGGAGCAAAATCTGTTTTGAGAAAAGCCTCCATCTCACTGTCGGTCAGGAAATTCCTCCAAGCACCTTTCTCGTTAAAGAAGACCGGCTGACCTTTATGAGTTTCAAGTACCGTCTTTATGTCGCTGTCGGACATATCCTTCCACTTGCCGTCAGCAAACACGAAGGACTGACCTTTTTCTATAGACGTCCTGTAGCTGCCCGCAGCGGTCTCAACGCTCTCGCCCTCGACAGGCGCACCCTTTGTGTAGGTGATAACGACCGCAAAGTCCTCGACATCAACCGGCGTTGTCAGCTTGACCGTGTGATAGCCGTGATAGTCGAGGGATGCATCCTGCGTATACAACACATCTTTGAAGTCGGCGGACATGATCTCGATCTTTATATCCTGACTGTCGAAATCATTGAAGGTGCCGACGGCTGCCAGTCTGCCTTTTTTATGAAAAACATTTGCCGTTTTTGTGCTGTCTCCTGTTGTGATGTATGCATCTATTTCGTTGCCTGCATCGCAGCTCTGCACCTCGGAGTATTCATCGCTGACCGTATGACTTATCATATGGTCTATAGGCGAGCAGTAGGAGATGTAGTAGATCCCGTCTCCGCCGATGTTTGAATTGTAAGTTATCCATGCGCCGTCCTCTGCTGCGGGAACCTTGAAATACTCTTTCGGGAAGTTGTCGTCCCAGCCGATGACAGTAACATAGTGGTCATATTCTTCGGGCTGATCGTAGTTTACGGTCAGATAGCTGCCGAACTTTTTTTGTTCAACATTCTTATCACAAATGGAAGCTGCCACTCCGCCCCTTGTTCTTACGGCGTTTTTGACTGCTTCACGGTCGGAGGGATCGATCATCATCGAGCTGTCCAGCGTGATGCCGTTCTTACATAAACCTGACAGTTTTTCGGTGACAAACCCCTGATATCCGCCGACATCATATTTGCTGATGCCCTCGCTGACAAAAATGCCCTCCTGCTTGCTGTCACTGTAGATATCCTCCAGAAGATCGTCTATGGTTAGTTCGAGGTCCTTGCCCGTGCTTTTTTCATACGAAGTCTGCATACTTGCCCTTGCGGCGTACAGCCAGCAGGTACCCGAAGTCTGCATGGGCATTCTGAAATTCTTGAGTTCCTCGGCAAGGTTAAAATAGCCGTCGGTGCCGTGGACATAGTCATAATTTGAAGACTCTTCCGTGGATGCTGCTTCCGTTGCCGAATTGGTTTCGGTTGTCTCCTCATGTGAACTGCCGTCAGTGTCCGAACAGCCGTTCAGAAGCAGCATACCTGCAAGAAAAACCAGTGTGGTGATCTTTTTTATTTGCTTCATGCCCTGAGATCCCCTTTCTGAATGATCATTTTTTGTTTCAGCGTCTTGATAAATATTCATCGTTATTTCCTGCTCTTATATCAATCGCAGCAGCTTGCACTGGTCGAGACCGCTGTCCCAGAACTCGGATATCGGGCGCTTTTTTATCAGACTGATGATCGCTGAATTTAGTGCTCCGTGTGCGACAATGAGGATATCTTTTCCCTTGTTTATTTCAGGCAAAACAATTTCGGACAGGAAACTGTCTGCACGGGCAAATAATTCATCAAATGTTTCGGCGCCTCCGAGGGAGCTTGTATAGGATGCAGGGTCTGTAAAAAGAACATTGATCGGGCAGTCGGGGATCTGAAAAGAATTCTCGAGACCTTCATACTCGCCGAAGGACATCTCCACAAGCCTGTCGTCTGTCCTGACGGGAACATTTCTTCCCGACAGTATTATCTCTGCGGTTTCCCGTGCCCGTCTGAGCGGAGATGAATAGCACAGATCAAAATGAGTATCCATATATTCATCGCGAGCGGCTTCTGCCATTGCCCTGCCCTCTTCGTTTAACGGGATATCGGTCCTTCCCTGCAATTTGTGAAGTTTATTCCATTCAGTCTTTCCGTGCCGCATTATGTATAGCATATCATCACTCCGAATCAAGTTTGTGCGTGCAAGCGATACTGTTTTCTCCTCCGTTTATTATATCAGACCGCAGATGAAAAGTCAATTTGGGATATTATGCGGCACATTAGACCGTTGGCGGTATGCCTGCCGTTGCCGGACAGATCAACGCAGCTCTCGCCGATCGAGGTCATGTCTTTCGAAAAAAACTTGATTTCAGGTCTTGACAAGCAGACAGAAACATTGTATAATATGGTTACCGAACGGTTACCAGACGTTAGGAGGCAATAGAAATGATAAAAAAGAGAGCACATTCGATCGGGGAATACTTTAAAAGGAGGAAGAAGCTCACGGTGTTTTTGATCATTCTATCCATTGTAATTATCGCACTGCTGATAGATTTCATCATTGTAAGGCATATTGCCCTCAAACGCTTCGCCGAATACGAAGCAATGTCCGAAAGTATCGAGACCTCTTACGGCAAGATAACCTATATCGACAAGGGCGAGGGTGAGATCTTCTTTATCATCCACGGGATCACCGGCGGCTACGATCAGGGTTTTGACGTAATGGGCGAGCGGACGGATCAATACAGAATAATCGCGCCCTCGCGGTTCGGATATCCGGGAAGCGATCTTCCCGAAAACGCCACCGTGGATATGCAGGTGGAAGCCTTCGTGGAAATGCTCGACAAGCTCGGCATCGAGAAAGTATTCATAACGGCGACCAGCGCAGGCGGTACTGTGGCGCAAAGATTTGCGCTTATGCATCCCGAAAGATGCAAGGGACTAGTGCTCTACTGCTCGGGATACCCTGCCTCGGAAAAGCCCACAGAGCCTGCAAGCGGTATGACGGGGCCGCCCTCTTTCTTCTGCAATGACTTTATGATGTGGATGATAAGCCCGTTCTTCAAGCCTATGATGGGAATGGACAGGGATGTAATAAAGCAGATCATCCCCATGAAAGACCGCAAAGCGGGTGTGCTTTTTGACGGCGATGTTGTCAACAAGGATCACACAGACAACTACGATAACTATGACCTCAGAAACATTAAGGTGCCTGTTCTCATCATACACTCCGAGGACGACAAGCTTGCCGATCCGGAGAAAGCAAAATACTGGAGCAAGGAGATCCCGAACTGCAAGTCTGTCTTCTTCTCGGGCGGAGGACATCTGATGAACGGCAACAGCGAGGATATCAACAATGCAGTCGATGAATTTGCGGAGGAAAACAAATGAGCACGAAAGAACTGATACTTGAAGAAGCCCTTCGTCAGTTTTCCGAAAAGGGCTTCGCAGGCACATCCATGAGCGAGATCGCAAAGCCACTCGGAATAACCAAGGCGGCACTTTACAAGCACTTTGAGAGCAAGCAGCAGATCTTTGACGAGATCATTGCCGCATCGGAGACAAGATACACAGAACTCCTTGAAAAACTTTCGGTGCATTTTCCGAAGGACGGTAACGGAGAGATGGATAAGACCGATGTGGATGTTTACAGCAAGATCTCGATAGAGGGGCTGTGCGAGAGCGTTCTCACATTTGTACGGTTTTCAATGAGCGATGATTACTCCCGACAGGTACGCCGTATGCTGACTATCTCACAGTTCCAAAGTTCTGAGCTCAGCGGGATGTACACCAAACGGTATGTGGACACCATGCTTGAATATGACCGTTGGCTTTTTGAACAGCTTATCAGCTCGGGTATTATCAGGAGCGGAGACCCGAAGGCTCTGGCAGCGATGTTCTATGCCCCTGTACTGATGTATATGGGCATCTGGGACAGAGAACCCGATAAGGCAGAGGAATGCGAAGCTGCGATAAAGGATCACATCACACTGTTCTGCAAGCTGAACGGCAGCTGAACTGTTCGCATACAAAGTAAACGTAAAGGCACTTCTGTCAGTTTCCTGACAAAAGTGCCTTGAACAAATCTTCTTTATCGAGGCTGCTCTTATGCAGCCTTGTTTTATGCTATTAACTCGGGTTGGACATATTTACCATATCGAGTGTGCCGAGGATATCCTGTGCAACATCGTCCTCGTAATCAATACCCAGCATTTTGATCTTGGCGCAGGGCTTCGAGCTGTCAACGTTGTTGATAACAGCATGGAAGCTCCATACCTTGGGCTGACCGTAAACTGCCTGGGTCTTGAATTTTACAACATACACCTTGTAATTGCCGAGAGTGAACTCGGGGATAATGCTTACGTCCTCATAGTCATCGGGGCGGTTTTTAAGGAACTCTGCTTCCTTCTCTGCCCACTCTCCGGGGTTTTTGTAAGGCTCGCTGAAGCATTCCATATATATAGCCTTATCACCCGAGGGGCTCTTCATCCAGAGCTCGTCAACCTCCTGAGAATCGCTGAATCCGAAGCCTCTGGTGATCCACCAGTACTGGGGCTGAAGGATGGTGTAGCAGCCCGAATTTCTCATAGTGCCGACGGTGCCGTTGGGGGCTATCGTGCCGGGCTTCTCCGAGAAGAACACTCTGTCCTCTGCCTTCTGGGAATCTGCAAGCTTCTTTACCTCTGCCTCGTCGGTCATGGCAAGGCTCTTGGCAATGTTGTCGATGTTGGTCGTCATTTCCAGCTTCATGGCGTCGGTGACGTTTGTGGAGAGTGCTAAGAATGCCACGGGAACATCCTTATCGGGGGTCTTGGCGGTGTTGTCGTAGAGGTAATCTACCTTTCCAAACAGCGACGAATATACAGCGGGGTACTCTCTGTTGAAGTTTGAGAGCGTCATGGTGCCGCTTTCCTTGATGAACTCCTTGCCCTTGATGGTGATGGTCTCGGTCTTTTCAACATTGACTTTCTTTATGAACGCCTCGTCGTTAAATTCCTCAAGAAGGTCGTGACCGTAGCCGTAACCGCCGGGCTGGAAGGACTTGTCCCTGACCTCTGCAGTTGTCATTTTCTTATCGGAAGACGTGGTGAACGTCGAAGCGGTCAGCACGCCGTAGTAGGGGTTCTCATTGGCTGTGACGTCACAGAAAACAGACACCTTGTGAGGGTTCTTTGTTGTCCCGTAGTTCGGGGGCAGTATCACATAATTGTTGTCGGCGATCTTGTAATAGCTTCCGGAAGTCTGAATGGAATCGGGGATCGCTCCGCCCTTTCCGTCCGAGCCGCCCTTGCTGTCCGAGCTTCCCTTGCTGTCGGAACCGCCCTTGCCGTCGCTCGATGTGGCCGATACGGACGTCTTCGAGCTTGTGTCCTTGTCAGAGTTCTTTGAGAGAACTACTGCTGTAGTTACGCCGCCTACTGCGACTACTCCCGCTGCGATAGCAGCGATTACCTTGCCTGTGAAAAATCCTGTCATTTTACTTCCTCCTGCAATTACTGATGTTGAAATCGTACTTGCAGAAGCAGCAGCCGCGGCAGTAAATAACGGTGTGTTCAGAAGCGTCGGCAGAATGTCGGGAACGCCGATGCTTGAAGCTTCCTTGAAAAGGATCTGTGTGAGTATGGGTATAGGTACGAGAGCGTGGAGCCTGTCGTCATTATCCCGTTCGTAGATAAGCACCGCCTCCTTGATCTTGTCTCTGGCGGAGCATAATCTTGCAGAAACGGTCTTGACTTTATCTCCCGTGACCTCGGCGATCTCCTCGAGGGACATATCATCATAGTAATACATGATGATCGCCTGACGCTGAACATCCGACAGCACCTTGTTGATGATGTCCATGATGATCTTACGCTTAGTCTCATCGGTGACGTACTCCTCGGGGATGAAGCTCTCATCGTCCTTGAACTCTGCCCCCTGTTCGAGCTGTTCGTCAAGGGAGTCATTTGATACTTTCCTGAAAGAGTCCCTGCACTTGTTGGCGGCTATGCACTTGATCCATTTTGTGAAGTTTGCACCGTCATCAAGAAGATCCAGTTTTTGAAGTGCTGTCATGAACGTATCCTGCATAACATCCCTTGCCGCTTCCTCATTTGCGAGAAGCTTCAGGCAGGTATAGTACACAGGGCGTTCAGTTTCACGGTAAATCAGCTCAAAGGCTTTTTTATCGCCCCTTTTGACCGCCTCTACAGACTCACGCCATTGAAGTTCGTTCATCTTTTACTCCTTTGCTTATCCGACATTCTTGTTATTTACTGCCGAGGCTTTTTGCCCCTGCATATATGTAACGTATGAGCATCGGATAATTCCATTTATTTTTCGATTATTTTTTCAAATCGGCATTATGCACTACAGTCCAAGCATTTTTTAACATACGATAGGCAAATCTGCACAAAATCGCTCCGATATCAGCTTTGTTCTTCCCTTTCGGCTTCTCTTGCGATATGTGTTTCAAGGTCTGCCAGACGTGTGGGCAGAGGAATATGGCTCTCCCTGTCGGTAAATCTCAGTGCGAGATCACAGGCAGTATCAAGTGAGATACGGTTCCCTACGGATATGAATATCGGTTTTACATCCTTATGGGTCCTCAGTGCCCTGCCGTAAACTTCTCCGTCTATGACTATATCGGTATAACTTCCGACTTCATTTTCGGGTTCGGTATAATCTGTCTTTTTATCCACACGGAAATAAGTCTTTGCGATGCCCACGGTAGGTCTGTCAAGGCAGAACGAAGCGTGAGTCGCTATGCCCATATGTCTCGGGTGGAGATAGCCGTTGCCGTCAAAGACGAAAAGATCGGGGCTTGTTTCGAGAAGTTCTGCGGTCTTCATAACGAGGGGCAGTTCTCTGAAAGCGAGGAACCCCGGCATATACGGCACTTCGATCTTTCCGCTGAAATGCTTTTTCTCGATGACCTTGTGCGTCACCGCATCTATGACCACTATACAGCAGACTGCGTATTCTTCGTCATCTTTTTTCCAGTAAGCGAGATCAACACCCGCCACGGTCTTCAGACTGTCAAGATCGAAGCTGTCACCGTCTTCGAGGGATATCTTCTTTTGCAGTTCGGTCTGTACGGCGATATATTCTTCTTCGAGGCTCATACCGTTTCCTCTCTTTCGTTTTCTGCATTTTCCGTACCTGTAAAACAGATCACACGGTCATACTGATTATATCACAACAGGATAAAAGAGTCAACAATATCCGCTGCCCCGAATTATATCGGACAGATACAAAAACGGTATATCCGCCGCCAAGCTGTCAGCAGGATATACCGTTATTAGTTTTATTTCTCTGCAAGTAATCAGGAAATAGTCAGTGTCGAGAGGATATCATTCACAAGATCGCTGTCGTATGCAGCACCGTGTACCTGGAGATAGATAGAATGGCTTTTATCTGTGGTGCAGACAACGGTGAATCCGTCATGGTAAGGCTGATCTTTGTAGGTCTCGAACTTATACTTTATGCCGTGCCATGTATATTTGCCGTAGGTGAACTCGGAAAGATCGGAACACTGGTTCTCGTCCTTCATCCTGCCGCGCTCGTCTTCCATCCATGTGGTGACGTTGTGCTCATCGGCAAGACGCAGAACTACATTCATATCGTACTTCTCGCTATGCATCTGGAATCTGTCGGTACGATTAGATCCGTAGTCCTTGCCATCTGCATACCAATACTTGGGAAGGAGTATATTGAACTTGCCCGAGGTTATCATATCACCCTTGGTGCCTTTATCGCCGGTGAAAGAGGGAGCATCGGTGTAACCTACCTTGTAATCGTTGGTAATGGTCTCTGCAAAAGCGGCTGCATCCGCATCGCTCATCTCAAGTCCCTTGACCAGATTGTCAACACTTGTCTCTATCTCGGTCCTCTTTTTATCATCCGTATTTGTCGAGTAGAGAAGTATCATTACAGGGCATTTTTCTTCATCCGGAAAATCTAACGTACCGAAGTATGCCGCATATATAACATCTGTATCTACCTTGTAATCTGTCATAGTGTATGTACCTGTCTCTTTGATGAAGTCCTCGCCGTTGACCTTGACGTTCTTTGTGGTGAGCACGTTTATGGATTTCATAGTAGGCTTCCCATCGATAAAATCAAAGATACCGTTTGTACTATAATTATCCATGAAGTGCTTTCTGATTTCCTCTGCCGAGAGTCCCTTATAATATGGACCTCTCCGATATAACAGAGTGAGAGTACCATAATAAGGATTCGTAACTCCGAGCTCGCCTATATAGCAGACTTTGTCAGTGCTAACGAATGCCTCTTCGTATTTGGGAGGGATCACGACTTTTTTGCCCCCCCAGTCATATGTGCCGCCCTTTGAATCGGTGATCAGATCTCCGTAGTATCCGCCGTCGGAAGATACATCAGAGCCGCCCTTGTTGTCCGAACCGCCATTGCTGCCGTCGCTTGACGAAGACGCTGATATGGATGTCTTTGAACTTGTGTCCTTGTCAGAGTTCTTTGAGAGAACTACTGCTGTAGTTACGCCGCCTACTGCGACTACTCCTGCTGCGATAGCAGCGATTACCTTGCCTGTGAAAAATCCTGTCATTTTACTTCCTCCTGCAATTACTGTTGTTGAAATCGTACTTGCAGAAGCTGAAGCCGCGGCATCTGATAATGCCTGAGCGAAGAGAGTCAGCGGAATGTCGGGAACGCTGATCTTCGCTGCCTCCATCCGGAGGATCTGTGTGAGTATAGGAACCGGCACGAGAGCGTGCAGTCTGTCGTCATGATCCCGTTCGTAGATAAGCACCGCCTCCCTCAGTTTTTCTCTGGCGGAGACAAGTCTCGATGAGACCGTTTTGATCGGACAGCCCATTGCCTCGGCGATATCTTCGAGGGTCATCTCATCGTAGTAGTACATGATGACCGTCTGCCTCTGAACATCAGAGAGTACGTTGTTTATGATGTTCATTATGATACCGCGCTTGGCTTCATCGGTGACGTAGTCCTCGGGAATGAAGCTTTCATCGTCTTTCAGTTCCAGACCCTGATCCGTTTGTTCATCCAGCGAATCGGTCTTCGCTCTGCGGAAGGACATCCTGCACTTGTTGACTGCGATCCTGTTCACCCACTGAGGGAACTTTGCGCCGTCATCAAGTTCACCGAGCTTTGCGATAGCTGTCATGAACGTGTCCTGGGTGATGTCTTTGGCATTGTCTTCGTTTGCAAGAAGTTTCAGCGAAGTGAAGTACACCGATCGCTGTGTCTCCCTGTAGAGCGTTTCAAACGCTGCCTTATCACCCTTCTTTGTCCTTTCGACCAGCTCGCGCCATTGAAGTTCGTTCATTTTTCTTTCCTTTCTGCATGAGTCTGTACCTCATGCTTTCTCCGACATTTTTTACCGGGCTTTTTTGCTTCTGCACACAACAGATGCATGAGCGTCGGAGAATTCCCAAAACTATCCGAAATATTTTTTCACTTTGTATGAGTGCACATCTGAGCACTGTTTCAAAAGCTGCGGCTTGTGCGTATTGCACAACCGAGAGTATCGTTACCATTATTATACAGCATTTCAAAAGGAAATTCAACTTTTTATCTCCGAGAAGCTGTTGCGGCTTTGTGAGCCGTCTTTCTCTTATAATGTACAGCACTGTTTTCTTTTTCCGCCTTGTGAAAAAAGAAGCTGTTGCGTACAACAGCCTCTTTTTATGCATCATGTATTTGTGACTTCTTCGGTCTCCTCCGTGTGGAGCGTCTCGTTTTCGGCAGGCGGCAGGATCTCCTCATCCTCATCGTCGCCTTCATCCGTCATTACGACATCCTTGGTCTCATTGTAGAAGTTGATAATTATCGAGGTTATCAGCGCGACTACTATGATACCGTAGATACCCAGTATCACCGAGAGGATCCTTCCTGCTACGGTCACAGCGGTTATATCTCCGAAACCTATGGTTGTGACCAGAGCAAAGCAGTACCACAGACCGTCTCCAAAGCTCTCTATGGCAGGTTCGCCGATAGCATCAAACACCATGGAGAACGATACTATAAGTATCATCAGTCCGAGGAAGACCTCGGATGCCATAGACTTGATAAATATCCTTTTAAGGATATCCAGTCTTATCTGAGACATCGCTATGCCTATGAGCCTTACGAGGGTCTGTATCGTGATCAGGAAGAACGTTACGATAATTCCCGTGACAAGGTCATCTCTTTCATCCGACATGGCTGTCAGAGGGAGCAGTGCAGCTATCAGAAAAACGATCACGTTCCACAGGGTGTGGGCTACCTTGCGCTTATAGATTATCGCTATTACGCGAGCAAACAGCAGCGATACGCCGTAGGTAATTATCATAATGCGCACCGCCGATTTCAGCGGAACCACGTAGATCACGACCGCACTGAGGAAAAACATGGCGAACAGAGCGATATACTTTATGAACGTGTACTTGTCCTTGTCTTTATTCTTTGTCCTTACCGCTTTGATAAAATGCGATCCGCCGAGAGCCAGATAATCCAGCAGAGCATAATACTGCATTCTCTTTTCAAAGTCGATACTGGTGATCAGCTTGATAGCTATGACCATTGCTTCAAAGAGGAACAAGACCTCGGCAGTTTTGAGCTTGCTTTTCTTGCTTAACTTCATATCATCAGCCTCGCTTTATTGTGCATAGCTTTCTTTTACGAGTTCACAGATCACTCCGAAGATACCGTCTGCGAACACATAAGCCACCAGTACCACTCCCACGATCGGGACCACAATATCCAGCATCTTGTTCTTGTGGACTTTGGTATATGAGAACAAAAGGATCAGGGGCGTGATGGTGATCATATCAACTGTTTCGCAGAAGCCCCATGCCTCGACCATATGCAGTGCCTCAGCCAGACGCTCGGCAGTGATATTGTCTACAGCACCCGTATCAATGATATGGAGCGCAGCTATAAGGATCGTCATAAGGATATCTATGATGGCAACGATCACGATCATGATAACAACATATCTTGCAAACCTGAAAGAGTTGTGGTTCGTGGTGAGATATGCCTCGTAATCCTCCTGAGTCTTGCCCTTCTTGTTGAACTTGTACCGCAGTTCCTTGAAGTACTTGGCAATGAATATGAACAGCAGGAAACCTGCTGGCGGCTTTGTAGTCAGGAAAGGGAATACGTAAACGGGCAAGGTCAGTACATGGGTTGATGCCAGTATCTTCAGGCAGACAGATGCGATCTCATAAGCTATGGGCAGAAGAACGAACCCTCGGAAAATGTAGATCTTCCAACCCTGAAAATATTTCTTTGGGTTATAGTTGATGAAAAACATGACGAGGGTACAGAGAGTCAGGTCTATAAAGATGTTGAAGGAGAAAAATCCGTCGGAAGTCGCTGAACCGAGCCGGTTTTCGATATACGCCTCGGCGACTTCACGGGAGCCTAACAAGGCGGTGCAGGCACGCATGACGTATCTCTCGTAGATAAGTATGAACAGTCCTGCCAGTACAAGGGTGATCGCTATGTTCTTGATTATGACCTTTTTGTAGTTGTCACGTCCGTTCAGGACAGTGGCATAGCCTGCAAAAAGCAGCAGGGGCACAGAAAAGTCTTTTCCGAACTGAAGAATGTTCACAAGCGTGGAATAACTTGCCTCGCTGTCCGTTGTGTGTGCATAGAGTTCTATGACCGTACCCGTGCAGGCAAGCACGATGAACAGCCAGGCTATCATTTTCAGATGTCTGTAAGAAAGAAAACCCCTGAATCTTATATCCGTTTCGGGTGTGACCTCATAGTATTTTCTTTTCCCGCGCAGTCTGAAGAGAGGTCTTTTCTCCTTTTCTGCGGATCCCTCCGAAAGCTCAGGCTCCGCTGCCGTTCCGGGTTCGGTCACAGGCTCGGTCACTGCCGCTTCAGCAGAGGCTGCTGCTTCCTGTTCGAGTACTTCGGTCACTTCGGGAGCAGGTAAGGTCTCTTCGGTATTGGTTTTTTCTGAGCCGACTTCTGTCTTTTTCTTGCAGTTGGCTCCTTCGTTTGTTGTCCTGGTATGCCGGTTACGCTTCTTTTTACTCAAAACGATCAGCTCCAGACTAAATTTTAATATTATTATAGCATAATATTATATAATAGTCAATGCTTTTAGTTGGTTCTTCCAAATTTGACAATCTCGGCAAAAAGGTGTAAAATAGTATCAACACGCAGCCGAAGTCCGTGTTTTTCAGGCTGTGATCCCCGATGTGAGGAGGTCGGCATATGAAAGCCGTATTCAAACGGATCTTTTCAAAGGCCAAATGGTTCCTGCTTATCCTGATACTCGGCATACTTGCTGAAATTGCATTCATATTTTTTGACTTTGAATACTATACGCATAACGGAGAGAGCGTATGCGTTACTCCGGATGAGCCATCCTCTGTGAGCAGAGCCTCTGTCAACGGAGGCAGGATAGCAGCTATTGACTCGACATACCTGAAATATGCCGTTGCAGTTGCCGATATGTCATCCGGTGAAAGCATCTGCCCCCTACGGATAGATCAGATACCAAAGTATGAGGGCGTTCAGGGCACTGTGAATGACGTTGCACTTGCGGATGACGGCAGTGTGTATGCTCACATCATTTACTGGGAAAACGATTCCGACAACATCAAGAAAGAAGATATCGTCAGGTTCTCTGCCGAGGGCTCATACGATGACAGGATCTTTTACGTGGATCACAAGTCAGACAGCAGCGGCAGATACTCTCAGATAAGACCTGTCCTCGATGAGATCAGTTTCAAGAACGGCAAAGTGCGCTTTGCCTGCTGCGGCAACACCGAAACAAGGCTATACGAATTTGACCACGCCACAGGTCTCATAACCGAAGGTGAGGATCTCTCGGACGGCGGCAAAAAAGTTCTGAAAGTCCTTTCGGACGGCAGCGGCTACCTTGTAATTGATACCAACGGCAAAGTCTACAGCACGGATTTCGGCAAACCGCTCGGTGAACCGATCTACACCTGCAAACTGGATATCACAAACTCCGAAGGTTCTCGCATCATCAACTGCTGCGCCCGGGTGGGCGACAAACTCTATGTTACCATGAACTTCAGCAGAAATACACTCTTTGAACTTTCGGACGGACAGCTTACCGAAGTGTACCAGCTTCCCGAAAACTCCGTAATTTTGGCACTCGATGAGGCTGACGGCGCTCTGCTGATACAGGACGGCAATATACCTTATCTGTACTCCGACGGCTCCGCTCGCCCACTTGAGATCCACCTCGGTCTCTTAAAGAACTTTCTTTTCAACGCATGGCTTGATGAGATCGCAGTCACATTTATCGGAGTAGGTCTGATCGGTCTGCTGATCTGGGTCATCCTCAAAAAGAAAACTCTTCTTACCAAGACCCTTATAGTGATGATACCCATAATGATCGCTGTCTCGGCAGGGCTGTTCCTTCTGGTATACTCGAAGTTGTCCTCCCAGTATTTCAGTGACCGCGAGAACGAGATAGTTGCGGTATGCGAGCTTGCTTCCGCAAGCCTTGACGATCAGGACTTCACGGACATGACCTCCCTCGACAGGATCGACCCCGCGAAGTACAGCGCCCTCACAGCCAGACTTTCCTCCCTCTGCAACGGTAACCGCAGCAAATGGGGAAAACTTTATACCATGTATATCGTTCTGCCCGATCAAGGGGATAAATACCGGGCACTGACAGCCACCGACACCCTCACACTTCCTAATGAGCGTGTCCTGCGTTTCTATTCCGATGAAGAACTTGAATCTCACCGTGTGTCAGATACCGACAGGGTATCCCTGTTCAAGCCCGACTACGATATGTTCAGTTTTGAAGATGTCTCTCAGTTTGAGGCATTCGGCAAGATCCTCGACGAGGACGGCAGCGTCAAGGCATATCTGGTAGTGACTGCGGCACTTTACAACGTCACGATCACCCGTTTCTATATGATGGGCGAGCTGCTTATCTATGTGCTGCTGATCACTGTGGTGATGATAGGTGTTACCACCTTCTTCGCCGTCCGCATAAGCAGGCTCATCAAAAAAACTACCGATACCGTCTCGAAGATCGCGGGCGGAGACCTTACTGCCAGAATGGGCAGATCCTCAAAAGACGAGTTCGGAGAGATATGCACGCAGGTCAACAAGATGGCACAGAATCTTGAGACCATGTTCGAGGAAAAGGACCGCAACGAGAAGTTCTACTATAAGTTCGTTCCAAAGAAGTTCAGTGAGCTTCTGGGCAAGGAAAACCTGACCGACCTCTCCCTCGGAGACGCGCAGAGCCGCGAGTTCACGGTGCTGTTCTGCGATATACGCTCATTCTCCCTGAATTCCGAGATGATGACCGCCAAAGAGATCTTCCGCTTCGTGAATGTGATCTACGGCATAGCAGGTCCTATAATCAGAAGCTGCGGCGGCTTTGTGGACAAGTATATCGGCGATGCCGTAATGGCTCTGTTTGAATCCCCGGATCAGGCAGTAAAAGCAGGTATAGAGCTCTACCGCAGCATAGTCCTCGACCCCGAAGCTGCAAAGAAGCTGGGGATCACGGGAATAAACATCGGTGTGGGCATACATACGGGTATGGCTGAGATAGGCATCGTTGGTGAGGAAGAAAGACTTTCGGGTACGGTCATCTCCGATACCGTTAACCTCAGTTCACGGCTTGAATCCCTTACCAAGACCTACAAGACCGCCATGCTCATATCCAAGGATACACTTGACAGGATGCAGTCCTTTGAGGAGCTTGATATGAGATACCTCGGCATCGTGCAGGTGGCAGGCGTAAATGAGGTCAAGTCGGTGTATGAAGTGCTCGACTGTCTCCCCGATGAGGAGCGCGCTCTCAGAAGCAGTACAAAAGCCGAGTTCAAAGAGGCTCTGAGGCTCTTCCATATGGGTGAACGCGCCAAAGCCGCCGAGCAGCTCAACGCTCTCGTGGAAAGCGGACGGAGCGACCATGTGGAGAAAATGTATCTCGATTATATCCGCAGCCTCTCGGATGAGGACAAAGGCAGCGTGTTCAGATTTGTCAGAAAGTGAGGAAACTTCTGTGAATATCGGAGTGATAAGGGCTTCCGAGACCTGGCAGCAGGCAGGAGCGTATTACGTGCGCATTCAGGGTATGGCAAGGCAGCATGGCATCACCCTCAGACGGGAGTTCGATGAGCACGATACCCCCGAGACAAAGTATATCGTCCTGACGGACAGCGAGTTCCCTGTGGCAACTTCCCGTTTTTATGCTCTGGATGCCGAAAAAGCTATGATAGGCAGGGTTGTCGTGCTTCCCGAGTACCGCGGCAGCGGCCTCGGGAGACAGGTGGTGCAGGAAGCCGAAAACTGGCTCCGCGAACTGGGGTACGTCACCGCTGTCATCGAAAGCCGCGATGTGGCGGTGGGGTTCTACGAAAAACTCGGTTATACCGTCACAGACCGAAGCATCATCCACGGCGATACCTTTGACTGCATCAGAATGGAAAAACCCCTGTGACCTCTTAAAAAGAATCAGTACAACGGGCAGGAGATCTACTCCTGCCCGTTTTTGTTGCTTTCAGCCAAACAGAATATAAAAAACTATCATATATGTTAATGTTGTTGAAAAACTATTGACATTTTATACATAAATATGGTATAATGTAAACGAAGTTTATACATCCTGTTTAAATGGCGCTAAGGCAGAAAGCGGTGATACAGCATGAACATACGAATAGAATTTTCAACAATGCTCGGCCTTATCGCTGTAGCACTGACTATCTGTGCCGTAAAAGCTTTCAGGTCGCCCAAAGCCATCGGAAAAGCCGTAGGCTGGCTGGAACTATCACTGATACCTCCTGTTATCGGCAATATACTGATAATCTGCTCCGAATTTGAATTGCAGTCAAAGATCGGCTGCTATATGTTCTTCCTCGGTATGGACGGCGTTATCTTCTCGCTGGTACGCTTCACCAACGAATACTGCCGGGGATTCGGCAACGGCAACCACAAGCCAACCTTTGTGTACCTGGCCCTCATAGGGGATTTCATACAGATGCTTTTCAATCCGTTCTTCGGGCACGCCTTCGGCATTGAACGTATCGAAGTCGATGATATGCCCTACTATCGGTTCATTCCCTACTTCGGGCAGACCGTTCACCGCATAGTGGACTATATCGCGCTGACATGCGTGGTGCTGATCTATATCCTTGCCGTGAAAAAAACAGCAAAGATCTACCGTGAAAAATACTCAGTGATTCTTATTACAATAATAGCCGCCGGTCTCTGGCAGGGATTCTATATAATTTCGCGTACACCCATTGACCGCTCGATGATGGGACTGAGCGTCTGCGGAATAATGATCTTCTACTTTGCGCTGCATTACCGTGCGTTCAGGCTCCTTGACCGAATCCTGACCGACATAGCTTCCGAGATAAACTATGCCCTGTTCATATATGACCCCTCGGGTACCTGCATATGGGCAAACGATCAGGCACTCAAGCTCACAGGGGTAAGCAAGAAAGAACTGGAGCTTGTATCCGAGAGAATAAGAGCCAAATTCGGACAGAAAGAGTATGTCACCACCGACTGGAACGAGACCCGTACCATCGGTTACGGAGAGAATGCCTCCTACTACGCCATAGCCAACCGCTCGATCAATGACGAAAACAAGCGGCTCGCAGGATCCTTCCTTATAATCCGCGATACCACCGAAGAACAGTTAAGGATCCGCCAGGAGATATACAACTCCACCCACGACAGCCTTACAGGTCTCTTTACCAAACAGCATCTCTACAGCTGCATACGCAAGATGATCGACGAGAACCCCGATACGGGATATGTTGCGCTGTTCATCAACGTCAAGAACTTCAAGATCGTCAATGATATATTCACCTCAGCTTTCGGCGATGCCGCCCTGATACAGATAGCCGACTGGATAAGGTCACATATGACCGAAAAATGCGTTTACGGCAGGCTCGGCGGAGACACTTTCGGTATATTCATCCCCCTTGAGGTTTTCGATCACCCGGCCACGGAACGCGACCTCAGCAATTTTGTGGTAAGCTTTAACGGCGTTGAGCACAGACTGCTGATACATATGGGTGTGTATGAGGTCAGCGAAAGAGATACCGATGTCTCGGTAATGTTCGACAGAGCTCACCTCGCTCTTTCCTCGATAACCGATGAATACAAGACACATATCTCTTACTATGACAATAAGCTCCGCGACAAGGTGCTCTGGGAGCAGCATATCACTGCCGATCTCGCCGATGCCCTTAAAGAAGGTCAGCTTAGGCCTTATCTCCAGCCGATAACCGATAATACCGGCAGGATCGTCGGAGCAGAGGCTCTTGCAAGGTGGATACATCCCGATCACGGATTCCTCTCCCCTGCTGCTTTCATACCCGTGTTTGAACGCAACGGTATGATCGTCGAAGTGGACAGGCATATGTGGCGCAGCGCGTGCATGATACTCTCGGAATGGAAAGGCAAACACGACGATCTGTTCATCTCGGTGAACATCTCGCCCAAGGACTTCTACTTTACCGATGTGGTAAACGAGATCACGGGCCTTGTGGAGGAATACGGCATACCGCCCGAAAGGCTCAGGATAGAAATAACCGAGACTGTCATGATGACTGATCCCGAAGAAAAAATGGAACTGATGAGTCAGCTCCGCAGCAAGGGTTTCATCATCGAGATGGATGACTTCGGCAGCGGTTATTCTTCCCTCAGCCTGCTGAAAGATATGCCCGTCGATGTGCTGAAAATAGATATGAAATTCCTCTCGAACCCGAAGTCAAAGGACAGGGCACGTACTATCGTAAAGAACATTATCACACTCTCAAAAGAACTCGGCATCGGCTCTCTGACAGAGGGTGTCGAAACTCAGGCTCAGTACACAAGGCTCACCGAAATGGGCTGCGAGCTTTTCCAGGGTTATTTCTTCGCAAAGCCAATGCCTCTCGATGAGTTTGAAAGCTTTGCTTTCAGCAAGTGATTCAGATGCTTTATCTTCCCATGTAAGGAGCGTTATGTAAAATGGAAAAAGAACTGTATATCAAGGAAATGTGTCAGGGTATCTATCTGATGGATGAAGCCCACGAAGCCACGGGATTTCTCGTGATCGGCAGCGAAAAAGCCTGCGTAATAGACACGATGATGGGTTACAACGATCTGTATAAGGCTGTCCGCAAACTCACCGACAAGCCTCTCATCGTCATCAACACCCACGGGCACCCCGATCATATCTTCGGAAACGTTTATTTCGACAGCGCATATATTCACCCCGCAGATCTTGCAATGGCTGAATCCTTTTCCTCAGCTCCGGAGTTTGAGGAGTATTTCGGAAAGAACGGGCTGCATATGCCCCCCTTTAAAGAGACCAAAGAAGGCGATGTCTTCGAGCTCGGAGGCAGAACCCTCGAAGTCTTTGAACTCCCCGGTCATACCCCCGGCGGTATCCTTCTCCTGCTCAGAGAGGACAGGATCCTCTTTACAGGCGACGGTATCAACCACCACCTCTGGATGCAGCTCGACGGCTGCTCGCCTTTCGATGTCTTCCTTAAAGACCTCGACCGCGTTATGTTCCTCGAAACCAAAGCCGACAGGATACTCCACGGCCATGCCCGCGATTTCGACGATATCTCCCTTATGCGCTGCCTCCGCAACGGCGTAGAGGAACTCTGTCAGGGTAAAACGGAAAACGATGAGCCATACCATTTCTTCGGCGGTGAGGCTAAACAGCATCACTTCGCCTGCCTGCCCGATAAATACTATCAGCAGGATCATCACGTCATCTGCTATCGCCCCGATATGGTACCCTCCCCCTGACAGTATACGGCTTTTTCCTTATAAGTGCAGAATTATTGGAGGAAACCTTTCTGAAGAAAGGTTATCCTCCAAACCTCTTTCCAAAGACTTTTAACGTTTTTGGCGAGGGGTATCATGTTCCCTATAAAACAGCAAAGGCTTAGCAGTTATGCTAAGCCTTTTGTATTATTCGATACCCCTCGCCAAAAATATTGAAAGTTTTAGGGAGGGAGTCTGAGGGATGACCCTTTTTCAAAAGGGTCTCCCTCAGTAGCTCTGTACTTGTGAGAAAAAAGCCGTATACTGTCGGGGGGGGAGAGATATCAAAGCAGGGCTTTGAGTCTTTCATCAACGGCTTTAAGGAAGTCCTCGGTATTGACCTTCTTCTTATTCTCGAGCTTGGAGAGCAGGTAGAGGTCACCTGTCATGATACCATCCTCGATAGTCTGAATGGTAGCCTTTTCGAGTTTATCGGCGAAAGCCACGAGTTCGGGGAGCTGATCGAGCTCGCCTCTCTTGCGGAGAGCGCCTGTCCAGGCAAAGAGTGTAGCCACGGAGTTAGTGGAAGTCTCCTCGCCCTTGAGGTACTTATAGTAATGTCTCTGAACGGTACCGTGAGCAGCCTCGTACTCATAATTGCCATCGGGGGAAACGAGCACGGAAGTCATCATAGCGAGGGAGCCGTAGGCGGTAGCCACCATATCGGACATAACGTCTCCGTCATAGTTCTTGCAAGCCCAGATATAGCCGCCCTCAGAGCGGATAACTCTTGCGACAGCATCATCGATGAGGGTATAGAAATACTCGATGCCTGCTGCCTCGAACTTAGCCTTATACTCATTCTCAAAGATCTCTGCAAAGACATCCTTGAAGGTATGGTCATACTTCTTGGAGATAGTATCCTTGGTAGCGAACCAGACATCCTGCTTGGTATCGAGAGCGAAGTTGAACACACTTCTTGCGAAAGAAGCGATAGAGGTGGACTTGTTATGAACGCCCTGGATAACGCCGTCGCACTCGAAGCTGTAGATAGTCTCGCGGCTCTCGTTGCCGTCCTTATCGGTGCAGACGAGTTCAGCCTTAGCACCTGCGGGGCACTTCATCTCAACATTCTTGTAAACATCGCCGTAAGCGTGACGAGCGATAGTGATAGGCTTAGTCCAGGTGGGGATATAGGGAGTGATGCCCTTTACGAGGATAGGCGTTCTGAACACGGTGCCGTCGAGGATAGCTCTGATAGTACCGTTAGGTGACTTCCACATCTCCTTGAGGTCATACTCTGACATACGAGCTGCGTTGGGGGTGATAGTAGCGCACTTTACAGCAACGCCGTACTTCTTGGTAGCGTTTGCCGAGTCAACAGTCACCTGATCGTCAGTTTCATTTCTGTGAACAAGTCCGAGATCGTAATACTCTGTTTTGAGGTCGATATACGGCAGGAGCAGGATATCCTTGATCTCCTTCCATATGATCCTTGTCATCTCGTCTCCGTCCATCTCGACGAGGGGTGTTTTCATCTGAATCTTTGCCATAGCGTTCAGATCCTCCTTATAAAAAATTTATAGTATCATTCTTATTCAGGAACGCAGCATCAGCTGCTGCGTACTAAGCAAACTCTATGATAAGTCCGACTATTGCAGCAATGGCTATGCCTATAAGTTCCAGCCTGCTGGAAGCAATCGCCTCACCTATGGGCATCCTCTGTATGCCGTTGCGTCTGATAACTGCACCGACAGCACCCGAAAATGCGCCGCTCAGGATTATCAACCCGATATGTACAGCTCCGAAGAAGAAACCTCCGAGGAGAGCACCCACCAGGAACCAGACGAAGTACCATGACAAGGCTTTATCGAACTCGGTGGTCTCACCGTATCTGCGGTAATGGTAGTAGCTTCTCGAACCTAAACCGAACAGAGATGAGATAAACCTTATATCTCTGCTGTAACCGCCGTAATATCTTGATCTGCGGTATTCCCTGTAATGCTCGTCATCCAGTTCACGGCGTATCCTGCCGTGAGCCATCATTTCGGCGGCAGTCTGCATACCCTGGGCATACTTTTCGTTATGCGGAGCTTCCGATGAAGGTGTATCCTCACCGGGCATCATACTCTCGACTTTCGGCTTCGGGATCTTCTCCTGTTCGTACCTTTTCATATACTCGCGCTGACGCTGTATCTCGTCCGCATCGAAGAAGTCGGAGAAATCGTCCTCCTGTTTCTTTTTTTCGGGCATAGCAAACAGTTCGTCCGCACTCATGCCTGCAAATCTCTTCTCGTACTCCTCACGTCTGAGCTCTGCCTCGCTTTTCTGAGCACGCTTGCGCTCCTCGGCTTTGCGCTCATTCTCCTGGCGGAGATACTCCATGGCATTGCCGCCCGAGTAGACATCGTAGTTGAAGTCACCGGAAGTGACATTATCGTCAAACGATGAGCTTCCTCCTGTATAGGCATCGTAATCAAAATCGGTAGATGTGATCCTGTTGTCGTCCATAATTGTTTTCTCCCTTAAATGTTTCTTTATCTGTCTATTTATATGTATTCCGTCCCCGTATTACCCCTGCGGGGACGGACGGTATTTTTTTACTTCAGGCTCTCTCTTGTGTAGTCGAGGAGTCCGCCTGCGAGGATGATGTCCTTTGTTCTGCCTGTGAGCTCACAGAGCACGGGGATGTTGATGCCCTTTGTCTTATTTACTACGGTGAGCTCGGTCTTGCCTGCCTCGATGTCAGCTCTTACGTTCTCGATGGCGATATCATCGCCCTGAGAGATCTTGTCATAGTCTGCCTCGTTGACGAAAGTCAGGGGCAGGATGCCTGCATTGATGAGGTTAGCTCTGTGGATACGTGCGAAGCTCTTTACGAGAACAGCCTTGATGCCCAGGTAAAGCGGTGCAAGAGCTGCGTGCTCTCTCGATGAGCCCTGTCCGTAGTTCACGCCGCCGACGATGATCGACTTGCCGAGGTTCTTTGCTCTGCGGGGGAAGTCCTCATCGCACACGGTGAAGCAGTGCTGTGAGATAGCAGGTATATTGGAGCGCAGGGGAAGGATCTTTGCGCCTGCGGGCATGATGTGGTCTGTGGTAATGTTGTCGCCCACCTTGAGAGATACGGGACATTCAATGTTCTCAACCAGGGGAGCAGTCTCGGGATAAGGCTTGATATTGGGTCCTCTGAGGATCTCGACCTTATCCATCTCAGCCTCGGGAGCAGGAGCAGCCACCATATTATCGTTGATGACGAACTGCTTGGGCATCTCGAATGCAGGCATATCGCCAAGCTCACGGGGATCGGTGAGGTAGCCTGTCAGTGCGGAGAGAGCTGCCATTTCGGGGGATACCAGGTAGATCTGACCGTCCTTGGTTCCCGATCTGCCCTCGAAGTTACGGTTGAAGGTACGCAGGGATACGCCCTTGGAGTTAGGCGACTGACCCATACCGATGCAGGGTCCGCAAGCAGATTCGAGTATTCTTGCACCTGCGTCGATCATTGTGGCGAGAGCGCCGTTCTGAGCGATCATATTGAGCACCTGCTTGGATCCGGGAGCAATAGCCAGCGATACATCGGGGTGAACGGTCTTGCCCTTGAGTATGTAAGCCACTTTCATCATATCCATAAAGGAGCTGTTTGTGCAGGAGCCGATGCAGACCTGATCTATCTTCAGCTTGCCGATCTCGGCAACGGTCTTGACATTGTCGGGAGAATGAGGGCAGGCAGCCATAGGCACGATAGCGCCCAGGTCGATATCAACTACCTCATCGTAAACTGCATCTTCATCGGGTTTCAGCTCTGTCCATACGTCTGCTCTGTCCTGAGCCTTGAGGAACTCGAGAGTTACTTCATCCGAGGGGAAGATAGAGGTGGTTGCGCCCAGCTCTGCGCCCATATTGGTGATGGTTGCTCTCTCGGGAACGGTAAGGGTCTTGACGCCCTCGCCGCAGTACTCGATGACCTTGCCGACGCCGCCCTTTACGGACAGTCTTCTCAGCACTTCAAGGATAACGTCCTTGGCAGCTACCCAGGGGGAAAGCTTGCCTGTGAGGTTGACTTTAACGATCTTGGGGTAGGTAATGTAGTATGCACCGCCGCCCATAGCTACGGCAACATCAAGTCCGCCTGCACCGATAGCGATCATACCGATACCGCCGCCTGTGGGGGTATGGCTGTCGGAACCGATCAGGGTCTTACCGGGAACGCCGAAACGCTCCAGATGTACCTGATGGCAGATACCGTTGCCGGGGCGGGAGAACCAGATACCGTGCTTCTTGGCAACGGAGCCGATGAAGCGGTGATCGTCTGCATTCTCAAAACCCGACTGAAGGGTGTTGTGATCTATATAAGCTACCGATCTCTCGGTCTTTACTCTCGGCACGCCGATAGCCTCGAATTCAAGATAAGCCATGGTGCCGGTGGCATCCTGAGTAAGGGTCTGGTCGATACGGATACCGATCTCGTTACCCTTTACGAATTCGCCGTCAACAACGTGTGCTTTGAGGATCTTCTCTGTTAGTGTAAGTCCCATAATAAACTTCCTTTCTGACTGAGCGGACATAATTGTCCTTTATACTACTTTATTATATCACCTGCCGCAGGCTTTGTCAAACAAATAACGTTCTTCACGGCACGATTTGTCATACTGCACATCAAGGTAAATTATTTTTACTTATCGCGTTGGTCAATATCGCGTCGGGCATTGACGGCGTCTCTGAAATGTGATAATATATTACTGTATATTCCCGACCCGCGGACAAGGATGCCGCATCGGCACACCCTGATAAGGAGTTGACAGTTATGGTCAGACCGATCATAAAAGATATAGTCTTTCTGAAAAGGAAAAGCACCCCTGCATCAAGGGCAGATCTCCGTGTGATAGAAGATCTGAAAGACACCCTCAAAGCCAACAAGGACGGCTGCGTAGGTATGGCAGCCAATATGATCGGCTTCAGCAAGCGTATAATAATCATAGATTCGGGGCTCGGATATATCGTGATGCTCAACCCCGTGATCGTCAGAAAGCAGGGACGCTACGAGACCGAAGAAGGCTGCCTGTCCCTGACGGGGACACGGAAGACCGCCCGTTACGAGAACATCACCGTGAAATATATCGGCGAAGACTTCAAGACCCACGAGGGCAGCTATTCGGGGTTCACAGCACAAATCATACAGCACGAGTGCGATCACCTTGAAGGCATCATCATCTGACACTTTCTGCTTGACTTGACATCGGCACTGTGATATAATATAGGGTGCTGAATATTCATACGGAAGGACGTTTTTATGTTGTATAACAATATACTCGAGGCTATGGGCAATACTCCGCTCATCAGGCTCGGAAGGATGGTGGAGGAAGACTCCGCTCAGGTGCTCGTCAAGTTTGAGGGACTCAACGTCGGCGGCTCAATAAAGACACGCACCGCATACAATATGATCGCCGCCGCCGAGCGCGACGGTCTGATAAACGAAAACACCGTCATAGTTGAGCCTACCAGCGGAAATCAGGGCATCGGCCTTGCGCTGATCGGCGCAGTCAAAGGTTATAAGACCGTTATCATCATGCCCGACTCGGTAAGCCGCGAAAGGCGTATGCTCGTGCATCATTACGGTGCCGAGGTCATCACCGTACACGATGACGGAGATATCGGCAAGTGCATGGACGAGTGCCTGAAACTCGCCGAAAAAATGAAAGCCGAGGATCCCAACGTCTACATTCCTCAGCAGTTCGAGAACAAGGCTAACCCTCAGGTCCACCGTGAACATACGGGCATCGAGATCATCGAACAGGCAGGCTGCAAGATCGACGGGTTCTGCTCGGGATTCGGCACGGGCGGTACTATCAGCGGAATAGGCGAGACCCTCAAAGCAAAGTACCCCGATATCGAGATATGGGCTGTGGAACCCGAGAACGCTGCGATACTCGCAGGCGGTACAATAGGCACCCATCTGCAGATGGGTATCGGGGACGGACTGATCCCCGGAAACCTCAACCTGAAGATCTACGATGAGATATACATCGTTACGGACGATGAGGCTATCAACACCTCAAAGGAGCTGGCACGCAAGGAAGGTATCATGTGCGGTATTTCCAGCGGCACCAACGTCGCCGCCGCCCTCAAACTTGCAAAGAAACTCGGCAAGGGCAAAACAGTCGTGACTGTTCTCCCCGACACCGCCGAGAGATATTTCTCCACTCCCCTCTTCGAGAACGAATAACTCACAGCATTATGCACGGCTCACTTCGGTGAGCCTTTTTTTGAGAGCGCGGCAGGTTCATCCCTGCCTCTTGACTTTTCTTTTGAAATTCATTATAATTTTGAAAAATGAACGTGAACAAACGCGGATCAAGGAGTGCAAAAGGAGAGGGATATTTTGAAAATACGCATCGAAAACGATGACAAAATATTTAATAAAGACAACCGAATAGAAGTATATGCCCAAAACGAAAAGTACAGTTTTGACAGTTCCGAGATCGAAGAGATACATATCATAACAACTGATATGGGTCCCTTCTATGACGATATGTGCTTGGCGATCAGATTCAGGAGAGAAGAGGATGTTGTTGTATTTATGATGTCCGAGCATCCGCTTTACAGGCATTTCCTGTTTGATGAACTGAAACACATCGTTTCGCTGAACTTTCAGGCGATCATTGACGCTTCAGCCTGCACGGAGAACAAGCTGTTTTTGATATATAAGCGAGGCCAAGGAATGGGTGATCTGAGAGGTGACGGAAATGATTGAAACAAACAGATTAAAAATCCACGCCTCATCTCGTGATGAAATGGAAACTTTCATTGAAGCGCAGACTGTGGATGTCCTGAGAGCGGCTTACACAGAAATGCTGGACGGCTGTCTGAGACATCCCGATCAGTGGGAGTGGTATGCGATCTGGATGATCGAGCTGAAAGACGGCACCCACGTCGGGGAGCTGTGCTTCAAAGGGCTTTCCGCGGACGGTATCGCAGAGATCGGATACGGTATCTGCGAAGAGTATCAGAGCAACGGATATGCGACCGAAGCAGTCAAAGCCATATTGGAATGGGTGTTTTCGCACCCGGAGATTGTCACCGTGGAAGCGGAGACCGATCCTGATAATACTGCTTCAATAAGAGTTCTTGAAAAATGCGGATTCGCTCTCAACGGAGTTCTCGGCGAAGAAGGGCCGAGATGGGCGGTCTCCGGGCATTGATTCAACGATATTCTTTGAAAGGAGAACCGCGATGATCGGTGAATACAGTACACAGGAAATCCGATGCCCGTATTGCAGTCATATCTTTATGACGATAAATTCTGATTCATGCAAAAACACATATCTGACTGATAACAAGACCCGTTCCGGCTGGCCTGAGATCTGCCCGAAGTGCGGTGAAAAGCTTATTGTACTTGAAAACGAGCCGGAAGGCAAACGCAGTACGGACTGTCAGCACATTGGGGATATACATATATACTGAGGACGGAGGTTACAGACATAATCATCGGAGAAGTATGTCTGCTGCCAAATGGCGTGCGGAGGTAGGCAGACTTTTACAAGAAACTGTTGGAGATCGAAAACAATGTGATCTATCTCAGACAGCTGTAACAGAGCTTTCTGTTTTACAAAAAAGGAGTATAGAATATGAGAATAATGTTCATCTGCCACGGCAGCATCTGCCGGTCGCCGATGGCGGAGTATATAATGAAGGAGCTGGTGCGGCGTGAGGGGCGCGAGGACGAGTTCGAGATCGCGTCCTGTGCGGTGAGCTGTGAGGAGTTGGGCAACGGGGTGTATCCGCCTGCGCGGGCAGAGCTGGAACGCCGGGGGATACCCTGCGGGAAGCACCGTGCCGTCCGCCTTGAACCTGAAGATTATGACGATTACGATCTGTTCATTGTCATGGATCGCTCCAACCTGCGGTGGGCGAAGGAGATACTTGACGGCGACCCCGAGGGCAAGCTCCACCTGCTTATGGAGTACGCGGGGGAGGCTCGGGATGTTTCCGACCCGTGGTATTCGCGGAGGTTCGATATCGCGTTTGACGATATAATGTCCGGGTGTGAAGGATTGCTTGAACAGCTGTCATAAAAAGACTTGTCCCTTTTTACTTTTGTATTGTTGATTCGATAGATCGGATCAGATATCTAAGGAGGAATTGAATTGATCAGAATTGAATTATTATCAGCAGAAAACTTTAAACCCGATTCATTGGACAATTATCTGAGAAAACAGGATGTAAAAAAAGTATACCGTAAACACAACGGAGAATATATTCTTGTGGACTGTGTTTATACAGAAGATTGGGATATAGAAGAAAGGCGCTCTGTTGCAAGGGATATCAGCAGTGATGATTATATTACATATCTTGCAGTTGAAAATGATGAAGTGGTTGGATTTATCGGGTTAAAAAAAGATCCGGTCGGAACATATATGATTTTGGATCAGATGCAGGTATCGGCTGCCTGCAGAGGACAGGGGATCGGAAGAAAATTGTTCGATGTAGGAAAGGAAGAAGCCCGAAAGGCAGGAGCAGAGGCCTTGTATATCTCTGCGTGTTCATCTGAGGAAACTATTGCTTTTTACAAAGCTATGGGAGCAAAATTGGCAGAACATCCTATAAAAGAAATGGCAGATGATGAACCGTATGATCTGCAAATGGTTTGTTATGTTTAAGCCCCGATTATGTTGTGTATTGCGGTAAATTATTTTTTTCGGCAATACATATCAGAATTGTTATATAACAAAAAACGCTGTGCTATCGAATGATAAGCACAGTGTTTTTTATTTCGCGACCATTTTTACTTCCCTTTTTACTTTTGAAAGATCTCAGAAAGATTCAGCAAAAGGAGAAGCGTCATACGAAAGACAGGCGAAGCAATAACGACTTAGTCATATTGCGGAGCCGTTTCGGAACTCTGTGGCGCAACGAGTGCGCGTCAGGCAGGAACGGTAGTTTTGTATTTGAGGCAGATCTTATCTGTGATGAGGGCAATGAACTCGGAATTGGTGGGTTTGCCCTTACCGGTATTGATGGTGTATCCGAAGAAGCTGTTGAGGGTGTCGATGTTGCCTCTGTCCCAGGCGATCTCTATGGCGTGGCGGATGGCTCTCTCCACTCGCGAGGGAGTGGTCTTGAACTTTTTGGCGACTGCCGGATAAAGCAGTTTAGTGACGCTTTCAAGCATCTCCTTATCGCCCACCGAGGAAATGATCGCCTCGCGGAGATAGTGATACCCTTTTATATGGGCAGGCACTCCGATCTGATGGATAATATCGGTAACGATTATCTCCAGGTTGGGGTTCTGTCTTGATGATGAAGAGAAAGGCAGCTCACCCGTGATGTCACAGTCGATGCCGAGCATCATCTTGATACGTTCACCAAGGACTTTTATATCGAAGGGTTTGAGCATAAAATACGAAGCTCCCGCATTCATCACCTGCTGTTCGATAAAGGCATTCTCATAGGCACTGGTCACGATGAACATAGGCTTCTTGTAGCCTGATGACATGACCTTCTTTATCAGCTCTATAGCATCGAGATTGGGCATGACAGCATCGATCATGACTACCTCGGGACCTTCGCTGCGGATGGCATCGAATATCACCATACCGTCCTTGGGGCGTGTTATCACAAAAAATCCCAGACTTCTCAGAGAAGCTGCACAGTTCACACCGTACTGAGCTGTATCGTCACCTATAAGTATTTTAATCTTGTTGTTCATAGTTATTCCTCCGTTGTCAGAATTGAGCAGTTCACGCGATCGCCGGCGTTTTGCGCCAACTGCTCTTTAGGTCTGTAAACAGCATATCACAAGTAAATTTAAAAATCAATAGTTTTTCGACTATTTTGCTAAAAACTCATTGACATATTTATGCATATTGTCTGAATATTTGGCACGTTTATGCCGATTGGATATAATTTTTACAGTTTTCGCCATAATTCGCCGCAAGACATCGCGGCACGCGCTCAACGCTGAGAACGGCGGTACATATCGTCGGCAAAGATCGCATAGCCGCGAGTGGGATCATCGACAAAAACGTGTGTCACCGCGCCCACGAGCCTGCCATTCTGGATGATCGGACTGCCGCTCATACCCTGTACTATGCCCCCTGCCTCTCCGAGAAGTTTTTTATCGGTGATGTGTACTATCATATCGTGAGAAGCGCCATCGGACATATCAACGCTTTCGATCTCCACCGAGTAACGCTGAGGCGTGGTGCCGTCAAGTGTGGAAAGGATCTCCGCAGGGCCTTTCTTTATCTCCTGCTTGAAGCCGAGTGGGATGATCTCGCCTTCTATGGGAAAACCGTCAAGGGTGCCGAATACTCCCTCGGCGACGTTCTGTTTTATGCTGCCGACAACATCCTGAGAGGCAAACTCACCCGTGAGCTGTCCCGGTTCGCCGCGCTCGCTTTTTATGCAGCCGGTGATGTTCACCTCTCCCACTGTACCGTGGGATATGGGCATAGGCTGTCTGGTATCCGCATCGCAAATGGGATGACCCAGTCCGCCGAAAGCATTGGTAGAGGGATCGTAAAATGTCAGGGTGCCTATGCCTGCCGAGGAATCGCGCACCCACATACCTGCTTTGTATGTCCCTCCGCTGTAGACGGGCACAAGGGTGGCTGTTTTCTGTCTGCCGCTGCGTGAAAACTCCACCGAGCAGGGTTTGCCCTTGGTGGAGCTTATTATCTCGGAGATGCGCCTGTTGGTGGTCACGGTCTCGCCGTCGATGCTCATTATCACATCCCCTACCTCTATGCCGCACTCCGAGGCAGGGCACACAGAGCCCACATCCTCAAGGCCGATGACCATAACGCCGTCTGTCATCAGCTTTATACCGAAGGGCTGCCCTCCCGCAACAAGCAGCGGACGCTCGATCCTGTCGGTCTTGACGTTCTTGATCGGTATACTGCCGAAAAGCATCAGAGTACGCTCGGTGATGCCGTTAGTACCCGAATAACTGCCGCCCACCGTAAGCTCCTCCTTCGTCATGCCGCCACGCTCGCCCAGCGTTACCGAAAACGCCGATCCCACCGCAAGTTCCCTGCTGTCTGTCACATAATAGATATCGGGAAGGTTTGCTCCGTAAAAGCCTACCAGTCCCATCAGAGAAAGCGAAAGCGCACCGGCAAAAGCAGCCGCTCTTTTTATGATCCTTCGCATTTTATCATATCCTTTCTTTTGTGCGGTATTGCCTTAATAGTTTCTGCATGACTCACGGATAGATACATCCGGGAGAAAAAGTATATTTTGTAATGGAAGAAGAAAATGAAAAAATTTTTGTTGCAATAAAGCTTGTTGTATGATATAATGAATGCAAATGTATTCATTACAGTTGATTTAAAAGCCCTTGCAGATACGCAAATCGGGCTATTATATCATAACGCTTATATGATATAATATTTGGTAAGTATAATCACAAGAGCTACTGCATATATTGTAGATCACATAAGAGGTGTAATATGTCAAAAAAGGACAGGCTGAAAAAACAAAGTCTGAAACAGATAGAAGATAAAAAAGCCGCTGCCAAAGAGGAAGAGCAGGAACGGCTCGAAGCAGGAGAGAGCAAGTCGGCAAAAAAGCTGAGAAAGAGCGCGAAGAAGCACTCGGGTGCGATCACTCTGCTGATGAAGCTGCTGATGTGTCCGCCGTTCATCTGGTCGGGCATATGCTATAACGTAATATTTCTCGTAGGTATCTCGATGGGAGAAGTCAGCAATGTACCGAAGCGGATGGGTGTATATCTCGGACTCGGAGCACTGTTCTGTCTGGCAGGACTGATATTTGCCTTCATGTCAAAGTATGTCACACAGTTCTGTCTGATATTCACGGGAAGTGTTCTCTATCTTCACGCTGCAAGGTACATTATCGGGAAAGCAGAGGAGCTCATCTCTGCGGGGCACGGTCTTACCGAGAGCCAGCAGGAAATTGCTTCCAAATGGAAGTTCGGATTTTATCCGATGTTCCTGATGACAGTCCTTTCGGCGGCACTTATGACTGTTTATCTTGTCAAAAAGCATAAAGCCAAAAAGCGCAGACAGTCAGAGCTCGACAACGCGCCCGTAAAGAGCATAATAGAGTAAAATTTTACTCTCGTTAGTTTTATAACAAGCTTCGCGGAGACAAAACCTCGCTTTCCGCGGAGCTTTTTTTCTGTGTGTTTGTGCAGTTTCACGATTGACATTAACCATTCAAAATGATATACTGAATATATTGTTTTTATTTATAAATATATAGTATCACTCAAAAGCATAAAACGTTTTCGCAGCGGTTGGGGTACCGCTTCTTTGACATAAAGTGAGGTCATATAAATTGGTTTTCGCAGATCTGTTTTTCATATATTTCTTTATGCCGTTGTGCATATTGCTCTACTTCGTTGCGAGAAGCATCCCTGCAAGGAATGCGGTGCTGCTCGGATTTTCACTCGTCTTCTATGCATGGGGTGAACCTGTATGGATCGTCATGCTGATCGCCTACTCCTTCCTGAACTTCATGACAGGAAAGATCATAGAACGGACGCGGGGAAAACCTTCCGCTAAGACTGCCCTGCTGATCGCGGTCATTGTGGATATCGGAGTGCTGGGCATATTCAAGTACAGCGGCTTTATTGTTGAGAACGTGAACTCCCTGTTCCATATCTCGATACCCGTTCCGAACATCAAGCTGCCGATAGGTATCTCATTCTACACTTTCCAGACCCTTTCCTATTCCATCGACTGCTATTGGGGCAAGGTAAAGGCACAGAAGAGCTTTGCAAGATTCCTGCTGTATGTCTCCATGTTCCCTCAGCTGATCGCAGGTCCTATCGTCCGTTATTCGACTATCGAACAGGAGATGGCAGAGCGCAGGACAACGCTGAAAGACATTTCCGACGGTTTCTCGAGGATAATCCTCGGTATAGGCAAAAAGGTCATCCTGGCAAACAGCCTTAACACCGTTGTTACAGGCTGCTTCGGTACCGCAGAGAAAGGCTATACCGGCCTTGCAACAGTATCCGTTCTCGGTGCCTGGGCAGGTGCCGCAATGGTCGCTCTGTGGTATTACTTCGACTTCTCCGGCTATTCGGATATAGCCATCGGTCTCGGCAGGATCTTCGGCTTCCACTTTGACGAGAACTTCAAATATCCTTTCGTCTGCAAGAGCATAACCGAGTTCTGGCAGAGATGGCATATCTCCCTCGGTACATTCTTCAGAGACTATCTGCTGTATGTGCCTATCTTCGGAAAGAGACGCAAATACGGCGGACTCTTCCTCGTATGGTTCTGCACGGGTCTCTGGCACGGTGCAAACTGGAACTTCGTTATCTGGGGTCTCTATTACGGTCTGTTCGTCTTCATCGAGATGAAGCTGGGCAAGAAGAGATACAAGAACTGGAACCCCGTGTTCGCACACATCTACACCAAGCTGGTGATAATCCTCGGCTTCGGTATTTTCTACTTCGAGGACTTCGGTTCCCTAGGCACTTTCTTCAAGGCACTTGTGGGTGCCAACGGAAACAGCTTCTCCAGCACAGTCACAAGATCGCTCTTCCTCGGAAATATGTTCCTTATCATCGCAGCGGTACTCCTCTCCACACCGATCATCCCCAAGCTGCGCGAAAAGGCTTCCGAGAAGGCAAATTCCTATTATGTGTTCAGGAGCGTCGGCATTATAATGAACCTGTCGATACTCGCAGTGAGCAGTCTGCTGCTGCTGAACTCCACAAACAATCCGTTCCTCTATTTCAGGTTCTGATGACAGGAGGGATAATATGAACGATAACAATAACAAAGACCGCTTCTCTGCCGAGGACGACAAGCTGGAAGCAGCTTACCTCGACAGCCTGAGAAAACTGGGTCTGATCGGAGGTCTCGAAGACAGCACTCCCGAGGAAAAGACGGAGCCTGTCCGGGATGAACCTGTCCGCGAAGAGCCTGTTCAGGTCAAGCATACAGATCCCGTGGATGTACACGAGTACAAGGATCCCGAGCAGGAGAAGCCCGAGGTCTATGATAAGATAGTTGATAAGATCAACCGCACACGCGCCGAAAGATCCAAGAGCATCTGGAGCGAAGAACCTGTCATCCCCGTACAGAAGAGCGTCTGGCTCGACAAGGAGGAGGACAAGCCTGCTCCCGAAGAATCAAAACGCGAAAGAAAAGGTACAAGACGCACTATAGAGCTGAACCTCTCTGACAGCACCAAGCGCAAGATGCGCGAGGCTGCAAATATCAGCGAGGAAAGCACCGTCCCTACCGAAAACACCGAGTACAGCTCACGCAGGAGAGAACGTCCTGCCGAAGAACAGGTATCCTCACGCAGAAGGCAGCGCCCTGCCGAGGAACAGGTGTCCTCACGCAGAAGGCAGCGCCCTGCCGAGGAGCAGGTGTCCTCACGCAGAAGGGTACGTCCCGCAGAAGAACAGGTGTCCTCGCGCACAAGGGTACGTCCTGCCGAGGAACAGGTGTCCTCGCGCACAAGGGTACGTCCTGCCGAAGAACAGGTTTCCGCTCGGACAAGAACTGCTCCCGAGGATGAAGTCAGGACACGCAGCAGAGCTTCCAAAGGCAAAAAGCCAAAGTTCCGCCCCTATGAGACAGAATTCAGCTTCCTCAACGCCGCACTGTGCATGGTCATGGTGTTCGGCGTGGGACTTGCACTTGTAGTAATGAAACGTTCCGAGGGCGTGATCGAGTCGGAGAACCGCTATTACGCCAAGTTCCCCGAATTCTCACTGAGCAGCTATTTCAAGGGTGAATACACCGAAGGCATCACCACCTACTATACCGATACGATATCGGTAAGAGAAAAGTTCAAGACCTTTTCAAGTACATTCTCGAAACTGTTCGGCATCCACCCCAACGATATGGAAGTCATCGGTGAGGTAATAGATACAAAGCAGGAAAAGGTTGACAGCAACCAGCTTGCTACCACCACTTCCGTTTCCGTATATGTTCCGCCCGAGATACCCGATTCTCAGCCCGATCCCGATGACAGCGGAAACAACAAGCCTGTTGTGACTACGACCACCACCACGACTACCGTCTCCACCACCACCAAAAAGCAGCAGCTTGAGGTCCCCGACGAGGGCGAATGGGCAGGAAACGTTATTATCGTGAACAAGGGCACACCTCAGGTGCGTGCAATGCCCGCTTTCTACGGACAGTTTGAGATCGGCAAGAAGTACGCCAACGCCCTCAACGATTACAAGGTAAAACTCGGCGATAAGGTCAACGTATTCAATATGTACTGCCCTCTGGCTTCGGCATATTACGCTCCGAAGAACATCACTCTTGCAGATCACCACGAGTGCATAAAATACTGCGGTGTGAACCTCAAGGGCGTTATCAACGTGGACTGCTTTGATGCGCTGGCATCCCATGTCAATGAGTACATTTACTCGCGCACAGACCACCACTGGCAGCCCCTCGGCGCATACTACGCTGCTCAGGAGTTCGCCAAAGCCGCAGGAGTTCCCTTCCCCGATCTCTCCACATATGAGAAGTGTACAAAGGAAGGCTTCCTCGGTACAATGTACACCTACAGCAAATACTACTACGAGCTGAAGGAGCATCCCGATACCTTCACCTACTACAAGCCCGATAACGAATACACCGTCAACTACTATGACATGTCATTCGCTAACATACAGGAGAACTTCGGTCATTCGCTGTTCTTCGAGTGGGCAAGCGGTGCAAGCTGCTACGGAACCATCCTCGGCAGCGATGACAGGATCGCAGAGGTCAAGACCGATGTACACAACGGCAGAACCCTCGTCCTCTTCAAGGACAGCTACGGCAATGCTCTTGTTCCGTTCCTGACCCACAGCTTCGAAAAGATCTATGTAGTCGATATCCGTTATCTCAATATCAGTGCTGTTCAGTTCTGCAAGAATGTGGGTGCTACCGATGTCCTTTTCGGTATGTCGATCTCGGGTGCTTACACACCTACCCACGTTGACAGGATCATCAGTGATATGTAAACCGTACCTGCCTGCCATAACGCACAACCTGCGTGAGCAGGCGGTCAAAAAATAAAAAGGAGAAATAATTATGTCCATGTACATCACCTGTCTTGACCTTGAAGGAGTTCTCGTTCCCGAGATCTGGATCGCTTTTGCTGAGGCAAGCGGTATTCCCGAACTCAGAAGAACTACCCGCGATGAGCCCGATTACGACAAGCTCATGAAATACCGTATAGGTATCCTCAAAGAGCACGGTCTCGGTCTCAAGGAGATACAGGATACTATAGCAAAGATCGACCCAATGCCCGGTGCAAAGGAGTTCCTCGACGAGCTGAGAAGCTGCTGTCAGGTAATAATCCTCTCGGATACCTTTACACAGTTTGCAGGCCCTCTCATGAAGAAACTGGGTATGCCCACTATCTTCTGCAATACACTTGAAGTTGCAGAGAACGGCGAGATCACAGGCTACAAGATGAGAGTTGACAAGTCTAAGCTGACTACCGTAAAGGCTCTCCAGTCTATCGGCTATGAGACCATCGCTTCGGGCGACAGCCACAATGACCTCGGTATGATCCGCGCAAGCAAGGCAGGATTCCTCTTCAAGAGCACCGACGCTATCAAGGCTGAGAACCCCGATCTTCCTGCTTTTGAGGAATACAGCGACCTGCTCGCTGCTATCAAGAAAGCTATGGACTGATAAACAGTATATATACTTACTCCCCGAGATGATCTCGGGGAGCTTTTTCACAGAATTGTAAACCTATAAATATTTTTGGGTTGACAAACCGAAACAGATGTGATATAATAGCAGATGTGCGAAAAATCAATATCGGATGTGATAGGATGAATACAAAAGAAAAACTGCTTTCGCTGTTTGAGAACAGCCGCGGGACCTACATATCGGGAGAGGAGATCGCCGAAAGGCTCGGCTGCTCACGGGCGGCGGTGTGGAAAGCCGTCAACGCACTGAGGGGCGAGGGGCACAGCATCTCCGCCGTGACAAACAAAGGCTACTGTCTTGATCCTGCCAGCGATGTGCTCTCTCAGGCAGGGGTAGAAAAATATCTTGGCAGCCTTGCGGGAAAGATAACTCTCGATGTACGCAAGAGCGTGGACTCTACAAATAACGTGCTGCGCGAACTCGCTGCTAAAAATGCTCCCGAGGGGACTGTCTCGATAGCAGGGATGCAGACGGGAGGCAAGGGCAGGCTTGGGCGGAGCTTTTTCTCTCCGCAGGATTCGGGGCTCTATATGAGCATACTTCTCCGTCCCGAAATGTCGGCTCTCGATGCCGTAAGGATCACCACGGCTGCGGCTGTGGCAGTTGCTGAAACAGTGGAAGACATCTCGGGGAAGAAGGCTGCGATCAAATGGGTGAACGATGTCCGTATCGGCGGAAAAAAGATCTGCGGCATACTGACCGAAGCTTCATTCTCTCTTGAAAACGGCGGTCTGGAATACGCCGTTGTGGGCATCGGAGTGAACGCTTACGAACCCGAAGGCGGCTTCCCCGAGGAGATCAGAGACATTGCAGGGGCAGTCTTTACCGAGCACAGGGAGGATCTGCGCTGCCGCCTTGCAGGAGGGATAATCACCAGGTTCATGGAGCTTTACAGGGATCTTTCATCCGAGGATATGTTAAAGGCTTACCGCAGCCGTCTTGAATGGAAAGATGAACAGATCAGGGTCATCAGGGGTACGGAAGAATTTGAGTGTACCCTCATCGATGTTGACGATGCCTATGCTCTGAAAGTCAGACTGAATGACGGCAGCGAGCAGCTGGTCTCCAGCGGAGAAATAACCATCAGGAGGAAAAAATAATGTCATCACAAACTCTGAGCACCTCTCACAGAAGAACTCTCACACTCTGCCTGTGTGCGATATTCACTGCACTTTCGGCAATAGGCGCGTTCCTGCGCATACCTATCCCCTATCTCCCCATAACCTTACAGACTTTCTTCACCACTCTTGCAGGACTGCTGCTCGGAGCAAAACTGGGTGCTGCAAGTGTCGGAGCCTATGTACTGCTGGGTCTTATGGGTCTGCCGATCTTCACCGAGGGCGGCGGATTCATGTATGTACTCAAACCCAGCTTCGGATATCTGGCAGGCTTCGTGGCAGGTGCTTTCGTTACGGGACTTATAGCCCGAAGGGGCAGCAACCCTTCCCTGCCGAGACTTATCGCCGCGGCTTTTGCAGGTACGGCTGTGATATACACCATAGGAATGGTATATTTCTTTGCCGCAAAGAACTTATGGATCGCAGGTGACGGCATGAGCGTGAAGGCTCTGTTCTCGGCGTGCTTCTTCCCTGCCATCCCCGGGGACATCGTCAAGTGCATCGCGGCGGCGGTGCTGGCAAAAAGGCTGATACCGATACTCAAAGTACAGTGAACGGAGAATAAAAAATGACAGGTCATAACGAAACAGACATTATCTCTCATTATGACTCTCTGATAGACGAGGGCAACGATCCCGTTCATGATCCCGAACCGCTCAGGGTGTATATGGACAAATGGGACGGCGAGCAGTTTATCGGGGATCTGGGGCTCACGGGTAGTGAAAGCGTGCTGGAGATCGGCGTCGGGACAGGGCGGCTTGCTGTTCGTATCGTGCCAAAATGCGGGCAGTTCACAGGGATAGACATTTCGCCCAAAACGATAGATCGCGCACGCGAGAACTTAGCGGCGTACAAAAATGTATCTCTGATCTGCGGCGATTTTACGTCACACAAATTTGACTTCCGCTTTGATATCATTTATTCCTCGCTCACGTTTATGCATATCCGTGACAAACAGGCGGCGATAAGCAAGGCGGCAAAGCTGTTAAACAGCGGCGGACGGTTTGTGCTGTCGATCGACAAGGCGAAAGAGAAATTCATTGATACAGGGACGAGGAAGCTCGCTGTATATCCGGATGATCCCGAAGAGATACGAGACTGTCTTGAAAATGCCGGGCTTGTGATCGTAAAACAGTATGAAACGGAGTTTGGCTTTGTATTTGCTGCGAAATGACTGATCTGCGGTCCGGACTATCGTTGACAGGCTGGCAAAAAAATAACGCTCACAGTTCGGATGGAACTGTGGGCGTATTTTTATGGAGAGTTTTCGGAAGTTGTTTTGTTTCGGCGCAATGCTTGGGAGCATCAGATCATTTGCTCGCGGATGGCGGAAAGGAGTTTTTTCTCCCGGCGGGAGACCTGCACCTGGGTCATTCCGAGGGCAGCGGCGATATCAGACTGAGTCATATTTTTAAAATACCTCAGAAAGAGCAGGCGGCGATCATTGGGATCAAGGCGTGAAAGCGCCTGATAGAGAGACAGTCTGTCGGTGATCTCGGTGTCGGGAGCAGGTACCGGGATGTCTATATCCGAGCCTTCACGGTCATCATAGTTGGCTGTAAGGCTGACGGGCGGCATAGCTACAGCAAGAGCTTCCACAACATCGGCAGGATCAGCAGCAGAGAGATCAGCGAGTTCGGAGACTGTAGGCTCGCGCCCTTTTTCGGATATAAAACTCTCCCTGAGTTTTGAAAGTCTGAGGGACAGCTCTTTCAAACCGCGGCTGACCTTGACGGTGCCGCCGTCACGGAAAAGACGTTTGATCTCGCCGAGGATAACAGGTACGGCGTATGTGGAGAAACGCACCCCTCTTTCGGTATCAAAAGCCTTGGCAGCTTTCAGAAGTCCTATGCATCCCGCACTGTAGAGTTCTTCGTATTCTATGCCTCTGCCGCGGAAACGGTTGGCGCACATATGCACCAGTCCGAGGTTTTCCTCAGCAAGGGAGGAAGCCTCAGCTTTCGCTTTTATCATCTTGATCCTTTCGTGAGTGCAGGGTCCGCTGCATCGTAACGGTGGTGCCCTTGCCCTTTGAGCTGCGGACTGTTAGCTTGTCCGTAAAGCTCTCCATTATGGCAAAGCCGAGACCTGCACGCTCGTCCTCGGGGGCTGTGGTGAAGAGAGGCTCTCTTGCCTTGGTGATATCCTCAATACCGCAGCCCTTGTCCTTTATGCGTATGTAGACCCGACTGTCTTCCAGAAGTCTGACAGTCAGGGTTATCTCGCCGATGCGCCCTCGGTAGGCATGGACTATGCAGTTGGTCACCCCCTCGGAAACAGCGGTCTTGATCTCGCCCAGCTCGTCCACGGCGGGGTCAAGGCAGGACACGAACCCGGACACTGCCAGCCTTGCGAACCTCTCGTTCTCGGAGAGGCTCGGGAAACGCAGCGTCATCTCGTTTATGATACGGCTTTTCATAACTTGACACCTCCCACAAAGCTGCCGCGTCGCTGCTCGACTATCGGGCACAGTCGGCGGACACCTGCAAGCTCCATTATCTTTTTGACCTCAGGTCTCGGGTTGACGGCTATCATACTGCCGCCGAGATCGTTCATGAGTTTGTATCTCCCGATAAGCAGACCTATCCCCGAACTGTCCATAAACGGCACGTTCTCAAAATCAAGGATGAGTTTCAAAGGCAGCCGCTTCATGATCTCGGTATCTATCGCTGTGCGCATCGGTCTCGCCGTGCAGTGGTCAAGATCACCCGATAGTTCAGCCAGAAGAGCTCGGCTCTCAGCATCATAGTATATCTCAACAGGCATATCATCAGTCCTTTCTGCTGTCATGAGCTTATATTATCACATTTCCGATGCGAAATTGAACGAAAGATGTCGTCTGTTTCTTGACGAAATTATCGAAATGGAGTATAATGTTTTTATAATTCCGAAACGGCTCGGGGCAAGCCCTCGCCTGTCGTGCGTAGGTCGCCTCTCCTGTCTGCGACGATGTTGCAACGGAGTGAGTCGCCTTTACTTCTGGTGAAGCTTTCTGCGGGTCTTTCAAAGATAAACAGGGCAGTAAAAGAGGTCACCGAATAAATAACCGCGGACGCAAAAGTCTGTCGCCCGCACATTGTTGAGCGACAACGGAGCGTATCGCGATCATAAAAAACGCGATCATAAAAAAGGAGGTAACTGAAATGGATCTGAATACTCTTAACGAAATGCTGGAACCGCTCTCCCCTGCCGAAAGGATCACAACTCTGGTGCAGCTTGCCAAGGCTGCGGACCCTGACAACCGTGTATTCGGAGCAAGCAAGCACAAATATCAGCTTGAGCCGACAACGACTGTTGAAGCTGTACGTGAGTTCGAGCAGGAACACGGGATAACTATGCCCGAAGAGCTCGTCACCTACCTTACCGAGATAGGCAACGGCGGCGCAGGCGTGGACTACGGCATATATCCTATTGAGAAGTTTATCTGCGATGAGGCAACGGTCTCCGAGGGAATGACCCTGTTTGACTATAAGGATCCGCAGGAGACATACCTCTCCAAATCAAAGGAGATGGAAGCTCTTGATGAGGAGTACGGCGAACTCGCACGGCATGAGATCGACAGACTCGGCAATGATATTTTCAGGGGCATGCTCGTCATAGGTACAGCAGGCTGCACCTATGACTATTTCATCATGCTCTCGGGATGCAAAAAGGGTATGATCGGTATGCTCGACTGGAATATGATCGAAAAATACAGCGATACTCCGCGTATGTATGATATGACCCTGTTCGAGTGGCTCGAAGACCACTTCAAGCGTATCATCCTCGGCAAAGTTATTCACCGCGGCTCCTTTGACGAGGTCAACTACTACAAAGAAGACATAGGCATGAAGAAGCGTACAAAATTTGTGCCGAAGGAGGAGAAAAAAGATTCCGCCGAGCCTGCTCCCATACCTGCTCCGCCTCCTGCACCCGTACCGACACCGCCTCCTGCTCCCGTGCCGACACCGCCTCCTGCTCCCGTACCGACACCGCCTCCTGCTCCTGTGCCGACACCGCCTCCTGCTCCTGTGCCGACACCGCCTCCTGCTCCTGTGCCGACACCGCCTCCTGCTCCTGCACCGACACCTGTTGTCGTGCCGCTGCCCAAGAAGAGAGTGTTCAGGGTGGGCGAAGTAATAAATCACAAGAAATACGGTCAAGGATTCATCACCAACGTGGTGGGCAACATCATCACCGCTGATTATTTCGCTTCGGGGCCTCACTCTATAACCCTGCCCTACGATGAAAAGGATATTTTGGATTAAAAATGATTATACCAAACCGTTACGAGCTTTCGCTCGTCAGCAAAACATACAGGAAAACAATATGGTCGAAATTCTTAAAGGGCGTGAAGGACTATCAGCTCATCAACGAAGGCGATAAGATAGCTGTCTGCATATCGGGCGGCAAAGACTCCATGCTCATGGCTATGTGCATGAAGCGCCTGCAGAGATACTCGAAGTTCCCCTTTGAGGTGGAGTATCTCGTTATGGATCCCGGATATGCGCCTGCAAACAGACAGAGGATAATCGACAACGCCGAGCGTCTGGAGATACCCATACGCATTTTTGATACTCAGATATTCAATGCCGTAGTAACTGTTGAGCAGAACCCCTGCTATCTCTGCGCACGTATGCGCCGCGGCTGGCTCTACAAGACCGCCAAGGATCTGGGCTGCAACAAGATAGCACTGGGACATCACTTCGATGATGTGATCGAGACTATCGTTATGGGTATGCTCTACGGTTCGCAGGTGCAGACCATGATGCCCAAGCTCCACAGTGAGCACTTCGAGGGCATGGAACTGATAAGACCCCTCTATATGGTCAGGGAGGATGACATCATCGGCTGGTCGAAGCACAACGGGCTCAGCTTCATCCAGTGTGCCTGCCGCTTCACCGAGAACGTCCATCACAGCGAGGACGGCGTGGGGGATTCCAAGCGTCAGGAAGTAAAAATGCTCCTGAAAAGCCTCCGCGAGAAATGCCCCGCCGTGGATATGAACATCTTCCGCAGTGTGGAAAACGTCAACTTGCAGACCATAATCTCCTACCATTCGGGCAAGGAGTATCACCACTTCCTCGATGACTACGATCAGGGGAAAAGCGTACACGGAACGATCGCGGACGGCTCAAAGGTGGTTGACCTTGAAAAGGAGAACAGGAAGGTATGAACGACAGCGTTGTAAACGCCCTCTGTATTCAGGTCTTCGGGGCGGCTCCCGACAGCGTCCGCCGTACTGAGACGGGTATGGTGAACACGGTGTATATACTTAACGTGGGTGAAGAAAGATACGTCCTGCGTATGAGTAAGGAAAAGGGCGCATACACTGAAAGCAGGCGCATCCTGCGGGAGGCGGCGCATCTGGGGCTCCCCGTGCCGGAGGTCATAGCCTGCGGAACTTCCGGGGAGTATGAGTATATGTTCATCTCCTTCATCGAGGGGGAGGACTTAGGACTCGTATATCCAAAGCTCACCGACAGCGAAAAGCGCCTCATAGCCGAACAGACTGCGGAGATACAGCGGAAAGCTGCGGGTCTCAGCTGCGTGGCCAAGCCCGAGCCGTGGTACGGCTTTGCGGAGGAAATGCTTGTCCGTGCCGAAGAGCGTTTACGGGAGAACGGTTATTTCGACCCCGGAAAGGCCTCTCTTGTGAGGCAGGAGGCCGTATATCTTAAAGGCTATTTTGAAAGCCTTGCGCCCGTGAGCTATCTTGACGACATCAGCACGAAAAACCTGCTGATACATAAGGGCAGGGTGTCCGGCGTTATAGACATTGACGAAGTGGGCTTCGGCGACCCCATGACCTTTATAGCCCTTACGAGAACAGCCCTGCTCAGTATGAGCTGTGACGATGATATCTGCGGATATCTGCTGGACGCTATGGGGGCATCGGAGATACAGCGCACTGCCGAGACATTTTACAGCCTCATGTACTGTGCCGACCTGATGAGCGAGCGGGGCATGACCTTCAACGGCAGAAAAGTCGAAGTCAGTGCCGGAGTCATCGACCGCTTTAATTCGATATATAAGTCGTTTGCGGAACGCTGGGAGGAAAGGAAGAAAACACTATGATACCCGATCAGTTTTCAAGGCTCGTTATGATGTTCGGCGAGGAGGGCGTTATGCGCCTGCGCGGAGCGAGGGTCGCCGTGTTCGGGATAGGCGGCGTGGGCGGATACGTCACCGAGGCCCTGGCAAGAAGCGGTATCGGCACCCTTGACATCACCGACAGCGACACTGTTGCCGAAAGCAACCTGAACCGTCAGATAATCGCCCTGCACTCCACAGTCGGGCAGTACAAGGTGGATGTCATGGCGGAGCGGATACAGGATATCTGCCCCGATACGGCGGTGAACGTACACCGCTGTTTCTTCCTGCCGGAGACCGCCGACGAGTTCGACTTCACTCAGTATGACTACATCGTGGATGCCATAGACACAGTCACGGGTAAGCTCTCGATCATTGAGAAAGCCAAGGCCGCAGGGGTGCCCGTCATCTCGGCTATGGGCGCAGGCAACAAGCTTGACCCCACGGCTCTGAGGGTGGCGGATATCTCGAAGACAAGCGTTTGTCCGCTGGCAAGGGTAATGCGTTACGAGCTCCGCAAGCGCGGCATCAAGGATGTTAAGGTGGTGTACTCCGAGGAGCAGCCCAGGGAGTCCTCGGGCGGACGGTCCGAGCACGGAAAGGCGATCCCTGCTTCCAACGCTTTTGTACCCTCGGCAATGGGGCTCATCATAGCAGGAGAAATAATAAAGGACATTGCGCTGTAGATCACGCATCTGCAAGGGATTTGAAAACAAGAACTTACAGGGCATTAATCGGGATGTTCATATGCTCTTGGATAATATAAAAAACGGTATCTCCCATAAGGAAGATACCGTTTTTATCTGAATATAATTTATCAGAACTTTACTGTCTTGGGGGCGGAGGTGAAAGACGAGAACACAGCGGTTGCATCCTTGAAGTAAAGGACTTCGGTGTTGTCATCATCGGGAGAATACATACCCTGCAGCGAAGGATAGCTCTCGAGCATGGAAACTTTAGCCTCGCGGCGGTCATCACGGATCAACTCGCCCGAAACTCTTACCCACTGACCGTCCTTGAAAGCACAGATCTCAGCCTTGGGGTTAGCCTGAAGCTGCTTGGATACGGGCTTGATCTTGCCTGTCTGTATGTACAGCTTGCCCTCAAAGATATTTACCGTACCAAAGGGACGGACTCTCGGCTGGTCACCCTCAACTGTGGCGAGATAGTAGGTCTGAGCCGACTTCAGAAACTCATAGACTTCGTTCATTGGAAAAATCACTCCTTTGTTTATTGTACCCCGAAGGGTGGTATGTGTATATCATAGCACATTTCTATGGAATAGTACAGCCATTTTTTGCTTTAAATTCATATTTATAGCTTAAATGCGAGAGGCATAAGCTCGGAGAGGGTAAGCACTCTGTCCGAAAGCACCACACGAAGATCGCCCTTGCAGAACTCCGAAAGGACTTGCAGGCAAGCTCCGCATGGGGGGCAGGGAGCCGAGAAGTCCACGGTTTTGCTGCCTGCAATAGCTATGGCTTCAAACTCGGTACAACCTTCCGAGACTGCCTTGAACAAGGCTGTGCGCTCGGCGCAGACTGTCAGCGAATAGGATGCATTCTCGATATTGCAGCCTGTGAAGACTCTGCCGTCCTTGGTGAGGAGTGCTGCTCCCACATGAAAACCCGAATAGGGCGCGTATGAATTCTCTGCTGCCTTTTCGGCAATGGATAATAATTCTTTATCGGACATCTGACCTACCCCTTTCTCAAAACACTTTTTATATTGCACATCTCGCTTTCCGATGCAACAGCGTTGCAGCAGTGAAAAACCCGAACCTGCAGACAGGCGAAGCTTTGCTGAGCCGTCTCGGAATTAAAAAGAAGAACCGTGTTCGGCTTTGCGTGCAGCTTTGAAAAGTGCTGCGTCCTTCTTGGAGACAGCTTTTGTTTCCTTGCCGTGCTCGGTGCAGAGCTCAAGAGTGATGCGGCCTTTCTCGGTGATCGGATGGCGCAGCACCCTCGCCTTTGCAGGATCACAAGGCTGCCTGGTCAAAGCTATGTAAGAAAACTTCTCATCCTCGTAAGGAGCATCGCCGTCTTTCAGCAGTTTGTGGAGCTTGCTTCTTGCAACCCGGACAGTGAAATGGCACCAGTCATCGCCTGTTATGGGACAGGCACCTACATTCGGACAGGGTGCCGCGATATGCACATCCTCGGGGAGCTGTTGACGTATCTGTCTGATGACCTCAAACCCTTTGGGGGTACCCGGCTCTACGATCAGCAGGAGTTTTTCCGCCGCGTTCAGAAGATTGCGGAGAGCTTTCTGTCGGTCAGCCTCGGCAAGCTCGTTGAGGACATATGATGATACCACCATATCGGCTTTGAGGGACTTATCCATACTGAGCAGATCACCCGATATCCACTTGGCGGAGGCGAGGATACCGTCTTCGGACTGCTTCATCAGCTTTTCACCGATACGTCTCATGGCGCCCTCACGTTCAAGGCAGGTGACTTGCTCTATACCGTCAATGACGTTCACAGCCGCCCACGTTGCAGCTCCGCTGCCTGCGCCCACATCGAGGAGCGAGGCGATATCTTCGGTGTCGCAGCACTCGGCAGCGTATTCCATCGCCCTTGATGCCGCCCCGAAAGTGGCAGGCATACGGACATTGGCATAGACTGCGGCTTCAAGGTCTCCGCTCAGCAGAGACTTGCCGCTGCCGCTTTGGTTCTGATATCTGTCGCTCAGGGCTTTTGCTGTTGCTTTAAGCTTGTCCTGCTTCTGCCCTGCGGTGAGTTCCTCTGCCGCAAAGCGTAATTCTTCGGGAAATTGCATTTTTCAACTCCGTTCCGGCGACGACTCCGTCATCGCCTGTCCTTTTGTTGTCGTCTTTCACTCACTGCGACTAACAGATAGCTTGTGGGGTCGCGCTGAGCGGCCATATCTCACTTGTATGAAACAGAATTGAGATAGTTCTCCGCCTCAGCACGGGTCTTGAAGATATGTATCTCTTTGTCAGAGTGCTTTTCAAGGAGTTCAAGCACAGTCGGACGGCACTCGGTAACATAGTCGGTCACGAACTTTACAAACTCCCCGTCCTCTTCATCGGAGGTCTCCACCCACGGCATATCCGTCCTCGGCTTGCCCCTCCGCGCACGTATTCCGTCAAGGCAGACCTCTGTGGGATAGTCAAGAAAGATCACTGTGTCACAGATCTCCATACGAAGTTCAAGCGTGCCGCCGTAGTTTCCGTCGATGATCCATTCGTCACCGCTCAGGGCATCCGTCAGACGCTGAGTAAAGATCTCTTTACCGACCTTGGTCTTGTCAGGGTTCCAGTACATCATATCAAGATGATACAGCGGCAAGCCCGTGATGTCGTGAAGGCTGCGCGAAAATACGCTCTTTCCGCTCCCCGGAGAGCCTATCACTATTACTTTTTTCATGGCATCACTTTCCTACACAGAACTTGGAGAAGACTTCATTGACGGCGGCTTCGGTAACGCGCTCACCTGTAAGTTCCATAAGCTCGCCTGCAGCGTAGTCTATCATGACGGTCACGGCATCGAGGGTCTCGCCCATTGCCAGAGCGGCCGCAGCGGTTTCAAGTTTTTCAAGGGCAGCTTCCGCGCACTGTTTCTGACGCTCATTTGCAAACACTGTAGAATCGGGGTCAAAGCAGTCAGCTCCGAAGAGTTCCGAGACTGCTTCCGTAAGCTCACCGATGCCCTCTCCCTGTTTGGCGGAAAGATCGATCACCCTTGCGCCGAGGACCTCAAAGCTGCTTCTGTCAACAGCTGTACCGAGGTCGCTCTTATTGAGAACGATCACCGTGCGCTTGCCGAGGTTTTTCAGCAAAGCAAGGAGTTCCATGTCCTCATCATCGAGAGCGGAGGAGGTATCGAACACGGCAATGACAAGGGCGCAGTCCTCGATACGTTTTTTGGCTAGTGACACACCCAGCTTCTCGACTCTGTCATCCGTCTCGCGGATGCCTGCGGTATCGGATAGTTTGAGTTCAAGTTCTCCGAGCTTCACAGTCTCCTCGATGACATCACGGGTAGTGCCTGCTGCTTCGGTGACGATAGAACGCTCATAGCCGAGGAGGGTGTTCATCAGCGTGGACTTGCCCACATTGGGCTTGCCTGCGATAACGGTATCTATACCGCGGCGCAGCACCATACCGAGGTCATAATCACGCACCAGTCGGCGGAGACTTTCGCAGGCTTCACCGAGGGCGGCAGCGAGAGCATCGTTCTCCACTGCGGGGAGATCTTCCTCGGGGTAATCGACCCATGCCGCAAGCTCACCGAGGAGTGTTACCAGCTTGCGCTTGATGCCGTCTATACTTTTGAAGAGTCTGCCCTCACGGGTGAGACGTGCCGAGCGCAAAGAGAGCTCTCCCCTTGCGGAGATCATATCCATAACAGACTCCGCCTGTGTGAGAGACAGTTTTCCGTTGAGGTAAGCACGCTTCGTGAACTCGCCTTTGTCCGCCTGAACGGCACCGTTTGCAAGGCAGAGGCGGAGCACTCGCTTGGTTATGTACACGCCGCCGTGACAGGAGATCTCGGCGGTATCTTCACCTGTATAGGAACGCGGCGCACGGAAGACAGTCAGCAGTGCGTCATCGACAGTCTCGCCGGTTTTGGGGTCTATGACTTTTCCGTAGGCACAGGTATGCCCTTCCATATCGGAGACCTTCTTGTCTCCGAAAGGAAAAAATATCTTTTCGGCGCAGGATATTGCATCGCTGCCGCTAATTCTTATCACGGATATGCCGCCCTCGGCAAGAGGGGTTGACACCGCACAGACAGTTGACATAATATCTGTCCTTTCTTTAGAAAACTATATAAGCTCGCCGAGAATGGTCTGCGGCTCAATGGCGATTATGGGATATCCCTCAATGTAAGGTTTGACATACTCGGGGTGTTCGCGTGCGTTCTCGAAGATCACCGAGCTGATCCCCATGCAGGTCTTCACGATATCGCTTATCGGTTTTTGGTTGACTACAGGGCACACGGGCGAAAGTGTTATCATGTTGTATCCTGCCAGCTTCATTACCCTGAACGGCCAGATCTGACAGTCAAAAGGCTTGTTCTCGCCCATGACGCACCCCTTGCTGTGATCCAGCAGAGAGCAGTAGTAAAGGTCACGATCCTTTTCTCTTTCAAGACGCAGAAGGAAGTGATCGTCACGCCTGATGAATTTCTGATCAGGTTTGTAGTCCGACAGGATGCGGTTTACCATGTCGTGCGTGATAACAGGCGTCTCCCAGATGTCGTAGCTGTCAAAGGAACAGCAGATACGGCAGTTTGCACATTCTTCTCTTGATAACAATCCTTTCAGCATATCTGTCATCTCCCGTAATTATACTGTCTATCCCTATCTTGCTATGCGTTATTATAAATGACCGCTTATCTTACTCTTTGTACGTTTTATTGGGGGAGACCCTTTTGAATAAGGGGTTCCCCTCAGCAGATCATGCAGAGAGCAGGGTAAATAATCATCTACATTAATGCATAACAAGTTCGGGATAACTATTATGATTATAGCATATAGGGAGGAAAAAAGCAACTGTTCAGAGTATCATCAGCCAGACTGCTCCGACGAATGCAGACGCGAGTGTACCGTAGAGGATCACGGGTCCTGCAATGGTAAAGATCTTTACTCCTACGCCTGCAATGAGGCCTTCGGTCTTGAACTCTATCGCAGGAGCGGCAACGGCATTTGCAAAGCCTGTTATGGGCACCAGAGTACCTGCTCCGCCGTGTCTGGCGATCCTGTCATACAGACCGAGAGCGGTCATCAGCACCGAGAGGAATATAAGGCTCAGGGAGACCGCTGTCCCCGAGGCTTTTTCCGACAGTCCGAGATATCCGTAAAGTTTAAGAAGTCCCTCACCCAGCAGGCAGATGCTTCCGCCGATCATGAACGCTTTTACGGCATTGTGTATGCAGTCCGAGTTGCGCGAAGCCTGCTTGTACATACGCTCATACTGTTCAAAGGTCATATCGAGTTTCATATCATAGCTCCTTTCGTGGCTTAAGCCTTGGATTATTATATCCGCCAAGGGAAGAAAAATACAACTTTTTTCTTTGCGAAAACGTTTTCACTGCTTGCATAATCCTGTGAATATGTTATAATGGTTATACCGATATTTTTTCATCCGGACTAAGGAGGTTGGACCCCCATGTCAATTACATTTATCGAAAGCTCGCGCCAGTTCAGGCTGCGTGCCAACAAAACAGACTACATCATGAAGATCGCCCCGGGAGGAGAACTGCTCGCACACGTTTATTTCGGCAGCAGTCTTCCCGATGATGACCTTACATATCTTCTCAGATTTGATGAGAACCCCTGGACTCCCGAACAGAACAACCGCGACCGCGGAACATATATGGATAATCTTCCCTTTGAGTACCCCTGCTTCGGCATTGGTGATTACCGTGACAGTGCGTTTATGATCTCGGCACCGGACGGCACATCGACCTGTGACCTGAGATACAAGTCACACAAGATCTACAGCGGAAAACCGAAGCTTGAAGGTCTGCCTGCCACATTTTCCACCGAGAAAAGCCCTTGTGACACCCTGGAAATAGTAACCGAAGACAAGGCGGCAGGACTTGAAGTCACACTGATATATACAGCCTTTGAAAAGCTGGATGTCATCACACGCTCAGTCACCGTGAAGAATGCAGGCAGTTCCGCCTGCGGTATATCGAGAGTGTTCTCCGCCTGTGTGGAGTTCGACAGCTCCGATTATGACTTTATCACGCTCAACGGCTCATGGGCAAGAGAGAGGCACATTGAGCGCAGTCCGTTGCATCACGGCAAACAGAGAGTGGATTCAATGAGAGGCGAATCCTCACATCAGAGCAATCCCTTTGCTGCTGTCTGCGAGCACAAGGCAGATGAGGACAGCGGCGAGGTCTTCGGCTTCAACTTTGTATACTCAGGCAACTGGCTGGCTCAGGCAGAGGTCACTCAGCACGAGCGCACACGCTTCCTTATGGGTATAAACGATACTGATTTCAGCTGGAAACTGGAACCCGGAGAGGTGTTCACCGCGCCCGAAGTCGTTATGGTACATTCAACAGAGGGTCTTGGCGCAATGAGCCGCACTTTCCATGACCTGTACCGTGAGAACCTCATCAGGGGCGAGTACAAGAACAAACGCCGCCCGATACTTATCAACAACTGGGAAGCTACCTACTTCGGATTCGATACAAAGAAACTTATAGACATTGCAAAAGAGGCTTCAAAGCTCGGCATAGAGATGCTGGTCATGGATGACGGCTGGTTCGGATGCAGAGACGATGACTCCTCATCGCTGGGTGACTGGTATGTTTACGAAAAGAAACTGGGCACCACGCTGAAATATCTGGTGGATGAAGTCAACAAACTGGGTATGAAGTTCGGCATATGGTTCGAGCCCGAAATGATAAGCCCCAACTCGGATCTTTACCGCGCTCACCCCGACTGGGCTATACAGATCAGGGGCAGAGAACTCACCCGAAGCAGAGACCAGTACGTGCTGGACTACTCACGGAAAGACGTAAGGAATTACGTCTACGGGATGATAAAGAAGATACTGGATTCAGCAAACATAGAATACATCAAGTGGGATATGAACCGTCAGCTCACAGAGGTAGGCTCCTCCGCACTGCCTGCCGAGCGTCAGAAGGAACTGTGGCACAGATATACCCTCGGCGTGTATGAGCTTATGGACAGACTTACTGCCGAGTATCCCCATATCCTTCTGGAGAACTGTTCGGGCGGCGGCGGCCGCTTCGATGCAGGCATACTCTACTACTCTCCGCAGATCTGGTGCTCGGATGACACCGATGCTATCGAGCGGCTGAAGATACAGCACGGCACCTCGATGTGCTATCCCTGCTCGGCTATGGGAGCTCACGTTTCCGACTGCCCGAACCACATTGTCGGCAGATCCACTCCTTTCAAGACGAGAGGTCATGCCGCTCTGGTGGGCACATTCGGATACGAACTTGATGTAACCCGCATACCTCAGGAAGACAGAGATGCCATTCCTGCACAGATAGAAGAATTCAACAAGTACAACGCCCTTGTGCGCACGGGAGATCAGTACCGTATCGGAAATATGTTTGAGGACAATTCCTTCGATGCTTTCATGTTTGTCGCCAAGGACAAGAGCGAAGCGGTGTTCGAGTTCTTCCAGGTGCTTGCAAGACCCAACGTGCGCAGCAGACGTATCAAGCTGAAAGGTCTTGACCCCGATGCCTACTACTACCGTGAGGATAAGCCCGAGCTGAAGCTCTCGGGTGCAGCACTGATGAACGCAGGCATAAACGTCGGCGGACTTTGGGGCGACTACGCCTCGACCCTGATACATTTCATCAGGGCATAAATACAGATAAATATACAAAACAAAAGAAACATAGAAAAGTGGCAATAACAATGATAGATCCAATGAATTACAAAACAGGATGGACAGGGATCGAATTCGGACTTTTGTTCGGACTTTTTGCCGGAGGCTGGGCTTTCATCGGAGGCGTGGTCGCGAACGGAGGCATAGCACTTGCACTGCCGTTCATCATACTGAGTGCGGTGTTCATCCTCGGAGGCGTGCTGATGGACATAACCCACAACGCCAAGGCGAAAAAGAACTCCGCCCGCAAGGCGTATATGCTCACTCAGCCGTGCGTACCGGGAAAGATCGTCTGCGTGAAAAAGTATATCGATACCTTCGGCAGACACAGTGAGGTGCCGAACGATGTCCACTACAAGGCAAGCAACCTTGCATTCAGATTCACAGTAAGGTTTACAGATCCTAGCACAGGTGCAGAGCGAGAAACTACAACTGAGGATTATTCCTTTCATGCTCTTAACCAAAAGCTGAAAGGTCAGCTAAGACTCGGTATCTGCTATGATCCCGAAAATGCAAATGTCTACTGCGCTCCCGACGGCAGCGTGTGGGTAGGCATACTTTATAAAGATCCTAATGAATAATAAATGGAGGGGATACTAAGAGTAATAACATCAGCGTATGCGGCGCAGACTGCGGCGTGCGCAGCAGACGTATCAAGCTGAAAGGTCTTGACCCTGATGCTTACTACTACCGTGAGATAAGCCCGAACTGAAGCTCTCGGGTGCAGTACTGATGAACGCAGGCATAAACGTCGGCGGACTTTGGGGCGACTACGCTTCAACGCTCATACACTTTATAAGAACGTAACAGATAAACACACAGAACAAAAGAGACAAAAACATAGGGGGAAACAAAAATGAGAATACTGCCAATGGGCTATCTGAAAACAAGTTCGGGAAGAACGGTCGGGATAATCTTCGGTGTCTTTTCGGTATTTCTTACCGTTATGGCTTTTGTGGGCGGCGGAGGCATCATTGTGGCTTCACCGTTTATCGCTATGGCCGCAGTGTTTCTGATCGGAGGGTTCATCTCGGATCACACGCTAAATGCAAAAGCCGCCAGACTCACGGCGAATATGGAAGAACTGAAAAAGAATATGTGCGTCAGCGGACAGATCACGGAGATAAAAGCATTTTACAAACTCCTCTTTAAAGAGAAAGAAATGCAGGAAGGTCTGCATATCAAAGCACAGCATCGGTTCTATGTCGTTACGGTCAGCTTTACCGATCCCCACACGGGAAAAGAACGGGTGGTGAAGTCCGAGAAATACAGCTATTTTCCGCTCCACGAAAAGGTGCAGGGCAAGCTGCGGATGGAACGCTGCTTCGATCAGGAGAATGCAAATGTGTATGTCTCGCCCGATGGCAGGACCTTTATAGAACTTTTATACAAACCCGTCAATGAATGATTCAAGTATTCTACACACTACATATACGGAGGGATATATATGAATAATAACATCAGCGTATGCGGCGCAGACTGCGGCGAGTGCAGCTGCCTCAAGGACAAGATCTGCAAGGGCTGCAATAAATCCGAGGGCAAGGTGTTCCACTGCCCCAAGGGCGAGGAATGCGGCATCTACTACTGCTGCGTGATCGACAGAGGTTATGAGAGCTGTCTTGACTGCCCCGACATTCCCTGCGATATCTGGAAGAAGACCCGTGATCCCAAACTCTCGGACGAAGAGTTCGAGGCAAGCATCGAAGAACGCATCTCACGCCTTGAAGAGATATTTGGTTGATTTTTTCAGGCACGAATACATAGCAAAGAGGTCATCACAATGAGAGAGATAAACGTCAGTAAGATAGAGGAAACAGTCAGAGAACTTTGCATCAAGGCTAACCTGCTGCTGCCCTCTGATATGGAGGAATGCATCGGATGCGGTGCCAAGGCGGAGAAGTCACCTGTGGGACAGGCAGTGTTTGACGATATCATCGAGAATATAAGAGTCGCCAAAGAGGAAAAGATACCTATCTGTCAGGACTGCGGTATGGCTGTGGTCTTTATCGACATCGGTCAGGATGTCCACTTTACGGGCGGCTCCCTGAGAGAAGCTATAGACCGCGGAGTATCCCGTGGATATACCGAGGGCAGACTTCGCTGCTCCGTAGTGGGGGATCCCCTCGAGCGCGTGAACACCGGAGACAATACTCCTGCTGTAGTACACACCCGTATCGTTGACGGCGAAGGTGTTAGCATAACAGTTGCTCCCAAAGGCTTCGGCTCGGAGAATATGTCTCAGCTGAAAATGATGACCCCCTCTGTTACAGTGGACGAGATCATTGACTGGGTGGTGTCGGTAGTCGCCAAAGCAGGCTCCAATCCCTGCCCTCCTATCGTTATAGGTGTAGGCATCGGCGGAGATTTCGAGAAGTGCGCTTACCTTGCAAAGAAGGCACTCTGCCGCCCTGTGAGCCAGCGCAATCCCAAACAGCTCTATGCAGACCTCGAAGCCAAAATGCTGGCAAAGATAAACCGTCTCGGTATCGGTCCCCAGGGCTTCGGCGGTACTCAGACCTGCCTCGCCGTGAATATCGAGCAGGCTCCGACTCATATCGCAGGACTGCCCGTTTCGGTGAACGTCGGCTGTCATGTTACACGCCACGCTTCCGCAGAAATATGAACACATAAAGCTTGACCCCTCTGTCCTTACGGGCGGAGGGGTCTTACCATATACTGTCAGTTATTTTTGTCTATGCGGTTATTGACTATACGTCTGATAACGAGCACCGCGATGATGAGAACGGCGAGTGCTATACCGCCGATGATAAGGATCATCTTCATATTATCGGAGCTGTCATCGCTTTCTGCGACGGAACTGTCAGTCTGAGATGAACTGTCATCCGCAGGGGCTGATGAATCAGGCTCTTTTACGGATGAGCTGTCGGGTTCCGACTCCGAACTGCTGTCCTCCTCAGAGGAAGTATCGTCAGGCTCAGATGAAGTATCATCGGGGACGGAGCTGTCGGGCACAGTTGTTGTCGTAGTAGTTGTAGTGGTGTCCGAAGGCTTTGTTGTAGTTGCAGTGGTTGTTGTAGCAGACTTTGTTGTGGTAGTGGCCTTTGTTGTAGTGGTTGTTTTAGTTGTTGATGCGGACTTCTTTGACAGCTTCAGATTCATCTTCTGCAAGGAACTTGTATCCGTAACTTTCAGAGTATTGCCAGAAAGCTGATATGAGCTGTTGTTGACCTCAACGGTATATGTACCCGAAGGGACCTTATACAGCGTCACGCCTGATTTGGGATAAGCCATGGAAAGCTGTATCTTTTTGAACTTATATGGCAGATACACACTTTGCAGAACACTGCCGCCCAATCGAATATCCCGGGAAAAGCCTGTGTTGAAAGTTATGCTGTCCAGATCATCTTCAAGGGCCCAGACCTCGATATAACCGTCTTCATCGGGACTATCCACAGTTACCATTGAATGTGAGACGAAGGCATATCTTTCGTATGGCATACCCTCTCTGACTTTACCTATCGTGCAGTAACCGGGGTAATAACCGCTGCCGGAGTAATAAGCCTCTCCTATGCGTATACCGTAGTCGGTTTTACCGTGGTCGGTTGTACCGCATCCTGCAACATCCTCCATATATGTCGAATGGAAACGGAGCTTGACATAATTCTTCGCTGTACTGTAAGGAACGACTGTCGAATCATATAAAGCTCCGCCGCCGTTGTTCCTTACTCCGTAAGTGTATGCGGATGAAAGAGAATATTTATGCCTGCCTGCATTGTTGTTTAACGGTATTTCAGGTGTAATGGAACTGTACTCATTGGTTTTGCTGATAGCGATATTAGATAAAGTATCACCGCGTGAAGCGTATCTGTCGCTTATGTCGATGATAACAGTGTTCGGTTCAACAGTCATCCTGCCAACTATCCGAACTGCCTTTCGATCATCCTGAATATTGTTTACAACATTAACGTTGCCGATATAGACCGCATCGTTCGGGTAAACGGTCAGGTTGGTATCTCCTTTATCATATCTGACCGTGCGATCGCCTTTAGATACAAGAAGATCGGGTTTATCATTGGAGATCTCGCTGAGGGGCACCGTCTTTCTCACACTGGCTGACCCGAGTTTTTCTTTCAGCTGTTTGTCGTCCGAAATACCCGTGATATCCTGTATGCCGAGAGATTTGTCGGTAAGGGTTATGCCCGTACCCGAGCTGTTTATCTTTCCGATTGCCTTGCCGTCCTTTTTGAGGGTAAACTCCATACCCGAGGTATTGATACCGCTTGTGTCAAGGGTGATGTTGAGATAGGGATCGTTGATAGACACCGTCTTTTCAAGAGTGGCATTCTTTTCGTCTAAGTCATCGAAATAGTGGTATGCCGAAGCAGGTATCACCGATGATACTGCTGCTATCGCCGCTGTCATTACAGCAAGTAGATTTTTAACGTGCTTTTTCATTTTAGTTCATACTCTCCTTTTCCTCGCGCTGTCCGCCTGTGGACAAACGCGATCTGTCATTAACTGCACTTGTTTTCAGCCTTACAGGCATAACAAAGCAAGACGGGGTGTTATTCTCGTCCTATCAGGATAATGATGACAGACTACTGTTAAATAATCTTACTTATACTCACACAAGTATATTTTAGCACAACTTGAAAAATTTGTCAAGTTTTTTTATTATTATGGGTGCAAGAATTGCGCCGTCCGCGCCGGTAAATAAAAAAGCGGCGCCGTATGTCGCAACAGCGTCGCAGGAATGAAAGACGTAAATCTGATGTCAGGCTCGGGCTTGCCCCGAGCCGTCTCGGAATTGCGCCGTCCGCGCCAGGACATGAATCAATATAGTTCGACTGCGAATTTGCCTTTTGGGTCTATGTATTCGGGGATGCCGTTACCGAGGTCTGTGGTTTTAATGACCGAACCGTCAGGCTGTTTTTTATACTCAATAAACCTGCGCGAGTCCTCGCTTTTAGGCTCGCTGTAGAGTTCCCACTCCCACACAACAGCTTCGGCATCGGTGACGTAAAATCTCCCCTCATCCGAGAAGACATCCTTTGCCCCATAGACTGTAAGGCTTTCGCCGTCAGCAAAGTCGGCAGTGAGCAAGCCGTTTTTGAACTCGGCTTTTACGCACTTATGGGAATTATCAAGAGGTCTGCCGAACCAGTCGCCCCAGAAGCAGAAAGATCCGCTTTTGGTGATCGCGAACTTACTCATCCTTGTCACCTCTGACATACTCCTCAGCATCCCTCATGGCACTGTCATACTCCGACTTGACTTCCATCTGAGAGAGTTTCTGCTCGAAGTCGCTGCTGCCAACGGTCTTTGAATACTTCATACTTGCATCGGCGGTAGCTTTACGGGCTTGGAGGACAGCAAGTCTGGTCTTGGCTTCGTTGATCTCTCTCACCATATGGTCATGAAGTTCCATAGCCTTTTTACGTGTATCGGTCACGCTTCGGATCTGAGGATCGAGTTTTTCAAGTTTGACATCGTACTTGTGTTTTTCCGCAAGGAATATCTTGGCATCATCGGGATTGCCTGCGGCTATTGCCTTTTTGGCATACTGCTCGTATTCATCCGACTTGCCCTTTGAATCACGATATCTGTCCGCAAGCCTGTCGAGTTCTTCTGCCAGCTCACCCACCTGTTTTCTGACATCTGCCAGTTTTACCGAGAGATCCGCCAGCTGGAGCTTGATCTCCTCCTCGGTAGTTTTGTTATCGAAAAACATACTGACACCTCCCGTTAGTTATCGTATTTCTTTTTCAGCTCCTCGACACTGCTGTCGGTCGGGATATCGGTACTGCTGTCAAATTTATAGGAGCCGCTTCCGAACTCATTGAGATCGGAGTTGAGGATATCCTCTGCCTGCTTCATCTCATCAAGCCTGTGCTTCTTCTTTTTCTTCCACCAGATGAAGATAATGACCGTCAGGATAATGACAAGTATGAATATGAAGGCTATCCAGCCGTACTTGGGTGTGACGCGCATCATACGGTCGGCTGCCTCACGGAAGGATCTTGCGAAGAACTCATCCTCGTCCATATCCGAGTAATAGTAATGGTCAATGTAATCGAGGAGTATCTCTCCTGCCTCGCTGTCTATAACGGTCTTCGACTGCACGCCTGTGAGATAGCAGCATCTGTATCTGCTGTCATGCTCCGAGAAAACAACCACAAGGTGAGCCTCGTCATCGAAATACTCATCATAGATCTCCGTGGCGCGGACTTTCAGTGCTTCGTTATCCTCAAAGTAGTCCCCTGTGATATACAGGAAAGGCTGGATACCTGTTTTCTCATAGAAGTATTTCATACCGCTTTCAAGGGTGGAACTTTTCTTTATCCAGTCAAGTTCGTCCTTATACCAGAGGCCTTCTATGTAATACTTTTCGGCATCATCAAACTTTTCTCTGTTGACTGTTGAAGCTGTTATGCTCGATGATCCCGAACTGTTGCCGTTATTGCTGTTGAAATCAACATATTCGCTAAGTTCGGAAATGATCGACAATGCCATTATCACAATAAATATGATCAAAGAGAGCTTGTTTGAAGATCCGTTGTGATTGTCTCTTCCCGAATAGCGGCTGCCGCCGAAATAGTAAAACCTGGGTCCTGAGTTATAATGCCTGTGATAGGATCCTCCCCACGAAGAATGAGAACCGCTGCTCCAGCTGCTGCGTGATGATCCCGAATGTGAACCGAAGCCTCTAAATCCGCCGAAGCTGCCGCCTCCGAAGCCGCCTCCGCCTCCTCTTCCTGCTCTGCCCATAATAACACCTCTTTTTTCTCTGTCAGTGATCCCGATCTCTGTGAGACACAGTTCCGGGTCGGGGCTGATACCCCTGTATTTATTTCAGACTGTCATAAAACTTCTGTAATCCGCATCTGAGCTTCTCAAGCTCATCGAGGCTTATCACCGTCTCTGCCGAGAGTTCAAGATGACCTATATCATATAAACGGGTATCGACTACGTCATCTGGGAAAGGCATACCGCTCCATTTGCCGACAAGTACCCTGACGTTCTCACCGTCAGAGACCATAAAGACCTCGAAGTGGCTGTCGTTTATCTCGGTGAAAGGCACCAGAAATCTGTAGTCGTTGTCGACATCAAGATCCTCGGGGAAGGTGATGTTTTCAAGATAAGCAAGGAGCTTATCCGAAGGCATATCGTACAGTTCCTTGTCCGTGACTGTATCCATAAAAGCCGAAGGCGGGAGAGGACGCAATGAAAGTATATCGGGAAGCTCTGACAAGAATGTAGTCGTGCGGACTTCCTTTGGGAAGACCTCCCCCTCAATGCTCAGAAACATTATCCCGTTGCGGAAACTGTCCCCGTCTGTCTCCCAGACCGGCATTCTTTCAAGGATGAATGCCATTTTATAAGGATCGCCTATTACCATTTTTATTTCTCTTTCTTCTGTATTAAGTATAATGCCTGAACAGTCAAAAGTCAAGCATACTAATTCTGATGTTTTACTACTTCGTACTCATCGCCGTTGCGGTAGTAGGGGCAGCTGCTTTTCACCCCTGATACGAACCGCTGATACTCATCCTCGTCAAGATCCATATCACAGACGTAACACTCATAATCTTCGTCGTAGTAATAGTAAGCGCAGGTCTCACACTGATCGGATGCCATACCCTGACCTCCTTATCTCTTTGCGAGCTTGACTATCGCCGACACGCCGACAAATATCATTATCGAAAGAGCGATCACGAGGCAGGCAAATCCGGGAGCCTGATTCTTTATGAAATTTGAATAGCTGTTATCGCCGATTATGGACTGGACGATATCGTCCTTGCCGAGGCCCGAAAAGAAAAGAGCCAGCATGAATCTCAGGCTGAGAGCCGCAGTGAACGATGCCACTGCTGCAAAGAAGCCTCTCATCATCACACCCGTGACCTTGCAGTTACGGTACACAAGGAATCCGATGACTGCCTCGGCAACGGAAAGGCACATAAACAGCACATAGCTTGCTGCGGATATCACCGCTTTGGTCAGCTGGACTTTTTCGCTGTCACTTTCGATATCCGGTATCATAACGATGAATGCACCTGCAAAGCAAAGACCTACAGCCATAGCTATTATCGCTATAATGCACTCGATCTTTTCTCCTTTGGTGACTTCACGTTTTTTTATCTTCTTAGGCATTCTGTTCACTCTCCTCTGCATTTCTAACCCTGACGGTCAGGCTGCCTATCTTCTGCTCGTCAGCCATATGGACGGTAAAATCGAACCGTCCGCTGCGGATAAACTCATTCTGCTCGGGTATCCTGCCCAGCAGTTCCATTATGTATCCGCCTATTGAAGTCTTTTCCGACTCAATGGTATCTTCGGGGAAACCCAGCTTATCCAGCAGGTCTGTTACCGAAAGGCTTGCCTCAACACGGTAACGGTCCTCGCCGAGTTTGATGAAGGATGTATCCTCGTCATCGGATTCGTCATAGATCTCTCCCACAAGTTCCTCGATTATATCTTCCAGTGTACAGATGCCCTCTGTGCCGCCGTATTCATCAACCACAACTGACATATGCACCTTGGCTTTCTGCATCTCGTGCAGTGCTTCCGAGATACGCTTGCCCTCGGAGAGATACAGCGGAGTACGCATTATACTTTCTATACTGCCGCCCCCCGAAAGATACATCTCATAGAAATCTGCGGCATGGATGACGCCGATGATGCTGTCAAGAGTGCCCTCGTACACGGGCAGGCGCGAAAACTTGGTCTGAATGAAAATGTCCTTTATATCATCGAGAGAAGCGTTCTTCTCGGTGCCGATTATGCTTATTCTCGGCACAAGTATCTTTGAGAGGGTTATCTCATCGAACTCCAGTGCCGAGCGCACAAGATCGCTCTCCTGCTCTTCCAGCACGCCTTCGTCCTCGATCTCCTCAATGATGTATTTCAGCTCTTCCTCGGTAACGGAAGGCTGATCGTCATGATGTCCTACGATCTTTACCACAAGATCCTTTATACCGGAGAAGATCCATATCAGCGGAGTGATGATGAATATGAAAGCCGAGAGCAACGGTGCCATGAACACGGAAAAGCTTTCCGAGTTTTCTTTCGCGAGGCTCTTGGGGATTATCTCTCCGAAGATGAGCACCAGCACGGTCATCACAAGGGTAGCTATGCCGACACTTCCGCCGCCGAAACGCTCGGTGAAGAACACCGTTGCCAGCGATGAAGACGCTATATTCACTACGTTGTTGCCGATAAGTATCGCTGTGAGTGCCTTGTCAAAATTCTCGGCAAGATCCAGCGCCTTGGCTGCCCTCTTGCTGCCCGATGCAGCAAGGTTCTTGAGCCTTATCCTGTTGGCTGAGGAGAACGCGGTCTCCGTTGCCGAACAGACTGCCGATAAAAACAGCAGCAGAATTATAATTAGGGGTATCATCTTTTAGTGACTTGTTCCTCCGGTTCTTTCTGCATTTTATTACTGTAAATAATAATTTGTGCACGCGGTGCACCACCGAATTCCGAGACGGCTCAGCTAAAGCTTCGCCTGCCTTTCGGCTGGCGCTTTTCACTTCTGCGACGCTGTTGCAGGTGAGTTTGGAGTTTTTCATTTCAGTGCGCGGGTAACTTAATTCGGCGCCTGCACGAGTTTTAAAAGCAAAATGGGAATGAAAAGCGATTACGAAATGATAAGGCGCGGGTGTCTCATTTCTCTGTCTGCACAAGGTTAAGCGACGAAGGAGCGTAACGCGACTTGCGTGGTGCACGCTGTGCACAAATTATTGTTTATAGTAATTATTTTTTCACGTACTCCAGCCGTATCGCGTCCGCATCGCAGACGGGGATCATGGCGCGGATAACGCCGTCCTCGTAGGTATAGCAGGTCATATGCCCGATGCCGTCCCTTGAAGGATCCTTGTTGACGATATCGTACCTGTTGTTTTTCATGTCCCAGAAGCCCCTGCCCTTAGTCACGGCAAAGGAGGCAGTGATCTTGCCATCGAAGCCATCCATAGTCATACGGTCTCCCTCTATGACTATCTCCTTGCAAAAGCCGCTGCCGCTCTTCTCGACCCACTTGCCCTGCAATTCGGGGAGAAGTTCCTCGGTGACGATATCAACATTGCCGTAGCGCGTGTTTTCCGTGAAGGCAAGCTTGTTCATGCTCTCACCTGAGATCGGAAAGTATTCCAGGAAGTAGATGAACCCGTCCTCCATGTAACATTCCTTTACCGTGGCGTAGGGCTCCTCACTCGGCCTGTTGCGCAGGTTTATGTCCGCAAGCTCAAAGATCAGTCTTTCGCCTTCCTCACGCAGGGTGAAGGTAGTGTCCATAACGGGTGAGTTGCGCCAGAGCATAAGGAACCTTTCGCCCGTGAGCTCCAGCCTCAATCCGTATGTATGGTCGGCAGGGATATAAGCGCCGTCAAGGTTCCTGTCCATATCGTTACCTCCTGTGATATCAGTCTGGAATTATCTTGTTTATTCACCGAAAAACAGCGGATGTCCACCGCAGACGGTGAGCACAGGTGAGGACAGCACTTCAAAGGGATTACCTCTGAAAAGCACAAGATCGGCGCGTTTGCCTTTTTCGATCGAGCCTGTGATATCGTCAATACCTACGATCTTTGCAGCGGTGATCGTCACCGCGTCAAGAGCCTTTTCAAAGCTGAGGCCGTGCTTCATGCATACACCCGCGCTTATGGGAAGATACTCTATCGGTATCTCGCTGTGGTCTGTGCAGATGGCAGCATCCACACCTGCCCGTGAGAGAACTGCCGCGTTGGCGGGAGTGATATTGGCAAGCTCGGGCTTGCAGGCATCGCACATAATGGGACCCACAACAACTTTAGCCTGCTCCTCTGCCAGCTCGTCTGCGATGAGGTGACCGTCGGTGCAATGGATGAGCACGTAATCGAGGCCGAACTCCTTGGATATGCGGATCGCAGTAAAGATGTCGTCAGCGCGGTGGCAGTGGAAGTGCGCCCTGATCTCACGCCTGAGCAAAGGTATCAGCGCCTCGCTCCTGAGATCGAGTTCGGGCATATCGGTGTCTTCATCCTCTTCTGCCTTTTCTGTATCTTCCATATAGCGTTTTGCTTTGGCAAGTGCCTCGCGTATCATCGCCGCGATAGCCATTCTTGTGCAAGGGGTCTCATCGCGGTTCATATAGGTCATTTTGGGGTTCTCTCCGAGGGCAAATTTGATACCCACGGTACGCAGGAGCATCTTGTCTATGCGTCTGCCGCAGGTGGACACAGCAGCGATATCGCCTGCCACGGGATTCATAGACCCAGGGGATACCAGCACCGCCGTGATGCCTGCTCTCAGAGCCTCGTCAAAACTCTTGTCGAAAGGATTAATAGCGTCAACTATCTTAAGCTGAGCAGACACAGGCTCGCTCTCCTCGTTGAAGTCCTCGCCCTCGAGACCGACACCGTTGGTAGTCAGGCCCAGGTGAGTATGAGCATCGATAAATCCGGGATAGAGCGTTGCACCCCCGGCGTTGAAGTCGCCGTCAGAAACAGCGGTCTGTCCCTCACCTACCTCGGTGATCACTCCGTCCTCGAAACGTACAAAGCCGTTTTCGATAACGTGCCTGTCCTTATCTTGGGTGTATATTTTTGCGTTGTATATAGTCATGTTTTTCCTCCGCCTACGCCGTTTCCGGCGAAGGTCTTTTCATTTGTGCCGTGTTCGCTTATGCGAACAGGATTACTTGGTCCAGCGCCCTTCCAAGGGGACGCCCTCTCTTGCAGGGCGTCCCCTCTTTCAAAACAGTCCACCGGACTGTTTTGAAATTCACCCCTTGCGGAGCGCACGCCGTCCTCGTCGCTGCGCGACGAACGAGACTCTGTCTCGAGCTCTGCAAGACTGGGGCGCTGCCCCCATCTTGAGTGCCCCCGCCAAAGGCTAACGCCGCCTTTGGAAACGGCGAATATTGGTGTGTTATAATCATTCAAGTTCCGTAGCCGCAGGCGACACCTTAATTATTCATTTCTACAGTTTCTTCTGCATCCAGATGAGGTCATACCACCTGTCGAATTTCTTTCCGACACCCATGAGCTGTGCGACTTTGGTAAAGCCCATTCTGCTGTGGAACTTATAGCTGTCGTTAGAAAGATATTCATCCTCTGTTTCGCAATAGGCTGCACCTGCAAGAAGATTGACGATGCCCATATCACGGAGACGCTTTTGCAGTTCCGCATAGAGCATAGAACCTATCCCCTGCCTGCGGTGATCCTTTTCAACATAGATCGAAGCGGCAGCTGTCCACGAATAAGCCTTCCGTGAGGAGTATTCCCCTGCGTAAGCGTAACCGACTGCTTCGCCGTCTTTTTCACACACGAGGTAGGGATACTTCGCTGTGATTTTTTCTATCCTCGCCCTGAATTCTTCCGCTGTGGGAGCTTCATATTCAAATGACACCGCAGTATTCAGAACATAATAAGAATAGATCTCAGACAGTCTTTCGGCATCATCAAGATGCACTTCCCTGATAACTATACTCATTTTATTCTCCTGTTCGTTGATCCAAATCCTCCCTCGCCGCGCTCGGTCTCGGATAGTTCGGAGACTTCCTCGACTTCCGGCATAAAGACGGGAGTTATCACCAGCTGAGCTATTCGCTCTTCGGGCTCGATGACCCTGTCCTCGGATGAATGATTGTGCAGTGCCACAAGCACCTCGCCCCGGTAATCGCTGTCAACTACTCCCACGCAGTTCGCAGGAGCAAGCCCTTTCTTTGTGGCCGTGGATGACCTCGCATAAATGAGCAGCACACAGCTGTCTATACCCTCTGCTGCCACGCTTATGCCCGTAGGAACCTTGACAGTCTCGCCTGCGCGGATAGTCAGAGGCTCGTCAAGGCAAGCCGAGAGGTCATAGCCTGCGCTTTCAGGGGTAGCTCTCTTTGGTATGACCGCACCTTCGCGGAGCTTTTTTATCAGAAGCTTCATTGGTCATCCTCGCTTTCCTTGTCCCGATTTTGTTGTGCATCGCTGCAAACGATAACTTACCCTACCCTCTGTATGATTTACTGAGGGAAACCTTTCTGAAGAAAGGTTATCCCTCAGACTCCTTTCCAAAGACTTTTAGTGATTTTTGGCGAGGGGTATAATGTTTTTAGTAAACAGACTAATGTACGGCTTTTGCTTTGTTTTGGAAAATGTATATACCCCTCGCCAAAAATAATTAGAAGTTTTAGGGAGGGGGTATGGGGGAGGACCCTTTTTCAAAAGGGTCTCCCCCAATAGACCGTATAGAAAGTAAGATAAATTATTATTTACGGCAATACATATCAGAATCAGGACTTTTTCTTAAACACGAACAGTTTACTTATCACATAATTGAGTATAAGCACGACTACATTTGCGACTATCTTGGTCACCCAGTAGTTGATGCCCATAAGAGTATAACCTACCCACATCATCAGCATTTCCACCAGCAGGGTAAAGATCCTTCCACCGTAAAAGGACACTGCCTCAGCGAGCAAGCCTTTTTTGCCTTTGACCTGGGAATCAAAGACCCAGATACGGTTGGTGACGTAGGCGAAGGTCACGGCGCAGATCCATGAAAAGCCTGTAGACACCACCGAAACAACTGTATTCGATGCGTCCCAGCTTTCAAGGACGTGTTTCGAGATGCCTGCTGTCACAAAGCTGACCGCTGTAGTCAGCACCCCGAAGAAGAGGTACATCAGCACCTCTTTGTTTTTCTTGTAGAAGGGTTCAAAAATCCTCAGCACAGGCAGGTGCATAATCTTATCAAAGATATCCTCGCGGCGTGCCTCGGTCTCATTGTTTGCCATAGGTTCATTTCGCCTCGCTGTCGAGCACAGCCTTGGCTTTGAGTATAGCCAGCTGTGTTTTTGCATCGGGGAGCTCATTGTCGTAAACGAACTGAACTGCCTGCTCAAAGGGCATTTTAATGACATCTATGAACTCGTCCTCATCGAGGGACTGCTCGCCGAAGCTGAGGTCTCTTGCCAGATACATATGGATGATCTCGGTATCGTATGCGACTGTGGGATACAGGCAGCCGAGATATTCAAATCTGCCTGCCTCGGCACCGATCTCCTCTTTCAGCTCACGGATACCGCACTCGCGGTGATCCTCACCTATCTCCAGCTTGCCTGCGGGGATCTCTGTCAGCACACGGGAGAAGGGATATCTGAACTGCTTGACCATATAGATCTCGCCCTTATCGTTTATCGGGACCACGCAAACACCGCCGGGGTGTTTTATCACCTCACGGACAGCTTTGCTGCCGTCTTCAAGCTCGACCTGATCGACAAACAGTTTGACTACCTTACCGTCGAACTTCTGCTCGCCCGAAAGTGTTCTTTCATCAAGATGCATATCCGTATCCTCCTCACGCTGCTTCTTCCTCGCGGCGCTTTTTACGTATCATTATATCTGCTGCGATATATCCGCCGAATACTGCCAGAGCTCCTGCGGAAGCGATCCTTCCTGCGGTAAGACCCGAAGCCTTGAACCTGAACACGATCTCGCTCTCGCCTGCCTGAACGGGCACAGCCATAAATCCGAAGCTGACTTTTTCGACATCGACTGCTCTGCCGTTGACTTCGGCTGTCCAACCGTCCTCATAGGGTACAGAGAAGAACATCAGTCTCGGTTCATCCAACTTGACCTTGGCTTTGAAGCCGTCTGCGTCGTAATCAAAGTAATAGCAGCTGTTCTCCTGTTTCTCCTTTACGGCAGCTTTATAGAGAGAGTTAGTCACCATAGTGGGTATGAAATCATACTTCCTGACGATGCCCTTGTATCTCTCTGCCTGCTCCTCGGTGAGGACCACAGCCTTCATAAGGAGTATTGCCTTTTCCGAACCGGAAAGGTTCTCCATATCCTCTTTGAGTACGTAGTCGGTATATCCGAAGCCCATAGGAACGAAGTTCTCGTTCTTATAGATATAGAACTTGTTCTGCTCATCGGCAAAGACGAAGTCGGTCATCTTGCTGAGACGCTCCTGATGTTCTGGTTCCTTTTTGCCGAAGATCTGATCGTGGGTATATTCATCGAAGTAATACTTCACAGAGAGCAGACCTCTGAGGGCATAGAGCTTGGTATCTATTCTCGATGCAACGTCACGGGTCTGACCCAGTTCGGTATAGAACTCCATAATAGACACGGGCACTACGCTGTGGAAAGTCCTCATCGAGTGAAGACCCCAGTACATACACCAGTTATCAACGCTCTCGGAGGTATCTATCCTGTAGAAAGTATTTTCCAGTCCGGACATATCACCGTCGAGCTTTGCCATATCGAGATTATCCTTACCGTTGATGCATCGCTCGATGTAGTCGGGGTTCTCATCGCCCTGTACCACACCGTAGATCACCGAAGACATCATACATATCGCACAGGCGGTAGAGGTCATGATACACATGGTGATATGCTGCTTTTTCTTGTCCGCCTTTATCTTATAGACTGCGAAGAACAGCAGGACTGTCATAATACCAGTGACTATGCCCTGGATATAATACAGTTCGGGGTACTTCGGCAGTCTGCCGAACTTCACCTTGCCGTCTATCTTCTTAGGCAGCAGACCTATACCCACAAATAATGCAGCCAGGGCGGCGCAGGGTATGAATCCCTTACGGAGATCATCCTTGTTTTCATCAATGACCTGTGCGGTCATAAGGCACATGATGAGTATGGGCATATAGAACCAGCGTGCGTAATAGCTGTTATTGAAAAGTATGAAGGAACTGTTGAGTATGGGGATGCAAGCCATCACAACGCTGATAAAGAACAGCTTTGTCTGCCACTGTTTCTTTCTCGTCCTGATGAAGGCAATGACACCGCACATTGAGAACATGGGCAGATATCCTGCAAGCGATGCCCAGCGAGCCTTATCTGAGGTGAGGATATTAACACGGGCAGGCATATCCGAAATCATGAAGAATGCCTGAACTATTCTCGGCAGGCGGACGTTCTCGGAGTAAACGACCATATCAAGGCCGTAGAGGTGGCTGTCAACACGGGGATTGTTCATTATATCCAGCACTGAAGGCAGGAGTATGAACAGCGAGAGCATGAATCCGATGACTGCTTCAAACGCCAGCATCCAGAATATCTTAGCGGAAAAGCGGAAGTTCTTGTCGGTGAGACGTACAACGAAGTACAGCACCATAAAGACCACTTCTCCCACAAAGAAGAAGTAGTTTATAATTGCGTTTATGGCAACGGTAATTGCGAAGGCTCCCTTCCTGCCGTCCTGAGTCATCAGCTCAAATCCCAGCAGAAGCAGGGGGAAGAATGCAGTAACGTCATGGAAGTGGTTGAAGAACACGTTATACGTCTGGAAGCCTGAGAATGCATAGAGCATACCGCCGATGAACGCGGCGCTCATATTTGAAACGAAGCGTCTGATATATGCATAGGCGCAGACTGCGGCAACAGCGGTCTTCAGTGCAAGGAGCCACGGCATAAGGTAAGCCACAAAGCTCAGGGGGAAAAGGGTAGACAGCCAGAAGAAGGGACTTCCCAGCAGATAGAACGAATAGGAGCCGAGGAAATTCGAGCCGAGGTCAGTACCCCAGTCCCAGCCTATACCGACATCTCTTACGGTCTCATTCGCATGCTGATAGAACATCATCTGCTGCGAATTGAAATCTCCGTAATAAAGGAATATTCCCTTATTATATATCATTGAGGGCAGGAAGCTGAGCATCATTGCGGCAAACGCCACAGCAAACAGCTTCAGATACAGTTCTTTTTCACGTCTCTCTGTCGAGCGTTTTAAAAAGCCCGGTTTTTCCTTCATATTATTGCCTCTTTCTGTATATGGTCATATACAGTTATTATATCACATAAATACGCGAAATACAAGTGTTTTTTTATCTCCGGGACGGCTCCGGCTTTGCTGTCGCCTGTCTTTCGTATGTCATCTTTCATTCCTGCGACGAGCAGCTGCATGAGAGACGCCTTTCCTTTTGTTACAGCTTTCTGCGCAACTTACAAATACAAAAAACGAAGTAGAATAAATCATAAAAAAAACATCCCCTGCCCGGAGGCAAGGGATGTTATGTTTTGTATTATGATATTAAACCAGCTGGATGATTGCCATTTCAGCAGCATCACCGCGGCGGGGACCAGTCTTGATGATCTTGGTATAACCGCCGTTACGTCCCGAATAACCGGGTGCGATATCGTCGAAGAGCTTCTTGGCAACTGCTTCCTTAGTTACATATGAAAGCACCTGACGCTTGGAATGAAGGTCGCCTGCCTTACCGAGAGTGATCATTTTCTCGGTCATTGCGCTTACTTCCTTAGCTCTTGTTACAGTGGTTTCTATCTTACCGTTTTCGAGAAGGTATGTGACCATAGCTCTGAGCATTGCTTTTCTGTGGTCAGTAGCTCTTCCCAGCTTTCTTGTGCCTGGCATAGATATTCACTCCTTAAATTAATTATCTTCTTCCGAACTGAGGTCATAGCCAAGAGACTGAAGCTTTTCCTTGACCTCGTCAAATGATTTTTTACCAAGGTTTCTGACCTTCATCATTTCCTCTGCCGACTTGCCAATCAGGTCGTTAACGGTATTGATACCCGCACGCTTGAGGCAGTTGAAAGAGCGCACCGATAAGTCAAGTTCCTCAATGGTCATCTCCAGGATCTTCTCCTTGCCCTTATCGTCCTTTTCGGCCATCATCTCTACACTTCCCGTCTCCTCGGAGAGGTCGATGAAGAGATTAAGATGCTCGTTGAGGAGTTTGGCTGCCAGCGATACAGCTTCCTTAGCCGAGATAGTACCGTCGGTCCATACCTCGATGGTGAGCTTATCGTAATCGGTGATCTGTCCCACACGGGTGTTATCCACAGTGTAGTTCACCTTGAGTACCGGTGTATATATGCTGTCAACAGCAATTACGCCGATAGGCACATTTCCCTGCTTCTGCATAAGAGCCTTGTTCTTTTCAGCCGAGACATAGCCTCTGCCCTTATCGAGAACGATCTCCATATACAGTTTTGCGCCTGCGCCGAGGGTTGCGATGTGCATATCGGGAACGAGAATGCCGACCTCGGAATCGGTCTTGATGTCTCCGGCAGTGACGACGCATTCGCCTTCTGCCTCGATATAAACGGTCTTAGGGCCGTCGCCGTAGAGCTTAGCGGTCAATCCCTTGAGGTTAAGGATGATCTCTGTGACATCCTCTTTTACTCCGGGGATAGTAGAAAGCTCATGGTGAACGCCGTCGATCTTTACAGATGTAACAGCCACACCCGGCAATGAGGAGAGCAGCACTCTTCTGAGCGAGTTACCCAGAGTTGTACCGTAGCCGCGCTCGAGGGGCTCGAGGATGAACTTACCGTATGTCCCGTTGCTCTTCAGCTCGGCTGTTTCAATTTCAGGCTTTTCTATTTTTTCAAGCATTTATAACCCTCCTGTTTTCAGAACTCAGACCATGTCTTACTGCACGGTCCTGATTATGCGATTGCTTCTGAGATCATACAGAGCATCCGCTCTGCACAAGAGATTACTTCGAATACAGCTCGACGATGAGGTGTTCCTCCAGCTCGTAATCGAGGTCCTCCTTAACAGGCATACGAACGACCTTTGCGCTCTGAGCATCCTTATTGACATCAAGCCACTCGGGAGTCAGTCTGCCGTTTGTCGTTTCGGTGATCTGCTTGAATTTTTCGCTCTTCTTGCTGTTCTCTCTGAGGGAGATAACATCGCCGACCTTTACTCTGTAGGAAGGGATATCAACTCTGCTGCCGTTTACGTCATAGTGACCGTGAACAACCAGCTGACGAGCCTCTCTTCTGGTGGATGCGAGACCCATTCTGAATACAACGTTATCCAGTCTGGACTCCAGCAGGGTGATGAGGTTCTCACCAGCCTGACCCTCCATCTTCTGAGCGATCTCGAAGTAGTGATAGAACTGCTTCTCGAGCATACCGTAGATGAACTTCAGCTTCTGCTTTTCCTTCAGCTGAAGGCCGTACTCGGAAACCTTCTTACGCTTGTTAGCGTCGGGGTTACGCTTGTTATACTCCTTGGTGCAACCCATAACCATAGGGCTGATACCGAGGGATCTGCATCTCTTATAAATTGGTTCCTTGCTTACTGCCATAGTAATAAACCTCCGTTTTTGATTTTGTTATCGAGCCTTCTGAACGGATCTTTCCGTTCGCCCGACTTTGAGTAAACTTCAAACTCAAACTTTCAATATTTTTGTCCTGAGAACAACCGGAATTATACGCGGCGTCTCTTGGGGGGACGGCATCCGTTGTGGGGGATCGGGGTAACGTCCTTGATAAGTCTTACCTCGAGATCCTCGGACTGAAGTGCTCTGATAGCTGCCTCACGTCCTGCGCCGGGTCCCTTTACGAATACTTCAACGATCTTGAGGCCGTGCTCCTTAGCAGCTCTTGCAGCAGTCTCTGCAGCAGTCTGAGCGGCGAAGGGAGTAGACTTCTTTGAACCTCTGAAACCAAGTCCGCCTGCGGAAGCCCACGAAATAGCGTTGCCCTGCATATCGGTGATGGTAACGATGGTATTGTTGAAGGTGGACTGGATATGAACCTGTCCCTGCTCGATATTCTTTCTTTCACGACGGCGACGAACTGTCGTCTTCTTCTTAGGCTGAGCCATTCTTCATACCCTCCTTACTTCTTCTTGTTAGCGATTGTCTTTACAGGACCCTTACGAGTTCTTGCGTTTGTCTTGGTTCTCTGACCTCTTACGGGGAGACCTCTTCTATGACGAACGCCTCTGTAGCAACCGATTTCAACAAGTCTCTTGATGTTAAGAGCAACGCTTCTTCTCAGGTCACCCTCAACGGTTAAGTTATGGTCAATATATTCACGAAGCTTTGCAACATCGTCCTCGGACAGGTCTTTAACTCTGATATCAGGATTAACGCCTGTAGCCTCGAGGATCTTAGTAGCAGTCTTCTGACCGATGCCGTAGATATAAGTCAGACCGATCTCTACTCTTTTATCCTTCGGCAGGTCAATACCAGCAATACGAGCCATTGTTTAGCTGCACCTCCATATTTGGTTTGTTAGCCCTGACGCTGCTTGTGCTTGGGGTTCTGGCAGATGATCATGATCTTGCCCTTTCTTTTGATAACCTTGCACTTTTCGCAGATCGGCTTAACTGAAGGTCTTACTTTCATTGAAATACCTCCTTTGAATTCCAAGCGGGAACACCCGCTGCTTATGATCGAAGAGCGTGGTTTTTACTTTGCTCTCCAAGTGATCCTACCCTTGTTCAGGTCATAAGGTGACATTTCCACCGTTACCTTATCGCCGGGTACTATACGAATATAATTCATACGGAGCTTGCCCGAAACGTGAGCAAGGATCATGTGACCGTTTGCAAGCTGCACGTTGAACTTTGCACCCGGAAGGGCTTCTGTGACTGTGCCTTCAAACTCAATTACATCTTCTTTTGACATACAGATATCATTCCTTTCTCACTCTTCTGCGATACGGTGGCTGACTTCTTCCGAGCTTTGGGTCACAAGCTCAGCGAGCAGTCGTCTCAGCTTCTTATCAGTCAGTCCTTCGGTCTCTATAAATGCCCCGACAGGTGAAATGTGTTTCATGCTTTTGCGTTTTGGTTTTCCGAGCTTCCGCTCTTTGCCGTCCGCGATATACACGAAACCGCCGTCGATCGCCGCAGCAACGAAGCAGCGACCTTTCTCACGGCCTGCGAGAGCCATGACTGCCGAACCGACTTTTATATTATCCACCGCGCCCCGCGTCATGGCTGTGTAAGAATCACACAACCGTTTGCGGTAACGGCGACAGTGTGCTCAAAGTGAGCAGAGAGCTTTCCGTCGAGAGTTTTGACCGTCCAGCCATCGGGCAGCACCTTGATCTTAGCTGTGCCCTCGTTGATCATAGGCTCTATAGCTATGACCATACCTGCCTGGAGTTTCAGTCCGTGGCCTTCCTTGCCGAAGTTCGGCACTTCAGGCTCTTCGTGAAGGTCTTTCCCGACTCCGTGTCCGACATATTCACGGACAACGGAGAAGCCGTTGCTCTCGTTGTACTTTTGGATAGCCGCACCGATATCACCCAGTCTTACTCCGGGTTTTACCATCTCTATAGCTACATAGAGACTTTCCTCGGTGGACTTGAGCAAAGCCTTTGCTGTATCGGATATCTCACCGACTGCGAAGGTCTTGCAGGAATCGCCGTAATACCCGTCAATGAAAGCGCCCGTATCGACGGAGACGATATCTCCCTCGACAAACTTTCTGGGTCCGGGGATCCCGTGGATCACCTCATCGTTCACCGAGATGCAGGCTGCTCCGGGAAAACCGCCGTAGCCTAAAAACCCTGCTTTGGCACCGTGAGAGGTGAAATATTTACGAATGATATTGTCGAGCTCCTTGGTAGTCATGCCCGGCTTTATCGCTTCGCCGGCCGCTATGAGCGCACCTGCGGTGATTTCTCCCGCACGGCGCAGCTTAGCGATCTCTTTGTTTGACTTAATGCAGATCATACTTATGCTTCTTTCTATAAGTGAAAAATGCGATCAAGCATTTACCGCTTCAAGTGTGAGCTTGGAGGTATCCTCAACATTCTCCTGACCTACGACTGTCTTGAGCTTACCCTGAGCCTCATAGTAATCCTTGAGGGGAGCGGTCTGCTCGTGGTAGGTCTTGAGTCTGCTGATCACGGTCTCGGGCTGGTCATCCTTACGGATCACGAGCTCCTTGCCGCAGGCATCGCAAACGCCCTCTACCTTGCTGGGTTTGAAGTCAACGTGGTAGGTAGCGCCGCAGTCGAGGCACACTCTTCTGCCGCTGAGTCTTTTCTGGATGGTCTCATCGGGAACGAAGATCTCGATGACCTTATCGATCTTGACGCCCATAGCGTCGAGAGCCTCAGCCTGAGGAACTGTTCTGGGGAAACCGTCCAGTATGAAGCCGTTCTGAGCATCAGGCTCTTTGATCCTGTCCTTGAGGATACCGATCACGATATCATCGGACACGAGAGCACCTGCGTCCATAGCGGCCTTTGCTTTCAGGCCATACTCAGTGCCTGCCTTAACGGCAGCTCTGAGCATATTGCCTGTTGAAATTGTAGGGATATTCAATGCTTTGCAGATGACCTCTGCCTGTGTGCCCTTACCGGCACCGGGAGCGCCTAAAAGGATCAGATTCATACAACACACTCCTTTTCTTACTCGAGGAAGCCCTTATGATGACGCATCATCATCTGAGATTCCATAGTTCTTACGGTCTCAAGAGCGACGCTGACAACGATGAGGATGGATGTACCGCCCATTGCGATGTTGACGCCGGAAATCTTACCGAAGATGATCGGGAATATAGCGATGACACCGAGGAAGATAGCGCCCACGAGGGTGATCTTTCCGAGTATCCTGCTGAAGTAGTCGCTGGTAGGCTTACCGGGTCTTATACCGGGAACGCCGCCGTTTGACTGTCTGAGGTTGTTGGCGATCTCTACGGGGTTATACTGCATAGAAACATAGAAGTAATTGAATCCTATGATAAGGAAGAAATACAGGGTTGCATAGAAGGGATGAGTATAGCTGAACCAGCGCATCAGAGCCGCATAGAAACCTGTATCGCTTTCGGGCTTACCGATAAAGATCTCGAGAGTGGAAGGCAGGGACATAAACGCCATCGCGAAGATGATAGGAAGAACGCCGCTCATGCAAACCTTGATAGGGATGAAGGTATTCTGTCCGCCGTACTGTTTTCTGCCGACGATTCTCTTTGCATACTGAATCGGGATACGTCTTTCGGCCTCATTCATAAAGATGATGAAAGCGACCATGATAACGAAGATCACGAGGATGATAGGAACGAGGATCATGAACTTAGCCTCACCTGTCTTCATCAGCATGATGAGGTTCCACACTGCGGAAGGACCTCTTGCGATGATACCTGCGAACAGGAGCATAGAGATACCGTTTCCGATACCCTTCTCACTGATCTGATCTCCGAGCCAGATCGTAAGGAACGATCCTGCGACGAAGCACACAAGGATAACTACTTCAGAGAACCATTTCTCCCAGCCGCTTGTGTAGACAAGAGCCTGCACGCTGCTGCCGCCGAGGGTTCTGTAATAAGCCCAGCCATGGAACACCGAGATGCCCAGAGCGAGGTACTTAGTGATCTTATTCAGCTTCTTTCTGCCTTCGGGGCCTTCCTTAGCCAGTCTTTCGAGGGGAGGAAGTGCCTGTGAGAGCAGCTGAACGATGATCTGCGCATTGATATAGGGACCGACCGAGAGAGCGAGCAGGGTAGCTTTTCCGAAGTTACCGCCCGAAAGGACATTCAGGTAACTGAAAAAGTTTCCGCTTGCATCGTTAGTCTCGAACCAGCTTGCAATTTTTGCGGAATCGAGGTAAGGCACAGGAACTGCGCCACCGATTCTGTAGATGATGATGATAAAAAGTGTAAAGAGGAGCTTTCTTCTCAGCTCAGGTACTCGCCAAGCATTACGAAATGTCTCTATCACCTTACATCACCTCAGCCTTCCCGCCTGCCTTTTCGATTTTTTCCTTTGCAGAAGCGGAAAATGCTGCTGCCTTAACAGTAAGGCTCTTTGTAAGCTCTCCGTTTCCGAGAACCTTTACACCGTCGAGCTCCTTCTTTACAAGGCCGGCAGCCTTGAGCAGTTCGGTGTCAACAACTGTGCCGTCAACAAATCTTTCGAGATCCGATACATTGATTACGGTATACTCAGTTGCAAAAATATTATTGAACCCACGCTTAGGGATTCTTCTTGCCAGAGTGGTCTGACCACCTTCAAATCCGGGTCTGATGCTTCCGCCAGAACGTGCTTTCTGACCCTTGTGGCCCTTACCGGAAGTCTTGCCCCAACCGGAGCCGTGGCCTCTGCCGATTCTCTTGGAACCGGTCTTGGAACCCTCTGCAGGCGATAACTCGTGCAGTTTCATTTGTATAGCACCTCCTTGCTTTACGCTTCAGTAACCTTGATAAGGTGTGAAATGACCTTGATCTTGCCCTGTGTCTGTGCGTTGTCGGGCTGCTCTGTCACATCACCGATCTTTTTAAGTCCGAGAGAATAAGCTGTCAAAACCTGCTTCTCAACCTTGTTATTAAGGCTCTTGACCAGTGTGATCTTCAAGTTTGCCATGTTACTCTCCTCCTTAGCCTAAAATTTCGTTTGCGGCCTTGCCTCTCTTAGCAGCCACCTGATCCAGCGACTTAACATTTGCCAGACCGTTTACTGTAGCTCTTACGACGTTGCAAGGATTATTGGAACGAAGAGACTTTGCTCTGATATCCTTGATACCTGCAGCCTCGACAACAGCTCTTACTGTGCCGCCTGCGATAACGCCGGTACCCTTTGCCGCGGGCTTCAGGAGAACCTCTCCTGCGCCGAATTTACCTACGATCTCGTGGGGGATCGTTGTGCCCTTGAGAGATACCTTTACCAGGTTCTTCTTAGCGTCCTCGATACCCTTACGGATAGCATCGGGCACTTCGCTTGATTTACCGATACCGAAGCCTACGGTGCCGTTGCCGTCGCCGACTACGATCAGTGCCGAGAACTTCATGATACGTCCGCCCTTAACGGTCTTGGAAACTCTGTTAATGGCGACTACCTTTTCGGTAAGCTCTGTTCCTGCATCTATAATAGCCAAAAGTATACCCTCCTTCTTAGAACTTCAGTCCGCCTTCGCGGGCTCCGTCTGCTAATTCCTGAACGCGGCCGTGATACAGATATCCGCCTCTGTCGAATACGACATTCTCGATACCCTTAGCGGCTGCTGCCTTTGCGATCATTTCGCCGACCTTACGTGCGCCTTCCTTGTTACCGCCGTTGCCCTCGAAGTCCTTGGACATTGAGGATGCAGCGCAAAGTGTTACACCGTTCACATCGTCGATGATCTGTGCATAGATATGCTTAGAGGAGCGGAATACGTTCAGGCGGGGGCACTCGGGAGTACCGCTTACTTTGTTGCGGACTCTGAGGTGTCTCTTTACTCTTGCCTTTGCTCTGTCAAGCTTTTTCACCATAGTGATTCTCTCCTTTTAATTACTTCTTGCTGCCCTTACCGGCCTTACCTTCCTTGCGGATGATATACTCACCGGTATAGCGGATGCCCTTGCCCTTATAAGGCTCGGGAGGACGCTTCTCGCGGATCTCGCAAGCGAACTGACCTACTGCCTGCTTATCGATGCCCGATACAACGATCTGGTTGGGCTGCGGAACATCGATCTTGATGCCGTTGGACTCAGGCACGATCACCTGATGGGAATAACCGAGGTTCATTACCAGGTTATTGCCCTGCTTCTGTGCTCTGTAGCCGACACCGACGATCTCCAGCGTCTTGGAATAGCCGTTGGTTACACCTTCGACCATATTGCTGATAAGTGTTCTGGTGAGACCGTGCAGGCTCTTGTGCATCTTATCCTCGGAAGGACGGGACACGTTGATCTCTGCACCCTCTACCTTGATTATCATATCCTTATTGAAGGATTTAGTAAGTGTACCCTTAGGTCCCTTTACTGTAACGACGTTTCCGTCTGCAACAGTTACCTCTACTCCGGCAGGAACACTAATAGGCTTTAAACCGATTCTTGACATATATTAGTCCTCCTTACCATACAAATGCGAGAACCTCTCCGCCGACATTGAGCTCTCTTGCCTTCTTGTCGGTTACGATACCCTTCGATGTAGAAACGATAGCGGTACCGAGGCCCTTCATTACCTTAGGCATATCCTCGCAGCTTGCGTAGATTCTGAGACCGGGCTTGGATACTCTTCTAAGACCCGAAATCACGGAATTTCTGTTCTCGTCGTACTTCAGGGTGATCCTGATGATACCCTGCTTCCCGTCCTCGATGACCTTGAAGTCCTTTACGTAACCCTCATCTACGAGGATCTGGGTGATGGACTTCTTCATGTTGGATGCAGGAACGTCAACTGTTGCGTGCTTTGCAGTGCTTGCATTGCGAATTCTTGTCAGTAAATCTGCAATTGTATCTGTGATCTGCATGCTTGTTAACCTCCTTTACCAGCTTGCCTTCTTAACTCCGGGGATCTGACCGTCATGAGCCAGTTCTCTGAAGCATATACGGCAGATGCCGAACTTTCTCAGATAAGCGTGAGGTCTTCCGCAGATCTTGCACCTGTTGTAAGCACGAGTGGAAAATTTGGGAGCAGCCTGCTGCTTGTTTATCATAGCCTTCTTAGCCATTATTATTTCCTCCTCTTATCTTACTTTGCGAACGGAGCGCCCATAAGGGTCAGGAGCTCCTTAGCTTCTTCATCGGTGTTAGCGGTGGTGATGAAGTTGATATCCATACCACGAACCTTATCGATCTTATCGTACTCGATCTCAGGGAAGATCAGCTGCTCCTTGATACCGGTAGAGTAGTTGCCTCTGCCGTCGAAGGAGTTGCCGTTGATGCCTCTGAAGTCACGAACACGGGGGAATGCTACGTTGAACAGTCTGTCAACGAACTCATACATTTTATCGGCTCTGAGTGTTACCTTTACGCCGATGATCTGTCCGTCACGAAGCTTGAAGTTTGCAACGGACTTCTTTGCCTTACAGGTAACAGGCTTCTGACCTGTGATAGTAGCGAGGTCTGCCATGATAGCATCGATGACCTTCTTGTTATCCTTATCAGCGCCGCAGCCGACGTTGATTACTACCTTATCCAGCTTAGGGATCTGCATTACGTTAGCGTAGCCGAATTTCTTCATCAGAGCGGGAGCCACGGTGCTAACATAGTATTCTTTAAGTCTTGCAGCCATTGTGATCTTCCTCCTTGATTAAAACTCTTCGCCGCAGCCGTCGTTCTTGCAGACTCTGACTTTGCTGCCGTCTTCAAGGATCTTATGAGCGATCCTTGTGGGTTTACCGCACTTGGGGCAGATAACCTGTACCTTAGAAGCATAGATAGCGCCCTCTGCCTCTACGATACCGCCCTGCTGCTGTGCATTTCTGGGCTTAACGTGCTTGGTCACGATGTTGAGACCCTCAACGATGACCTTACCCTCCTTGGGAGCTACCTGAAGGACTTTGCCCTTCTTGCCCTTATCCTTACCGGAGAGGATTACGACGGTGTCGCCTGTTTTAACGTGTACCTTATTCATTTCAACGACACCTCCGATCAAAGCACTTCGGGAGCGAGAGACAGGATCTTCAGATAATCCTTCTCACGGAGCTCCTTAGCCACAGGTCCGAATATACGGGTTCCTCTGGGGTTCTTATCTTCCTTGATTATTACTGCGGCATTCTCATCGAAACGGATATATGTTCCGTCTGCTCTTCTGAGACCCTTTGCCGAACGAACGATTACTGCCTTTACGACATCGCCCTTCTTAACAACGCCGCCTGGTGTTGCCTTCTTAACGGAAGCAACTACAACGTCACCGATATTTGCATACTTTCTGCGTGTACCGCCGAGAACCCTGATGCACATAAGCTCCTTAGCTCCGGAGTTATCTGCTACTTTCAGGTAAGTCTGCATCTGTATCACAGTGCGTTCCTCCTTTCAGATATCGTGGGCTGCGGCAGAACTGTTTCTGCCGTCAGTCCGAAAAATCAAATTACTTAGCCTGCTCGAGAACCTTGATAAGACGCCATCTCTTGTCTTTGGAAAGAGGACGGGTCTCCATTACCTCAACCTTGTCACCGATGTTGCATACATTCTGCTCATCGTGTGCCTTCAGCTTAACAGTTCTCTTAATGATCTTCTTGTAGAGGGGGTGCTGTACGTTATCCTCGATTGCAACGACGATAGTCTTGTCCATCTTATTGGAAACTACCTTGCCCACTCTTGTTTTTCTAAGATTTCTTTCGCTCACAGGTTGATCCTCCCTTCCCGATTACTGAACCGACTCTTGCTTACGAATGAATGTCTTTACACGAGCAATATCCTTCTTTACGGCCTTCATTCTCATCGGGTTTTCCAACTGATTGACGGCATGCTGGAAACGAAGGTTAAAAAGCTCCTGCTTCAGCTCTGCGAGCTTCTCGTTAAGCTCTGCAACTGACATATCCTTGATCTCTTTTGCCTTCATTACTGCTCACCACCTGTCTCAACAGTCTCTTTTTTGATAAACTTACATTTGATAGGGAGCTTATGCATTGCAAGACGCATAGCCTCCTTAGCAGTCTCCTCGGGAACACCTGCGATCTCGAACATCACTCTGCCCGGCTTAACTACTGCTACCCAATACTCAGGGGAACCTTTACCTGAACCCATTCGGGTCTCAGCGGGTTTCTCGGTAACGGGCTTATCGGGGAAGATCTTGATCCATACCTGACCGCCACGCTTGATATATCTTGTCATAGCGATACGGGCAGCCTCGATCTGATTGGAGGTGATCCATGCAGGCTCAAGTGCCTGGAGACCGAAATCGCCGTAAGTTACGACGTTGCCTCTCATAGCCTTGCCCTTCATGCGGCCTCTCTGTACTCTTCTGTACTTAACTCTCTTTGGAAGCAGCATTATACGTTACCTCCTTCTCTTTTCACTGAACGAGCCTTGTTGAAATCTCTGCGATTGTCCTTAGCTCTGTCGTTCTGACGGGGTCTGCGGGGCTTTCTGTCGCCGCGGTCATTAGCGCCCTGATCCTTCCTGTCGGAAGCAGCAACTTCGCCCTTGAGAACTTCGCCTCTGTAGACCCAGACCTTGATACCGAGTCTGCCGTAGGTTGTATGTGCCTCAGCGGTACCGTAGTCGATATCAGCTCTGATGGTCTGAAGGGGAATTGTACCCTCGTGATAGGTCTCGCTTCTTGCGATCTCGGCACCTGCCAGACGGCCGGAAGCTCTAACCTTGATACCCTTTGCGCCGAGCTTCATAGCTCTGCCGATAGCCTGCTTCATTGCTCTTCTGAACGATACACGGTCTTCAAGATCGTGAGCGATCTTCTCAGCGATGAGCTGTGCGTTGATGTCGGGCATTCTGACCTCAACGATATTGATTGCTACCTTCTTGCCGATCTTCTTCTCGATATCGGCTCTGATCTTTTCGATAGCTGCGCCCTTCTGTCCGATAACGATACCGGGCTTTGCGCAGTGGATGTGGATCCTTACCTTCTGAACGCCGTCAGCGTCATTGAATCTTTCGATCTCTACCTTGGGAACGCCTGCATATACGCACTTATCGTTCAGATTCTTGGAACGTCTGTTAAGAGTCTTCATCACATACTCGCGAATGTTATAGTCCTCAACAAGTGTGTCGCCGAAAGTGCTCTTATCTGCAAACCAGCGGGAATCCCAATCCTTTATCACACCGACTCTGAGTCCGTGCGGATTAACTTTCTGGCCCATAATAAACCTCCTCTTTCAGCTTATTCTTTTTCCTTGAGAACTACTGTAACGTGCGATGTTCTCTTCAGAATATGGTATGCTCTGCCCTGTGCTCTGGGCATGATTCTCTTCATTATAGGTCCGGGGCAAACGTAGCACTCTGCAACATAGAGACTGTTCTTATCCATGTTGTGATTGTTCTCTGCGTTTGCTGCTGCGGACTTGAGGAGTTTCTCCAGATACTCACTGGCAGCTTTGGGTGTATGCTTTACTGTTGCCATTGCAACGTCGTAATCCTTACCTCTGATAAGATCAAGAACGATCTGGACCTTACGGGGAGCGATACGAGCGTTTCTCAGAATAGCCTTTGCTTCCATCTTGTATCTCTCCTTTCGTTACTTCTTACCGTTATTGGAGGTCTTGGATCCTGCGTGACCCTTAAAAGTCCTCGTGGGGGCAAACTCGCCCAGCTTATGACCTACCATATCCTCTGTTACGTATACGGGAACGTGCTTACGTCCGTCATGAACAGCGAATGTATGTCCAACGAACTGGGGGAAAATAGTTGAAGCTCTGCTCCAGGTCTTTACGACCTTCTTCTCGCCTGCATCGTTCATGGCGATTACTTTCTTCATAAGGCTCTCTTCGACGAAGGGGCCCTTCTTAATGCTTCTGCTCATTATTCATCTGCCTCCTTTCGCATTACTTGCCGTTTCTGCGCTTAACGATAAACTTATCGGAGCGATGATGCTTAGCACGAGTCTTGTAACCCAGTGTAGGCTTGCCCCAAGGTGTTACAGGGCCGGGTCTGCCGACAGGCGACTTACCTTCACCACCACCGTGAGGGTGATCGCAGGGGTTCATTACGGAACCTCTTACGGTAGGTCTCCAGCCCATGTGGCGCTTTCTTCCTGCCTTACCGAGGTTTACGTTCTCGTGATCGATATTGCCTACCTGACCGATGGTTGCCATGCAGCCGATCGGGATCTTTCTCATCTCGCCCGAGGGCAGTCTGATAAGAGCGTACTTTTCTTCCTTACCCATCAGCTGAGCCATATTGCCTGCTGATCTTACGAGCTGAGCGCCCTTGCCGGGATAGAGCTCGATGTTGTGGATGAAAGTACCTACAGGGATGTTAGCGAGTGCAAGAGCGTTGCCGGGCTTGATGTCGGCATCTGCGCCTGCTCTGATAACGTCGCCTACCTTGAGGCCGTTGGGAGCGATGATATATCTCTTCTCTCCGTCCTCATACTGTACCAGTGCGATGAAAGCAGATCTGTTGGGATCGTACTCGATTGTAAGAACGTTTGCGTTCATATCGAGCTTGTTCCTCTTGAAATCTATCACACGGTATTTTCTTCTCTCTCCGCCGCCTCTGTGACGAACGGTGATCCTGCCGTAGCTGTTTCTGCCGGACTTCTTGTCCATAGGCTCGAGCAGCGACTTGCAGGGAGCGACCTTAGACAGCTGGGAGTAATCGGTAACTGTCATACCTCTTCTACCAGGAGTCGTAGGCTTGTAGCTCTTTATTGCCATTGTAATTCACTCCTTGAAATTAGTTTTGCGAAGCTGTCAAAGAGCTTAGCTCCAAGTGCAGCTCCATACTTACGCCCTGCGGTAAGTTTAAGGAACTTTTCCGGCACTGCCGGGGTTATCCGTGAAGCGGTCATCCCGCTTTATCTGACGGTCATCCGTCTGTTCAGAGCAGCCCTCGCTGCCTCGCAGGGGGTTCTCCGCCGAACTCGGTCTTACGCTCTGCGGAGCTTAGCGCGTTTTCACGCGCCCTCTTTTAGAAGGTTCATCCTTCGGGTATTAATACATACCGTCGAAGAACTCGATAGTCTTATCGCCTTCAAGAGTAACGATCGCTTTCTTGCGGTCGGGTCTGAAGCCTGTGTATCTGCCCATTCTCTTCTCTTTGCCCTTGACGCTCATGGTGTTTACCTTAGCGACCTTGACATCGAAGAGCTGCTCAACAGCCTTTGCGATCTCGACCTTATTTGCGTCTGTAGCGACCTCGAAAGTGTACTTGCCGTCTGCGAGTCTCGCCATGGAGTCCTCGGTGATGATCGGCTTAAGGATGATATCCTGTGCAAGCTTGCTCATTATGCATATACCTCCTCGATCTTAGCTACAGCATCCTTAGCAACGATGAACTTATCGTGGCCGAGAATGTCGTAAACATTAAGGGTGTTTACGGTAGCTGTCTTTACGCCGGGGATGTTTCCTGCGCTCTTGATTACCTTCTTGTCAGGCTCGGTTGTTACGATAAGAGCCTTGCCTTCAACGCCGAGGGCCTTGAGCATGGAAACGATCGTCTTTGTCTTGAACTCTTCGGTCTTGATAGAATCGATAACCAGCAGATCGGAATCAAGAACCTTGGAAGAAAGAGCGGACTTCATTGCAAGTCTCTTCTCCTTCTTGTTGAGTGAGTAGCTGTAATCTCTGGGCTTGGGGCCGAGTGCAACGCCGCCGTGTACCCACTGAGGAGCTCTGATGGAGCCCTGTCTTGCGTGGCCTGTGCCCTTCTGTCTCCAGGGCTTTCTGCCGCCGCCTCTTACCTCTGTTCTGGTAAGGGTGGACTGTGTGCCCTGTCTCTGATTAGCGAGGTAGCAAACTACCATAGCGTGCATCAGATTCTTGTTGGGAGTTATACCGAAAACAGCGTCGTTAAGCTCAGTGTCAGCAACCTTGTTTCCAGCCATATCAAATACGGAAACCTTAGACATTATAACTCCTCCTTCCATTAAGCTTTCTTAACGCAGTCAACGATCGTTACGGTTCCGTTCTTGGGACCGGGGATAGCGCCCTTGATTGCGATAAGATTGTTTTCAGCGTCGATCTTTACGATCTTAAGATTCTGTACGGTTACCTTCTCAGCACCGAGATGTCCGGGCATTCCCTTGCCCTTGTAGATTCTCGAAGGTGAGGAGCAAGCGCCCATAGAACCTGCATGACGGTGAACGGGGCCTGTACCGTGTGTCTCTTTCAGTCTTGCGTTGTTGTGACGCTTGATTGTGCCTGCAAAGCCCTTACCTTTGCTGATACCGCTTACATCTACGATGTCGCCCTCAGCGAAAGTATCTGCCTTGATGATGTCGCCGACATTCAGAGACGAGATATCGTCAAATCTGAACTCCTTGAGAGTTCTCTTCAGAGCAACGTCCACCTTTGTGAAGTGAGCGGTCATAGGCTTGTTAAGTCTCTTTGCTCTGATGTCACCGAAGCCGAGCTGTACTGCCTCGTAGCCGTCGTTCTCGACTGTCTTCTTCTGAACGACAACGCAGGGACCAGCTTCAACAACGGTAACAGGGATTACTTTTCCTGTTTCATCGAAGATCTGTGTCATACCGATCTTCTTACCGATGATACCCTTTTGCATTTTTATTCCTCCTAATGGTTATTGGTCGGGATCCTCCCGACATGACCTGCATACATCGTTGAGAGATCAAAATCTGTGATCTCCGTCGGAAATTACTTGACTTCCATTACGATGTTTACGCCTGCAGGAAGGTCAAGGCCCTCGAGAGCTGCGGTTGTTTCCTTAGTCGGACGAAGAACATCGATAAGTCTCTTATGTGTTCTCAGCTCGAACTGCTCTCTGCTGTCCTTGTACTTGTGAACTGCTCTCAGGATCGTTACGATCTCCTTATCGGTAGGGAGAGGGATAGGACCGCTTACCTGTGCGCCTGAACGCTTAACAGCCTCTACGATCTTCTTTGCAGCTGCATCAACAACAGCGTGCTCGTAACCTTTGATCTTGATCCTGATCTTTTCATTGACTGCCACTAAAATCGCCTCCTTAGTGCTTTAATCAAAATATGGGGGCAGGACTTTCGTCCCTACGCAATACCTTGTGGTGCGTTGCGATCTCCTGCAAACGTCGGAGATCCGTTTTCCACTCTGCCGTGTGTTCCCTGTCTGTCCCATTAAAAAATCCGAATCCCTCTGGGGTATTCGGAAGACAGAAACCGTGAAAACAGCGCAGCCGATGCACCCATGCCAAAAGCAGACTATGTCCGCCCTTCGCAAGAAGCATAAGCACATACTGTGTTCGGTATTACAGTCGCCCGGTTTAAAATCGGACATACTCCACGAAAATTCCCGGACGCACCGTCCGCAACCTTTCGCTTCATCGCATATCTTTTGATCACCCGTATTATTCAGATGATCTGTGCAGTCACGCAAGATATATTATAATATAAAAGGCCGCATTTTTCAAGGGTTTCGTCAAAATTTTCTGCTCTGACCGATAGAGAATTTTTACGAATATCATCGCATTGTTTTATGCATACTGCACAACAGGCCGCCGGATCCGCCCCGACATCCCCTTTTTAAATGGTACTATAAAAATACTCTTGACTTTATACTCCAAACGTTATATAATTTATAAGGTAAAGACGATGCATAAGCTGTCTGCTCGTCGCAGGAGTGAAAAGCTCCAATAAAAGACAGGCGAAGCTTTGGCTGAGCCGTCACGGAGGTAAAAAAATGTTAGACATTAAAATGCTCAGAACCGAACCCGAAAAGGTAAAGGAAAATATCAGAAAGAAATTCCAGGACGATAAGCTCGTTCTTGTTGACGAAGTTATCGAGCTTGATAAGGAGTACCGTGCCTGCAAGACCAAGGCCGATGAACTGAGAAGCAAAGTAAACAAGCTCTCCAAGACTATTGGCGGACATATGGCAAAGGGCGAGAAGGAAGAAGCCGAGAAGGTCAAGGCTGAAGTCGCCCTCGTAAACAAAGAACTTGCAGAGCTTCCTGCCAAAGAGAAGGAGCTCGAGGGTGAGATCAGAAAGAGAATGCTCGTTATCCCCCAGATCATCGATGACTCCGTACCCATCGGCAAGGACGACAGCGAGAACGTGGAGATCGAGCGTTTCGGTGAGCCTTTCGTTCCCGATTTTGAAGTTCCTTACCACGTTGACATCATCGAGAAACTCAACGGCATCGACCTCGATACCGCAAGAGACAAGACCAGCGGCAACGGCTTCTATTACCTCATGGGCGATATCGCAAGACTGCACTCCGCTGTACTCTCCTATGCAAGAGATTTCATGATCGACCGCGGCTTCACATACTGCGTTCCCCCCTTCATGATCCGCTCCAACGTTGTAACAGGCGTTATGAGCTTCGCTGAGATGGAGAATATGATGTACAAGATCGAGGGCGAGGATCTCTACCTCATAGGTACTTCCGAGCATTCCATGATCGGTAAGTTCATCGACACCATCACTCCCGAGAACGAACTTCCCAAGACCCTCACCAGCTACAGCCCCTGCTTCCGTAAGGAAGTCGGCGCTCACGGCATCGAGGAAAGAGGCATCTACCGTATACACCAGTTTGAGAAGCAGGAAATGATCGTTGTCTGCAAACCCGAGGACAGCATGACCTGGTACAACAAGCTCTGGCAGAATACCGTTGACTTCTTCCGCTCCCTCGATATCCCCGTAAGAACTCTCGAGTGCTGCTCCGGCGACCTGGCTGACCTCAAGGTCAAGAGCTGCGACGTTGAGGCTTGGAGCCCCAGACAGAAGAAGTACTTCGAGGTGGGTTCCTGCTCCACCCTCGGCGATGCTCAGGCAAGACGTCTCGGCATCCGCATCAAGGGCGAAAAGGGCAACTACTTCGCTCATACACTTAACAACACCTGCGTCGCTCCCCCGAGAATGCTCATCGCTTTCCTCGAGAATAACCTCAATGAGGATGGCAGCATCCGTATCCCCGAACCCCTCAGAATGTACATGGGCGGCAAGAGCGTGATCGAAGTTCCCGAGAAGTGATCTCCTCAGTTCGGAGCATATTATTACAGAACACGAAATTATTGGGGAAAACCTTTCTGAAGAAAGGTTATTCCCCAAACCCCTTTCCAAAGACTTTTAACGTTTTTTGGCGAGGGGTATCATATTCTCTATATAATAGCAAAGGCTTAGCAGTTTGAACCGCTCCAGTAAAAACGTACAATGACAAAAAAGTCCTCCTATGGTATAATAGAAACCATAGGAGGTTTTTGTTATGGCAAGAAGTTACACACACATACAAGAGTATGAAAAAGAAATCTTAGA